>ERZ1023848.29-NODE-29-length-69619-cov-13.718231_pt1 | contig 69619 bp, 68 predicted proteins | sample MGYA00380385_ERZ1023848 | MGnify/ENA primary metagenome ERZ1023848 (study PRJEB33179, sample SAMN07449069) | human gut metagenome | biome: Human-gut; feature: Human associated habitat; material: Faeces | host: Homo sapiens | place: India:Kasaragod | collected...
AGCGTGTCTTAGGCGTATAATGAAAAAAGAAATTTTCATTCTTTTTGAGAAAGGGAGATTCGATTATGGCAAGAAAAGCAAATTATGAGGAAAAGATCGCAACCCTGCAGGCAAAGATCACGAAGAAACAGGAAGAGCTCAAAACCCTGAAAGCTCAGCTGGAAGAAGTCAAGGCGAAGAAGGCCCAGCAGGATTACAAAGTGCTCGTCGAGTACATGGAGCAGAACAACCTGACGGCTGAGGATGTCCTCGGCGCAATCAAGGAGTGAGTCTCGAACTCCGCTCGGCCCACAGGGAACTGTGGGCCTTTTTGGTAGAGGGGAGAATCTTTTATACAATCTTTCTTTCCTATGTGGACGCGGCGCATAGCATGTTCACTCGGGTCTATGCTATAATGAAAGCGAATTGTACACAATTGTACTGAATTAAGAAAAATTATAGTCTATCATATTCTAGTGAGGAACTCTTATGACACAACATTCTCTGCGCCCGCGCGATGTCAGCGGCATCAAGGAAAAGCGCGACCCCGTCTACCAGATCTCGACACTCCAGTCGCTGATCCTCGGCAACTACTACGGCTGCCTCTATATCGAAGACCTGCTGAAGCACGGCGATACGGGCATCGGCACGTTCCACGCTGTCGCGGGCGAGCTCATCGTCATCGACGGCCACTGCTACCGCATCCTCGCGGACGGCTCGGTCATCGAGGCGCAGCCGCTCGATACGACGCCTTTTGCGAGCATCGCGTACCTCGAGGAAGGCCATACCATAAAGTTCGGTGCGATGGCGACGGCAGAGGCACTGCGCAATGCGCTCGATGACAGCATCGACCTGCTCGGCCCGAACAGCATGTACGTCGTGCGCATCGACGGCTATTTCAACCGCGTGGCCGCGCGCACGGAGCTCTACCAGCATGAACCCTACAAGCCATTTGCCGAGGTGCTCGAGACGGATGAGCGCCGCTTTGCCTTCGAGAATGTCGAGGGCTCGCTCGTCTGCTTCTACTTCCCGTCGTTCATGGACGGCGTCAACACGCCGGGCTGGCATTTCCACTTCATCAATGCTGCGCGCACGTTCGGCGGCCACGTCTTTGATGTCGATATGGTGCGCGGCACGGCGACACTCAATAAGACGGACCGCTTCATCCTCGACCTGCCGAGCAATCAGGCCTTCCAGTACGCGGACCTCGCGAACGCCTCGAAGGATGACATCCACAAGGTCGAGCAGGGCGGTGGTGACTGATGCGCTGGCGCGACTTCTCGCTGCGCAAGCGCCTCTGGCTGGCGAACCTCCTGATGATTGTCGTCCCGCTCTGCGCGCTCCTGGGGCTTGGCTCGCTGCTCATCGGCATCCTGCACCTGGCGGATGCCGACCACCTCGGGCCACTCTCGCTGCTCTGGCCGGAGCGGGGTCCCTCGCTCTCGATCGAGTACCTCGTCAGCGACATGCGCGCGCGGGCCGATGACCACAAGCGCCCCACATCTGGCAAGCAAGAGGCGCTCAAGCAGAAATTCCTGGAAGATTGCCGCCTTCTGGAACAGCAGGGCGTCAGCCTCGCCATGCTGCGCGACGGCCAGGTGCTCTACGTCACGCAGGGCAGCGATGTGGCGCACTTGCAGGCGGAGACGCAGCGGCTGTTCGGCCAGAGCCGGCGCGCGGAGCTCTGGACGGAGGACGTCTTTGCCATGCGCTACGTCTCGCCGAAGAGCGGCATGACGATCGTCGCTTTGGGCAAGATCCCGCCGCGTCCGCCGGAGGCCGCGCGGGGCATCCCGTGGAAGACCGTGTTCGAATTCGTGCTGGGCCTCGTCCTGCTGCTCTTGGTCGCCATCATCCTGTTCCTCGGCCGTTATCTGTCGCAGCTGCTCGACAAACAGGTGCTGGCGCCGCTGGCCGAATTGCGCGCGGCTTCGGCGGCCATCCGTCAGGGCAATCTCGAACAGCCCCTGCAGGTGAAGGCAAAGGATGAGATCGGCATGGCCTGCGCGGCTACGTCAGTGCGCTGCGCGACGGCATCGCGCGGACGCCGGAGAAGAAGCAGCACTACCTCGACATGCTCTACGACAGCGTCCTGCTGCTCGAGCGGCTCGTCAACAACCTGTTCCTGTTCTCCAAGCTGGACCTCGGCAAGGTGGACTTCCAGATGGAACCCATCGGCATGAAGGCGTATCTGTCGGAGTACCTGGCTTCGGTTGCCGCGGAGCGCGAGGTAGACTGCCATCTCATTGTGCCAGAAGGACTGGCAGGCGATGCGGTCTGCATCGACCGGTTGCAGTTCCAGCGCGTCCTCGACAATCTGCTGAGCAACAGCAGAAAGTACAGCCAACCGCAGCGTGCTGTCATCGACATCGCGCTCAGGGAGCAGGGCGGCGGACTGGAGATCGCTTGGCAGGATCACGGCTGCGGCGTCGCACCGCAGCAGCTGCCGCGCCTCTTTGACAGCTTTTACCGCACGGATGCGGCGCGCTCGCACGTCGCTGACGGCAGCGGCCTCGGACTCGCGATCGTCAAGGAGATCGTCACAGGCATGAAGGGGCGCTGCTTTGCAGAGGCAACGCCGGGCGGCGGCCTGACGATCGTCCTCTGGCTGCCACTGTTTCGCGAAGAAGAGGAGAGGAAAGGGTAAGGCCCGATGAAGAAGATATTGATTGTAGAAGATGACGATAAGATTGCGGAGATCGAGCAGGATTACCTGCTGGCCAACGGTTTCGAGGTGGAGCGCGCGGCCGACGGGCGCTCCACCTCGCCATGGCCCGCCAGAACCAGTACGACCTCATCCTGCTCGATATCATGCTGCCCGGCCTCGACGGCTTTGCCGTCTGCCGGGAACTGCGCCGCTGCAAGGAGGTCCCCGTGCTCATGGTGACGGCGCGGCAGGAAGAGGTCGATGTCCTGCGCGGGCTCGGCGTGGGCGCTGACGACTACATCATGAAGCCGTTCAATCCCAATGAGCTCGTGGCGCGCGTGCGCTCGCACATCGCGCGCTACAAGCGCATCCTGGCCAGCGTCAAGCCAAAGCAGCACGTCGTGAAGAGCGGCGCCCTCGAGATCCAGCTCGACGCGTACCGCGTGTTCCTCGACAAGAAGGAAGTCCCGTTCACGCGGCGCGAGTTCGAGCTGCTCGCTTTCCTCGCGGAGCATCCGAACATCGTCTTCAGCCGGGAGGCGCTCTTCGAGCGGGTCTGGGGCGCGGAGGCGCTCGGCGATTCGGCGACGGTCATGGTGCACATCAACCGCATCCGGGAGAAGATCGAAGAGGACCCCGCGCATCCACGTTACCTCGAGATCATCCGCGGCGCGGGGTACCGCTTCCGCCTCGCGACGCCGGCATGAAAGAAAAGCAAAAAGCCGTGGGATCCATCTCGGTGGATGGAGTCCACGGCTTTTCCTTTTGAGAGGTTCTTGTTAAACCGAAGCGCGGAGAACCTTGCCGGATACGGCATCGATCTCGACGCGATAGCGCACGTCGCCGACATTGCAGTTGACGCGATAGACCGGGCGGAAGTCAGGCGCATGCATCGCCTGCTGCGGTGCCTGGGCGTCAGGTCCCTGCGGTGCAGACATATCGGCAGGGGCGCTGCCATCTGTCTGCTGGCGCGCTTCAGGGCACTGTGGTCCCTGCGGCTCCTGACCGCGCTGCTCGCCATCCTTCTTGTCTTTCTCCTTGTCTTTCTTGCCGCCATCACGGGCATCTGCGGCGTTCATCAGGGCAATCTGCTTGAAGGTGATGGCCGTCTCATCCTGGCCGATGGCCTCGGCCGTGATGGAACGGATGGCGCTCTCGTCGAGCAGGGGCAGGGAACGCGACGATGCCTGTGCCGTGACGAGCGCCGTGCGCGCCTGCTGTTGCTGCAGATGCATGGCCTTTTCCTGCGAGTGATGGTACCAGACCCCGGCTCCGCCGAGCACAGTGATGATGACAGCGGCGATGCCGGCTTTCTTGGCAGCGGCTTTATAATTGATGTGAAATTCCATGATGATGACCTCCTTGTATGTGTCGGTTATGATTTCTCTTGTGTTTCGATCTGCTTATAGTCTAAGGGATGGAGCTAAACGCCAGCTAAAGCCAGATGGAACCCTCCCTAAAATCATCCTGTCATAACAATCGCGCAGGAGATGCTGAGATGGGGCAGAGCACTTGCATGATTGGCTGTCTATATGATAAAATAATAGTGTTGCGGTTGTAGCTCAGTTGGATAGAGCGTCCGCCTCCTAAGCGGCAGGTCGTGAGTTCGACTCTCACCAATCGCACCAGAATGAAAAGACATCCCGTCCCGTTCATCCGAATGGGGCGGGATTTTCTATTGTAACAATCGTTACAGAAATCCACCCCGCCTTTCTGCTATGATAAGGTCAATGAAACAAGAGAGTCCAATGTGTGTTTGATATAAGGAGAGTTGATCATGGAAAACAAGATGTTTTGCTTTCAGTGTCAGGAAACGGCCGGCTGCAAGGGCTGCACGCAGGTTGGCGTCTGCGGCAAGAAGCCGGAAGTCGCTGCGATGCAGGACCTGCTCATCTATGTGACGAAGGGCCTGTCCGCTGTCACGACGCGCCTGCGCGCTGAGGGCAAGTCGGTCTCGCGTGAGGTCAACCACCTCGTGACGGAGAACCTCTTCATCACGATCACGAATGCGAACTTCGACCGCGAGGCCATCATCAAGGCCATCGAGACGACGCTCACGGTCAAGGCTGAGTGCCTCGCAAAGCTCGCGAGCCGCGAGAACCTGCCGGAAGCAGCGCTCTACAATGACGGCCGCGATGGCTTCGATGAGAAGGCCAAGAAGGTCGGCGTCCTCGCCACGGAGAATGAGGATGTCCGCAGCCTGCGCGAGCTCACGACGTACGGCCTCAAGGGTCTCGCTGCTTATGTCAAGCATGCCAACGCCCTCAAGCAGGAGAACGAAGCAGTCGATGCATTCATCCAGTCGGCTCTCGCGCGCCTGCTCGACGACAGCCAGACGGCAGAGCAGTTGACGGCGCTCGCGCTCGAGACGGGCAAGTACGGCGTTGACGGCATGGCCCTGCTCGATACGGCCAACACGCAGGCTTACGGCAATCCGGAAGTCACGACGGTTGACCTCGGCGTTCGCCAGAACCCGGGCATCCTAATCTCGGGCCACGATCTGCGCGACCTCGAGATGCTGCTTGAGCAGACGGAAGGTACGGGCGTCGATGTCTACACGCACGGCGAGATGCTGCCGGCTCACTACTATCCGAAGTTCAAGCACTACAAGCACTTCGCCGGCAACTACGGCAACGCTTGGTGGAAGCAGAAGGAAGAGTTCGAGGCATTCAACGGCCCGGTCCTCCTGACGACGAACTGCCTCGTCCCGCCGAAGGATTCCTATAAAGACCGCGTCTTCACGACGGGTGCTGTTGGCTTCCCGGGCTGCCCGCACATCGAGGCAAAGGCAGACGGCACGAAGGACTTCAGCGCTGTCATCGAGATGGCCAAGAAGTGCCAGGCTCCGAAGGAGCTCGAGAAGGGCCAGATCGTCGGCGGTTTCGCACACGAGCAGGTCTTCGCTGTGGCCGACAAGGTCGTCGAGGCAGTCAAGAGCGGTGCCATCAAGAAGTTCGTCGTCATGGCTGGCTGCGATGGCCGCATGAAGAGCCGCGAGTACTACGCAGAGTTTGCCAAGGCTCTGCCGAAGGACACGGTCATCCTGACGGCTGGTTGCGCGAAGTACAAGTACATCAAGATGAACCTCGGCGATATCGGCGGCATCCCGCGCGTCCTCGATGCCGGCCAGTGCAATGACTCCTACAGCCTCGCCCTCATCGCGCTCAAGCTCAAGGAAGTCTTCGGCCTCGATGATATCAACAAGCTGCCGCTCGTCTTCAACATCGCTTGGTACGAGCAGAAGGCTGTCATCGTCCTCCTCGCCCTGCTGCACCTCGGCGTCAAGAACATCCACCTCGGACCGACGCTGCCGGCATTCCTCTCTCCGAATGTCGCCAAGGTCCTCGTCGAGAACTTCGGCATTGGCGGCATCACGACCGTCGAAGACGACATCAAGACGATGATCGGCTGATCCCATCCACGTATTCTCTCAAATCCATATACACCTGCAAAGAGCTGCCGCACGGCAGCTCTTTTTGCAGGTTGCTCTTTCTTGAAAAACTTGGCTATTTTTAATCACCTTGGTGTTGCTTCTGCAACATCAAGGTGATTTCTTTGTTGCTATAATACAGATAAATGAAATGATTTATACAATTAGAGAGAATGGGGGAGGGGACATGATGGGAATCTACGATCTGGACCTGCAGGAGCTGCCTCTCTTTGAAGGCCTCAAGGCCGATGAGGTGGAGCAGTTCATCCAGGCCACGGGAGCCAAGGTCAAGCGCTATGGCAAAGAGGTGCGCATTCTCAAGGCGTACGAGACGAACAGCCGGATCGGCATCATCGTCGAGGGGGAGGCGCTCGTCATCGCGGAGGACCGCTTCGGCAATGAGACTGTCGGCCATCGGCTGGAGCGCGGAGCGCTGTTTGGCTCGACGACGGCCATCCTGCCGGAGTACGCGAGTCCGACGGCCATCGAGGCCGTCTCGGATGTCCTCGTGCTCTGGGTGCCGTACACGGCGCTCATCGTAGCTGGCCCGAGGCTCGGCCGCATCCACGGCATCGTCATGCGCAACCTGCTCAGGGCCTTCTGCCGCAAGAATGTCCCGATGATGCAGAAGCTCGAGGTGCTCTCGCAGAAGACGCTGCGCGAGCGGCTGATCCTCTACCTGCTGCAACAGGAAGGCCGGCAGAAGACGGATTGCGTCAAAGTGCCGGGGCGCGTGCAGCTCGCCAAGGAACTCGAATGCAACAGGAGCGCCCTGACGCGTGAGATCGGTCTGATGAAGGAGAAGGGGCTCGTCGAGTGCGGCCCGGACTGGATGCGGCTCGATGAGGCGCGCCTTCGCGAGGAGAGGTGAGTGCATGGTCAGCCTGACTTTCGTGGATGTGACAAAGCGCTTCGCTGGGCGTACGGTCATCGGACATCTCTCGGCTGAGCTCACGGGCGGCACGGTCACTGCAGTGACGGGCGCGAATGGCAGCGGTAAGTCGACGCTCCTGAAGATGGCTGCGAAACTGCTGCTGCCGGATGAGGGAAAGATCGTGGCCAGAGACGGCAGGCAGGAGCTCAGCAAGGCTGCCTACCGCGCGCGCATCGGGATTGTCACGCCGGAGTTCCACGCTTACCCGAAGCTCACGGCGCGGGAAAACCTCGATTTCTTCCTGGGCTTCCGCCGCGCGGCACCGCTCTCATCTGTGCAGTACGAGCGGATGCTCGCGCGCGTGGGCCTCGCCTCGGATCAGGTGGCCGGCAAGTTTGTCGAGCATTTCTCGACGGGCATGAAGAAGCGGCTCCATCTCGCTATCCTGCTGGCGGTGCAGGCCGACATCTGGCTGCTCGACGAGCCCGGGGCCAACCTCGATGCTGCGGGGCGCAGCATGGTGCGCCGGGAGGCGCGCAGGGCCGCAGATACGGGGAAGCTCGTGCTGCTCGCGACAAATGACAGAGAAGAGGAGGCGGTGGCAGATGCATGCATCTCTCTATCGGGCCATTGAGTCAGTCTTCCGCAAGGAAGTCCGCATCTCGTTGCGCTCACGCTCCTCGTGGCTCGTCGTCCTGATGTTCGCGCTGACGACGCTCTCGTGCGTGAGCCTGCTGATGCAGGGCGATGTGCTCGCGCCGCGGCTCGCGGCCTCGCTGCTCTGGGTCATCCTGTTCTTTTCGCTGCTCGCGGGTGCCGGACGCGGCTTTGCCGATGAGGAGCAGGCGGGAACGCTGATCGCCCTGCAGGTCTACGGCAGTTCGCAGGCCGTGCTCTTCGGCAAAGGGCTCTTCATGGGGGTCCTGCTGTTTGCCCTCTCGCTGCTCATCGTGCCGATGTACCTCGTGCTCATGGACACGTCGGTCTCGTCATGGCCGGCATTCCTCCTGACGCTGCTCGGCGGGACGTACGGCATGGCGATGGCGGGCACCTTGCTCTCGGCCCTGATGTCCGGCGCGAAGGTGCAGGGCGGACTGCTCTCCATCCTGATGCTGCCCGTGATGCTGCCCGTCCTGCTGCCGGCCATCGTGCTGACAGCCTCGTGCTTTGCGGGCGAGGCGGTGCATGGCTCGTATCTCGTCGGCATTGCGCTCTACGATGCCATCATGACGCTGGCCGCTTCCCTGCTCTTTGATTTCCTCTGGTATGAGGATTGATGCGATGATGATAAGTTCGATAAGGAGATGATTTGATGAGGTCCTATGAGAAGGGACTGTGGCTGCTCATCCTGCTGCTCACAGCCGCTGTCTTCTATGCCGTGTTCTTCCTCGTGCCGTCGGCCATGGGGCTTGGCAGCCTCGTGCGCATCGCGTTCTTCCACATCCCGGTCGCCTGGGGTGCGGTGCTCGCGTTCCTCGTCAGCGCCTGGTATGCCGTGCGCTACCTGCGGCGGCCGAGTGCCCGCCTCGATGCCGTCAGTGCAGAATCCGCCCGCCTCGGACTCATCTTTGTCGTGCTCGCGACCTTGAGCGGCGCCGTCTTCTCGAAGCTGACCTGGGGCTCCTACTGGAATTGGGACCCGAGGCAGACGACGATCTTCGTACTGCTGCTCATCTACGCGCTGTTCTCGTTCCTGACCGTGCCGTTCCTCGTCTTCATCATCCCGCGGTTCTACTTCTCGCTGCATCCGGCGCCTGTCATCAACGGCAGCGGCTCCATCGACATGGACCCCGTCATGCTCAAGACGCTCCTGGCGTCGTTGCTGGATATGACACTGATCTACATCGCCTTGCTCTGTCATCGCGTGAACTCTGAAAGAGGTGTACATCATGAAACGTAAGATCCTGCTCATCGCGCTCCTGCTGGCCTTCGTCGGCTATGCCGGCTGGAACTTTGCCGATTCGGTCACGCCGTACGTCGGCATCAAGGAAGCGAAGGCGGCGACTTCGTCGAATGTCCAGGTCAAGGGACTGCTCGCACAGGATGCGCCGGTGCCGCACATGGAGGGCGACGACTTCGTCTTCACCCTGCAGGACGAGGAGACGGGGGAGCAGCTTCTCGTGCACTATCACGGCACAAAGCCGGACCAGTTCGATGAAGCGCATCACATCGTGGCCATCGGCAGGATGCAGGATGGCGTCTTCTCTTCGGACAAGCTGCTGATCAAGTGCCCGTCGAAGTACGAGCAGCAGAAGTGAGTACAATTCATGGGGGACTCATTATGATTGGAACAATTTCTCTGGCAACATCGCTATTTTTCTCACTGCTGGCTGTGATGGCATACGGTTATGCGATGCAGGTGAAGGCGGAGCAGGAGCGGGCTGAGCGCTGGGGCCGCGTCTCGCTCTTCGGCTCGTGCCTGGCCGCTGTCATCGCCTCGATCTACCTCTGGGTGATGATCCTCGGCGACCACTTCGAGATTGCCTATGTGGCGAGCTATTCCTCGAAGGAACTGCCGCTCATGTACAAGATCTCGGCCTTCTGGGCCGGTCAGCAGGGCTCGCTGCTCTTATGGCTGCTCATTCACGCGCTGGCCTCGCTCTACCTCTGCTGCCGGTAGCACATGAAGGCGGCGGGGCTCCTGGTCTACGCGCTCATTGAGTCGCTGCTCGTCATTCTCGTGCTGGCCAAGAGCCCGTTCGTCGTATCGGTGACGGCCGTGCAGGACGGCGTCGGCCTCAATCCGCTGTTGCAGGATCCATGGATGGCGGTGCATCCGCCCGTCATCTTCATCGGCTACGCCTTGCTCGCCGTGCCGTTCGCCTACGCGATGGGGGCGCTGCTCAAGGATGAGGATCAGAAGAGCTGGCTGGAGCCGGCGCGCAGGTGGGCGCTATTTGCCTGGGGCTTCCTCGGCGCGGGCGTCTTCATCGGCGGCTACTGGGCTTATAAGGTGCTCGGCTGGGGCGGCTACTGGGGCTGGGACCCTGTCGAGAACTCCTCGCTCGTGCCGTGGCTGCTCGCTGGCGCTTTCGTCCACATCCTGCACGTCGCCAAGCGGCGGCCGGCGGCGCTCTCCGTGCTGCACCTCTCGGTCATCTTCACGTTCGCGCTCGTCATCTACGGCACGTTCCTGACGCGCAGCGGCATCCTCGGCGACTTCTCAGTGCACTCCTTCAGCGGCACGAGCATCGGCATGACATTGGCCGTCGTCAATGCGATTGTGCTCATCGGCGGCCTGGCGCTGCTTGCCATCAAGGCGGGTAATCTGCCTCAGGGAAAACTCTATGAGGCGCATGCGAGCCGCGAGTTCTGTCTGCTCTTGGGCGCGCTCGTGCTCGTGTTTATCTCTGCCATCATCTTCATCGGCATGTCGATGCCGCTCTTTACGCAGCTCATCGGCAAGCCGGCCGCCGTCGACACGGACTTCTATGTGCGCACGACGCTGCCTCTGGCCATCGCTATGTGCCTCATCATGGCGGCGTCGCTCTGGCGCTCTTCGCGATGGTGCTCTCGGGCGGTGCCAGCCAGTCGCTCTCGCAGGAGTTCAAGCCCGGTGAGAGTGTGACGATCGGCGGCTATGCGGTCACATATGAGGGCCAGCTCTTCGCCGAAGACGGCACGATGAAGTTCTACCGTTACCTCGTCGACGGCAGTGAGGTGCGGGCGATGACGAAGCTCCACAAGAACGGTGAGGATGCTGCGCGCGAGCCGGCCATCGCCCATACGCTCTTCGGCGACTCTACATCGCGCCGACGCCACCGAAGGGCGCGGATCGCATGGAGCTCATCCTCAAGCGCGGCCGCATGGAGATGGGCGACCTGTTCGTCTACCGCTACGACGATGTCACGATGGAAGGACAGCCGGACGGCACGACGCTCGTGACGGCCTCGATTGCCGTGACGGACGGCGAGAAGGTCGAGCACGTGCAGCCAACCATCATCGCGACGCGCGACGGCGGCACTTCTTCGCCGATTCCCGTATTCGGCGGTCAGAAGCGCATCCGCCTGACGGGCATCTCCGGCAACGATTCACAGGCGCGCATCGAGCTCCTGCCATCCGCTGAGGAAGAAGCGCAGGTCGCCGTGACCGCCTCCGTCAGCACAAAGCCTTTCATCTACCTGCTCTGGATCGGAGCAGTCGCCGCATCGGTCGGCTGTTTCGTGGCTATGCGCCGCTGATTTTCTTGATGCGGCCGTGATACAACAGGAGCTGCTGCTTTCATGGAATCTCTATCGGGATATCCTGAGAGCGGCAGCTCCTGTTTTTTGATGCGTGTTTATTGCTCAGGTGGCTTGCTCAGGCGGCGCAGCCGGTCCGTCAGGTAGGCGAGCGTCGCGAAGCGGTTTTCGATGAGTGTGCAGAGTTCGTCCGCGCGTGTTTCTTCTGATAGACTGTCGGATACTTCGCCTGCATCTGGCGCTGCTGCAGTGCCAATCTGCTGCTTGATGGCTTCGAGCGAAGCGTGCTGGAGAAGATGCGTAATTTCCTCAATCTCGCGGGCGAGGGCGAGCAGACGCTTTGGCATTTGCTCGGCCGTGACGCGCAGCGCCTGATACTCTTGCCTCAGGTGTAGTTGATGATACTCGGCCAGACTCGTCAGCAGCTGGCAGGCGGAAGTGACAGAGGCCGTGCGGTGGCCCGGGATGATGGTGAGATCAGGGCGCAGATGCTCGCGATAGGGCGGTGCGAGCAGGAGGTCTTTGCCGACGAAAGGCTCGACGCCGATGAGCCAGCGGGCTTGTTCGAGTTCGCCCAGCAGAGCAGGCAGGGCCATTTCTTCGAAAGCCAGCGGGCGGAAGTGGAGCTCCTTTATGCCGAGCTCATGGCATTCTTCAATCAGCAACTCCGCGTAAGGACGGAGGTTGTTGAAGACACAGACCGTCTCGCCTGAGGGAATCTTGGCGATGTCGAGAAAGAATCGCGTCGTCGGGTGCAGGTCGAAGACATAGAGCTGCGTGGCGGGCAATACCCTGCGCAGGGGGGCTTCCTGTGTGACGGCACAGATGTAGAACGTATCCGGAGTTGGCGCCTCAATCGCGGTGGTCAGCGTGGTCTCAATCGGCAGAGATGGTCCCAGCAGGGCTGATGCGATGTCGGCGATTTCGCGGGCCACGAGCGCGCTGCTGCCCACGGCGATCAGATGGGGCTTATTCATGAGGAGAACCTCCTTTTTTGAACAGGTTGAGGAATGCCTCAGCGGCATGTGAGAGATGATGATTCGTCTTCCAGAAGATGCGGTTCGTGAGCTTGAGCGGCGGTTCCAGTGGGATGGAGGCGAGCGCCGTGTCGTCTTCTACGAGGCTCTCCGGCAGGATCGAGATGCCGCAGCCGGCCGCGACGAGGCCTTTGATGGTCTGCACACTCTGGGATTCAAAGGCGATGCGGGGCAGGCTGCCGGTCTCCTCGAATGCATCGATGAGATCCTGGCGGTAGAGGCAGCCCTTCTCCGGCAAGATCAGCTGCTCGGCGGAAAGTTCCCTGAGCTCCAGCGTATTGCGGCGGTGCAGGGGATGACTGCGGCTACAGCAGATGACGAGCTCTTCTGGAGCGAAACTCAGGCTGGAGAGCGCGGGATTCTCTTCAGGGGCTAGCAGGATGGCGAGGTCGAGCTTGTCCTCCAGCAGAGCCTGCTGCAGGTGGCGCGTGTCCTCTTCGCGCAGGGCAATCTGGATGTCGGGGAAGGCCAGGTGATATTCCCTGAGCTGATGGACAATGGCGCGCATGGCGCCGAGCGGGGTGAGCCCGAGCATCAGCACGCCGCTCGTCAGGTTCTTGAGCGCATGGATCTCTTCGACGGTCGTCGTGATGCCGTGCATGATCTTCTCGACGTGGCTGGCGAAGATGCGACCCTCGGCCGTCAGCGTGACCAGCTTCTGGCTGCGGTCAAAGAGCTGGATGCCAAGCTCTTCCTCGAGACTGCGGACGGCGTTGGTCACAGCAGGCTGCGAGACGTAGAGCCGCTCCGCCGCGCGGGTGAAGCTGCCGGCCTCGCGGACCATGAGAAAGTATTCGAGTTGTCGGATTTCCAAAATATACCTCCTTTGCGGTTCACATCGATATGAGAAGCTTCTGCTAAGATATAAGATAGGATTCGTCATCTTTGCAGAGGGTACCTTCTGACGGAACATAAGAAATTAGTCGGTAAAGATAAGGAAAACTTATAGGATAACCTAAAATGATGATGCATATAGAAAATAATAGCTCGTGTTTATTGAAATGGCGGAGAAATCGCGGATTATCACCAATCCTGTCCAGAAGAAGGTCATCTGCCTTATTCTTGGATAAGGGGCCAGTATTTCCCTTGACGGGGTGTCTGATGGTACGATAGAGCCAGATAAGGAAAGGGCAGGAGCGCAAACACCTGCCGTCAGAGATAAGAAAGGGGTTTTTCTCATGTCAGCAACGGTCATCGACAGTCAGATCCACGGTTTCCTGTTCGGTACGGAGGAAATGAATATAGTCTTCTCGGAGAAGTCCTGGGTACAGAAATGGTTGGATACGGAAGCAGCTCTGGCACAGGCACAGGGCGAGCTCGGTGTCATCCCGAAGGAGAAGGCCGACATCATCGTGAAGTATGCGAAGGCCGATCTCATCGACATCCCGTCCATCGGCGAGGGCTACAAGAGCTCCATCACGATCGTGCCGCTCCTCAATGCCTTCAAGAAAGTCCTGCCGGAGCATGCCGGTGAATACGTGCATTGGGGCGCTACGAGCCAGGACATCGTTGATACGGGCATGGTCCTCCTGGAGCGCGATGCCTATGACATCATCCTGCGCGATGCCAAGGCCTGCCTCAAGGCCATCCTCAAGCTCGTCAAGAAATACCGCGCGACGCCGGAGGCCGGCCGCACGCACGTCGTCCATGCTATCCCCATCACGTTCGGCTACAAGGCGGCTGTCTGGGCCGATGAACTAGGCCGCCAGATCGAGCGCCTCGAGGGTATGAAGAAGCGCGTCTTCGTCGGTGAGATGGCTGGTGCCGTCGGCACGCTCGCCTCGCAGCCGGAGAAAGGTCTTGAGACGCAGCAGCGCATGTTTGAGATTCTGGGCCTCGAGGTCCCGACGATTGCCTGGCATGTCGCTCGAGACAATCAGGCGGAATTTGCCAGCATGCTCGCGCTGCTCGCCGGCACGCTCGGCCGCATCGCACATGAGATCTTCACGCTGCAGCGCACGGAAATCCTGGAGCTTGAGGAGCCGTTCTTCATGGGTAAAGTCGGTTCTTCGACGATGCCGCACAAGCGCAATCCAGCCGTGCTCGAAAATGTCCTGGCGCTGTTGCGCAACGTCCGCGGCATCGCGCCGACGGTCGTCGAGAGCATGGTCTCGGAGAATGAGCGCGATTGGGGCTGCTTCATCTCCGAGTGGGAAGCCATCCCGCGTGCCTGTGAGCTCATGGCCACGGCGCTGCACAAGACGAAGTACATCCTCGAGAACCTCATCGTCTACGAGAAACACATGGAGCGCAATCTCTTCGTTCAGAAAGGTCTCATGATGAGTGAGTGTGTCATGATGCACTTGGCCCGCAAGCTCGGTCGCCTGACCTCGCATCACATCGTCTACAATGCCTGCATGGAAGCCTATGAGAAGGAAATCCCACTCAAGGATGTGCTCATGAAGACGAAGGAAGTCGAAGACGCGTTCACGGAAGAAGAAATCGACTACATGCTCGATCCGCACAACTACCTCGGCCTCGCACCGGTATTCTGCGATCGCGTGCTCGCCAAGTACGCTGCTTATGCAGAAGCCTGAGCAATCACAAGAGGTGAATGAAAATGGATGCAAGTCAAAAGAAAAAGCTGGTTGGCGTCATCCTGCTCGGCGCGGTGATCTGGTTCCTGCCGCATCCTGATGCAATCACGCCGATTGCCTGGCACCTGTTCGCAGTCTTTGCGGCGACCATCGCAGGATTCATCCTGCAGCCATTGCCAATCGGCGCCGTCGCCTTCATCGGCGTATCGGTGACCGCGCTGCTGGGGGTCGTCAGCGTCAAGGTCGCAATCTCGGGATACGGCAATAGCACAATCTGGCTCATCATCTGTGCCTTCCTGCTGGCCAGGGCCTTCATCAAGAGTGGCCTCGGCAGCCGCATCGCGTACCTGATCATCAAGGCCATCGGCAAGTCGAGCCTGACGCTCGGCTATGCCATCACGCTCTCGGACTTTGTTATCTCACCAGCCACGCCTTCGAGCACGGCCCGCGCGGGCGGCATCATCTACCCGATTATCCGCAGTCTTTCGTCTGCGCTCCACTCGGAGCCGGATGATGGCACGGCGCGGAAGTTCGGCGCCTACATCATGCAGATTGAGTATCAGGCCAATGCCATCACCTGTGCGATGTTCATGACGGCGATGGCCGGCAACCCGATGGCTGTCGAGCTTGCCGCCAAGACCATCGGCGTTGAGATCACCTGGAGTGCCTGGGCCACAGCCGCCATCGTGCCAGGGCTGCTCTCGCTTCTGCTGATGCCGTATCTGCTCTACAAGCTCTATCCGCCCGAGATCCACGAGATGCCACACGCCAAGCAGATGGCGGTAGAGGCCCTTGCAAAGATGGGCCCGATGAGCTGGATGGAGAAAGTCGTGCTCGCCGTCTTCGTCGGCTCGCTGGTACTCTGGGCCACGTCGTCGCTGACGCACATGAATGCGACGGGCGTCGGCATGCTGGCCGTCACGGTCCTGCTGCTGACAAATGTGCTGACCTGGCAGGATGTCCTGCAGGAAAAAGGCGCCTGGAACACGATGTTCTGGATGGGCTCTCTGATCGCCCTGGCCGGTGCGCTCTCGAGCTCTGGCTTCATCAAGGTGGTGGCCGATATGGCTGGTGCTGCCATCCAGAGCGCAGGCCTGAGCTGGCTTGCGGCCTTCATCATCCTCGTGCTCATCTACGTCTACTCGCACTATGCGTTTGCGAGCGTCTCCGCCCATATCGGCGCGATGTACGCAGCCTTTTTCGCCGTGGCCGTGGCTGTCGGCACGCCGCCGCTTCTCGCCGCAATCTCCTTCGCCGCACTCTCAAACATCATGATCCCGCTGACCCATTACGGCGGAGGTGCGGCCCCCATCCTCTACGGTGCCGGTTACGTGCCGCAGGGAACGTGGTGGAAGCTCGGCTTCATCATTGTCACAGTCAATCTTGTCATCTGGCTCGGCATCGGCTCGCTCTGGTGGCATCTCATCGGCCTCTGGTAAATCGTAAGACTGTTGTTCTATAAATATTAAATATGGAAAGATTCTGAAAGGTGTTGCGCCAGCAACGCCTTTTTTTCTTCTTGAATGATATAATGAGAACAAACAAGGCGGAATAAGAGAGGAGGGAGTCCAGAGTGGAGTTCAAGGAATTATTTCAGAAGCATACGCTGGCCTGCCTGGCGGGCGGCTTCGTCATCGGCGTGGCGGTCTGCGGCATCGGTTCGGCGGCAATGGCCTTCTCGGGATCGCCGGCGTTCTGCGGTTCGTGCCATGCGATGAAGAGTGAGGCGGCGACCTTTGCGATGTCTTCCATCGCGCGCTGGAATGTACGGACTGCCACCTGCCGCACGACAATGCCGTGCACTACATGTTCGAGAAGGGCCGCACGGGCATGATCGATACGTATCATGAAGTGCTCCGCGACTATCCGGCGAACATCAAGATATCGGCAGATGGGCGGCAGACGGTCAACGATAACTGCCTGCGCTGCCATCAGACGACGATGGGCGAAGTCCACGCCGATGTCGGTGTCAGCATGGATACGGGCGGCGACTGCCTCAAGTGCCACAGCAGTATCGTACATGGTTCGAATCATCTCGAAGGGGGGATAAAAGTTGAGTAAGCTGCAGAAGATATTGGCGGGAATCATAGCAGTCTGCGTTGTATTCTTTGGCTTTGTCGTCGTCCGCATCGTCGCGGCGCCGAACGACACGAGTGTCAAGCTCGCTAAGATTCCCCAGGACAAACAGCTCGGCAAGGAAGCGTATAAAGATGCTTACCCGCTGGAGTACAATTCATTCATGAAGAACAACGACACGTCACCGTCGCCGACGGGGTATGGCGGTGCGCAGGAGGGCAACTCCCACCTGACGGAACAGCCGGAGATGGTCGAGAACTTCAAGGGCTACAAGTTCGCCATCTAGTACGATGACGACCGCGGCCACACCTATGCGGGCGAGGACTTCAAGAACACGAAGCGCCTGCCCGGCCAGAAGGGCAACTGCATCACCTGCAAGAGCTCTTACATGTACGATGTCTACTACAAGCAGAGCGGCTGGGATTATGCCTCCAAGCCAATCGAGGAAGCCATGGGCCCGATCGAGGATGACCAGTGGTTTGGCTGCTCGACCTGCCATGATCCGGAGACCATGGAGCTCCGCGTCTACCAGCAGGGCTTCATCGACTCGATGGCCCGCCGCGGCATCGATGTCAACAATGCCTCGCATAACGATAAGCGCGCTTACGTCTGCGCACAGAGCCACAACGAGTACTACTTCATGAAGGAAGACGGCCGCGTCAATCATCCGTTCGACAACGGACTCGATGCGGAATCCGAGTCCCAGTTCTATCAGTCCGGTCAGGCCGGCGGCTTCACGCAGGACTGGATCCATGCAGACTCCAAGGCTCCGATGCTCAAGGCGCAGCATCCGGACTTCGAGACCTGGGCAACGAGCGTCCACGCTGACGCCGGCGTCACCTGCGTTGACTGCCATATGCCGTACATGAGAGAGAATGGCCAGAAGTACACGTCGCACTGGCTGACGAACCCGCTGAAGACGACGGAAGAGTCCTGCCTTAAGTGCCACGATGAGAGTGCAGAGACGCTGAAGGCACGCGTCCAGACGATTGGCGACAACACCTTCAAGCTCCAGCGCATCGCTGGCCAGACCGTCGCACAGGCCCACAAGACCATCAAGGCCGCCATGGATGCCGGTGCAACGGATGAGCAGCTCGCAGAGTCGCGCCAGCTCGTTCGCGAAGCGCAGTGGTACTGGGATTGGGTCGCTGCTGAGAATGGCATGGGCTTCCACAACCCGGACAAGATCATGCGCACGCTTGGTCTCTCCATCGATAAAGCACATCAGTGCATTGAGAAGACGAACGCTGTCGTGAAAGGCAGCCTCTGATCCTTGATAGCACTTCTACCACACCATGAGAAAGCCAGCTTGATGAAAAACATCGAGCTGGCTTTCTTGTTGCGCCATCTTATGATACAATAAGGTTCAAATATAGAATGTAAGTACGAATATGAGTGTGTTAGAGATGATAGCAAGATGATAGTGAATGGATAAGATCAAATTTGCGGCAATGCCAACAGAACATGAGAACCGGCTTTATCTGACAACGATCGGAGAGGCGGAAATGATGCCGGGCCAGGTCTGCGGCCCCCGGGTGCGCTCGTACTGCCTGCTGCATTACATCACGAAAGGCAAATGTAAGTTCCAGGTCAATGGCATGACGTACCATCTGCAGGCAGGGCAGGGCTTCTTCATCGCGCCCGATTTCGAGACGCGGTATGAGACCGACGGCGACGAGCCCTGGGGTTACATCTGGGTCGGTGCGGCCGGCGAGGAGATGAAGCACCTCATGCATGTGCTGGGCCTGAGTCAGGCGAACCCTATCTTTTCCTGTCATCAGGGGGAGCGCCTGATCCACTGTGTCCACGACATGCTGCAGCACCGCCAGCTGACGTTGACGGACCATTACTTCCGCATGAGCACGCTCTACCGCTTCATCGCCATCCTCAGTGAAGAGCGCCAGGTCAACCAGCCGCTGGCGAGCGTCAACTCTTACATCGCGAATGTCATGACCTACGTGCGCCACCACCTTCACGAGCACATGAGCACGGCCGACATTGCCGCGACGATGAACCTCAACCGCAGCTACCTCAGCAGTCTGTTCCGCAGCCAGACGGGCATGACACTGCGCAGCTATATTCAGCTCTGCCGCATGACGCGCGCCAAGTACCTGCTCGAGAGCACGCATCTCTCAATCGCGAGCATCGCCGAGTCCTGCGGCTACGAGAAGAGCGACTCGCTCAACCGCACCTTCCGCAAGACGTATGGCATCGGACCGGCGGACTACCGCAAATCGTTCCTCGCGGACCAGGCGCAGTCGAGCCGCAAGCCGCATGAGTCGTGAGACAGGGGCGCAAAAAGTGCAAAAAAAAGAGAGCCTGCACATCGCATGCGGACTCGAATGAGGGAAAAATATAAGGGGAGATGGATGAGGGGGGAGCTGCTCTTGCAACTCATTCAATCCATCTATTTCCTATGATATAGTGTTTCGAATGAAAGGGCAATCCAATCTTGTTGGGAGAATCACTCCGTTTGTTGGGTTGCTCTTTCTTTTTCGGCCGATTCGGAGCGCAGGTAAATGCCGCTCTTGCCGCCGGTCTTCTTATCGAGGTGGATGAACTCGATTTCCATGCCCTTGTCGAGTGCCTTGCACATGTCGTAGATGGTCAAGAGCGCGACGCTGACGGAGTGGAGCGCCTCCATCTCGACGCCCGTCTGCCCTGTGACCTTGACGGTCGCGCGCGCTTCAACGGCGGATTCCTCAGGCAGCATCGTGAAGTCGACGCTGCACTTGGCGATCGGCAGGGGGTGGCAGAGTGGAATGACCGAACTCGTGTTCTTAGCTGCCATGATACCGGCGATGCGGGCCGTGCCGAGCACATCGCCCTTCTTGGCCGTGCCCTGCTTGATGGCCGCGTAGACCGCCCGGTTCATGCGGATGCGCCCCGAGGCGATGGCCGTGCGGCTCGTCTCTTTCTTCTCACTGACGTCGACCATGATGGCCTGACCGCTCTTGTCGAAATGTGTGAGTCCGTTCTCGTATGCCATAGGACCAAATCACCTTTCTTTTTGTCTGCTTTCTTCTTGCATTGTACCATAAAAATGGGGATGCGCATGTGAAAAAATCAGGCCGTCCTTAGAAGGACAGCCTGATCTCTATCTGGGGGTAAGTGCATCAGCACTTGATGCCGGAGCCCTTTCTCGCGTAGAAGAACCACGTGATGATGATCGTCAGCACCGTGAAGGCGATGAGGATGTAGAAGGCCGGGGCGACGTTCTGGAAGTTGGCGTACGACCAGCCGAAGATCTTCGGGATCAGGAATGCGCCGTAGGCGGCAATCGCTGCCGTGAAGCCCGTCGTCAGGAAGAGCAGCAGGAACGAGCCAAAGAAGAGGGCGAAGGCATGCGTCTGGATGCCGAAGAGCACGACGATGCTCGCGGCGAGCATGATGAAGAGCGAGACGAGCGTGACCTTCGAGCCGCTGTCGAGGCGGTCAGCGAGCCAGCCGCCGACCGGGCGGATGCCGGCGCCGATGAACGGTCCGAGGAACGCGGCCATCGAGAAGGAGACCTCTGGGAATTCCTTCGAGACGAGCAGGCCGAGTGCAGCGGAGAAGCCGATGAAAGAGCCGAAGCCGCAGGTGTAGATCCAGCACATGAGCCAGGTGTGCTTGTTGCCGAAAATAGAGAGCATGCTCTTCGGGCTCTGCTTCGGCAGCGGCAGGTTATCCATGAACATTCAGATGAGCACGAGCGTCAGGGCCGTCGGCACGGTCCAGAAGTAGCAGACGTTCTGCACGTACATCATGCCATTCGGCGTCTCGACGCCCGGGCCGAAGAACGAGGAGAGGTTCCAGCCGAGGAGCAGCGGTGCCGTCAGGTAGATCAGCGAGACGCCGAGGTTGCCGACACCGGCGTTGATGCCGAGCGCGAGGCCTTTGTGCGCCTTCGGGAAGAAGAAGCCGATGTTGGCCATCGAAGCGGAGAAGTTGGTGCCGGCGATGCCGATGAAGGAGACGAGCAGCACGAACGTGTCGTACGACGTCGTCGGGTCCTGCAGCGCGCGGCCGAGGCCGAAGAGCGGCAGGAGCAGCAGGGCCGTCGTGATGAAGGCCGAGTTGCGGCCGCCAATCAGGCCCGGCAGGTACGTGTAGAAGAGGCGGCCCGTCGCGCCGACGAGGCCCGGCAGCGCTGCAAGCGTGAAGAGCTGTTCATTGGTGAAGTGGAAGCCTACCATGTTGAGCTTCGCCGCAATCGTTGCCCAGAGCGTCCAGACGACGAAGGACAGCACGAGTGCCCATGTCGAGGTGTAGAGGTTCTGCTTCGCGATCTTCTCGCCGAACTTTTTCCAGAAGACGGGGTCCTCCGGCGTCCAGTTCGCCAGGATCTCTTTGCGCGTGGGGTTCGGTCCCAGCTTTTTTGTCACAGTTGATTCTGCCATACGTTAGACTCTCCTTTGAATTGATATGAATCCTTGTTAAGCAATAAGGAACGATAAACTCTTTGTCACATTATAGAGGAGATACATCAAATAATCTGTAAAAAAAATCACGCGCCATGTAACAAATATCACGGCGCGGGCAAAAACTTTCGCGGTATGCTGAAAAGGAATACATCAATGTGACCGCGAATCTAATAAATTAAAGAATATCCGGAAATAGAAAAGGGGATTGGGATCATGGAAGAACGGAAGCTGAAGCAGCAGGATCAGATGGAGTCGCTCGTGCGCCATTTTTATGAGATACCGGGCAAGGTCGTCATGCTCCACGACGGCGAGTATCTCTTCCACGAGGGAGATACGGCGCGCTACTTCTACATCGTGCGTTCGGGGCAGATCTTCATCACGAAGTACGCGATGTCGGGGCGCGTGCTCTCGCTGCGCCTCGCTTCGCGCGGCAGCCTTATCGGCGAGCTGCCGCTCTACGAGAAGGATCCGGTCTACATCTTCAATGCCGTGGCGCAGAGCGCTGCGGAGGTCTACGCAATCGAGTTCCCCGTCCTGCAGAGCTACCTCGAGAAGAAGCCGTCACTCGCCATCAACCTGTTCAAGATCATGGGCGCGCACATGCGCAAACAGCACTCGAAGTTCCGCGACCTCCTGCTCTACGGCAAGAAGGGCGCGCTCTACTCGACGCTCATCCGCCTGGCCAACAGCTACGGCAAGGAGACGGATGGCGGCATCCTCATTTCCGTGCCGCTGACGAACCAGGAGTTGGCCAATTACTCGGCGACGGCGCGCGAGAGCCTCAACCGCATGCTCAGCGAGCTGCGCAAGAGCGGGATCATCGAGTACCGCGGCCACCTGATCTTCATCAAGGACATCGATTACCTCAAAGAGGCCATCCAGTGTGAGAACTGTGGCAGGGAAATCTGCAATATCGAATGATGCGGATACGATAGGAATCAAGACTGCTGAGGCAATAAAAATCGCCTCAGCAGAATTTTTTTGTCCGGATAGAGCTTGCCGTGATGTTTGTCACATGAGTGAGAGAATAAATCGGATAGAATGATATACAATAGGAGGGTGATGACGTGAGCAATATCTTTACGAAATGGAAGCATCTCATCCCCGTCGAGAAATCGGCGACGGGACATCAGCAGCTCTTTGAAGGCGGCCGCGAATGGGAAGACACCTATCGTGACCGCTGGTCTTTTGATAAGTGCGTGCATTCGACGCATGGCGTCAACTGTACGGGTTCGTGCTGCTGGAATATCTATGTCAAGAACGGGCTCGTAGCCTGGGAGAACCAGGAACACAATTATCCGGAGACGAGCCCGGACATGCCAGACTTCGAGCCGCGCGGCTGCCCGCGTGGAGCGACGTTCTCGTGGTATCTCTACAGCCCGCACCGCGTCAAGTATCCGTATCTGCGCGGTGAGCTCGCCGCGCTCTGGCGCGAGGCGCGCAAGGAGCACAAGACGGTCCTTGAGGCATGGCAGAGCATTGCCAATGACCCTGCTAAGACGAAGCGCTACAAGGAGGCGCGCGGCAAGGGCGGCTTCGTGCGCTCGAACTGGGACGAGGTATCGGAGCTCGTCGCTTCGTCTCTGTTGCACACGGCGACGAAGTACGGCCCGGACCGCAACTTCGCCTTTGCCGTCATCCCGGCAAAGTCCATGCTGTCGTACGCTGCCGGCGCGCGCTTCATGCAGCTCATGGGTGGTTCAGCGCTCTCGTTCTACGACTGGTATGCTGACCTGCTGCCTGCAAGTCCGCAGGTCTGGGGCGACCAGACGGACGTGCCGGAGTCCTCGGACTGGTTCAACGCGGGCTACATCATGACCTGGGGCTCGAACATCCCGCTGACGCGCACGCCGGATTCCCACTTCCTCATTGAGGCGCGTTACAAGGGCACGAAGGTCGTCTCAATCGCACCGGACTACGCCGAGTCGACGGCTGTGGCCGACACGTGGATCTCGCTCAAGGTCGGCAGCGACGCCGCCTTTGCCATGGCGATGGGCCATGTCATCCTCAATGAGTATTACTGGGGTGAGCCGGCGGAGTTCTTCACGGATTACACGCGCCATTACACGGACTTCCCGTTCCTCGTCCAGCTCGACAAGCGCGCCGATGGCAGCTACGAGTCGGGCCGCTTCCTCAATGGCAAGGACATGGGCCGCGAGGACAAGCACGCGGAGTTCAAGTACTACGTCATCGATGAGCTCACGGGCGAGCTCGTCGTGCCGAACGGCACGATGGGTGACCGCTGGGACAACGAAAAGAAGTGGAACCTGCACGAAGAGGACCGCGACACGGGCAGAAAGATCCTGCCGCAGCTCTCGGTGCTCGGCCAGTTCGACGAGGTCGTCGAGGTCGAGTTCCCGTACTTCGGCAATGAGCGCAGCGAGCGCGTCATGCGCCGCATGGTTCCGGCCAAGCGCGTCAAGACGAAGGACGGCGAAGTCCTCGTCACGACGGTCTACGACCTGACGCTTGCCAACTACGCGGTTGACCGCGGCCTCGGCGGTGAGTGCGCTTCCTCGTACGACGAGGATGTGCCGTACACGCCGAAATGGCAGGAGAAGTACACGGGCGTGCCGGCTGAGACCTGCATCCACACGGCCCGCGAATTCGCTGACAATGCCATCAAGACGAAGGGCAAGACGATGGTCATCATGGGCGGCGGCATCAACCACTGGTTTCACGCGGATATCGTCTACCGCACGATCCTCAACCTCCTGCTCTTCACGGGTTCGGAGGGCCGCAACGGCGGCTGGGCGCACTACGTCGGCCAGGAGAAGCTGCGTCCGGCAGAGGGCTGGGCGCGCATCATGACGGCCACGGATTGGCAGGCACCGCCGCGCCTGCAGAACTCGACGTCCTTCTACTACTTTGCGACGGACCAGTGGCGTAGCGACGAGATCGACATGCAGGACCTCGTCTCGCCAATGGCGAACCCGCGCTACCGCCATGCGGCCGACTATAATGTCATGGCCGCGCGCCTCGGCTGGCTGCCGTCCTACCCGACGTTCAACAAGAGCGGCCAGCAGCTCACGGATGAGGCGAAGGCGAAGGGCGAGGACCTCAAGAAGTACGTCGTGAACTCGCTCAAAGACAAGAGCCTGCACTTCGCGGCAGAGGACCCGGATGCACCGGAGAACTTCCCGCGCAACCTCTTCGTCTGGACGGCGAACCTGCTCGGTTCCTCGGCAAAGGGCAACGACTTCTTCAACAAGTACCTGCTCGGCACAGAGCACACGGTCTTTGCGGAAGAAGAGGGCCCGACGGAGATCAAGTGGCGCGACCAGGAAGAGCTCCATAAGCCGGGCGGCGCCGTGCTCATCGACATCGACTTCCGCATGGCGGGCACGGCGCTCTACTCCGACGTCGTGCTGCCGACGGCTACGTGGTACGAGAAGGATGACATCTCCTCGACGGACATGCATCCGTTCGTCCACCCGTTCCAGGCCGCTGTCGACCCGCTCTGGGAGGCCAGGAGCGACTGGGATGTCTTCCGCACGCTCGCGGCAGCCGTCTCGAAGGTCGCGAAGGAAGCCGACCTCAAGCCGTATGAAGACCTCGTCGCCGTGCCAATCGGCCACGACAGTGAGGGTGAGACGGCACAGCCAGAGGGCCGCATCTGCGACTGGAGCAAGGGCGAGTGTGAGCCCATCCCCGGGAAGACGATGCCGGGCCTCGTGCCGGTCAAGCGCGACTACACAAAGACGTACGAGAAGTAGATTGCGCTCGGACCGAATGTCTCGAAGAAGATGGGCTCGCTTGCGATGACCTGGGATTCCTCGGACGAGTACGAGGAGATCCGCCAGCGCAACGGCGTCATCGAGAACAAGGACTTCGTCTCGTACGGCATGCCGTCCATCTACGATGCGCGCCAGGCTGTCGAGGCCGTCATGGGCCTCTCGACGACGACGAACGGCAAGGTAGCCGTCAAGGCCTTCAAGAGCCTCAACGAGAAGACGGGCCTCAAGAACCTCGAGCATCTGGCCAAGGAACGCGAGAGCGAGCGCTTCACGTTCGACGAGATCGCGGCACAGCCGAAGGAGGCCATCACGTCGCCGACGTTCACGGGCAGCAATCAGGGCCGCCGCTACACGCCGTTCACGATGAACATCGAGGAGCTCGTGCCGTTCCGCACGGTGACGGGACGTCAGTCCTTCTACCTCGACCATGAGATGATCCGTGAGTACGGCGAGGCAATGGCGACCTTCAAGCCGACTCGACTACCGCCCAATCAAGAACCTCTTGGGCGGCGCGAAGGAGATCACGCTCAAGTACCTGACGCCGCACAACAAGTGGTCCATCCATTCGATGTACTTCGACAGCCAGCAGATGCTGACGCTGTTCCGCGGCGGCCAGACGGTCTGGATGAGCGAGAAGGACGCCCGCGAGATTGGCGTGCGCGACAACGACTGGATCGAGCTCTACAACCACAACGGCGTCGTGACGTCCCGCGTGGCCGTCTCGCCGCGCATCCCGCAGGGCACGGTCTTCATGCACCATGCCCAGGACCGCCACATCAACGTGCCGGCCTCGAAGATCACGGGCACGCGCAGCGGCACGCACAACACGCCGACGCGCATCCACATGAAGCCGACGCATATGATCGGCGGCTATGGCCAGCTCAGCTATGGCTTCAATTACTATGGACCGACGGGCAACCAGCGCGATATGTATGTCGTCGCGCGCAAGATGCAGGGGGAGGTTGACTGGCTTGAAGATTAAAGCACAGATTTCCATGGTCATGAATCTTGACAAGTGCATTGGCTGCCACACGTGCTCTATCACTTGCAAGAATGTCTGGACCAACCGCGAAGGCGCGGAATACATGTATTTCAACAATGTCGAGACGAAGCCGGGCATCGGCTATCCGAAGAACTGGGAAGACCAGGAGAAGTGGAAGGGCGGCTGGAAACTCGGCAAGGATGGCAAGCTCTCACTGCGCACGGGCTCGAAGCCGGAGCGCCTGCTGAAGCTCTTCTACCATCTGGACCAGCCGGAGATGGACGACTACTACGAGCCGTGGACGTACGACTACGAGACGCTCATCCACTCCAAGCGCCGCAACCATCAGCCGATTGCCCGCCCGCGCTCGCTCGTCACGGGTGAACGTATGGAGATTAAGTGGGGGCCGAACTAGGAGGACGACCTCGCCAACGGCGAGTCGGCCCGCCAGGACATCAACCTCAAGAAGATGGCCGCGGACATCACGCTCGAATTCCATGACCTGTTCATGAAGTACCTGCCGCGCGTCTGCAACCACTGCCTGAATCCGGCCTGCGTCGCAGCCTGCCCGTCGGGCGCCATCTACAAGCGCGAGGAGGACGGCGTCGTGCTCGTCTCGCAGGATGGCTGCCGCGGCTGGCGCCACTGCGTGCCGGCCTGCCCCTACAAGAAGGTCTACTTCAACTGGAAGACGAACAAGGCCGAGAAGTGCATCTTCTGCTTCCCGCGCCTCGAGAACGGCCTGCCGACGATCTGCGCCGACACGTGCGTCGGCCGCCTGCGCTACATGGGCGTGCTGCTCTACGACATGGATAAGGTCGTACCGGCTGCCTCGACGCGCGATAAGGGCGAGATCTACCATCAGGTGCTCGACGTCATCGCCGACCCCAATGACCCCGAGGTCATCGAGGCCGCGCGCAAGGAGGGCATCCCCGAGAACTGGATCAAGGCGGCTCAGGATTCTCCGGTCTACAAGATCGTCAAGGACTGGCAGCTCGCTCTGCCGCTCCATCCGGAGTTCCGCACGCTGCCGATGGTCTGGTATGTGCCGCCTCTCTCGCCGATCACGCGCCGCGCAGAGGCCAACTGCTATCTGCCGGATGTCGACGAGATGCGCATCCCCATCGCGTACCTCGCGGAGATCTTCGCAGCCGGCAACACGGCCGTCATGACGCGCACGCTGCAGCGCCTCCTGGACATGCGCGCCGTCATGCGCGCCAAGACGACGGGCGACGATGTGCCTTCGCACCTCGAGTTTGCGCCGGAGGTCTACGAGAAGATGTTCCGTCTGCTCGGCATCGCCAAGTACAAGGACCGCTTCAACATCCCGGCCGGCATCCAGGGCAAGACCAATGCCGAGATGCACACGGCACAGGGCGGCGGCCTCTTCACCTGCCCGGGCGGGGGGTGCTGATATGGCTGATGTAGCTGAAATGAAGGACTATCAGAAGGTCCTGCTGCTGACGTCACATCTCTTCGAGTATCCCGACGCCGCCTGGTGGAAGGACCTGCCGGATTGCCGTCAGGCTGTGCGGGAGATCGAGGCCAAGCAGCCCGACGCCGTCTTCGGCGATTTCCTCGACTTCGTCGAAGAGACGGGGGCGAAGGAGTACGAGGACCTCTACGTGCGGTCCTTCGACTTCTCGCAGAACACGAATCTTTATCTGACGACGCAGGAGCGCACGGACTTCGGCAAGCAGTCGGAGGAGATGCACCACTACAAGGAGCTCTTCCTCGCGAATGGCCTCGACGTGCCGAACCAGCTGCCGGATTACCTGCCGGCCCTCTTGGAGCTCGCAGCATCGCTGCCGCCTGAGCGGGCGGGCAAGGTGCTCGGCGCCATCCGGCCGCGCATCGAGCTCTTGCGCAAGCGCTTCATCGATGCAAAGCTGCCGCATGCGTTCTTGCTCGACATCGTCTTGACAGAAACGGCAGGATTGGAGGTTAAGCCATGAATACATTTTTCTACGGCGTCCTGCCGTACATTGCCCTGACCATCTTCATCGGCGGCACGATCGTCCGCTACACCTTCTTCGAGAGGGGCTGGACGACGAAGTCCAGCGAGTTCCTCGCGAAGAAGAGCCTCAAGTGGGCCAACCCGATTTTTCACCTCGGCTTCTTGATGGCCTTTGGCGGCCACGTCATCGGCATCCTCGTGCCGAAGTTCGTCACGGAGGCGGCGGGAACGGATGAAGCGACGTATCACATGATCTCGCTCGCGGGCGGCCTGCCGGCTGCTGTCCTGTTCCTTGGCGGCTTCCTCTGGCTCATGAAGCGCCGCTTCTTCGGCAGCGCGCGCATGAAGGCCAATACGAGCTCGATGGACAAGCTGCTTTATCTCGTGCTGCTCCTGACCATCCTCTCGGGCACGGCTGGCACGCTCTCGAACATCACGGCCGGCTTCGACTACCGCGAGAGCATCTCGCCGTGGTTCCGCTCCGTGCTCATGCTCTCGCCGGACGTCAGCCTCATGAAGGATGTCCCGGCCATCTTCCAGTTCCACATGTTCATGTGGATGATGACGGCCATCCTCTTCCCGTTCACGCGCCTTGTGCACTGCCTGAGCCTGCCGTTCGAGTACCTCATGCGCAGCAATATCGTCTATCGCCGCAAGTAATCCATTTACAAGACAATGTAAAAGCGAAGTCCGTCCGGGCTTCGCTTTTTGCTTTTTCTTGTAAACCTGTGCAGCGGCCTTGGATAATGGTATAATGGAACCATCTTTTTGTTGGGAGATGAAACATATGGAAAATACAGAGATGAAGCGGGGCCTCAAGAACCGCCACCTGCAGATGATCGCGCTCGGCGGCGCGATCGGCACGGGGCTGTTCTACGGCTCGGCTTCGACAATCGCGCTCGCGGGACCGGCGGTGATGCTCTCGTACCTGATCGGCGGCATCGTGATCTTCCTGATCATGCGCATGCTCGGCGAGATGGCCGTCGATGAGCCGGTGTCTGGTTCGTTCAGCCACTACGCGACGAAGTACTGGGGGCGCTTCCCGGGATTCCTCTCGGGCTGGAATTATTGGTTCAATTACGTGCTCGTCTCGATGGCGGAGCTCACAGCAGTCGGCATCTACATGAACTTCTGGTTCCCGGACCTTCCGCAGTGGATCTCGTCGCTCGTCTGCCTCGTGGCCATCACGGCGCTCAACCTCATCAACGTCAAGGCGTACGGCGAGGCGGAGTTCTGGATGGCGCTCATCAAGATTGCGGCTATCGTCAGCATGATCCTCTTGGGCCTAGGCCTGATTTTCACGAACGGCCAGCCGTTCCCCGAGAACTTCAGCAACATCTGGGAGAACGGTGGTTTCCTGCCGAATGGCCTCTGGGGCCTCGCGCTCTCGATTGCCGTCGTCATGTTCTCGTTTGGCGGCATCGAGCTCATCGGCATCACGGCCGGCGAGGCGGAGGACCCGGACCGCACGATCCCGCGGGCCATCAATCAGGTCATCTGGCGCATCCTAATCTTCTACGTCGGCACGATGGTCGTGCTCATGGCGCTCTGGCCGTGGAACAAGGTCGGCATGGAGGCGAGCCCGTTCGTGCAGATCTTCAACAACGTCGGCATCCCGGCCGCCGCGCACATCCTGAACTTCGTCGTGCTGACCGCGGCCATCTCGGTCTACAACTCGGCCATCTACAGCAACAGCCGCATGCTCTACGGCCTGGCGGGCACGGGCGAGGCCCCTTCGTTCTTCCGCAAGCTCTCGCCGCATGGCGTACCTGTGCGCGGCATCCTCGTCTCGTCGGGCATCACGCTGATCGTCGTCGCGCTCAACTACTTCCTGCAGGGCCATGTCTTCCTATACCTCATGATGATCGCGACGTGTGCTGCCGTCATCAGCTGGGTCGTCATCTGCGTCACCCATCTGAAGTTCCGCGCTTACTGCCGCATGCACAACAAAGAGACGAAGTTCAAGTCCATCCTCTATCCATGGACCAACTACCTCTCGCTGCTCTTCCTTGCGGGCGTCATCTTCTTCATGGCGCAGATCCCCGATATGCAGCTTGCCGTGCTGTTCCTGCCCATCTGGCTGCTCGTGCTCTGGCTCGGCTACTGCCAGTACCGCAAACACCGGATGTGATTTTTAGATATGAAAATGCCGCTCATCAGGCGTCTGCCTGATGGGCGGCGATTTTTTTTGCTTGCTCCATGAACTGGCCAAGGGCTGCATCCGGGGCGGCGAGCGACTGCGTCCGGAAATAGATGCCGAGCGGGGCCTTTGGCGATTCCTGCCATGGCAGGAAGGCGAGTCCTGCGTGCGGCATGGCCAAGTGGTGGGGAATCAGCGCGAAGCCGGCCCCGGCAAGGGCAAGATTGTAGGCCTCGCTCGTGGTCGCGCAGACGATGTTGTCGAGCGCATCGTTGATCGGAATGAAGCGATGACCGTGCGAGAAGGCGCGCTTCATGAGGTAGGGCGGGATGGCGATGATCTGGCGGTACGGCCAGAAATCCGCGGTGGAGACGGCCTTCTGGCACTGTCGAGCCAGAGGATGCGACTGGCTCACGATGCAGACGAAGGTGTCTTCGTACAATGCTTGGAAGGTGATGGCTTCATCCTGGAATCTGGCGTCCTTGATGCCGACGATGAGGTCGAGCTGATTGACGGACAGCCGGTGCAGGTTGGCATCCGTCTGGTCGAGTGTCAGCTCTGGCACGATGTGAGGACTTTTCTGCAGTACAGGGCGCAGGATCTCGCTGATCAGGTGGTTGGCGTGCGAGTCGGCGTAGCCGATGCGCAGCACCGTGCGGTGCTGGCTCGCAATCCCTTCCTTGGCATGGTAGTAAATGGCGAGGATCTGCTGTGCGTCGGGCAGGAACTGCTGCCCCGTCGGCGTGAGTGTCACGGAGCGCGTCGTGCGGGCGAAGAGTCTGGCCTGCAGCTCGCTTTCAAGGCTCTGGATCTGGCGGGAGACAGCCGGCTGTGAGAGGCCGACCTGCTCTGCTGTCCGTGCGTAGTTGAGCGTCTTGGCCAGTGTGGTGAAACACTCGAGCTGTTGCGTGTTCATCCGCATTCCTCCGTATCATTCCCGTGCTATTCATGCATCTTTTGCATCAATGATACCATAAAATCATTTCACAAGGAAGAGAGCGCCTGTTATGATGGACCATAATGTATCGAAATAGGGGAACAGGATGGGGGCGTTAATTTGACTTTGGCAAAAGGACATCGGTATTTCTTGATCTTATTCCTCGGCAGCATGACGGCCATCACGCCGCTCTCGCTCGACATGTACCTGCCATCGCTGCCGGAGATGAGTGCAGACCTTGGCATTTCGGCGTCGCTGGCGCAGATGACGCTGACCATGACGATGCTGGGCATGTCGTTCGGTCAGATCTTCCTCGGGCCGCTTTCGGACCGCTTCGGCAGGCGGGTGCCGCTGCTGCTCGGCATGGCGGTCTTCACGGCGGCGAGCTATGGTGCCTATCTGGCCGGCAGCATCGAAGTGTTCCTGCTCTGCCGCTTCCTGCAAGGCTTCAGCGGTGCGAGCGGCATCGTCATCGCGCGGGCCATCGCCCGCGATGTGGCACATGGCGCGGAGCTCACGCGCCTCTTTGCCATCCTGACGCTGATCAGCAGTGTGGCGCCGATTGCTGCGCCGATCGTCGGCGGGCAGATCCTGCGCTTCTTGAGCTGGCGCGGCGTCTTCATGATGCTGACACTCGTCGGCCTGCTGCTGGTGACGGCGACTGCCGTCTACCGCGAGACCCTGCCGCCGCAGCAGCGCATCCAGGAGATCGGCCGCTCGTTCGCAAGCTTCCCATCACTCCTGCGCGACCGGTATTTCCTCGGCCACTGCCTGCTGCAGCTGTTCTTTTTCAGTGCGTTCTTTTCATATATCAGCGGCAGCTCGTTCGTCTTCCAGAATTACTACCACCTGTCGGCGCAGGGATACAGCCTGCTGTTCGGCATCATCGGTTGCGGTCTCTTCCTGTCCGGCATGATTCCCGCCAAGCTGGCTGGACGTGTGCCGGACGCACAGCTGCTCGCCGCCTCCATCCGCCTGCCGCTTCTCAGCACCGTCCTGCTGCTGGCAGGGTTCCTGCTGGACGCGCCCGTCTGGTATGCCTTCCTCATGCTCTTCCTGACCATCACGCCGCTCTCTGTCATGTGCACGGAGAGCTATGCCCTGGCACTCTCTGACCAGGGGGAGAAAGCGGGCGCGGCCAGCGCGCTTTGGGGCTTCTGCCAGACCATCCTCGGCGGCGCCATGATGCCGCTCGTCGGCATCAACGGCGACGCTGACCCCATGCCGATGACCATCCTGATGCTCGTCGGCTACCTGCTCAGCGAGCTCGTCTGCCGCACGTTGCTGCGCAAAGAGAATGCATCATGAATCAACGCGCCGCTGATTTCGTTGCGCGGCTCGCCAGGTGCGGCGGAAGGTGCCAGGCGGCATGCCGATGACTTGGCGGAAGACGCGGCTGAAGTAGTTGGGGTCATCGAAGCCGACGCGCGAGGCGACTTCGGTCAGGGACAGATCGGTATCGATGAGCAGGGTCTGTGCCTTGCCGATGCGCCAGCGGCGCAGGTACTGGAGCGGCGCGTAGTTGGTCGTGTGCTTGAAGGCGTGGGCGATGTAGTCGCGGCTCGCGTGGAACTCTCGGGCGATGTCGCGGATGGAGAGTGCTTCGGCGTAATGTTGCTCGATGTAGGAGCGGACGCGCTCCATCAGCATGTTCTCCTGGCCGGCAGCGCGGACGGCCCGCTCGGAGATCTGCTGCCAGACCAGGTGGACGATGGTCTGGGCGGCGGCGTTGGCCGCGGGGTAGCCGTGCGGCTTGGCGAGACTCTGCTCGATGATGTGGTAGAGGGTGCAGAGCTCCTGGGCGATGGACTGGCAGGGAATGCACGGATGGAGGCCGGGCGGCAGCAGTGCATTGGGGCGCGCACCAGGCCGTTTGAGTCCGGTGACGGCGATGCAGCAGGCATCCGTCAGGGAGTCGAGCATGAGGCTCTCATCGTGCATGACCTTGCTGTCGTAGATGATGATGTCGCCAGGCTGCGTGTGGCAGATCTCGTTGCCGACGATGTGCGTGCCGTTGCCGGAAATCATGAAGTTGAGCTCGATGCAGTTTTCATGCTGGTGCATCGTGCGGATGCTGCGGTTCCAGTGATAGAAGCCGATGAGCCGGGGTTCCTGCTCAAAGGGCGAAGCCTCCTGTTGGTCGATATCGATGGAGACGGGCATGGTGATGCTCCTTTCTGATAAAAAAAGCTCCCTTGCGTATGGGGAAGTGGCAAGGGAGCGGAGGGGGCGGTTTTACTGCAGGCCGTTGCGCCGCAGGAGCGGCGTGTTGACGTGCTGGTTGAAGAAGTTGATCAAGGGGCCCATGCCCAGCGCCATGATGACAGTGCCGATGCCCACGAGGCTGCCGAGCAGGAAGCCGATGATGACGGAGGTGCTGTCGAGCAGGATGCGCGCGTAGCGGAAGGGCAGGCGCCCCTGCGTCATGTCGTTGATGATGCAGCTGGCGGCGTCGTACGGCCCCATGCCGAAGTCCAGGCACATGTAGAGCGAGACGCCGAAGCAGGAGATGGCCATGCCGCCCAGCAGCAGGGCGGCGCGGGGGACGATGCTATCGAACGGTACGGCGAGGTATGGTGCAAAAGCGCCGTAGCTCAGGTCGGAGACGGGGCCTAAGAGCACGAGATAGATGAACGTGCCGATGCGCAGGTAGCGGCGTCCGCAGATCAGCATCGGGATGAATAACAGGATATTGAAGATGGAGACGCAGGTGCCGAAACTCAAGCCGGTTAGCAGACTGTAGCCGAGATTCATGCACGAGTACGGATCGTTGCCAAAAAGGCTCAGGCGCAACAAGCTTGTCGAGCTGGCCATGCAGCTGATGGCTGCCGCAAAGAAGAGCGAACGCTTCCATAGCGTGCGCATGTATTCTGGATGGCTATCCGCTGCCTCTGTTATGATTTTCTGGCAACGTGCGATTGGAGAAGCCACGTAAAAACCTCCTTGATTTGGAATGTGTTATCCTTGATACTGCTTCCATCATACCTGTTTTTCTGGAGGAATTTCTTCACAATCCTGCGAAATATAAAATCCGCGAGGTCTTGCCATAGTTACTTTTCTCGACGGATTCGTTCTCGGGGCTGGACATTCCTGCTCTGGGGATCTTGCGGCAAGCGAAAAGCGGACAGGAAAAATCCTGTCCGCTTCATTTCAAGGGTAAGAACGACTCGTTTGAGTCAGGTTCATTTGGCGCGCAGCTGCGTGTAGAGATTGACGATTTCCACAGCCATGTCTTTCATGGCCATGCCAGTCATGACGTAGTCCTGTGCATGGGAGATCAGCACGTTGAACGGACCCTGCAGCTCGCCGCTGGCCTCTTTCTGCAGGAGCTCTTCCGTCTGGAGCTTATGTGCCTTCAGGAGATGCTCGTCGGCATCCTTGAGGCATTCCTCTGCCTCACCGAAATTTCCGCGGCGGGCCTGCTTGAGTGCTTCTGCGACCTTCGCGCGACCGTCACCAGCCGCCGAGATGATTGCGAATGCCACATCTTCTGTCTTTGCCATTTATAATTCCTCCTTATTACTTCTTCAGCAGCTCATTCTCGATGCGCTCGCGTGCTGCTGGAGCCCACTCGTTCATCTTCTCGGGGAAGCCGAAGATGGAGACGCAGGCGATGTTGTCGCCGCCGACTTTCGGAGCGTCCGGCTTGAGCTGCTTGTTGGCGAAATCCATCTCGCGCAGCGTCTCGAAGATGCCGTCGAAGTCGACATCGCCCATGCCGAGGTTGAGGTGCTGGTGGACGCTGACGTCCTCGCGGCCGCGCTGGTTGAGGGATGGCGGGTTGAGGATGTAGCGGCAGTCGAGCGTCTGGTTGAACGTATCGGCGAACAGGACGTGCGTGAGCTCATCGCCGGCATACTTGAGCATGTGGCGAACGTCGCCCTTGCCCTGGTCGTAGAAGAAGCCGTGCGGGGAGGAGTAGACGTAGCCGAGGTTTTTGGAGCGGAAGGACTTGACCATGTCGCAGGCCTCGTCGTTGAGCTCGCAGAAGTCGTACGGATGTGACTGGATCTCGACGCGCAGCCCCTCGCGCTCGATGATCGGAAGCAGCTCTTCCATGGAGCGGAACCACATGCCGTTGCAGATCTCCTGCTGGTTCGGGTCGCCCGAGAGCTCCGTGTTGATGACGGGGACACCCATGTTGACCGCGATCTCGATCATCTTCTTCCAGTTGGCGACAGCCATCTTGCGCTGTTCCTCGGTCGGGCCGGACCAGCGGTAGACGCAGATGAAGGACGAGATTTCGACGCCCGTCTCCTTGAGTGCCTTGCGGTACTCCTCCTCGCACTCCTTGGAGAACAGCGGGTGCTTGTAGAAGGGGTTGATGCGCGGATGCGGGGACTGCTCAATGTACTTATAGCCCCAGTCGGCGACCTGGTGAACGAGATCGTTGATGCTCATCTGTTTGGAAAGCACGTCAACATCGAATGCGATTTTCATGGTAAACCCTCCAATTGCAAAACACGATAAAGTAATATGGATGACTCGCGCAGTCTCACTGGATGACTGCGCTGTTTTCTTGCTGTGCTTACAAAATACCATGCCTGAAACGCGTTGTCAAGAATGTTCCGAATACCTTGTAACACTAGTAATGGCGCGGTTTTAGCAGGATTGTACAAGTATGGGGAAGGAGTGCTCAACAGGGGGCGGTTCTACAGCAGGATTGTGCAAGTTTTGCGTTGAAAATTTTTTTGAAAGAAATTTTCACGTCGAAACAATAGGAATAGATAATAAGAGGAAAAACAAGATTGTGCTATTTTGGCGCTGAGCTGGCAGCTTTTTGCCCGCAACAAGGGCAACATGGTGGAATTATTTGGCGGCGTTTCGCCGTATAATGGCATCACAAGGTCAAACAGACGACCGGGGACAGGGAAAGAAAGGGAGGATTTATCCATGGCAATTCATATTACAGGCGCACCGTGTTGCTGGGGCGTCGACGATGTCAAGAATCCGTATCTGCCACCCTGGCAGAAGGTGCTCTATGAAGCAGGGCAGGCAGGCTACAAGGCCATCGAGCTTGGCCCGTACGGCTATCTGCCGCTCGACATCGACGTCGTGAGCGAAGAGCTCGCGAAGAACAACATCGGCATCGTGGCGGGCACGATTTTCGATGACCTGTTGGATGAAGGAAACTACGAGAACGTCCTTCATCAGGTCGACGATATCTGCGGCATCATCACGAAACTGCCCAAGCTGCCGACGGAACCAGGGCAGCGTTATCCGGCGCCATATCTGACGGTCATGGATTGGGGCCACGATGAGCGTGACTTCAATGCTGGCCACAGCAACAGGGCGCCGCGCCTCAGCGATGAAGAATGGAATCGCATGATGGGGCATATCAAGGGCATCGCCGAGAAGGCAGCATCGTGGGGGGTTCGGGCTGTTGTCCATCCGCATGCTGGCGGCTACATCGAATTTGCCGATGAGATCGACAAGCTCGCACGCGATATCCCGAAGGAAGTGGCAGGCATTTGCCTCGATACGGGCCATCTGCGGTATTCCGGCATGGATCCGGTCACCTGGCTGCGCAAGTATGCAGACCGTCTCGACTACATCCACTTCAAGGATATCAACGAGAAGGTCTACAAAGAAGTCCTTTCGGAGCACATCCGCTTCTTCGAGGGCTGTGGCAAGGGTTCGATGTGCCCGATTGGCACGGGCATGCTCGATTATCCGGCCATCTACAAGGTGCTGACGGAAGAGATCCACTACAATGGCTACATCACCGTCGAGCAGGAGCGCGACCCGCGCAACGTCGCGACGAGCCTGCGCGATGTCAAGGCCAGCTGCGATTACCTGCACGGCCTCGGCTTCGAATAAAGGTACAGAAACGATACAAAAACACAGAGATACAGAGAACAAGAGAAATCAGTTGTTGTGATCGTCAAGACAATCCAAGAGAAAAGGGGAATTTATCATGATCAACGGTGAAAAAGTACTCGACCATCCGATTCGCTGGGCTATGGTTGGCGGCGGCCGCGGCAGCCAGATCGGCTATATCCATCGCAGTGCCGCCCTGCGCGACCGCTCCTTCGAACTCGTCGCTGGTGCTTTCGACATCAATCCGGAACGCGGCAAGGACTTCGGCATCCAGCTCGGCGTCGCTCCGGAGCGTTGCTATCCGGATTATAAGACGATGCTTGCGGAAGAAGCAAAGCGCGGTGATGATAAGATCGAGGCTGTGACGATCGCTGTGCCGAACGGTCTTCACTACGAGGTCTGCAAGGCCGTACTCGAAGCTGGCTTCCATGCCGTCTGCGAGAAGCCGCTCTGCTTCACGACGGAGCAGGCAGAGGACCTCGTCCATCTGGCTGACAGCAAGGGCCTCGTCGTTGGCGTGACATACGGCTATTCCGGCCATCAGCTCATCGAGCAGGCCCGCCAGATGGTCCTGCACGGCGATCTCGGCGAGATCCGCCTCATCAAGATGCAGTTCCCGTTCGGTGCCTACAATACGGCAGTCGAAGAGACGAATGCTGCGGCGCGCTGGCGCATGGATCCTGCTAAGGCTGGCCCGTCCTTCGTCCTTGGTGATGTCGGCACGCATCCTCTCTTCCTCGCTGAGACGATGGTTCCTGATTTCGAGATTGAGAGCCTCATGTGCACGACGAAGTCCTTCATCCCGACGCGCAAACTCGAGGACAACGCCTTTGTCATCATGAACCTTAAGGGCGGCGCGCAGGCGACGTGCTGGGCTTCGGCCATCAACTGCGGCGCCCTGCACGGCCAGAAAGTCCGCATCGTCGGCTCGAAGGCTTCTGTCGAGTGGTACGACGAGCGCCCGAACCAGCTGACGTACGAGATTGAGGGCGAGCCGGTCCGCATCCTCGAGCGCGGCGGCGCTTACCTCTATCCTTCGGCTCGTGCGGAGGACCGCATCAGCGGCGGCCACACGGAAGGCCTCTTCGATGCGTGGTCGAACCTCTACCGCCGCTTTGCCATTGCCATGGAAAAGGCCAACAAAGGTGAGAAGACTGACTTCTGGTATCCGGATGTCCATGCTGGTGTCGAGGGCGTCAAGTGGGTCGAGAAGTGCGTGGAATCGGCCAAGAAGGGTGCTGTCTGGGTCAAATACTGATAAAAATGCCATATCCCCAACAAAAAGAACCGCTCATTCGAGCGGTTTTTTTGTGCATGCCCTCATATCTTGCGATATGCCTTGCGATAGTCGCGCGGGGACAGGCCGGTGATCTTGTGGAACGCCTTGTTGAAATAACTGGAACTGTTGTAGCCTGTGCGGATGGCAATCTCCGTGATGGGCAGTGCCGTGTCGATGAGCAAGGTCTGTGCTTCGCCGATGCGGCGGCGCGTGATGTATTGGAGCGGCGCATAGCCGTAGGCGGCCTTGAAGGCATGGGCGAGGTGGAAGCTGCTGATGTGGAATTCTCTGGCGAGCTCTGCAAGTGTGATGGTCTCGTCGTACGATGCGTCGAGGAGGCTGCGCACGGCGTCCATGAGATTGTGTTCCTCGGGCGGCAGCACGATGCTGCGGCTCGTCACTTCCATCGTCAGGAGCAGCAGGGCACAGAGCAGGTGATTGATGCTCTCTTCGGGGTGGCAGCCCTTGCCCTGTGCGCCGCGGTACATGAGCTCGAGCAGATGGCAGAAGGCGGGGAAGAGCTCCTCGGTCTTCTGGACGGGAAGCACGTCCTGCGTCAAGAACTGCCCGGCGGGCAGCTCAGGCAGTCTCAGATTGCGGATGGCGCCAGAGTAGATGGAGAGATTGCGATTCGCGGGGGAAGACTCATCGTGCACGATGCCCTGACCGATCAGCAGCAGGTCGCCCTTCTGTGTGTAGTAGCGCTGCCCGTCGATGATATGGATGCCGCTGCCCTCCGTGATCAGGATGAATTCCGCGACATCCTCATGGCGGTGCATCGTGCGCGGCATCGAGGTGTACGGCGTCTCTGCGCGGTAGAGCGTCGTGAGCCGGGGCATGGCCTCGCCTGTGAAGACGGGGCGGTACTTTGTCGAGATGAATGCCATGGAACCACCTTCTTTCTGCAATGTCTTTTCTATAGTCTAGCAAGCTTTCGTGAGTCTAGCAAGCTTTCGTGTATTTTTGAAGGAGAATTGACTGGCCGCTCGATTCCAGCAGATACCCCGTGCAGAATAATACAAAAGGCAATGAAAGATAACGTTTTCTGAGACAAAACGAGACAGAAACAATGAAGTATTTTTCTGATAATTCATTTATAATATGACTTGTCAAGAAAAAGAGCGATGTTCCTGCGAGGCGGGAACGGCTAACATAATTTGAGAGGAGAAATGTAACATGGCGGAATCATCTCATCGCAAATACCTCAAGCGTGTCACAGTCGTCTCGACGTTCGGTGGCTTGCTCTTCGGTTATGACACCGGCGTCATCAACGGCGCCCTTGCCTTCATGGCCCGTCCGGATCAGCTGAACCTGACTCCGGCAGTGGAGGGGTTCGTAGCCAGCGGCCTGCTCTTCGGTGCGGCCATCGGTTCGTTCTTCGGCGGTCGTCTTTCGGATGCCGAGGGGCGCCGCAAGATGTTGCTTTGCTTGGCAGTCATCTTCTTCTTCGCAGCTATCGGCTGCTCGCTGTCCCCGACGGCTGGCATCCTCATCGCCTGCCGCTTCGTCCTCGGACTGGCAGTCGGTGGTGCTTCGGTCACGGTACCTGCTTACCTGGCAGAGATGGCACCGGCTGACAGGCGCGGCCGCATGGTCACCCAGAATGAGCTCATGATCGTCACGGGCCAACTGCTCGCCTTCATCCTCAACGCCATCCTCGGCGTCACCTTCGGTGAGGTCGGCCACATCTGGCGCTATATGCTCGCACTCGCTTCCATCCCGGCTGTCGTGCTCTGGTTCGGCATGCTCGTGATGCCAGAGAGCCCGCGCTGGCTGCTGCTGCAGGGCCGCGTCAGCGATGCGATGCAGGTACTCAAGAAAATCCGCGATGAGCGCATGGCTATTGCAGAGCTCAACGAGATCCAGGACAGCATCGACTCGGAGAAGCATCTCGACAAAGCTGGGTACAAAGACCTGGCAACGCCTTGGATTCGCCGCATCGTCTTCATCGGCATGGGCGTCTCCATCTGCCAGCAGATCTCTGGCGTTAACTCCATCATGTATTACGGCACGCAGATCCTGACGCAGGCGGGCTTCTCGACGGAAGCCGCACTGATTGGCAACATCGCCAACGGCACGATTTCCGTTGCTGCCACGATCTTCGGCATGTGGCTCATGACGCGCCATGGTCGCCGTCCGCTCATCATGACGGGCCAGATTGGCACGATGGCTTGCCTCTGCGCAATCGGCGTGCTCTCGAACCTGCTCGCTGGTACGGAGATGCTGCCGTTCGTTGTCCTCGCTCTGACGGTCACCTTCTTGTTCTTCCAGCAGGGCTTCCTTTCTCCGGTCACCTGGCTGCTGCTCTCGGAGCTCTTCCCGCTGCGCATCCGCGGCATGGGCATGGGCTGCGCCGTCCTCTGCCTCTGGCTGACGAACTTCTGCATCGGCTCGGCCTTCCCGTCGCTGCTCTACTCGTTCGGCCTCTCGGCTACGTTCTTCATCTTCGCGGCCATCGGCCTTCTCGGCCTCGGCTTCGTCTACAAGTTCGTGCCGGAGACGCGCGGCCGCACGCTCGAGCAGATCGAGCATGACTTCCGCCATCATGGTGAGACGAGCGTTCACTGCGAAGAGAAAGCTTGATCGTTCCATTTAGATTCATCGCGTGTACAGCACCCCCTTTCCCGCTCCGGCGGCGGGTAGGGGGTGCTTTTTATTGCAGGATATGTCAAGGCAAATCGAGAAATACTATGGTAAGATATAAATGATATACAAGCGACGATATAAATAAAGATAAGATACGTGACAGCAGGTGGGAAAAATGGGTGTCGTTTACTACAAGCAGAATAAGAATATCCTCGAGCCGCATCTCTCGTGGGAGAGCATGCGCCTCGTCTATGTGAGCTTCAACGACCGCCAGGAATCTGTGACGCCGACGGCGGTCCACTGTCATGAGAACAATCTCGAGCTCCAGTATATATGCGGCGGACGCGGCAACATCCGAATCGGGCGGCGTCTCTACGAGGTGCAGAAGGGGGATATCCTCGTCTACAATCAGGGGAAATTCCACGATGAGAGCGCGGACCCGCAGGAGGGACTGTGGTTCTACAACTGCGGCGTGACGGGGATTTCCCTGCCCGGCCAGAGCGAAGGCGTGCTCATCGAGCGGGGCATCTCGCCGCGCCTTCATGCGGGCGAGTTGTCGGAGGAGATCGAGAACTTGTTCCGCCTCCTTTATATAGAAGTGGATCGCAATCTGCCGAAGAACGATGAGATCACACAGGCAGTCCTGCGCGCGCTCATCGAGATCATCCTCTACCAGCTGCCGCGGGAAAAGCAGCCGCCGTCCAAGGAGAAGGAACGCCTGCTGATTGACTGCAAGGACTACATCGACTGTCATTTCATGGAAGAGCTGACAGTGGAGAAGCTGGCAGAGCGCTCGCATATGAGCGTCTCGGGCTTTGCGCATCAGTTCAAGAAGATCTTCGGCTTCCCGCCCATCCAGTACATCATCCGGAGGCGCATCGGTCAGGCACAGACACTGCTGATCACGACGGACCTCTCCATCACAGAGGTCAGCGTGCGCGTGGGCTACGACAACATCAGCTACTTCAACAATCAGTTCAAGCGCTTTGCAGGAATGTCGCCACAGAGTTACCGCAAATACAAGGTTGGAGAGCGCCAGTTCAAGAACCTCAATAAACTTGTTCCACACATTCACAGCTAGTCTTCAGGAACGTTTTTGCAGGAACGTGCAAGTCATCGTACTTGCACGTTGTTTTTTTTGCGAAAGGGAGCAGGAACGAGAAAGTAATATTCTGAAAACAGAGGTATACTAAAACCATCAAGTGAGAGGAAAACATCCTGAAGAATAAAGAAAAGGAGCATGAATGCGATGAAACTCAGCATGAATCAGGCAACCTGCCTGGAAAAATCCAGTCTTGAAAAGGATCTCGAGCTTTGCGAGAAATACGGCTATGACATGATCGAGCCGCGCACGATGGACGGCATCCCGAACTACCTCAAGAACCACACGATCGATGAACTCGCCGCTTGGTTCAAGAGCCACAAGGTGAAGCCGCTGGCCTTCAATACGCTCTGCTTCTTCAACAACCGCACGCCGGAGGATTACCAGAAAGTCCTGCAGGAGCTGCGCCAGATGTGCGAGTGGGGCAAGAAGATCGGCTGCAAGACGATCATCACGGTGCCGACGGTCGACCTCAAGAAGGTCACGCGCCAGGACATCCACAAGTCGGCCGTCAAGTGCCTCAAGGAGATGGGCGCGATTGCTGCAGAGTACGGCATGCGCATCTCGGTCGAGTTCATCGGCCATCCGGCTGCTTCCATCAACACGTTCGGTGAAGCTTGGTCGGTCATCGAGGATGTCGACATGGACAACGTCGGCATCACGCTCGACTGCTTCCACTTCCATGGCATGGGCTCGAAGCTCGAAGACCTCGCCAAGGCAGATGGCAAGAAGATCTTCATCGTTCACCTCAACGATACGGAGGACTTCCCAATCGGCTCGCTGCTCGATGAGGATCGCGTCTGGCCTGGCGACGGCTGCATCGACCTCGACGCTATCTTCCAGACGCTCAAGAAGATCGGCTGGCAGGAAGATGTCGTCTCGCTCGAGCTCTTCCGTCCGGAATACTACAAGATGGACCCGGAAGATGTCTATCGCATCGGCAAGGAGAAATCCGAAGCGGTCATCAAGCGCAATTTCTGAGCTGTGTCATTGAGTCACTGAGTCATTCAGAAGTATCATTCTTAAGATATATGAGGAGGAATCATCATGTTACATGTAGGTGTCATTGGTTGCGGTGGTATGGGCAGAAGCCACATTGATCGTCTGACGAATCGCACGCAGGGTGCAGAGGTTGTCGCCGTTGCGGATATGGTGGACGCACTCGTCGAGAAGGGTGCTGCTATCGCTGGTCCGGACTGCAAGAAGTACAAGAGCGAAGCCGACCTCATCAACGATCCGGCTGTCGATGCCGTCTTCATCGTCACGCCGGGCTTTGCCCACAAAGAAGCACTGCTCATGGCCATCAAGGCTGGCAAGCGCATCTTCTGCGAGAAACCGCTTTGCACGACGGCTGAGGATTGCCTCGAAGTCATCGATGCAGAAGTCAAATCTGGCAAACACCTGATCCAGCTCGGCTTCATGCGCCGCTACGACAAGGGCTACAACGAGGTCAAGGCTGCTCTCGATTCCGGTGAGTACGGCTCGCCGCTGCTGCTGCACTGCACGCACCGCAATCCGGAAGTGCCGGACAGCTACACGACGGCCATGGCTGTCCATGATACGGCTATCCATGAAATCGATGTAACGCATTGGCTCGTCAACGACGATTTCGTCTCGGCACAGGTCATCATGCCGAAGGTCACGAAGTACGCGCATACGGAGCTCGCTGATCCGCAGCTCATGATCCTGCAGACGAAGAGCGGCATTGTCGTCGAGGACGAAGTCTTCGTCAACTGCAAGTTCGGCTATGACATCAACTGCCAGGTCGTCTGCGAGGACGGCGTCATCGAGATGCCGCAGCCGCTCTATCCGACGTACCGCAAGAACGCACAGATCTCGCAGACCATCGACACGGACTGCTTTGTCCGCTTCTACGGCGCCTATGACGAAGAGGTCCAGAACTGGGTCAACGAGGCAGCTGAAGGCGTCATCGGCGGCCCGAACGCTTGGGATGGCTATCTTGCAGCTATCACGGCAGATGCCCTGGTACGCGCTCAGACGAGCGGCAAGGTCGAGACGATCACCCCGGCCAAGGAGAAACCGGCCTTCTACGCCTGATTTCCCGAATACTCTTTCCCACTCCCTTGAAAATTCATTTCCCCTTTTACTTGTACTGTTGTTCTCTGTTCCAAGAATCGCTTCTTTGGACCGCCGCCTGCAAGGGAGGCGGTCTTTTCTTTTGGACAGAAGTCAGTGGAAATTTTAGTGCGGTTGTAGTATACTGCAAGTGAGAAATCAATGGAAACCCTTATGCCTACTTTTGAATAACGATTTATGGAGGAATTGAAACATGGAAAAACATATGCTGATCACGATATCGCGTCAGTTCGGCAGCGGCGGCCGTGAGGTCGCGGAGATCCTGGCCAAGAAGCTCGGCGTGCGCCGCTACGACAAGAAGATCGTCGAGATGGCAGCCGACAACATCGAGGAAGGCATGGACCCGAAGGAAGCTGTCGAGCTTTCCTACAACACGCCATCCAACTGCCTCGGCAACCTCGGTGACTACGGCTATGAGCGCGTGGCGCGCCATAATCGCATGTATATCGAGCAGGCCAAGGTCATCCTCGGTGTGGTGGAGAAGGAGAGCGCCATTTTCCTCGGCCGTTGCGCTGACTACATCCTGAAGGACAAGCCGAATTGCTATTCGTTCTTCATCTATGCGGACGATGATTTCCGCGCACAGCGCGCCAAGACGGACTACGATGGTGCAACGCTTGAGCAGCTCAACAAGGAAGAGAAGCGCCGCAAGCAGTACTATGAGTTCTACACGGGCCAGACCTGGGGAGCTCCGGAGCACTACGACCTCATGATCAACACGTCGAACATGCCGCTCGAAGATGTGGCGGATTTCATCCTCGACTACATCAAGAAAAATCCGAGAGGCTGATAGATCCTCTTTTGAGACTGCCGCAAGTTGCGGCAGTTTTTTTGTGCAGCAAGGCACGCGGGGGGGGGGGAATTCGATTTTCTTTCGTTTTGATACGGAAACCGGCACGCAGAGGGGCAAACCTAATTAATAAATTTTGATTATGACAATGACTTTTCAGAATAAATTTATTTCAGGAGAATTTGTTGGAAATGGTTTTACTTCTACGTTTAAACAGTGTAGAATAGGGGTAGATGAGGGCTCAGGAACCCTCTTGAAACAGGCCGAGACATGATGTAGCAGCGAATCGGTGCGCGGCGGCATCTGTCTAAATAGATAGTAGGGTACTAAAAGAATAGGTGGGGATTATCACATGTTAAAGAAGACGAAAATTATCTGCACGCAGGGTCCCGCTACGGAGAGACCGGGCGTAGTTGATGCACTGATCGCAAATGGCATGAACTGTGCACGTTTCAACTTCTCCCATGGTGACCATGCAGCGCACCTGAACCGCAGCAACATGGTGCGCGAGGCTGCTGCGAGGGCTGGCCAGGTCATTTCCCTGATCCTCGATACGAAGGGCCCGGAGATGCGTCTTGGCGAGTTTAAGGACGGCAAGGTCATGCTCGAGAAGGGCAACAAGTTCACGCTGACGTATGAGGATATCCCGGGCGATGAGACGCATGTCTCCGTCAACCACAAGGGCCTCTACACGGAAGTGAAGCCGGGCGACACGCTGCTCCTCTCCGATGGCCTCGTCGCTCTGAAGGTTGATGAGATCCGCGGTAAGGACATCATCACGACGATCCAGAACAGCGGCAAGATGAGCACGAAGAAGCGCGTCGCTGCTCCGGGCGTATCCCTTGGCCTGCCGCCAATCTCGGAGCAGGATGCGAAGGATATCGTCTTCGGTTGCGAGCAGGACATGGATTTCGTCGCTGCTTCCTTCATCCAGCGTCCGGAGGATGTCCTGGCCATCCGCAAGCTCATCGAGGAGCACAATGGCCACATGGAGATCCTGCCGAAGATCGAGAACCTCGAAGGCGTCAAGAACTTCGATGCAATCCTCGAAGTCTCCGACGGCATCATGGTCGCTCGTGGTGACCTCGGCGTTGAGGTCCCGGCAGAGGATGTCCCGCTGATCCAGAAAGAGATCATCCGCAAGTGCAACAAGGCCGGCAAGCCGGTCATCGTCGCAACGCAGATGCTCGACTCCATGGAGCGCAACCCGCGTCCGACGCGTGCTGAGGTCTCCGATGTCGGCAACGCCATCCTCGATGGTACGGATGCCATCATGCTCTCCGGCGAGACGGCTTCCGGTGACTATCCGGTTGAGGCTGTTTCCACGATGAACCGCATCGCGATGCGCATCGAGGAATCCCTCGAGTACAAGAACCTCTTCGTTGAGCGCGGCTTCGAGCACAGCCAGAGCCGTACGCGCGCCGTCGCACATGCTACGGTCCAGATGGCTTACGAGCTCGATGTCCCGGCGATCATCACGCCGACCGACAGCGGCTACACGACGAAGATCGTATCCCGTTACCGTCCGAAAGCAGCTATCGTTGCTTACACGCCGCATGAGAAGGTTGTCCGTCAGCTCAACCTCCGTTGGGGCGTATACCCGATCCTCGGCACGCAGTGGAAGGACGTCGACGAGATGATCACGAACGCGGTTTCCGCAGCCGTCAAGGATGGCTTCGTGAAGCGCGGCGACACGACGATCATCACGTCCGGCATCAAGCTCCAGAGCAAGACGAGCGTCGGCAACAACACGAACATGATCCGCGTCTACAAGATCTGATTGCAGGATACAGCGTATCCTGGTCCATCTTGCTGACCGGCGAGAGACCACTGGGCAAGGTCCGGTGGTCTTTTTTTTCTTTTTGCATGCAGATGTTCTGTTTTCAGGAGACAAGCTGTACAAAATAAAAAAATTTTCATAACCCGATTGAGAATCCTGTTACAATGTGATATGATAAAGATAGAATTGGAATAAATAAAAGGAGGAGTATCTATGGGTTGGCTGGATACGATGACGCCGAAGCGCGAGAGCAATCGTTGCGGCAGTGATGATTACATGTACATGGTACATGGCTCGTATACCGTAGCTGAAGCAGATGACAAGACCGTTTATTTTTCCGCAAAATATTCTAGCAAGTGCTATAATGGCATTCCTCTCTCACGCCAGAAGAGCGAGACTTCGACCGATTTTCGGGAGAACTGAGCTCTGTTGGTACAGGGGATGAGGCAGACGACGCAGCAGCGAACGCACAACAATAAAAACGGAAGATGGCTGAGACCTTTATTATATAGAGGGTTTCAGCCATTTTTATTGCGGAAGGAACGCATTGTATGGTATGATAAAGAAGTAATTTATTCCGCATTTTTAAGGGGGCCAATCTTTTGCTTACCATTTTAATGATACTCGATGCGATTGTCTGCATCATCTTGATCGCGTCGATCCTCGGACAGGAAGCCAAGTCTGCCGGTATGGGCGGCATGGGCGGTGGTGCCGATACCGTCTTCTCGAGCAAGGCGCGCGGCATGGACGCACTGCTTGCTCGCGTGACGGTCGTCTTTGCCATCCTGTTTGCGGTCATCACCATCGTGATTGCGCGTATGACGAACTGATATGATGATGATCCTCCCCTGCTCTCTGGCAGGGGAAATTTTCTTGCACAGGGGGTGTCAGGGATGATCATGGAAGGGGCTGAGCCCTTTTTCCTTCCGGGAGGCAGCACGGGAGTCCTGCTCATTCATGGCTTCACTGGACTGCCGGCCGAACTCGTGATGATGGGCCGGTACCTGCAGCAGCGGGGGTGCACGGTCCTCGGCGTGCGGCTGGCCGGCCATGGCACGACGGTCGAGGACATGAGTCGCATGACGGCGGAGGACTGGCTCGACTCGGCCCGCGATGGCTATGCCGTGCTGCGCGGCTCATGCGAACACATCTTTGTCGCGGGCCATTCGATGGGCGGCCTGCTCGCCATGCTGCTGGCGGCGGAGAAGGGACAGGCATTGGAGGGCGTCATCTCGATGTCGGCGCCCATCTATATCGCCGAGGAGCGCGGCATCGCGGCGCTGCCGCCGCGCGAGGTATGCCGCGGCAAATTTGTCCCCAAGGCGAGGCGCCGTCTCCGCGATGTGCCGCCGGCCGTCAACCACACGTACCGCTTCATGCCGCTCGAGGGCGTACACGAGATGCTCACGCTGATTGAGCGCGTGAAGGAAGTTCTGCCGGCCATCCACATCCCCGCACTCATCCTGCACAGCCTCAACGACAGGACGGCGGACGCAGAGAGTGCCATCTATATCCGCAAGGCACTGGGCAGTGAGAAGAAACGACTGTTTTGGCTCAAGTCATCGGGCCATTTGATTCCCGTCGGTGAAGAGAGGGAAACCGTCTTTGCGCAGGCGGCTGCGTTCATTGCGGAAACCATGAGGGACGCTGAGCCGGAGGGCAAAGCCAATGCCATTTGAAGCCGTGCGGTCGGCGGGGCGACGGCATGGTGGATCGAGAAGAAACGGATAGACAGATAGTTGGAGAAAAGAGTATGGATTTAAAAGAACGAATTTTAGCGTATATGCATGAAGAGGCGTACCGCCCACTGCTGGCTGAGGACTTGGCCGAAGGGATGCAACTGACGCAGGAAGAGCTCGTGCAGTTCGATGCGGCGCTCGAGGAACTGGAGAAAGAGGGCGCGATCATCAAGAACCGCAGCGACCTCTACGGCATCCCGAGCCGCATGCACCTCGTCGTCGGCCGCCTCTCGATGACGGCCAAGGGCTTCGGCTTCATCATCCCGGATGTGCGCGAGTCGGAGGAAGAGACGGATGTCTTCGTGCCGGGCGCGGACCTCAATACGGCCATGCATGGCGACCGCGTCGTCGCCCGCGTGACGCCGGCACAGGAAGAAGGGCGCTCGCGTGAAGGCGAGATCATCCGCATCCTCGAGCGTGCGAATGAGAAGATCGTCGGCACGTTCGAGAGCAGCAAGACGTTCGGCTTTGTGACGCCGGACAACACGAAGCTCAGCCAGGACATCTTCGTGCCGAAGAAGGCGTTCCACGGCGCGAAGACGGGCAGCAAGGTCGTCGTCGAGATCACGAAGTGGCCGGACCGCCGCCGCAATGCGGAGGGCAAGGTCATCGAGGTCCTCGGCAAGGTCGGCGACCCGGGCGTCGACGTTCTCTCCGTCATGCGCCAGTACGACCTCTCGGAGACGTTCCCGGAGGACGTGCAGGAGGCAGCCGATAACGTGGAGCAGGAGCCTGCGCCAGAGGAGTACAGAGGGCGCCGCGACCGCCGCGACCTGCCAATCGTCACGGTCGATGGCGAGGACTCGAAGGATCTCGACGACGGCGTCTTTGCGCGCCGCAATCCGGACGGCTCCTTCTTCCTCGGCGTCTACATCGCTGATGTTAGCTGGTACGTGCGCGAAGGCCAGCCGCTCGACCGCGAGGCGCGCGAGCGCGGTACGAGTGTCTACCTCGTGGATCGCGTCATCCCGATGCTGCCGAAAGAGCTCAGCAACGGCATCTGCAGCCTCAACGCCGGCGTCGACCGCCTCTCGATGGCCTGCGAGATGCAGATCTCGCCGGAGGGCGAAGTCACGAGTTACGAGATCATCCCGACGGTCATCCACGTTTACCGCCGCCTGACCTACAATATCGTCAACAAGGTGCTCGTCGACAAGGCGGAGCCGTTCGTCTCGGACAACCAGGACATCCGCGAGATGCTCGAGACGCTCGAAGCGCTGCGCCACGTCCTCAAGGCTAAGCGCCATCGCCGCGGCTCGATTGACTTCGACGTGCCGGAGGTCAAGGTCAAACTTGATGACAAAGGACATCCTGTCGCTCTCATTAAGCGCGAGGGATCTCTGGCGGAGTCCATCATCGAAGAGTGCATGCTGATCGCGAACGAGACGGTGGCGCGTCACATGGACACGAAGCATCAGCCGTTCATGTACCGCGTGCATGAGCAGCCGTCGGACGAGAAGATCGAGCGCCTCAACAACCTGCTCGGTGCTTTCGGTCTCTTCGTCCATCAGTCGGAGATGGGCGACATCAAGCCGATGGACGTCCAGCAGGTGCTCGAGAAGGTCAAGGGCAAGCCGGAAGAGCGCATCATCAGCACGGTCGCGCTGCGCTCGATGCAGCAGGCGCGCTACAGCGACATGAGCCTCGGCCACTTCGGCCTGGCCGCGCGCTACTACACGCACTTCACCTCGCCGATTCGCCGCTATCCGGACCTCATCGTGCACCGTCTGCTGCGCGAGACGTTTGCGACGGGCAGCATCCCGGCAGAGCGCCAGGCGAAGCTGCGCACGATGCTGCCGGAGATTGCGGACCACGCTTCGGAGCGTGAGCGCATCGCCATCGAGGCAGAGCGCGAGACGACGGACATGAAGAAGATCGAGTACATGGCGCAGTTCGTCGGCGAGGAATTCTCCGGCATCATCAGCGGCGTCACAGCCTTCGGTATCTTCGTCGAGCTCGACAATGGCGTCGAGGGCCTCGTTCACGTCTCGACGATGGTCGACGATTTCTATGAGTACCGTGAGGAGCAGTTCGCGATGGTTGGCGAGCGCACGAACAAGGCGTACCGCCTCGGCGATGAGGTCGAGATCCTGCTCGTGCGCGCGAACGTCGAGGAGCGCAATCTCGACTTCGTGCTCAAGGACAACGGCGCCTACGACCCGCTGGCCATGAAGAACGCCGTGCGCGGCGGCCGCAATAAGGGGCCGAAGCCGGCAAAGAGCGACAAGAACGGCAAAGGCGATAAGGCCAAGGACAGCAGGCAGGATGATAAGAAGCGCCCGGCACGCCGCCCGATTGACGACATCATCGCCGATCTGCCCACAGATGAGGGCGAGGAGAAGCCGGCCAAGAAAAAACGCAGCCATGGCAAGAAGAACCGTGGCGCCTCGGGCGAGAAGCTTTCCCGTCCGGAGCACAATTCGCGTGTGCAGCGCGAGAAGCGCGAGAGAAGAGAGCGCCGCGAGAGTCGGGGCGGCGAGCGCTTCGGCAACCGCCAGGAGCGCCGTGACCGCGAGAATGGCCGCGGCGAGCGCGACTATCACCGCGTCACGGTCACGGGGCTCAACAGCGCCGTCTGGCCGGACCCGCCGGGATACCACGAGCGCAAGCTGCGCGAGGAATCGCGTGCCGAGAAGGCAAAGGCTGCGCCGAAGCACCGCCCGCGCCCGCATCGCAAGACGGAGGGCGGCACGTCCTCGAATAAATAAGACCACTCAGGTGAGATAAATGGGAAGAAAGAATGCAGGGATCAAGACGGTCTGCGAGAACCGCAAGGCGCGTCACGATTACTTCATACATGAGACATACGAGGCGGGCATCGCGCTGCAGGGCACGGAGGTCAAGTCCCTGCGCGCAGGCCGCGCCAATCTCAAGGACAGCTATGCGAGCATCCAGAACGGCGAGATCTTCGTCGAGAATCTCCACATCAGCCCCTACGACCAGGGCAATATCTTCAACCACGATCCCTTGCGCCGCAGGAAACTCCTGATGCACAAGGCCGAGATCGTCAAGCTCTTCGCCAAGACACGTGAGAAGGGCTTCACGCTCGTGCCGCTCAAGATCTACTTCAAGCAGGGAAGGGCCAAGATGGAGATTGCACTGGCCTCCGGCAAGCACAACTACGACAAGCGCCAGGACCTTCACGAGAAGGCCGCCAAGCGCGAGATTGAGCGCGCGCTTAAGGACCGCCAGCGCTACTGAAAGAACTCCTGTCACCCCGCATCGGCGGGGCTGGCAGGAGTTTTTTGCATGGAACGCGAATTACCTCAGTGAGAAGATATGGACGATACAATCTTGAAAAGAGGTGACTTTGATGAAAGATCTTGGGAAAAATCTCGGCCGCACGCTGGCCGTTGCCCTGCTCGTCGGCGCGGGCAGCGTGATCTCGGCGGTCAGCGCGCTGCCGGACTATCTGCAGGCCGCAGAAACTGCCTCGGCAGCGGACAAGAGACAGGAGCACATCCAGGAAGTTGCCGGGAGTGATCCTGTGACAGTGCGCCAGCATGAGGTGGTGCTCAAGGATCATCAGGGCAGGGAGCTCTACACGGGCAAATACCTTGAACTCGTTGCAAAAAACGGAGCAGGCCATGATGTGCGCCGGGCGCTCGCGCGGTGGAACGATGCGGAGCGCACGCGCTGGGCAGGTGACGAGAAGATGCTCAGCGATGCCGTGCACTTTACCGAGGAGAACGGCCTCCCGATGTATGCGCCTTATTACATGGGCCATGCCATCGCGGATTGGGGTCGCGTCGACGCGGAAGTGCTTAGCTTCTGCACGCGCACGGAGTCCTATACGGGCGGCGCGCATCCGAATCACGCCTACCAGAGCTGGACTCTGGACCTCCGGACAGGCGAGCCCATCGCGCTGCGCGACATCGTCACGAGCCGCCGGGAATTCCTGACGGCTGTGGCGGCGGCGTTCCGCTCGCAGTACCCGGGGCGCGAAGATGAGACGTTCCAGCGCACGATCGACGCGCAGCTCGAGTCCATCTACCCGTACCTCGACTGGGATAAGTCCACGGTCTGGACCATGCTGCCCGGAGGCGGTATCCGCGTCTACTACAGCGCCTACGAGCTCGCGCCGTACGCTGCCGGCGACTTCATCCTGACGCTGACGCCCGAGGCAAATCCGGGCCTCTTCAAAGCGCGCTGATGCTGAGGCATAAAAAAACCATCCGTCAGATATCATCTGATGGATGGTTTTTTTAGCGGGCTCAGGCCTCTACGGCCTCGCCGCGGGAATCTTCAATCTTGCCCTGCAGGTCGTGGTCGGTCATTGCGCAGACAGCGGAGTCGGACCAGACGTTCTCTGCTGTCTCGATCATGTCGATGATCGTGTAGATCGGCAGGATGACACCCATGAGGCCGAGCGGTGCGCCGAGGGAACTCATGAGCGAGAGAGTCAGGAAGTAGCAGCCCATCGGGACGCCGGCGTTACCGATGGCGGCGAGGACGGCGACGAAGAGCCAGGTGATCATGGTGCCGAGCGTAAGCTCGAAGCCAGCGTTCTGCATGACGAACAGCGAGGTCACGAGGATGAAGGCCGCGCAGCCGTTCATGTTGATCGTCGTGCAGATCGGCAGGACGAAGCGCGAGACGCGCGGGTTGACCTTGAGGCGGGCCTCAGCAGAGGCGAGCGTTACCGGCAGCGTGCCGGCCGAGCTCTTCGTGAAGAGTGCGACGGCGATGGCCGGTGCCATCTTGCGGAAGACGTAGAGCGGGTTGAGGCCGCGTGCGAGCAGGAAGAGCGGGATGACGAGGAAGAACTGGATGAAGTTGCCGCCGAGTACGACGAGCGTGTACTTGCCGAGCGCGCCGACGATGACGCCTGCCTCAATCTGCGAGGAGAGCTGTGCGGCAAAGGCGAGGATGCCGGCCGGCAGAGCCCAGAGCAGGGCGCGGATCAGCGTAAAGAGCAGTTCCTGCAGGCCGTAGATGCCCTTGAGGAGCACGGCGCGGTTCTCCGTCTTCGGCATGAAGGCGAGTGCAAGGCCGACGGCTGCGGCAATCAGCATGACCGACAGGACATTGCCGGCGAGGAACGGCTGCAGCATGTTGTTCGGGATGACGGAGAGGAAGTGGTCGTAATAGGAGAGGGAGCCGAGCTTCTGCATCGGGACATCCGAGGCGCCGGCGCCGATGAGGTCAGCCGGCAGGTTGCCCGGCGCAATCCAGAGATAGAGGACGAGGCCGATAGAAGCCGCGGCAATCGTCGTCAGCAGCGTGTAGGTGACGGCGTGCGCGAAGATGCGGCCTGTGTCCTTCTTGGCGCCGAGCGCCGAGAGCGTCGTGATGACGGCGAGGGCGATGGTTGGTACAGCGATGAACTGGAACAGGCGCGTGAAGACCGTGGCGACGAAGTTGAAGAGCTCGTTGAGTGCAGGAATCTGCATCCAGCCGAGGATGGCACCGACGATCAGCGCGGCGAACCACAGGATCATTTGCTTCGCCTGGCCGCCCTTGCGCTGGCGCAGTGCCTCGTCCTTGGCGAGGTCGACGGAGTCTTTATTGGGATTGGACATAGTATACCTTCTTTCTTGGAAATGAACCGGATGATGAATGATGGCTTTTAAAAGCATATATGATTAATATGAAATATATTATAGAGGGATTATGGAGGACTGTCAAGAGATAAAATGCACACCTTGGCAGACATTTTTTTGACAGCGGGGAAACGGCGTTGCTATACTACTATAGTAAAACTAGGACAGATGAAAGAGAGAGGCATGATTATGGAACGTCATGATGAACAGCAGCAGGAGAAGCCGCATAAGCGGCGCATCCATTACAGCGGCCGTTACCCGCGCCATTTCGCGGAGAAGTACAAGGAGCTCAATCCGGAGAAGTACGGGGAGGAGATTGCCCATGTGCGCGCCAAGGGCAACACGCCGGCCGGCACGCACATCCCCATCATGGTCAAGGAGATCCTCGAGGTTCTCGCGATAAAGCCGGGCGAGCGCGGCTTCGATGCGACGCTCGGCTACGGCGGCCACACGCTCGCGATGCTCGAGAAGCTCGAGGGCAAAGGTCATCTCTACGGCGGCGACGTCGACCCAATCGAGTCGGCCAAGACAGAGGCGCGCATCCGCGCGAAGGGCTTTGGCCCGGATATCTGGGAGCGCCGCCAGATGAACTTCTGCGAGATCGACAAGCTGGCAGAAGAAGTCGGCCCGTTCGATTTCGTGCTCGCGGACCTCGGCGTCTCGTCCATGCAGATCGACAATCCAGAGCGCGGCTTCACCTACAAGTCGGATGGCCCGCTCGACCTGCGGCTCAATCCGCAGGCGGGCATCTCGGCGGCAGACCGCCTGCGCCAGCTCGACTACGAGGAACTCGTCGGCATGATGCAGGAAAACGCCGACGAGCCGTATGCCGAGGCCATCGCGCGCCAGATCATCCGTGCAGAGAAGCACCGGCCCATCCGCACGACGCGCGAGCTCTACGCGGTCATCGAGGCTGCACTCGAGAAGGTGCGCCTGCCGCGCGATGTAGAGGGCAGGGTGCCGGACCGACGTGACGTCATCCGCAAGAGCAGCGCACGCGTCTTCCAAGCGCTGCGCATCGACGTCAACCACGAGTACGAAGTCCTCTATGAATTCATGGAGAAGCTGCCGTACGCGCTGGCGCCAGGCGGCCGTGCTGCCATCCTGACGTTCCACTCCGGCGAGGACCGCATCGTCAAGAAGGCGTTCAAGGCGTTCCATCAGCAGGGCGTCTACCGCGACATCGCGCGCGAGGTCATCCGCCCGAGCCGCGAGGAGTGCTACGAGAACAGCCGCGCGCACTCGACGAAGCTGCGCTGGGCCATCCGCGCCGATTGAGATGCTCGTGACTGGCTCACGGAAGCTTGGGGTGCTGTCTGCTATACTGAAAAAATACGCAGACTGGCAGTTTGCACCTTGAATGATGATTTTTGGGAAAGGAAGTCTCAATATGAAGACGGAGAAGACAGATCTCTTGGTGATTGGCGCGGGCCCGGCCGGCATCTCGGCGGCGCTCTACGCGAGGCGCGGCGGCCTCGCGGTGACAGTCGTGACGAAGGGCATCGAGACGGGCGGCCTCGCTAAGGCCGAGAAGATCGAGAACTACTACGGCTTTGCCGAGTCGATTCCTGGCAAGGAGCTGCTGCGCCGCGGCGCGGCGGGCGCTGAGCGACTCGGCGTGCAGATCATCGAGGATGAGCTCTTAGCACTTTCCTTCAATGATACGTTCGATGGCTTCAAGGCGCAGGCACAGCAGCATGAATGGGAAGCGCCCTCCGTCGTGCTCGCCGCCGGCGCTTCGCGCCGCACGCTGCCGCTTCCCGGCTTGTCCGAGTTCGAGGGCAGGGGTGTCAGCTATTGCGCCATCTGCGATGCCTTCTTCTACCGCGGCAAACGGGTCGCAGTCGTCGGCTCAGGCGAGTACGCCCTGCACGAAGCGCAGGTCCTGCTGCCGCATGCCGGCAAAGTCCTGCTGCTGACGAATGGCGAGCCGCTCCAAGTAAAGGTCCCCGATGCCATCGAGGTCTGCACGCAGAAGCTGGCTTCTGTCGAAGGCGGCGACCGCGTCGCGGGCGTCCGCTTCGAGGACGGCTCCGAGCTGCCGCTCGACGGCCTCTTCCTCGCTATCGGTACGGCCGGCAGCTCGGAGCTCGCGCGCAAGATCGGAGCCCTGCTCGACGGCACGGATGTCAAGGTGGACGCGCAGCAAGCGACGAATGTGCCGGGGCTCTTCGCCGCGGGCGACTGCACAGGCGGTCTGTTGCAGGTTGCAAAGGCCGTCCACGAGGGCGCCGTGGCCGGGCTCTCGGCCCTGCGCTATGTGCGCGCTAAGCGCAGCAGCAAATGACGTGCTCGCCATGGCAGGATTGCGAGAATGCTAGAACGTTAGAAAGAAGGATATTCTCTTGACAACAAAACGATGGCTCGGGGTGCTGGGCTTCACAATCTTTGGCATACTGCTCTTTGCGAGCTGGCTGCTGCCTGGACAGGCAGGCTTTTGGTATGAGATTGACAAATCGGTCTTTTTCTTCTTCAATCACCTGATTGGGCAGAGCCAGGCCCTGCTCTACTTGGTGGCCTTCACGAATCTGCGGCCGTTCGACGCCGTGGCGTTTCTCTTCATGCTTGGCATCTTCTACCACTACTATCGGCTGCAGGACGCTAAGGGGCGGCGCTGGATGCTCTGCATCGGCCTGACCATGCTCGTGACGGCCGTGATCGCCAAGCAGTTCGACATGATGCTCGGCTTTGAGCGGCCGAGCGCGACGAAGTTCTTCACGCTGCAGGGTGTGCCCGTGCTGCGCGTCTCGGAGCTCACGGGCTGGCCGGCCAAGGACTGGTCGAGCACGAGCTTCCCAGGCGACCACGGCATGATGCTCTTGATCTTCACGTTCTACATGCTGCGCTATTTCGGCAAGAAGGCCTTTGCCGCGAGCCTGCTCGTCGTCATCGTCTTCTCGATGCCGCGCATCATGTCTGGTGCACACTGGCTGACGGATGTCGTCGTCGGATCGGGCTCCATCTGCAGCATTGTCCTGAGCTGGATGCTCCTGACGCCGGCATCGGACCGCGTCATCGCGCTGTTCGACCGCTATCTGCCGCACAGAGGCAAGAAAAATTAAATCGTTTTATCCGGGAGTGCAGCCGCAGGGCTTGCGCTCCTTTTTGTTGCAGGCCTATTCAGTTCGAGGGAATTCCTGTGCTATAATGTAGAGAAAGGTTTTGGAAAAGGGTGAACATACTTTGGATCAAAAGTCATATGAGCTGTTGCAGACGAGTATCGTTCAGGGTGTAGACGGACTCGGCCGCTATTTAAAGAAGATTTTGAATAAGCCAATCCTCCTCGTGGCAGGGAATGGCAGGGAGTTCTATCCGGAACGGATTCCCGTGGTGGAGTCCATCCGCAAGATTCTCTGCCACATGCCATCTTTTCAAGACGAACAGTACTACTACATGCATGACCGGCGCCTTCTCGTGCTGCAGACAAGCTTGCCGCAGGAAGAATTGTGCCTCTTCCTGTTCATCAGCCGGACGACAGAGGACGAGATCGATGCGCTCGTCCCAAAAGTGAAACCAGTGCGGCTGGCACTCGCGTATTTCCTGCGCAGCCAGATCGACCTTGATCAGGAGGTCCGGCGTGTGACCGACCAGATCCTCACGAAGGCGTTTGCCAGTACCCAGTACCGCCTCGAAGACCTGCTGCATCAGAACGGCATCGACCTCGATGCAGATCAGGCGTACCGCGTGATGCTGGTGGACTTCGAGGACCAGGCCATCTCGGATATGGAGGTGGACTTTACGGGCAGCCTGCTGCAGCTTTCGCATCGCTACGCCGATGTCATCCTCTGCCCGCTGACGTGGCAGGGTAGGGGGCTCGTGATCATGCCGGACGTGGGCAGCAATCTCGAGCCGGCCCTGCGCGATTACACGGCGGGCATGCAGCAGATGCTGCAGGACTGGCAGCAGGACTTCTCCAAGCGCCATCAGGTCCAGGTCGACTGCGGCCTCGGCAGCGTGCACAAACTGCCTGAGCTGCAGCGGAGCTATCAGGAGGCGCGGATGGCGCTGTCCTACGGCAGGACGAAGCACGAGCACGGCTTTTTCCGCTATTACGAGGATTGCGGCATCCTCAGCAACATCTTTGCCGGCGGCGTGGAGTCGGCCTTCGCGTTCTGCCGCTCAGCGCTCGGGCGCCTGCTCGAATATGACGGCGAGAATGAGGGCGACCTCTTGGCGACGCTCAAGCTGCTGCTGGAGACGAACTTCAACTACTCGGCGACGGCGGCAGAGCTCTTCGTCCATGCCAATACGGTGCGCTACCGCAGCGATAAGATTGAGCAGATGCTCGCGCGCGACCTCAGCGACCCCGATGTACGCTTCAACCTCTATGCGGCTGTGCGCGTGCAGGAGATCTTCGTCGACATGCACATCCTGCCGGACGGCTATGTCGGCAAGGTGAACGAGAAGGTGCACGGCAGCGAGGCCGCTGTGAACTATTGAGATGTTGTGGCACGGCGCCCTTTTTATGGAGTGCCATTGCGAAAAAGCCAGTACGACGATATAATAGGATGAATACCCCGATGCAGCCCCGGATGGACGGCATCGGGGGCATGGGAAGGGCAGGCAATCGGGATGGAATTGCGATGGGATACGATTTCGGGTCATGAGAAGCAGAAGGAGGCGCTGCGCACGATGCTGCGCGAGGGCCGTCTGCCGCATGCCCTGCTCTTCACGGGGCCGGATGGCATCGGGAAGCGCATGGTCGGCCGCGTGCTCGCCGCCGCCATCCTCTGCGATGCGGAGAACGGCCCCTGCGGGCACTGCGAGTCGTGCCGCGCGATGCAGCTCGGCTCACATCCGGACTACCTCGAGGTCGTGCCCGAGCAGAACGGCAAATCAGCCGCGCAGATCCGCATCGAGGCCATCCGCTCGATGCAGACGCAGGTCTCGCGCTACCCGGTGCTCGCAAAGCAGCGCGCCATGCTCATCGACGATGCCGACCGCATGAATGAGGCGGCACAGAACAGCCTCTTGAAGACCTTGGAAGAGCCGGAAGGTCCTGTGACCTTCATCCTCGTCACGAGCGCGCGCAGCGCCCTGCTCGACACAATCTTGTCGCGCTGCATGCCCGTGGCCTTCGGCATGCTGTCGCCGCAGGAGATGCGCTCTGTGCTGCTTCGGCACGATGTACCGGAGGCAGAGGCCGCGGAGCTCGCCGCCCTGTCAGACGGCAGCCTCGGGCGGGCGCTCCTGCTCCACGAGCACGAGGGCCTGCACCTGCGCGATGAGGCGCTCGACTTCTTGACGCAGCTGCCGTCATTTGACATGGAGCGCGTCTGGGCGCTCGCAGCGGATATGGGCGCGCGCGACCGCGAATCGCTGCGCGAGTATTTCCTGTACCTCAACATGCTGTTGCGTGACCTGCTCGTGCTGACGGAGGACGGCGGCAGCCCCTTGCTCTATCACGGGGACATCCGCGCGAAGCTCTTAGTGCTCCTGCCGACGTATCCGGAGGACCGCGTCTTCGCGCTCTTAGCCGAAGTCCGCGAGGTGCAGCGCCGCCTGCAAGCCAATGTCAATCTTCGCCTTCTGATGGAAGGCTTCCTGATCCGCGCGCGCGATATCCTGAAGCGTGCGGGTCAATAGATATAGGAGGAACAATTTGGAGACAATCATCGGAGTCCGCTTCAAGACAGCGGGCAAGATCTATCATTTCAGCCCCGGAAAGCTCACGATTGCCCGGGGGCAGCACGTCATTGTCGAGACCGCTCGCGGCATGGAATGCGGGCGCGTGGTCACGGGACCGGAGGAAGTCGAGCTCGCGCCGGATGCCCAACCGCTCAAGGTCATCCAGCGTATCGCCAATGAGCACGACCTGCAGCGCGTCGAGGACAACCGCAAGCACGAGAAAGAGGCGCGCGTCATCTGCAAGAAGATGATCCGCGAGCATAAGCTGCCCATGAAACTTGTCGACGTCGAGTACACCTTCGACCTCAACAAGATCATCTTCTACTTCACGGCAGACGGCCGCATCGACTTCCGCGATCTCGTCAAGGACCTCGCCTCCGTCTTCCGCACGCGCATCGAGTTGCGCCAGATTGGCGTGCGCGATGAGGCCAAGATGATGGGCGGCATCGGCTGTTGCGGCCGTCCGCTCTGCTGCGCGACGTTCCTCGGGGACTTTGAGCCGGTGTCGATCCGCATGGCCAAGGAGCAGAACCTCTCGTTGAACCCGACGAAGATCTCGGGCATCTGCGGCCGCCTCATGTGCTGCCTCAAGTACGAGAGCGAGTGCTACTGCGGCGAGTGCCCGAAGAAGCAGAAGCGGGTTCAGCCGCCGCAGCAGGGCGGCCGCGTCGTCACGGTGGACGGAGAGGGCAAGGTCATCTCGCTCAATCAGCAGCGCCGCACGGCGACCATCCTGCTCGACAACAGCCGTACGGTCGTCGCCGCGTGGGAAGACGTCATTGAACAGGAAGTCGAGGTCGAGGAGGGCGAAGGCAAGGCGCCTGAGAAGCAGGAGGCTGATGCCAAGCCGCGCGAGGAGCGCCGCCCGAGACGTGAGCGCAGGGATTGCCGGCCGCGCGAGGGGCGCGAGCGCAGTGCCCACAGCGGCGGGAACGGGAATGGGAACGGAGCGCAGGGCGCGGAGCATGGCACGCGCAGCCGCCGCAGCCGCCGCCCGCGCGATGGCCGCAACGGTGAGCGCCAGGGCCGTTCGCACAGTGCGCGCCGACCGAAGGCGCCGCGCGAGAAGCGCGAGGGCGGCCAGCCGAAGGATGCAGGCCGCCAGGACCAGCCGTCATGAGAGAGGTTGCGCTCGGTGAGCACGAGCGGCTCGATGACCTCATGAGGAGCGGTCGCAAGATCATCCAGAACACGAGGGAGTTCTGCTTCTCGCTCGATGCGGTCCTTTTGGCCCATTTCCCGCGCTACCGCTCGCGGCAGCGCGTGCTGGAACTCGGCACGGGCACGGGCGTCATCCCGCTGCTCATAGCGGATGAAGTTGCGCACGTCGAGGCGGTGGAAATCAGCCCCGTCATGGCGGAGCTGGCCGCGCGCAATGCCTTCATGAATGAACTGGATGAAAAGATCACAGTCAAGGAGGGCGATTACCGCGCCATTCGCTCGCTCTACCCGGCGGAGTCATTCGACGTCGTGCTGGCCAACCCGCCGTACCGCCCTGTGGCACACGGTCAGGTCAACAAGATGAGCGGCGTCGCGCGCGCGCGCCATGAGTTCACGGCAACGCTCACAGATGTCGTCTGTGCGGCGCGCTATGCGCTGAAGTTCGGCGGCCGCTTCGCGATGGTCCACCTGCCGGAGCGGCTCGGCGAAATCATCGTCGCGATGCACGAGCACCAGATGGAGCCCAAGCGGCTGCGCATGGTGCAGCCAAAGGCGGGCAAGGCACCGAACATGATGCTGATCGAGGCTGTCGTCGGCGCAGCGCCGGGCGGCCTTAAGGTCATGCCGCCGCTCATCGTACATCGGGAGGACGGCAGCTATACGGAGGAAATCCTCGTCATCTACGGCATGCAGGATGCAGGAGAAGATACATGAAGCAACAAGAAGATGAGAAGAGAACGGATGCCGTGGGCACGCTCTACCTCTGCGCGACGCCAATCGGCAATCTCGAGGACATGACGTACCGTGCGGTGCGCATGCTCGGCGAGGTGGAGCTCATTGCGGCGGAGGATACGCGCCATACGCGCCAGCTCCTCACGCACTTTGACATCCACACGAAACTCACGAGTTACCACGAGCACAATAAGTTCACGAAGGGGCCGGAGCTCATCGAATGGCTGCTGCAGGGCCACGACCTCATCTGCGTCAGCGATGCGGGCCTGCCGGGCATCTGCGACCCCGGCAGCCACCTCGCCCTGCTCGCCATCGAGGCGGGCATCCGCGTCTCGCCGCTGCCAGGCTGCAATGCAGGGCTCTCGGCCTTGATCTGCTCCGGCCTCGACACGACGCGCTTCACCTTCGTCGGTTTCCTGCCCAAGACATCCAAGAAGCAGAAGGAGGTCTTAGAGGAGGTCAAGGCCCATCGCGAGACTCTGATCTTCTACGAGGCACCGCATCACTTGCGCGCGACCCTGCGCCAGCTCGCCGAGGTTCTCGGCGGTGAGCGCCGCGCCGCCTTCGGCCGCGAGCTCACGAAGCGCTACGAGGAGTTCCGCCGCGGCACCTTGCAGGAGCTCTGCTCGTACTACGCAGAGCAGGAGCCGCGCGGCGAGTACGTGCTGATCGTCGAGGGCTTCTCGGGCGAGCAGGTGCCGGAAGAGGAGACGGTGAAGGACCCTGTCGTGCTCTGCCATGCACTCATGGAGAGTGGGCTCAGCAAGAAGGACGCGATGCGTGAGGCGGCTAAGCGGCTCGGCATCGCGCGCCGCGATGTCTACAATGCCTTGCTGCAGGCGGAGTCATGAGCATGATAGAAATCTGTTATAGAAGACCAGGCTTCGGCCTGGTCTTTTTTTATGCCATAGAAACAATTCCAGAAAACGTTTACAATAATACTTGACAATACAAGACAGAAGCGGTAAACTAGAGACAACAAGAAAAAAGAAGGTGCAAATCGGTAGATAATCGGGTTTGCACCCTCTTTTAGGGGCTATAAGAAAACGTTTACCGTGTTGCATTGACTCGGCAAGCGCTTGTATCCAAAGCAACGAGCCGTCCAATCGGGACGCAAGGCGATGAAGGGTTACAGAAAAGATGGAGGGTTACAAAATGGAAATCTTAGCGACGATGAAACAGGAATTCACGAAACAGTTCGGTGGCCAGGCTGAGCGCAGCTACTTCTCTCCGGGCCGTGTCAACCTGATCGGCGAGCATACGGATTACAACGGCGGCCACGTCTTCCCGTGCGCGATCTCGCTCGGCACGTACGCTGTCGTTGCGGACCGCAAAGACATGACGACGCGCATCTACTCGATGAACCTCGCAGACAAGGGCATCATCGAATTCCCGATGACGGGCCTTTCCTACGACGCTGCCAAGGATTGGGCCAACTACCCGATGGGCGTCGTCGATGTCTTCGAGAAGGCCGGCCACAAGGCCACGCACGGCTTCGACATCCTGATCTACGGCACGTTGCCGGCAGGCGCTGGCCTTTCCTCTTCGGCTTCTCTGGAGGTCCTGACCTCGGTCATCCTCAATGAAGCATTCGGCTTTGGCCTCGACATGATCGAGATGGTCAAGCTGTCGCAGAAGGCCGAGAACCAGTTCGTCGGCGTTAACTGCGGCATCATGGACCAGTTCGCTGTCGGCATGGGCAAGAAGGACTGCGCCATCCTGCTCGACTGCAACACGCTCGCTTATCGCTACAGCAAGATCGCGCTCGAGGATGCGAGCATCGTCATCACGAACACGAACAAGCCGCACAGCCTCGCGTCTTCGGCCTACAACGTCCGCCGCGCTCAGTGCGAGCATGCGCTCAATGAGCTCAAGGAAGTTAAGCCGGGCCTCAAGGCTCTCGGTGAGCTCGGCAACGATGAGTTCAACCAGATTGCCGGCCACATCGAGGAAGTCCTCGAGCGCCACCGCGCACGCCATGCTGTCTACGAGAACAACCGCACGCTCGACGCTGTCAAGGCTCTCGAGAACAACGATGTGAAGGAGTTCGGCCGCCTGATGAACGAGTCGCACTTCTCGCTGCGCGACGACTACGAAGTGACGGGCAAGGAACTCGATACGCTCGCTGAGATCGCATGGCAGCAGGATGGCGTCATCGGCTCACGCATGACGGGCGCAGGCTTCGGCGGCTCCACGGTCAGCCTCGTCAAGAACGACGCGATCGAAGCCTTCAAGAAGAACGTCGGCGAGCAGTACACGGAGAAGATTGGCTATGCACCGAGCTTCGTCGTGGCCAGCATCTCGGACGGCACGCACCGCATCGAAGAGTGATGCTGGAGAAGGCTGAATTAACAAGAAGTTAACATCCCGGTCAGATTTCCAGGTGCAATCTGTTGTATCATGAAAGAAAAAAGGAGAAGATCACATATGTCTATTCTGGTTTGTGGCGGCGCTGGCTATATCGGTTCTCATGCAGTCCATCAGCTCGTGGAGAAGGGGGAAGATGTCGTCATCGTCGATAATCTGCAGACGGGCCATCGCGATGCCCTGAATCCGAAAGCGAAATTCTACGAGGGCGATATCCGCGATGCGGCCATCCTCGACAAGATTTTCACGGAGAACGACATCGAGGCCGTCATCCACTTTGCGGCGAACTCCCTCGTCGGCGAGAGCGTCCAGAAACCCCTGAAGTATTTCAACAACAACGTCTACGGCATGCAGGTGCTGCTCGAGTCGATGGTGCGCAACCACGTCGACAAGATTGTCTTCTCGTCGACGGCTGCTGTCTATGGCGAGCCGAAGCGCGTGCCGATCATGGAAGACGACCCGACGGAGCCGACGAACCCGTACGGCGAGTCGAAGCGCACGATGGAGAAGATGATGAAGTGGGTCAGCCGTGCTGACGGCATCCGTTACGTCTCGCTGCGCTACTTCAATGCAGCTGGCGCACTCGACGATGGCTCCATCGGCGAGGACCACAACCCGGAGACGCACCTTATTCCGCTGATCCTGCAGGTCCCGCTCGGCAAGCGCGACCACATCACGGTATTCGGCGATGATTATCCGACGCCGGACGGCACGTGCCTGCGCGACTACATCCATGTCATCGATCTCGCCGACGCTCATGTGCTGGCACTCGAGTACCTGCGCAAGGGCGGCGAGAGCAACATCTTCAACCTCGGCAATGGCAAGGGCTTCTCGGTCAAAGAGATGATCGAGGCAGCCAAGAAGGCGACGGGCAAGGATATCAAGGTCGAGATGGGCGCACGCCGCGCCGGCGACCCGGCCCAGCTCATCGCATCTTCGGAAAAGGCCCGCAAGATCCTCGGCTGGAAGCCGCGCTACACGAACGTTGAGCAGGTCATCGGCACGGCCTGGACCTGGCATCAGAAGCACCCGAACGGCTACGAGAAATAAGACAGCGGCTCTTCAGGAGCCGAGAGCCGAAAGGTGAGAGCCGAGAAGATCCGAAAGGAAGGAAAATCATGTCCATCAATACGGAAATCAACCGCTTGTTGAATTTTGCCAAGCAGAACATGCTGATCAATGAGGATGACTACTACTATGCAGCCAACCGCCTGCTCGACGTCCTCAAGGTAGACGCGTTCGAGCCGGAGTTCGTCGACGAGAAACTGCCGACAGCGATGCCGATTCTCGAGAATATGCTCGACTATGCTGCCGAGAAGGGACTCATCGAGAATACGACGGAAAACCGCGATCTCTTCGACACGCGCATCATGGACTGCGTGATGCCGCGACCGTCTGAGGTTGTGCGCCGCTTCCGCAGCGACTACGCGCGCAGCCCGAAGGCCGCGACGGATGAGTTCTACAAGATGAGCATCGCGTCGAACTACATCCGCAAGGACCGCATCGATAAGAACATCATCTGGAAGACGGCGACGGAGTACGGCGATCTCGACATCACGATCAACCTCTCGAAGCCGGAGAAGGACCCGCGCGACATCGCCAAGGCAAAGCTCGCGCCGTCGTCTGGCTACCCGAAATGCCTGCTCTGCCGCGAGAACGAAGGCTATGCCGGCCATCCGGGCCATCCGGCGCGCGAGACGCACCGCCTGATCCCGTTGCGCCTCTCCGCACACCGTTGGTTTTTGCAGTATTCCCCTTACACGTATTATAATGAACATTGCATTGTCCTGAATCGCAAGCACGTGCCAATGAAGGTCTCGCGCAAGAGCTTCGAGAATCTCCTGGACTTCGTGACGATCTTCCCGCACTATTTCCTCGGCTCGAATGCAGATCTGCCGATCGTCGGCGGATCCATCCTCTCGCACGACCACTACCAGGGCGGCCGCTACACCTTCGCGATGGCCAAGGCGCCGATCGAGAAGACGTACACCTTCCCGGGTTTTGAGAACATCAAGGTCGGCCGTGTCAAATGGCCGATGTCGACGATCCGCCTGCAGGGCGAGGACCGCGAAGAGCTGGCTGACCTCGCTGAGAAGATTCTCGGCGCATGGCGCAAGTACAGCGACCCGAGCGTCGAGATTCTCGCAGAGACGGATGGCACGCCGCACAACACGATCACGCCGATTGCGCGCCGCCGCGGCAGCCTCTACGAGCTCGACCTCGTGCTGCGCAACAACCGCACGACGAAAGAGCATCCGCTCGGACTCTTCCATCCGCATGCCGAAGTGCACCACATCAAGAAGGAGAACATCGGCCTCATCGAGGTCATGGGCCTCGCTGTGCTGCCAGCCCGCCTCAAGAAGGAGATGGCTCTCCTCGGCGCAGAGCTCGTCAAGGGCACGCCTGATATCTCGGGCATGCCAGAGATTGCCAGCCATGCAGACTGGTACAAAATGCTCCGCGAGAAGTATACAGAGGTCTCGCAGGAGAATGTAGAAGGCATCCTCCAGGAAGAGATCGGTAAGGTATTCGAGATTGTTCTCACCCATGCCGGTGTCTACAAGCGCGACGCAAAGGGTATGGAAGCGTTTGACCGCTTTGTCGCAACTGCTGCTGAGGATTGAGGACGAGTCTCCAGATCCAAAGAAAGCAGGGAACACCAATGGAAATGAAGAAGAAAGCCACGATCGTGGATGTAGCCAAAGAGGCAGGCGTCTCAGTGGCGACGGTATCGCGCGTGGTCAACGGGAACTATCCCGTCAAGCCGGAGACGCGGGAGCGCGTCCAGGCGGCCATCAATGCGCTGCAGTACGTGCCGAATGTCCAAGCCCGCGAGCTCAACACGCGCCATTCCTCGACAATCGGCGTTGTGGTGCCCGGCCTCTACAATATGTTCTTCGCAGAGGTCATCGATGGCATCGAGAAGTCCATGCGCCGCCAGGGGTATTCCCTGCTCTTGAACTGTGCACAGAATGATCCGGAACTCGAGATGGAGTGCATCAATGCGCTCGTATCGCGCAGCGTTTCTGGCATCATCGTCATTAGTCCGAACACGCAGGGCCTGCGCGAGGACTTCTACCGCCGCATCGTCAAGCGCGTGCCGCTCGTCTTCATCAATGGCTACCACCGCATCCCGAATGTCTCGTACGTTGCCAACGACGAGGCGCTCGGCACACGGCAAGCTCTTGAGTACCTGACGGGGCTCGGCCACAAGCGCATCTTCTTCGTTCGCGGTGAGAATTCCGATTCCTACACGGTCAAGGAAAGGGCTTATCGCGCCTTCATGACGGAACGCGGCCTCTTTGACGAGGGGCATATCGTCGACATCGGCGAGGGCAACAACATCGATACGGTGACGTCCGCGCGCATCAAGCTCATGAAGACGATACCGACGCTGGACCCGACGGCAATCTTCTGCTGCAACGACCTCATGGCGACAGGTGCCATCCGCGCCTGCAAGCGCCTCGGCCTCAGTGTGCCGGAGGACATCTCGGTCATCGGCTTCGATAACATCACGCTCTCAAAGCTCGTGGAACCGCAGATCACGACGATGGACCAGAACATGTTCCAGCTCGGCAGCAATGCCGCGGCCGTGCTCGTCGAGATGATCCACGGCGGCCAGAGCAAGCGCATCACGCTTGAGAATATCTTGATCACGCGCGAATCGACAGGCCCCTGCAAAATACCAGAATGATGAGATCCTTAATGCTCTCCAAAGCGCAAGCGGCGGAGGGCATTTTTATGTGATATAATGGACGCATGTGACAGAAAAAAACGACAAACGACAAATTGGAGGTTTCTATGAAGATTTCGCGTGTGATGCTGGCCACTGCACTCTGTGGGGCCTCATTCTATTCGCTGCCGTCCGTGCTCATGCCGCTGACGGTACAGGCTGCCGCAGCGACCACCTCGACGGCATCGACGGCGGCTCTGGCGTCTGCCAACTCGGCCAAGGCAGCAGTCCCTGCATCGGTGCGCACGATACCGGGGCGGCCTTCGTTCCCTGAGAAGATGGCGGGCAAGGCCAACCGCCGGGCGATGGACAGCGTCAAGTGGCGCCTGGCACCTGCCTACGAAGAGCCGATGCTCGAGGCGGAGGCCGCTGCTGACACCATCACGATCATGGGCGCGGCCGAAGCCTCGGAAGAGCAGATGGTCCATTACATCGAGAAGCGCAACCCGCAGCCGAAGCTCAACTGCTCGGTCGAAGAGATCGTCCGCTACTACTATGAGGAGGCTGGGCGCGAGGGCATCAGGCCGGACATCGCGCTCTGCCAGGCGCTGAAGGAAACGGGCTTCTTCGCCTATGGCGGCGATGTCTCGCCCAAGCAGAACAACTTCTGCGGCCTCGGCGCGACGGGCAACCGCGAGCCGGGCGCGAGCTTCGCGACGCCGCAGCTCGGCGTGCGCGCCCACATCCAGCACCTCATGGCCTACGCCACGCAGGAGCGGCCGCACAGCACGATTGTCGACCCGCGCTACAATCACGTCGTCGTTAACCGCCCCGACATCCACGGCCATATCACGAGGTGGACGGGGCTCAACGGCGTCTGGGCTGTGCCTGGCACGCGCTACGGCCAGGAAATCCTCTATCTCTGGCAGCAGGCACAGGCGCCGGACGGCTCCGACGCATCGCTGGCCGCCGCAGAGAAGAAAGTCCGCCAAATGCCGGATGAGGCCAATTCCTACCTGTACCGCGGCATCGTCTACTTCAACCGCGCCGATTACAAGCAGGCCGAGTCGGATTTCCGGCAGGCAGTCGGGCTCAAGTCCGACTCGATGGCTGCGCATTACAATCTCGCTATAACGCAGCAGCGCGAGGGCCGGCAAAAAGATGCGCTCAAGACCTACGATGCGCTGCTGAAGCTCAGCCCGGAGTTCATGCAGGCCTGGTACAACCGCGGCCTTATCGCGCTGGACCAGAAGAAGGAGTCGGAGGCGCTGGCCGACTTCCAGGAGGCGCTGCGCCTGACGCCGCAGACGGCCGATGCCAAGAACGCACAGGCCGTCGCCTACATCCGGCAGAAAAAGTACGAGAAGGCATGGCAGGCCCTTGGTGAAGCGGCCGACATCAATTCGGCGAATATGAACGTGCTGGCTAATCAGTTCATCTTCGAAGCCTGCCTCAAGTGAGCCGCGCTTATTTCCATTTTGGGGGAATTTGTTTTATAATATAGTGAACACAATCGATTCGCAAGGATCCAGTGAATTTTACGCAGGCGTTCCATTAGCGCCTGACGGGGAGGAACTTTCATGACGGAAAAGAAACCATTCTACATCACGACGCCAATCTACTATCCGAGTGCCAAGCTCCACATCGGACACGCTTACTGCACGACGATCGCAGATTCGATCGCGCGCTTCCATCGCCTCATCGGCGACGATGTCTTCTTCCTGACGGGCTCAGACGAGCACGGCCAGAAGATCCAGCAGAAGGCCGAAGAGGCTGGCGTCACGCCAATCGAGTACGTCGACAAGATCGTGGCGGGTTTCCAGAATCTCTGGAAACGCCTCCACATCAGCAACGATGACTTCATCCGCACGACGCAGAAGCGCCACGAACGCGTCGTGCAGGAGATCTTCAACCGCATTTACGCGAAGGGCGACATCTACAAGGGTGCCTACAAAGGCCTCTACTGCACGCCGTGCGAGAGCTATTGGACAGAACATCAGCTCGACGAGAACGGCTGCTGCCCGGACTGTCACCGCCCGGTGCAGGAAGTCTCCGAGGAAGCGTACTTCTTCAAGATGAGCAAGTACGCGGACCGCGTGCTGCAGTACATCGAAGACCATCCGGACTTCATCCAGCCGGTCTCGCGTCGCAATGAGATGATCAACTTCATCAAGCAGGGCCTCGACGACCTCTGCATCTCGCGCACCTCGTTCAACTGGGGCATCCCGGTCCCCATCGACCCGAAGCACGTCATTTACGTCTGGTTCGACGCATTGACGAACTACCTGACGCCAATCGGTTTCCTCGACGATCCGGAGAAGTTCCACAAGTACTGGCCGGCTGACCTGCACCTCGTCGGCAAGGAGATCGTGCGCTTCCACACGATCATCTGGCCGTGCATC
>ERZ1023848.34-NODE-34-length-66076-cov-15.882628_pt1 | contig 66076 bp, 57 predicted proteins | sample MGYA00380385_ERZ1023848 | MGnify/ENA primary metagenome ERZ1023848 (study PRJEB33179, sample SAMN07449069) | human gut metagenome | biome: Human-gut; feature: Human associated habitat; material: Faeces | host: Homo sapiens | place: India:Kasaragod | collected...
ATAAGAGCCCCGGATGAAAAGAGTCCCCTTGTAGATAACAATAACGTAAAGGCCCCCCCCCCATGAGTTTATTCCGGATAAGCCGTGTTTATTTCTTGATTTATCTGGATTATTCCAGATAACCATCAACGGAATTTATAATGAATTGATAGGGGAATAGATATAGATATTTTACGCTGTTCAGCGTATAATAAAATGAGAAGCCACAATAACGCGTCTGCCTTCTGCCTGCAATGGAAACGAGCCGCCGTTGCCAAGGGAGTCGCACACGATTCGAGAGGATTACATGAGGAGGTAACAAAGTGGACAAACGGGAGAGTATGTGGGATGTATATCTCAGAAAAGGCATGAGCCGCCGCAGCTTTGTCAAGGGCTGCGTTGCACTGACGTCTCTGATGGGCCTGAGCACGGATAAGCTCAGCAAGGTCGTTGAGGCTGCCGAGAAGAAGCCGCTTCCAGTCGTCATCTGGATCCACGGACACGAATGTACGGGCTGCGATGAGTCCTTCATCCGTTCCGGTTCTCCGTACGCTTCGGACGTCATCCTGAGCCAGGTTGCGCTCGAATACGATCATCTGCTTTCCGCTGCCAGCGGCGAGCCGTTCGAGGCACATCTCGAGGAGACAATCCAGAAGTACAAGGGCCAGTACATCCTGGCCGTCGAAGGCGCTGCCTGCACGAAGGATAACGGCGTCTACTGCATGAGCGGCGGTCATCCGTTCACGCACACGCTGCAGCGCGCTGCAGAGAATGCTGCTGCTGTCATCGCTTACGGCACTTGCGCCGTCTCGGGCGGCATCCAGGCTGCCAACCCGAATCCGACGGGGTCCTCGGGCATCACGAACTTCACGGGCAAGACGCCGGTCGTCAACGTTCCGGGCTGCCCGCCGATTCCAGAGGTCATGACGGGTGTCATCATGCACGTCGCGCTCTTCGGCACGGTACCGCCGCTCGATGGCCAGGGCCGTCCGAAGCAGTTCTACGGCAACCGCATCCACGATACGTGCTACCGCCGTCCGTTCTTCGATGCCGGCATGTTTGCTGAGAGCTACGACGATGAGGGCTCGAAGGCTGGCTGGTGCCTCTACAAGCTCGGCTGCCGCGGCCCGGAGACGTACAACTCCTGCGGCAACCTGCGCTGGTTCCAGGGCATGAGCTATCCGATCCAGTCCGGTGCACCGTGCATCGGCTGCTCGAATGCGCATTTCTGGGATGAGGGCAAGATGAGTGAGCGCCTGCCGAAGTTCGGCCAGCCGATCGGCGACGTTGATAAGATCGGCGCAGCCATCGCCGGTGTCACGGCTGTCGGTGTCGCAGCACACGGCGCAGCCAGCGTCATCCAGAAGAAGAAACGCGATGCAGCGAAAGAGCAGGAAGAGAACGGGGAGCAGGTGAATAAATGAAACACGTAGTAGTAGATCCAATCACAAGAATTGAAGGCCATCTGCGCGTTGAGGTGCAGGTCGATGAAGGTTCGGGCAAGGTCACGGACGCCATCTCGTCCGGTACGGCATGGCGCGGCCTCGAGCTCGTCATGAAGGACCGCGACCCGCGCGACGCCTGGGCTTACATCCAGCGCATCTGCGGCGTCTGCACGAGCGCACACGCTCTGGGTTCCCTTCGCGCTGTCGAGGATGCCCTCGGCATCAAGATCCCGAAGAACGCCAACTACATCCGCAACATCATGGCAGCGACGCTGACGGTCCAGGACCACATCGTCCACTTCTACCACCTGCATGCACTCGACTGGGTCAGCCCGGTCGAGGCACTCGCCGCTGACCCTGTCGCGACGGCCAACCTGCAGGTCGCTGCACTCAACGCCTACAAGCTGCCGTTCAGCGCACCGGGCACGTCGGTGACGGAAGCGTACGACCACGCATTCCCGGCTGCTACGCCGCAGTACTTCGCAGAGATCAAGGGCAAGGTCCAGGCCATCGTCGAGAGCGGCCAGCTCGGCATCTTCTCGGCCAACTGGTGGGATCATCCGGATTACAAGCTGCTGCCGCCTGAAGTCCATCTCATGGCCATCGCACATTACCTCGAGATGCTCGACAAGCACCGCGATCTCGTCACGCCGCAGGTCATCTTCGGCGGCAAGAACCCGCATCCGCATTACTGCGTCGGCGGCATGCCGTGCTCCATCTCGCTCGAGGATGGCAATGCACCGGTCAACACGGCCCGCCTCGGCATCGTCGACCGCGCGATCAACCTCGGCCGCACGCTCGTCAACAACTTCTACATCCCCGATGTCCTCGCAATCGGCGCTACCTACGTCAAGGCCGGCCGCGTCGACGGCGGCGGTCTCGCCAAGGAGCGCGTGCTCGGCTACGGCTCCTATCCGATTGAGCCGTTCTCCGGCACGTCGAACGGCGACTTCTTCAAGAACCTGCTGATCCGCACGAACGGCGTTGTCGAGGACTTCGGCAAGGGCATCGATGCGGCAAAGGTCTACGAGATCGATGCAGAAGATATCACGCAGCCGGAAGTCTTCACGGAAGGCGTCGAGCACTCGTGGTATGAGTACCCCGCAAACAGCGATCACGACCTCAACCCGTGGGACGGTGTGACGGCACCGAAGTTCACGGCACCGAAGGAAGGCACGCCGACGGATTGGAAGGCGCTCAACGAGCAGGGCAAGTACTCCTGGCTCAAGACGCCGAAATGGCGCGGCAAGCTCTGTGAGGTCGGTCCTCTCGCACGCTACATCATCATCTACACGAAGGCCAAGAAGGGCATGCTCGGTGAGCCGACCTGGGCTGAGAAGATGATGCTCGACCAGATCGACGCGGTATCGAAGGTCCTCAATCTTGCACCGGAAGTCTGGCTGCCGACGATGGTCGGCCGCACGGCTGCCCGCGGCCTCGACTGCCAGCTCAACGCAGAGATCAACAAGTTCTTCTTCGACAAGCTCATCGCCAACATCAAGTCGGGCGACACGAAGACGGCCAACATGGAGAAATGGGATCCGTCGACGTGGCCGAAGACGGCCAAGGGCGTCGGCCTCTACGAGGCTCCACGCGGCGCGCTCTCGCACTACATTGTCATCAAGGACGGCAAGACGGACAACTACCAGGCTGTCGTCCCGACGACCTGGAATGCATGCCCGCGCGACGACGAAGCCGGCCATGGCGCTTACGAGAAGGCCATGATGGACACGCAGGTCAAGATTGCAGACAAGCCGCTCGAGATCGTCAAGGTCGTCCGCTCCTTCGACCCGTGCATGGCCTGCGCTACGCATATGTTCAATGCGAAGGGCGAGAAGATCAATGTCATCACGACGGACCCGTACTCTGGCACGCACGTTGAGAAGTGAGCCAGGGTTCTGGTGGAAAGGAAAGGAATAGTAGAATGAAAGAAGAAAAACGGAAAGTCTACTACCTGTTCAGTCCGTTTCTGCGGATTTTCCATTGGGTCATGGTGCTGTCAATCGTCACGCTGTTCATCACCGGCCTCCTGATCACGAAGCCGGTGACCGTGATGGGCATTGAGCCGACGTACACTTCCATGTCCATGGACTGGGTAAGGAATATCCACTTCATCGCGGCCTTCACGTTCTGCGCAGCCTTCATCCTGCGCATCTACGGCTACATCCGCTATCCGGGTGACCGACTCTTCCCGCGCGTCTGGAAGGGCCACTTCTACCGCGATACGATTGACGTCGCCCTGCACTACATGCTGCTGAAGCCGGGCCACGACCCGTACCTGCGCAACCCGCTGGCGCGCACGTCGTACGTCGGCCTCTACGTGATGGTCCTCATCGAGATCCTCACGGGCTTTGCGATGTACTACATGACGGAGCCAAACAACATCGGCGGCATGCTCTTTGGCTGGGTCAATGTCGTGCTCGGCGGTGAGATGGTCACGCATTGGGTGCACCACATCGTCGCCTGGCTCATCATCGTCTTCGCCATCGGCCATGTCTACATGGTCCTGCGCGCAGACCTCATGGAAGCAGAGGGCGAGGCATCCTCGATGTTCTCCGGCGTGAAGTTCCTCGAGCATGTACCGCTCGATGCTCCGGAGATCAATGAAGAGGGCCCGAAGCCCAAGAAGAAGGATTGACAAAGGAGACTTAGACTCATGTGTAAAGAATGTGGCTGCGGCGAGACGAACGGCAATACGCGTCTCCAGTTCACAGTTAAAGGCTATACAGAAGAGAGTGCGAAGGAAGTAGAGAAGGCGCTGCTCGGCCTGCCGGGCGTGCTCTTCGTCCACATCCACGCGCACGACGGTGAGACGACGGTGGATTACAGCCCTGCCAAGACGAAGCTCATGGACATCCTGGGCGTTCTGCAGGCTCGTAACCTCGAAGCCGCGCTGTGATTGAACCGGTAATTTGATGGAACGCCTTCCCGGCTGTCAGGTAAGATGGCGGGGAAGGCGTTTTTCTGTGGAGGGAATCCCATGCATGAAATGGCGATTGCCGAGGGCGTGCTCGACATTGCCCTCGACTACGCAAAGAAGAACGATGCGACGTGCATCCGCGAAATCGGGCTCCTGATCGGCGAGATGTCGGGCGTCGTCGTCGACTCCCTGACGTTCTCATTTGACATGATCGCCAAGGGGACGATTGCGGAAGGCGCGAAGATCAAGGTCAAGCACGTGCCGCTCGTCGGCCGCTGCACGAAGTGCGGGAAGGAATTCCACATCGAGCACTACGATTTCTGGTGCCCGGAGTGCAAGGACGGCGTCCTCAAGACGATATCGGGACGCGAGATGCAAGTTGAATATCTGGAGGTGGATTAAATGGCTGAGATACAGGTCATGAAGAATATCCTGGGAGAGAATGACCGCGTGGCGGCTGAGAATCAGGCGCTGTTCGCGGAGAAGAATGTCTACGTCATCAATCTCATGGGCTCGCCGGGAGCCGGCAAGACGTCGGTGCTCGAAAAGACGATGGAGAAGCTCAAGGACAAGCTCAAGATGGCTGTCATCGAGGGCGACCTCTTCACGAGCAAGGATGCAGACCGCATCGAGAAGCACGGCGTGCCGGTCATCCAGATCAACACGGCCGGCGGCTGCCATCTCGATGCGCCGATGGTCCAGAAGGTCGCGCAGAAGCTCGACCTCGATGGTCTCGACCTGCTCGTCGTCGAGAATGTCGGCAACCTCGTCTGCCCGGCGGAGTTCGCCGTCGGTGAGGACGACAAGGGCGTCGTGCTCTCCATCACGGAGGGCGACGACAAGCCGATGAAGTACCCGCTGATCTTCAAGGAGTCGGCCATCGCGCTCTTGAACAAGGCGGACCTGCTGCCGTACTGCAACTTCGACATGGCGGCGGCCAAAGAAGACATCACGACGCTGCATCCGGGCATGGATGTCATCGAGGTCTCGTGCACGAAGGACCAGGGCCTCGACGAGTGGTGTGAGTGGCTGCTCAGCCGCGTCGCGGCAAAACAGAAGAAAGGGGAATGAGCATGGCAGATGTATTCGGCAATGACAGCGCGGTAGACCCTCGCATGGACGATGTGCTCCATCCGGCAGACGTGACGATTCTCGGTGTCGGCAACGTCATCCTGCGCGACGAGGGCTTCGGCGTGCGCGCCGCGGAATACCTCGATGCGCATTACGATTTCCCCGAGTCGGTGCAGGTCGTCGATGGCGGCACGCTCGGCATCGAGCTCACGCAGTACGTGACGGGCACGAAGAAACTGCTCGTCATCGACTCCATCAACGGCGGGCAGGAGCCGGGCACGCGCTTCCACTTCTACAATGACGATATCATGACGCATTTCCAGGACAAGCTCAGCGCGCACGAGGTCGGCATCCAGGATGTCCTCGCGCTCTTGACGGTCACGGGCCGCAAGATCCCGGAAGTCGTCGTGCTCGGCGCGCAGCCGTACGACCTCGAGGCCGGCGTGGAGCTCAGCCCCGAGATGAAAGCGCTCCTGCCACTCGTCGCGCAGGAGGCCATCGATGTCCTCAAGGAATGGGGCATCGAAGTCAAGGAGAAGGCAGAGGAACGTTCGCTCGACTACGGCGTCGTCGCCGAGGAATGTGTCCGCGAAGAGATGAAATAAAACTAGATGAGATGGAATGACACGGAGGTATAGCTATGTGTTTGGCAGTTCCTGCTAAGGTAAAGGAAATCCATGATGCAGTGGGCAAGGTCGATATCTCGGGCGTGACGCGCGATATCAGCCTAATGCTGCTGCCGGAGACGCAGGTCGGTGACTACGTGCTCGTGCATGCCGGCTTTGCCATCCAGAAGGTCACGGAAGAGGAAGTCGCCGAGACGAATGCGCTGCTCGCCGAGATGAACGGCGCGCCGCGCACGGTCACGGACATCCCGGAAGAAGCGGGTGGTATGCAGGTATGACGGATATGACAGGTATGACGAAAAAGGAAGAGCGCGAGCTCGCCAAGCGCCTCGTGGCGGAGATCGGCCGCATGGCCGAGACGGCCGGCCGCAAGCTGCGCTTCATGGAGGTCTGCGGCACCCATACGGTGGCCATCTTCCGCGCGGGCCTGCGCCAGATGCTGCCGGAGAACGTCGAGCTCGTCTCGGGGCCGGGCTGCCCCGTCTGTGTGACGCCTGACGACTACATGGATAAGGCCATCACTTACGCCCTGCGCGAGGATACCATCATCACGACGTTCGGCGACATGCTCAAGGTGCCGGGCTCGAAGTCGAGCCTCATGGAGGCGAAGGCAGAGAGGGCGGACATCCGCATCGTCTACTCGCCGCTCGACAGCATCCAGGTGGCAAAGGATAACCCCGACAAGAAGGTCATCTTCCTCGCGGTCGGCTTTGAGACGACGGCTCCGACGGCTGCTGCGACGGTCCTCGCGGCCCAGCAGCAGGGCATCGAGAACCTCTACATGTTGTCGGCCCAGAAGCTCGTGCCGCCCGCCCTGCGGGCACTGCTCAATGACCCGGAAGTGCGCGTCGACGGCTTCATCCTGCCGGGACACGTCTCCGTCATCACGGGCACGGATGTCTTCTCGTTCCTCACGGAAGAGTATCACATGCCGGGCGTCGTCACGGGCTTTGAGCCGCTGCAGATCCTGCGCTCGCTCTACCGCCTGATGCAGCAGGTGACGAGGGGCGAGGCGCGCATCGAGAACGAGTACGGCAGCGTCGTGCACGAGGGCGGCAGCCCTGCCGCCCAGCGCGCGACGGACCTCGTCTACGAGCCGGCCGATGCGGCCTGGCGTGGCATCGGCATCATCCCGATGTCGGGCCTGCGCATGCGCGACTCGTTCGCGGCTTATGACATCGAGCGGCTGCTGCCGCTCGACGTGCCGATGGGCAAGAACAAGCCGGGCTGCCGCTGCGGCGAGGTGTTGCGCGGCATCGTGACGCCGAAGGAGTGCCCGCTCTTTGGCAAGGCCTGCGTGCCGACGCACGCCGTCGGCCCCTGCATGGTCTCGGTTGAGGGCGTCTGCGCGGCTTGGTATAAATACGGTCAGGGGAGATTTTCATATGGCAGATGAACGCATTACGATGGCGCACGGCGCCGGTGGCAAACTGAGTCAGGAGCTCATGCAGGAGGTCATCCTGCCGGAGTTCTCGAACCCGTACCTCAATGAACTGCACGACGGCGCGACCGTGGCGATGAGCGGCAAGGTTGCCTTCACGACGGATTCGTACGTCGTGCAGCCGCTGTTCTTCAACGGTGGCAATATCGGCAAGCTGGCCGTCTGCGGCACGGTCAACGACCTCTCGATGACGGGCGCCGTGCCGCGCTACATCTCGGTCGGCATGATCCTCGAGGAGGGTTTCCTAATCGAGGACCTGCGCAAGATCGCGCACACGATGCGCGAGATGGCCGATGAGGCTGGCATTGCCATCGTCACGGGCGACACGAAGGTCGTCGAGCGCGGCAAGGCTGACGGCATCTTCATCAACACGGCCGGCATCGGCGACATCATCCCGGGCACGTCCATCTCGCCGCACCACGTGAAGCCCGGCATGAAGGTCCTGCTCTCCGGCTTCATCGGCGATCACGCGGCGACGGTGCTCGCCGGACGCCACGGCCTCGAGCTGCCGGACACCATCAAGACGGACTGCGCGCCGCTCAACTCGCTGACGCGCGCCATGCTCGAGGCGGCGCCGGACATCGCCGTGCTGCGCGACCCGACGCGCGGCGGCGTGGCGGCCGTCCTCAACGAGATCGCGGAGGCCTCGCACTGCGGCGTCCTCATCGACGAGGACGCCCTGCCCATCCGCGAGGAAGTCCGCGGCGTCTGCGACATCCTGGGCTTCGACCCGCTCTACCTCGCCAACGAGGGCAAGTGCATCGCCTTCGTGCCGGCTGAAGAAGCCGACAAGGTGCTCGCCGTCATGCGCGAGAAACCGTACGGCAAGGACGCCTGCCTGATCGGCGAGGTCACGGCCGAGGCACCGGGCCAGGTCGGCCTGCGCACGGCCATCGGCGGCATCCGCATCGTCGACATGCCGCTCGGCAACCTCGTGCCGCGGATCTGCTGACAGCGCTTGACGTTGCAAAGGGATTTTTCTATAATATAGAGATAGTGAATCCTGTTTGCAAGGAGCTTACGGGAATGGGACCGAGGAAAGGACGATGACGGGATGGGAATCCGGAAGATCGGCTGCCTGTTGGCAGTCTGCCTGATGGTGTTCATGAGCCGCGTTTATGCTGAGAACATGCAGTTTGTCGATGCGAATGGCTCGACTGGATATTATGTGGATACGGATTCGATCTCGTCGGACCAGGTCGTGGAGAACGACGTGCAGAAGACGCTCTGGACGGCGCGCGTCGCCGTCATTCGGGCCGACCTCAATCGCCGCTACATCTACCTGATGCAGTTCGACCCGGACAAGCGGATGTACCAGATTTTTGCCTCGGAAGTGCAGCGCTACGACACGAAGGACGTGCTGCAGTCGAGTAACCAGGCGGAACCGCCGAGGCCATACCTCGTGACTTCCCCGATGAATGAGATTGTCCAGTTCATCATGACGGTAAAGTCTTCGAGCACCGAATGACCGAGGATGACCGGGAATAACAATGAAATGACAAGAGCCTGCCCCCATGGGGGCAGGCTCTTTCTGCAAGTTGGAGGTCCTGCAAAGGATTCTTGTTTGCGCCATGGCGCAGGGGCAGGGAAAAGAGACAAAAAAAGAGGACGCAGCTGCGTCCAAAAAGCAAGCTCCAATATGAAATATAAGTGCTTTTGAGTATGTCGATCTCTCGACAAACTCATTATAGCGAGGCAGGACGGCTTTGTCCAGCCTTTTCGCCGCAAATCCTTGAACATTTTTTAGGGGGCATTCCTATGTCAAAAAACGCTGCGCTGAAGCAGCGGACAGCATATTTGTCCATCATCTCGAATACAACGCTCGTCGTCCTCAAGCTCATCGTCGGCATCTACGTCGGCGCGGTCAGCCTGATCTCGGAGGCGCTCCACTCGGGCGTCGACCTCATCGCTGCACTCATCGCCTTCTGGGCCGTGCGCAAGTCGGTGACGCCGCCTGACATGGAGCACGACTACGGCCACGGCAAGTACGAGAACCTCTCGGCGGCCGTCGAAGCCGTCTTGATCGTGGCGGCTGCGCTCGGCATCGTCTACGAGGCCGTGGACAAGTTCCACGAATCGGCCGTGCCGGAGACGCTGAGCTACGGCATCGCGATCATGGTCTTCTCCATCATCATCAACTTCTTCGTCTCGCACCGCCTGATCGTCGTGGCGAAGAAGACGGGCTCGCAGGCACTCGAGGCCGACGGCCTCCACCTGCGCGCCGACATCTGGACGTCGGTCGGTGTCCTCACCGGCCTCGTGCTCATGCAGGTCACGGGCTGGGCTTGGCTCGACCCGGTCATCGCCATCTTCGTCGCCGGCATCATCTTCCGCGCCGGCTGGCGCATGATCGTCGAGTCGACGATGCAGCTGACGGACGCGAGCCTGCCAGAGGAAGAGGAGATGCGCATCCGCAAGATCATCGAGAGCGTGCCGGAGGTCAGGGGCTGCCATTGCCTGCGGACGCGCCGCTCGGGCTCGTACAAGCTCTTGGATGTGCACGTGCTGTTCGACGGCACGATGCACCTCTCACAGGTCCACGCGATCTGCGACGAGCTTGAGCAGCTCATCCGCAAGGAGTTCGGCACGTTCGACATCATGATCCATCCAGAGCCGGCCGGCTACCATGATGTCGAGACGAAGGTCAGCCTCTATGAGGAATCGCAGGCGGACGGTGGCCCGCAAAAAGCCTGAAGGCTTTCTTGCTATTTCCAAGAAACTATGCCAGAATAGACACAGATAGTATGAGCAGGCAGGTCGTGACCTGCAATATAGGCTTAAAGGGGAGAATGAACATGAAATTCCGCAAGCTCATCAGCGCCGTCATGAGCGCTGTCTTCCTCGTCTCGTCCATGGGCATCACGGCGGCCGCAACGCCGGAGACGGTCCAGGACAAGCTCGGGACCATCGAGAAGGACACGTACGGCACGGTCCAGACGGGCGCGCTCGTCGACCGCATCAACAAGCTCGAGAAGGATTACGACGGCACGCACCGCAGCGGCAGCATGATGGCGCGCGTTAACGCCATCTACGATGAGGTCTACACGAACAGCACGAAGCCGTCGCTGCTCGCGGACCTCAACGCCGTCGAGTGGAACATCGGCCATGAGGTCAGCATGGAGCCGGTCGACTCCCGCATGGCGGACCTCGAGATGAGCATGACGGGCAAGACGGGCACGGGCACCTACAAGCAGCGCCTCGCCTCGCTCTCGAAGGCTTCGTTCGGTACGGCCGTCCTGCCGCTCGAACAGGTGCGCGTCCCGGCTGAGACGCTCATCAAGGTCGCGCTCGTCACGCCGGTCGACTCGGACAACCTCAAGGTCGGCGATACCATCCGCTACAAGATCGCGGATGATGTCATCGTCAATGGCAAGCTCGTCTTTGCCAAGGGCCTGCCGGGCGAGGGTACGGTGACGAAGGTCAAGCAGGCGCGCAACTTCGGCCGCAATGCGGAGGTCAACATCGACTTCAACAAGACGAAGTCCATCGATGGCACCTACGTCGACACCTACGTCGGCGAGGAAGCCAAGAAAGAGATGAAGAGCCTTGCGATGGCCGCTGGTGCAAGCCTTGCAGGCATTGCCGTCCTCGGCCCAATCGGCATCGTCGCCGGCGCGTTCGTGCACGGCAAGGATGTCCGCCTGCCGGCAGGCACGGAGCTCTACATCCAGACGAAGGCCGACACGACGCTCTACGGTGTCGTGACGACGCAGGCACAGTGATAGAGGATGACGATGGGAGAAGGTCCCGCGCATGGCGCGGGGCCTTCTTTTTCCCTATTAGGGCCAGCTGCTTTAGTACCAGCTGGCAAGACAGGGAACGGTTCTTCTGATATAATGAAGGATAGTCTTAGTTTGGAAAGGATGAAGACATGACTTCACATAGAATCACGCCACTCACGGAGAGCGGTCTCTTGTCGGCGCTGACGGTCATCCTGGCCCTGGCAGCGGTCTATCTGCCAGTTGTCGGCGTCGTGGCGTCGCTGGTCTGGGCCATCCCAATCATCGTGCTCGTCGTGCGCCACGGCCTGCGCTGGGGCGTCATGGCTGTGCTCGTCTCGGGCGTCATCATGGCGCTGCTCATTGAGCCGACAATCTCATTGCGCATGGTCCTGTCCTTCGGCCCGACCGGCCTCATGCTCGGCTATGCCTTCCGGCACGGCTGGTCCGGCGCACAGGCTTTTGGCACGACGCTTGTCGCGTCGGTTGCCGGCAAGCTGCTGACGTTCGGCCTGCTGTTCCTCTTGACTTCTGTCAATCCGCTCAACATGCAGATGGATGTCATGCAGCAGAGCTTTGACCAGACGTTTGCCATCTACGAACAGATGGGCCTCGACAAGGCCGCCATCGATGCGAGCCGCGCGCAGGTCCAGGAGGCGCTGACCTACCTGAACCTGCTCTTGCCGTTCATCGTCGGTGTCATGGGCCTGCTCGACGCAGCCGTCGCCTACATCATCGGCAGCCGTGTCCTGCGGCGCCTCGGCGAGTCCGTGCCGCAGCTGCCGCCCTTCGCGGAGTGGCGCCTGCCGCAGTTCTTCCTGTACCTGCTCGGCTTTGCACTCGTCGGTATCTACTGGGGCGGCTCGCGTGAGATACAGCCGCTCTATCAGGCGGCCTTCAACCTCAACATGGTGGCGATGGGCGCCGGTGTCATCCAGGGCCTCTCGCTCATGAGCTATGCCATGGACCGCTTCCACGTGGGCAAGGTCATGCGCGTCTGCCTCTACGCCTTTGTGCTGCTCGGCGGCGTCCTCGTGCAGATCCTGGCCTTCACAGGCCTTTTCGATATGTTGTTCGATTATCGACGCCGCTTCGGCAAGAAGACGTCCTGAACGTACGGAACATCCTGAACGGGGCGTGACGACCGCCAAGGTCGTCGCGCATAATAGGAATGAGGTGAAACAATGCCGCGGAATCTCTCGGCATGGATCGATCTTTCGATACATCTGTTCGTCATACTGATGCTCATCGGCATCCTGTCGTGCTACAATCATTTCATCGCCGCGATCTCCTTCGTCGTCTGGCTCTGCCTCGCCTTCTTCGCGAAGGAGCGCTGCCACGACCGCTCTCGGCGCTTTGAGCGCTACTGCCGCAACGTCGTGCGCAACCTCAACGAGATGATGAATTACGCCATCGAGGACCTGCCGCAGGGCATCCTGATCGTCAATCAGGAAGGGCGCATCCAGTGGTGCAATGAGCGCATGGCGGAATACGCCGGCACGAAGCCGGAGCAGGATACGGATGTCAAGGATATCTGGCCCGCCATCATCATCGGGCCGGTCTGGGGGACGATCGGCGAGTACGTCTTCGCCAATGAGGACCACTACTACCAGGTGCGCTACCGGCCCGTCCCCGTGCCGCCGCACCAGACGCCGCTGATGGCGCTCTACGTGCAGGACATCACGGGCTTCGAGACGCTGCGCAATTCGTACAAGCTCAGCCGCACGGTCCTCGCCTACATCCAGATCGATAATTACGACGAGGTCATCCAGGGCCTCGACGAGGCGGCGCGAACGGCGCTCTTGCTCTCGGTCAACCAGCAGCTCGACAACTGGATGAAGAGCCTCGGCGGCTTCATGCGGCGCGTCTCGGATGACCTCTACATCGTCATCCTCGAGCGCAAGGCGCTCGACAAGGCCATCGCGGCCCGTTTCGACATCCTCGACAAGGTCCGCCAGCTGCACAGCGCGAACCGCCTGCCCGTCACGCTGTCGATGGGCGTGGCGGTAGCCGACTGCCAGAGCATGTCCGACCTCGGCACGCAGGCCCAGGCGGGGCTCGACCTCGCGCTCGGCCGCGGCGGCGACCAGGTCGCCGTGCAGATCGGCGGCAAGACACAGTTCTTCGGTGGCCGCGCGAAGGCCGTGGAGAAGCACACGCGCGTCAAGGCGCGCGTCGTCGCGCACGCCATCCGCGAGATCATGGATGGCGCAGACGCCGTCTTCGTCATGGGGCACCACAACGAGGACTTCGACTGCTTCGGCGCCTCGATGGGCGTGGCCAAGATGGCGCGCCAGCTCGGCAAGCCCGTCAAGATCGTGCTGTCCGACATGAACGAGGGCATCGGCAAGTTCTCCGATATCCTCAAGGAAAACGAGGAGTACCAGGACATCATCGTGCGGGCAAACGACCTCGTCAATGTGACGGCGCTCAACCCTGTGCTCGTCGTCGTCGACACGCACATCCCGCATCTCGTCGCAACGCCGGCGCTCTTAGAGCGCATCCACCGCGTCATCGTCATAGATCACCACCGCCGCAGCGAGCACTTCATCAAGAACCCGCTGCTCGTCTACATCGAGCCGGCCTCGAGCTCGTCGAGCGAGCTCGTCACGGAGCTCTTGATGTATTTCAGCGACAACCTCGTGCTCTCGCGCGTCGAGGCCACGGCGCTCTACTCGGGCCTCGTCGTCGATACGAAGAACTTCGCCGTGCAGACGGGCGTGCGCACCTTCGACGCCGCGGCCTACCTGCGGCGCAGCGGTGCCGACCCCGTCATGGTCCGTCATCTCTTCCGCACGGATTACGAGACGACGGTCGCGCTCGCGAAGGCGGAGGCGCGTTCGGAGTTCTATCAGGGCGGCCTCATCGTCTCGACCTGTCCCGAGCTCATCTCGAACGGCCAGGTCATCGCGGCGCAGGTTGCAGATTCGCTGCTGCGCATCGAGAACGTGCGCATGAGCATCGTTGTCTTCCAGCTCACGGAGGATACGGTGGGCATCAGTGCGCGCTCGACGGGCGAGCTCAATGTCCAGGTCATCATGGAGGCTTTCGGCGGCGGCGGCCACCAGAACGTCGCCGGCGCCCAGATCAAGGGCGGCAATGTCGAAGATATCAAGCAAAAGGCAATCGAGATTGCCAAGAAGTACATAGAGGAGTTTGATCAAGATGAAAGTAATCTTACAGCAGGACGTTAAGAAACTCGGTAAAAAAGGCGATATCGTCGAGGTATCGGAGGGCTACGGCCGCAATTTCCTGCTGCCGCGCAAGGCAGCAGTGCTGGCCACCACACAGAACCTCAACGTGGCGAACGCACAGGCCGGCTCCAAGGCTCGCAAGGAAGCCATGGCAGCAGATGAGGCTAAGCTCATGGCCAAGCAGCTCGAGAAGGTCGAGGTCAAGATCCCGGTCCGCATCGGCGAGGGCGGCAAGCTCTTCGGCAGCGTGACGGGCAAGGATGTGTCGGATGCGCTCAAGAAGCAGCATATCGACATCGACAAGCGCAAGATCACCATCCAGGGTGAAGTGACGGGCACTGGCGTCTACGAGGCGGTCATCAAGGTTCATCCGACTGTCACGAGCAAGATCAAGGTCAGCGTCGTCGCAGAGTGATCGACCCGAAAGAAGCCTCCTCGCAAGAGGGGGCTTTTTGGTTCAGTAATGCAGTATAAGGAGGGACTATGTCCTTTTTCAATCGTTTTTTCCATCAGGATAAGCAGGACCGGCAGAAAGAGCGACCGGAGCAGGAAGAGGGCGTGCAGCAGCCCGAAGTCCTGCCAATCGACCGCGAGATCGACGCGCTCTATCAGGCGCTCATCGACCTCATCGGTGCGGATTCGCTCGTCATCCAGGCCGGGCGCATGAACGCGATGGACCTGCTGCGCTCCACGGGGCGCTGTGAGCGCGTGCTGGCCCTGCAGCGCATCCTCGACGAGGACCCGCTCTTGCATCCGGCACCGCGCGAAGCGGAGCTGCCGGCCGTGCTCCAGCAGCTGACGGAGCGCATCGCTGAGAAGCGCGCGCGCAAGGATGTGGAGGACCGCATCGAGAAGAAGGTCAACGAGAAGCTCGAGCAGGAGCACCAGGACTACGTTGACGACATCCGCAAGCAGGTCATCAAGGAGGAGAAGCCGGACGCGGAGACGCCGCAGGATGCCGAGAAGCGCGCAAAGCTCGAAAAGCTCGACAGCATCCACCTGACGCAGTCCGTCATGGAGCTCTTGCGCCCGCGCGATTTCAGCGAGATCGTCGGCCAGGAGCGCGCCGTCAAATCCCTGCTCGCCAAGCTCTCCTCGCCGTACCCGCAGCACCTGCTGCTCTACGGCCCGCCGGGCGTCGGCAAGACGACGGCCGCGCGCCTCGTGCTCGAAGCGGCGCGCAAGAAGCCGGCCTCGCCGTTCCGCGAGGACGCGCCTTTTGTTGAGACGGACGGCACGACGCTGCGCTGGGACCCGCGCGACATCACGAATCCGCTCTTGGGCTCGGTGCACGATCCGATTTATCAGGGCGCGCAGAAGACGCTCGCGGACAGCGGCATCCCTGAGCCGAAGCCGGGCCTCGTCACGGAGGCACATGGCGGCATTCTCTTCATCGACGAGATCGGCGAGATGGACGAGATGCTGCAGAACAAGCTACTGAAGGTCCTCGAGGACAAGCGCGCCTACTTCGAGTCGGCCTACTACGATCCGACGGACCCGAAGGTCCCGCACTACATCCGCAAGCTCTTCGAGGAGGGCGCGCCGGCGGACTTCGTGCTGATCGGCGCGACGACGCGCGACGCCGGCCACATCAACCCGGCGCTGCGCTCGCGCTGTGCCGAGATCTACTTTGAGCCGCTGACGCCGAAGCACATCGAGGCCATCGTGCAGAACGCGGCCGCGAAGCTCAAGGTCGCGCTCGAGCCCGGCGTCGCGGCGCTGATTTCCGAGTACACGGTCGAGGGGCGCAAGGCCATCAACATTCTCGCCGATGCCTACAGCCTCGCGCTCGAGAAGGCCGATGGCAGGATGGAGGGCCTGACAATCGGCCGCGAGGCCGTCTACGAGGTCGCGCAGGTCTCGCGCCTCTACCAGTTCGTCACGAAGAAGGCGCGTCACACCGCCGTGCAGGGCCACATCTTCGGCCTCGGCGTCGCGGGCTTCCTCGGCTCCGTCATCGAGATCGAGGCCGTCGCCTTCCCAGCGCGCGAGAAGGGCAAGGGCACGGTGCGTTTCAATGAGACGGCCGGCAGCATGGCCAAGGACTCCGTATTCAACGCCGCCTCCGTCATGCGCCAGCTGACCGGCAAGGACATTCACGACTACGACGTGCACATCAATGTCATCGGCGGCGGCAACATCGACGGGCCGAGCGCCGGCACGGCCATCCTCGCCTGCATCGTCAGTGCCGTGACGGGCCGCAGGATACGACAGGACGTGGCCGTGACGGGCGAGATCTCGCTCGCGGGGCGCGTGCGCCCCGTGGGCGGCGTCTTTGAGAAGGCGTACGGCGCGCGCCAGGCCGGCATCAAGACGCTCGTGATCCCGAAGGAGAACGAGCGCGACATCCCAGAAGACCTCTTGGGCCTCGACATCCACGCGGTGGAGACGGCCGAGGAGGCATTCCAGCTGATTTTCGAGGAGGAATAAAGATGGCATTACCAGAGCGCGTGCCGCCTCAGAACATCGAGGCGGAACAGGCGGTCCTCGGCGCGATGATGATCAAGAAAGAGGCGATTGTCGAGGCACAGGAGATCCTGCAGCCGGAGGACTTCTACCGCGAGGCGCACCGCCGTGTCTACGATGCGATGCTGAAGCTCGCCGAGAACGACGAGGCGGTCGACCTCGTCACACTGACCGAGCAGCTGCGCAAGGACGGCGAGCTCGAGAAAGTCGGCGGCATCCCGTTCATCACGACGATCGCCAACATCGTGCCGACGGCGGCCAATGTCACGTACCACGCGAAGATCGTCAAGGAGAAGGCCGAGCTGCGCCGCCTCATCGACGCTGCGACGGAGATTGCCGGCGCCGCCTACGAGGATACGCAGCCCGTCGAGAGCATCATGGATGCGGCTGAGCAGAAGATCCTCGCCGTGGCGGGCGCGCAGACGACGAATGGCTTCGAGCCCATCAAGAGCATCCTCATGCGCACGTTCGAGCGCATCAATGTGCTCTACGAGTCGAAGGGCGGCATCACGGGCCTGCCGACGGGCTTCAAGGACCTCGACCGCCTGACGAGCGGCCTGCAGGCCTCCGACCTCATCCTCGTCGCCGCGCGCCCGTCGATGGGCAAGACGGCCTTCACGCTGAACATCGCCTCGTACGTCGGCCTGCACGGCGGCAAGGTCGCCTTCTTCTCGCTCGAGATGAGCAAGGAGCAGCTCATGCAGCGCATGCTCTGCTCCGAAGGCGGCATCGACTCGCAGCTCCTGCGCACGGGCCAGCTCGACGATGCGGACTGGTCGAAGCTCGTCACCGTCGCCGACAAGCTCAACCGCGCGCCGATTTACATCGACGACACGGCGGGCATCACCGTCATGGACCTGCGCTCGAAGGCGCGCCGCCTCAAGGCGGAGCACGGCCTCGACCTCATCGTCATCGACTACCTGCAGCTCATGCAGGGCCGGCCGAACAAGAACGGCGACAACCGCCAGCAGGAGATCTCCGAGATCTCGCGTTCTTTGAAGGCGCTCGCGCGCGAGCTCAACGTGCCGGTCATCGCGCTCTCGCAGCTCTCGCGCTCCGTCGAAGCGCGCCAGGTCAAGCGTCCGATGCTCTCCGACCTGCGCGAGTCCGGCTCTCTTGAGCAGGACGCAGACATCGTCATGTTCCTCTACCGCGAGGACTACTACGACAAGGACACCGAGCACAAGAACCAGACAGAGGTCATCATCGCCAAGCACCGCAACGGCCCGGTCGACACCGTCAATCTCTACTTCCAGAAGGAGTACACGAAGTTCCGCGATATGGTTCACGAATGACGCTCTTTTTGCTTGACAAAACGCTCGCTTCGTTATACACTTGGATTATGAAAACGGTCTCATAGCGAAGAATCAGAGTCAAACGAGAGGAATAAAGAAAGGGGAAATCTTCATGAAAGAGATTCGCTTGGACAGTCCGCTGAACGGACAGCTCATCGAATTGAAAGATGTCAAGGACCCGGCCTTTGCGAGCGGCGCGATGGGCAAGGGCGCTGCCGTCAAGGACCCGGACGGCAAGGTCTACTCGCCGGTCGATGGCACAGTCACGGTGCTCTTCGGCACGAAGCACGCCATCGGCATCCATGCTGAGGACGGCGCAGACATCCTGATCCACGTCGGCATCGACACGGTCAACCTCGGCGGCAAGTACTTCGACGCCAAGATTGCGCAGGGCGATGCGGTCAAGAAGGGCCAGCTGCTCTTGGAGTTCGACCCGGAGGGCATCAAGTCGGCCGGTTACGACACGACGACGCCGGTCCTCGTGACGAACGCCTTCGACTACGACAAGATCACGGTGGCGCTCGGCGACAAGGAGATCACGACGGTCACGGCAGAGCCGGCAGAAGAAGCCGCCCCGGAGGCGGATGCAGCCGCTTCCTCGGCAGAGCCGGAGGAGGACTACAGCGACCTGCCGAAGGAAGAGCGCGTCGCGAAGCTCATCTGGAAGTACGTCGGCGGCCACGACAACGTCCGCAGTGCCGAGCACTGCGCGACGCGCCTGCGCCTGATCATCAACGACAAGTCGAAGCTCGACGCGAAGGCCATCGAGAACATCGACGGCGTCAAGGGCCAGTTCTTCGCAGCGGCCCAGTACCAGATCATCCTCGGCACGGGCTTTGTCGACAAGGTATACGACGCCTTTGTCGCCGGCACGGGCCTCGCTGGTGCCAGCAACAACAAGGCTGAGGCATATGCACAGATGTCGATGGCCCAAAAGATCTCCCGCACGCTCGGCGACGTCTTCGTGCCGATCATCCCGGTCCTCGTCGCAACCGGTCTCTTTATGGGCCTGCGCGGCGCCTGCCTGAGCCTCGGCGTCCAGTTCAGCGACAACGTCCTGCGCATGAGCCAGATCCTCACGGATACGGCCTTCGCCTTCCTGCCAGCCCTCGTCTGCTGGTCCACGACGAAGCGTTTCGGCGGCACGCCGGTCATCGGCATCGTCCTCGGCCTCATGCTCGTCGCACCGCAGCTGCCGAACGCCTACGCGATTGCCGCCGGTGAAGCACAGCCGATCATGATGGACATCTTCGGCCTCAGCGTGCCGGTCGTCGGCTATCAGGGCTCCGTCCTGCCGGCTCTCGTCCTCGGCATCTTCGCCGCGAAGCTCCAGAAATGGCTCAAGACCTTCATCCCGGATGTCATTGACCTCATCGTCACGCCGTTCCTGACGCTCTTCATCTCCATGATCCTCGGCCTCTTGATCGTCGGCCCAATCATGCATTGGATCGAGCTCGCCGTCTTCGGCGCCATCCAGACGTTCCTCGCCCTGCCGTACGGCGTCGGCGGCTTCATCGTCGGCGGCATCCATCAGGTCATCGTCGTCTTCGGTGTCCACCACGTCTTCAATGCCCTTGAGGTCCAGCTGCTCGCCACGACGGGCGTCGATCCGTTCAACGCCATCATCACGGGCGCCATCATCGCACAGGGCGGTGCCGCTGCCGCTGTCGCAGCGCGCACGAAGAACAAGAAGAAGCGCGCTCTCTACGTTTCCTCGATCGTCCCGGCCTTCCTCGGCATCACGGAGCCGGTCATCTTCGGTATCAACCTGCGCCTCATGAAGCCGTTCCTCTATGCACTCGTCGGCGGCGCCTGCGCAGGCGGCATTGCCGGCTTCCTGCACCTCGCTGGCACGGGCATGGGCATCACGGTCCTGCCGGGTACGCTGCTGTACCTTGATCACCTACCGCAGTACATCCTCGTCAATGTCGTTGGTTTCGCCGTAGCGTTTGCTCTGACGTTCACGCTGTTTAACCCAGAAAAAGAGGACGAAGCGTAAGAACTACTGATGGGGCTGCCTGTTACGGCAGCCCTTTTCTTGTTATAGAAGGGAGACTCTCTAATGGAAAAGTTTGACAAGAAGTCCATCGACGCCAAGGTGGCGGCAGGCTTCCCACTGACGGACCGCTGGCACAACCGCTTCCATCTCGAGATGCCGTTCGGCCTCATCAACGACCCGAATGGCCTGACGTTCGCGGATGGCGAATACCATATCTTCTACCAGTGGAATCCGCTTGGCTGCGAGCACAAGAACAAGTGTTGGGCGCATATTCGGACGCGCGACTTCGTCCACTACTCGATGCCGGAGCTCTCGCTCTGGCCGAGCGACGAGCACGACAAGGACGGCTGCTACTCGGGCTGCGGCTTCACGGAGAAGGGCAAGGTCCATGTCTTCTACACCTGCAACGCCAAGAATGACGGCGTGCGCACGCCGGCGCAGCGCTTCGGCACGCTGCAGGAGGACGGCCATGTCGAGAAGGGCGCGATCGTCGTGCCGGACAGCCCCGAGGGCATCACGGGCCACTTCCGCGACCCGTACCTCTTCCACCGCCACGGCAAGCGCTACTTCGTCATCGGCGCACAGGCTGACGAGGAGAAGCCGCGCGGCACGGTCCTCATCTACAAGGAGACGAAAGAGGGCTGGCAGAACCTCGGTGAGCTCAAGACGCGCCTCAAGGACTTCGGCTACATGTGGGAGTGCCCGAACATGCTGCACTTCGGCAGCTACGACGCCCTGATTTTCTGCCCGCAGGGGCTCGAGGCGCGCGAGTTCGACCGCCAGAACATCTATCAGGCCGGCTACATCGCAGGCCACCTGTCGCTCGACAGCATGGACATGATGCAGCACACGAAATTCCAGGAGCTCGACCACGGCTTCGACTTCTACGCGCCGCAGGTCGTCCAGCATGAAGGCCGCCACATCCTGCTCGGCTGGATGGGCATGCCCGACAAGGATGCCGAGTACCCGACGAGCGAGAAGGGCTGGATGTACAGCCTGACCCTGCCGCGCGTGCTGACTCTGCGTCAGGGCCACATCTTCTCGCGCCCAGCCGCAGAGCTCAAGGCCCTGCGCATCGAGAGCTCGGCCATCGACATCGACGCCGACATGGAGAGCAAGGTCCTCGCGCGCCTGTTCGACGGCTCAGAGGTCCTCATGGACATCACACTAGGCGAGGCACAGAAGGTCACGATGACGCTGGCCTACGGCCTCGAGAAGACGGTCTTCGCGTACGACCGCACGACGCAGGTCATGACGATCGACCGCACGGGCATGAAGAATGGCGGCCGCGGTGTGCGCCGCTTCAAGATGTTCGTCGACAACGTGCTCTCGCTGCAGCTCTTCGTCGACCGCGCAGCCGTCGAGGCGTTCTTCCAGCATGGCGAGGAAGCGGCGAGCCTGCTCGTCTTCCCCGAGAAGAACATCCGACCCGAGCTGCGCATCGAGGCCGATGCTCCGCTCGAGACCGTCACGGGCCGCGTCTGGGAGCTCGATGCCTTCCACTTCAATCCCTGATTCCCTGATACAGCATACAGAAAAGCCCCGAAGCAACTGCTTCGGGGCTTTCTTGCAAACAGAACTGATGGAATCAGTTATTTACAGCACGTTTTTCTGGTGGGGCCGCCAACGCAACTCGGCGGATACGCTCAAATGGAATCTCTGCAAATGCATAGCGGATATCCAGATAAGTATCGGAACGTGTGAATGTAACTTTCTTCAATGTGAATTTCGTGGTAGCTTTGATACGTTCGATATAATACTGCGCGTCTTCCGCGGAGAAGGGACCCTGTTCGATGATAACGCGGATATTGTCGATCATCATGGGAAACACCTCCAACATAACCGACGGCATGGCAACAGGGGCGCGGATGGACCGGCTCATCCTGCCATGCACAGAAAACTTGCGGACTGTTGTAAGCGATGATAGGGATAGGGGCGTATTCCTTCACAACTTACGGCTATTATACTACAGATTGAATCTGATGTTAACCTGTATTTTACGGCTATAGCTGGAAAACTGGTCCATTTTATGGAATTAATCCCATCCAGATAACGTTTTCTATATGAATTGTTGCATAATGGGCATAATTTCGCGCAAAAGATACGGCAGAACTCTGAAATAGTCAAAGTCCTGCCGTATTTTGTGTATATTGCTCACCGTTGGACCGCGGTCAGGGCACATCAGATGAAGTACATGAGGCTTTCAGCCGACTTCTCCTGGTCGATGGCCGTGAGGATGTCGTCGAGCGAGATGGCGGAGAGCGCCTTCTGGATGGCCTCGTCGAGCGGCGTGAAGACGCAGGAGGCGAGGGCGCGGTCGAGCTCGGGCATCTTCTCCTGGGCGGCGGGGGCCGTCTTTTCCATCAGGGAGAGCTCGATGGAGGAGAGGATGTCATAAGGCGTGATTTCACGCGGCGGACGGGCCAGCTGATAGCCGCCCTGGCTGCCCTTGATGGAATTGACGAGGCGGGCGCGCTTCAGCAGGGAAAAGACCTGCTCGAGGTAGATCTTGGAGATGCCGAGCTTTTCCGAGATGCTGACGATCGTGATCGGCGTGCCAGCGGCGTAATTGCGCGCGAGATACGTCATGGCAGCGAGGCCATAGCGGCCCTTAGCAGAAATCTTCATCTATATTCCCTCGTTTCTCAGATAATCATATTGAAAATATATGTCATGCTTGTGTACTATATCATATTAAAAATGCAGGAAAAAGTCAATCCCTATTGACAAGCGGCAGGGGCTGTGCTACTATATAAACATATTAATCATATATGTTTTCACTTAGCATTGAATATAAGCAGATAAATGGAGGTATTCACCATGGGGAAAATCTATAACAGCGTCACGGAACTGATCGGCGGCACGCCGCTCCTCAAAGCCAACAACTTCATCAAGGCCAATGGCCTCAAGGCCAACATCTTCGTGAAGCTCGAGTACTTCAATCCGGCCGGCTCCGTCAAGGACCGCATCGCCAAGGCCATGATCGAGCAGGCTGAGAAGGATGGTAAGTTCAAGCCGGGCGCAACGATCATCGAGCCGACTTCTGGCAACACGGGCATCGGCCTCGCCAGCGTCGCAGCAGCTCGCGGCTACAAGGCCATCCTGACGATGCCGGAGACGATGAGCGTCGAGCGCCGCAATCTGCTCAAGGCATACGGCGCGAAGATTGTCCTGACGGACGGTTCCAAGGGCATGAAGGGCGCGATTGCCAAGGCAGAAGAACTCGCCAAGGAGACGCCGAACTCCTTCATTCCGGAGCAGTTCGCCAACCCGGCCAACCCGGCTGCCCATGAGGCGACGACGGGCCCGGAGATCTACAACGACCTCGACGGCAAAGTCGATGCCTTCATCGCTGGCGTAGGCACGGGCGGCACGCTCTCCGGCGTCGGCCACTACCTCAAGAAGCAGGACAAGGGCATCCACGTCGTCGCAGTCGAGCCGGAGACGAGCCCGGTCCTCTCGAAGGGTCAGGCTGGCCCGCACAAGATCCAGGGCATCGGCGCTGGCTTCGTGCCGGAGACGCTCGACACGAAGGTCTACGATGAGGTCATCGCTATCTCGAATGACGATGCCTTCAAGTATGGCCGCCAGTTCTCCCACGTCGAGGGCGTGCTCATCGGCATCTCCTCGGGCGCAGCTCTCGCAGCGGCCATCGAACTCGCCAAGCGTCCGGAATTCGAGGGCAAGAACATCGTCGCCCTGCTGCCGGACACGGGCGACCGCTACCTCTCGACGGAACTCTTCGCCGAGTAAGAAGAATACCTCCCAAATCCACATATCACACTCCAGAGACAGGGGCCAAGGGCCCCTGTCTTTTTCGTCTGGCATCAAAATTTTGTTGGATATGGGCAGAGATGGTATAATGAGGGAGTCTGAGTGTATGTATCGTGTATAGGAGGTCGCCGTCTTGCGTATTGTCGTGGTCGGAGCGGGCAAGCTGGGCTACAGCATTGCTGCGCTCCTCTCAAAAGAACAGTTCGATGTGATCGTCATCGATCACGATGAAAGCCAGCTGGAGGCGGTCAAGAACACGCTCGACGTGCTGAACATCTTCGCTAACGGCGCGAGCCCCATCACGATGAACGACCCCGACATCCGCGGGGCCGACATCCTCATCGCCGTGACGGCCAGCGATGAGGTCAACATGGTCGCCTGCATCCTCGCGAAGAAGCACGGCATCCGCCACACGATCGCCCGCATCCGCGACATGCAGTTCATGAGCGAGGCGAAGGACTACCTCAAGGAGAACTTCGACATCGACCTCATGCTCAACCCGGAGCTCATCACGGCGAACGAGATCAACCGCATCCTCATGACGCCGGCCGCCCTCGACGTCGAGGACTTCGCGCACGGCAAGATCCGGCTGTTCGAGACGAAGGTGCGCCGCTCGTCGCCGCTGGCGAACATCCCGCTCAAGGACATCGAATTCCCGAAGGGCGTGCTGGCCGGCATGATCTTCCGCGATCACCGCATGATCATCCCGCACGGCGACGACTGCCTGCTGCCGCACGACAATGCCTACTTCATCGGCATCCCGGAGGAGATCGAGAAGTTCAGCCAGACCTTCGTGCAGCGCGACGCCCGCAAGCTGCACCGCGTCGTCATCATCGGCGCGGGCCGCGCGGGCCGCGCGCTCGCGCCGATGCTCGAGAAGCAGGGCGTGCGCGTCAAGGTCATCGACAAGGACCCGGATCGCTGCCGCCTCATGGCGGACAAACTCGTCGACGGCATCGCCATCTGCGGTGACGGCACGGACATCGACCTCCTGACCGAGGAGGGCGTGGCCGAGGCGGACGTCGTCGTCTGCCTGACGGAGGATGACAAGCTCAACCTCATGCTGGCACTGCTCGCGCGCCACATGTCGCACAACAAGACGAAGACGGTCGTGCGCGTCGCGCGCAACGAGTACGTGGAGCTCATGGAGAAGGTCGGCGTCGACATCGTTCTCTCGGCCCGCCTGCTCTCAGCGAGCGAGGTCTTGGCCTTCGCGCGCCGCGGCGGCGTCGTCTCGGTCTCTCTGCTCGAGGGTGCCAAGGCCGAGGCCGTCGAGGTCATTGTGCAGGAGGGCGCACCCGTCGCGGGCAAGCCTCTGATGGAGGCCAAGCTGCCGCGCGACTGCCTCGTCTGCGCCTACGTGCGCGACGGGGAGGCCGTGATCCCGAACGGTGCGACCGTCCTGCAGCCGGGCGACCGGACCATCCTCTTCATCCAGACGCAGTTCTCGAAGAAAGTCATGCAGTATTTCAAGGGCAGGGAATGAGATGATCAAGTTTCAACGGAGAAAACGCCAGCTGGACATCTTCTGGCTGCTCATGGGCAGCGTCGCGGAAATCGTGGGGCTCGCCTTGCTCGTGCCCTTTGCGGACAGCCTGCTCTGGCACGAAGAGAGCTGGATTTTCCTCGTGCCTGCCGTGCTCGCCATCGCGCTCGGCCTCTCCTTCAGCTGGCTCGGCCGCGACCACAAGCGCCAGATCAATGTCTGGGAGGGCGCGCTCTTCATGGTGCTCGTCTGGCCGCTGCTCTCCATCCTCGGCATGATGCCCTACGTGCTCTCAGGCATCCTGGTGAATCCCGTCGATGCCTTTTTCGAGAGCGTGGCGGCCGTCACGACGACGGGCGTCTCGTGCCTCGACTACGCGCGCGGCAACATGATGCGGGGCCTCGTCCTCTGGCACAGCATCCTCAACTGGCTCGGCGGCCTCAATTTCATCATCATCCTCTCGACGGTCCTGCCGCAGGTCAGCGGTTGCTTTGGCCTGACGCTCTCCGCGCGCCAGAGCATCTTCTTCAGCCCCGTCTGGAACAAGATGGCTGAGTCGGCGCGCCAGGGCTTTGGCGTTTACGCCAGCCTCACGGCGCTCTCCTGTCTGCTCTACCTCGCCGCCGGGCTCGATCCGTTCTCGGCGCTGGCGCAGGCGATGGTGACGCTCTCGTCAAGCGGCTCGGCCGAGCCGGGCTACTTCCTCGCGCGCGACAGCATTCCCTTGGAACTCGCGGCCGGCATCTCGATGCTCCTCTCGGGGCTCAACCCGCTGCTCTGCTGGAAGGTCTGGGACAGGCTGAGCTTCCGCCTGATGCTGCGCGACACGGAGCTACAGGCGTACGCGGGGCTCTTCCTCGCGAGCGGCGCGCTCGTCGCTTGGAATCTCTGCCGCACGGGCACCTACGATGCGGCGGAGAGCCTGCGCTACGGACTGTTCCAGGTCGCAGCCTTCTTGTCGACGGGCGGCTTCGTCTCCGCGCCGTGCTGGGACTGGCCGGACTTCTCGCGCCTCATGCTCTTCGTGCTCGTCTTCGTCGGCGGCTGCATCGGCTCGGCCGGCGGCGGGCTCAAGGTCATGCGCCTGCTCGTGCTCATGCGCATGAGCGTGACGGAGATCCGCCACACCTTGCATCCGCACATGGTCGTGAGCATCAAGGTCGATGGGCTGCCCGTGCCGATGAAGATCGTCGGCCGCATCCTGTCGTTCTTCTTCCTGTTCCTGAGCATCTTCATCATCTCGACGCTCGTCATCTCGCTTTCGGGCATCAGCCTTATGCAGGCGATGGGCGTCGCGGCGGGCTGCCTGACGAGCGCGGGCTCGACGGCCGACCTCTTCGGGATCTGGAGCTTCGCGGAGGCGCCCGGCTGGGTGAAGCTCTTCTGTACCTTCATCATGATCATCGGTCGCATCGAGCTCTTCTCGTTCTTCGTGCTGCTCGACGGCGGCATCCGCTCCGTCGGGCGCCATTGGTAAGTGAATCGATACAGATAGAAAGGGGGTAAGGGGATGAACCAGAACATCATATGTTACGTACTCGGCCGCCTCGTCCTGGCGGAGGCCGTCATCCTCGGCATCCCCTTCTTCATGGCGCTCTACGGCTGGGAGAAAAGCGCGCCGGCTTTTGCCGTCTCCATCTGCATCTGCGTGCTCATAGGGCTCGTACTGCGCGTGCACGGCCGCTCCGGCAACGAGCAGCTGACGATGCGCGAGGGCGCGGCCATCACAGGGCTCGGCTGGCTGCTCGCGACCTTTCTCGGCATGCTGCCGTACCTCTTGAGCGGCTCGCTCGGCTTCCTCGACGGCCTGTTCGAGAGCATCTCGGGTTTCACGGGCACAGGCGCGACCGTCATGACGAGCATCGAGTCACAGCCGTTCAGTATCCTGTTCTGGCGCATGATGACGCACTGGTTCGGCGGCCTCGGCATCATCGTCATCTTCATCGCGCTCTTGCCGCAGGCCGGACAGAGCACCGTCTACATGTACAACGCTGAGACGACGGGCCCGACGCGCGACCGCGTGCTGCCGCGCCTGCGCGAGATGACGCGCTCGCTCTTCCTCATGTACATGGTCTTCACGATGACGGCCTGCGTCATCTACCTCTGTTGCGGCCTGTCCTTCCTCGACGCCATCGCGCACGCGATGAGCACGCTCGGCACGGGCGGCTTCTCGCTCTACGACGACAACGCCATGCACTTCGACAACCCCGCGCTAGAGGGCTGGATGACCTTCTTCATGATCCTCGCGGGCGGCAACTTCGGCCTCTACTACCGCGTCTGGAAAAAGGGACCGCGCGTGCTGAGAAACAACACGGAGTTCCAGGCCTACCTCGTGATCCTCGCGGCGGCCATGCTGCTGATCACCGTGAACCTCGTCGATGCGATGGGCATGCAGCCCGTCGAGGCCTTCCGCTACGCGAGCTTCCAGGTCGGCTCGCTCTCGACGACCGGCTTCGTCTCTGCTGACTTCGACCAGTGGCCGGCCTTCTCGAAGGGCGTCCTGATGATGCTCATGATCAGCGGCGGCTGCGCCGGGTCGACGGCCAGCGGCGTCAAGGTCTCGCGCGTCGTCCTGCTCGCCAAGAACGCCTGGGCCGTCGTGCACCAGAAACTCAGCCCGCGCCGCGTCATCCGCGCGCACATGAACGGCATCGAGGTCAGAGGCGACATCCTGATGCGCGTCGGGCAGTTCTTCTTCCTCTACATCTTCGCCATCGTCTTCTGGGCGCTCCTCTTGACCTTTGACGGCATCGGCGCCTTCGACGCCCTCGGCATCAGCGTCACCACTCTCGGCAACGTCGGCCCTGCCTTCGGCATCGCCGGAGCCACCTGCACCTTCGCCGGCCTCTCCGACTTCTCCAAGAGTATCCTCTGCATCGAGATGCTCATGGGCCGCCTCGAGCTCTTCACTCTGCTCGTCATGCTGAGCCCCGAATTCTGGAAGATCAGGAACCGCTGGTAAGGGAAGGAAAAGGTGCTGCGAAACGTTGTCGAGTGACATTCTTGTCTGGCGGGGGTACCTGTTTCGGCTTCGGCGTTCCGTTGAATGTGTCCCATGGTACGCCTGCCTTTGAGGCTGTTTCGCCGCCTGCCGCATCGTTCTGACATCGGCGCGCTAGGGAAGACATCCTTGGGACACAGCCCTGCGGGTGGTCACTGCACGCCTGCAGGCGAAACAGGTCCACCCCGCCACGCGAGAAAAAATCTAAGTAACGCTGTAAAAAAACATACCTGTCAATGACAAATCCCACACCACCGCTTTCAAGAGCGGCTTTTTTTGTGCTATACTGAACACATCACGAAAGGTGGAATCATTATGGTCAGTAACCTGATTGTCGCAATCTGCGCAGTCATCCCTCTGTTTTTCCTCATGCTCGTCGGCTTTGCCGTCAAGAAGATGCGCCTGCTCACGGAGCTCGAGCTCGCCCATGTCAACCGCATGGTCTTCAAGATCTTCTTCTTCTTCATGATGTTCTATAACATCTACACGACCGACCTCGCCGAGACGTTCCGGCCGCATCTCATGCTGTTCGGCGCTGTCGGCGTGCTCGCCTCGGCGCTGATTGGCGGCATCATCATCTGCCTCATCGAGAAGTCGAACAAGCGGCGCGGGGCGATGATCCAGGCCATCTTCCGCAGCAACTTCGTCATCATGGGCATCCCGATCATCAGCAACATCTTCGGCGACGACCAGCTGGCCATCCCGACGATGATGATTGCCATCATCGTGCCGATCTACAACATCGTCTCCGTCTTCATCCTCGAGACCTTCCGCGGCGGTCACTTCTACCTGCCCACCATCCTCTTGGGCGTGCTCAAGAACCCGATGATCCTCGGTGCCATCTTTGGCACGCTCTTCCTCGTCCTCGGCATCCCGCTGCCGAAGGTCATCCTCAAGCCAATCAGCCAGCTCGCTGCGGCGACGACGCCGATGGCTCTGATCGTCCTCGGCGCTTCTTTCAAGGCCGGCAGCTACCACGAGCACCTGCCGCAGCTCGTCGGCTGCGTTCTCGGCAGGCTCATCATCGTGCCGACCATCATGCTGAGCCTGGCCATCTTCCTCGGCTTCCGCGGCATCGAGCTCGTCACGCTCATGGCCATCTTCGCGACGCCGTGTGCCGTCGCCGGCTATGCCATGGCCCAGCAGATGGGCAGCGACGCCGACCTCGCCGGCAACTGCGTCGTCTATACGACGGGCCTCTCGTGCTTCACCATCTTCGGCTGGGTCTTTGTGCTCAAGACGCTCGGCATGTTCTGATGCTTTTTGGGAACACCTTGTCGTATCCTCGTAGGGATGGTATCATTTAATGAAAGAAGTAAGAAATGCATTCGTTAAGGGGGAACGGACATGCGTCTCGATGAAATCATCAACACCCACCGGCAATCACTCAATGATACCGACATGGTCATCTGGAAATACATCCTGCAGCACAGGGAAGTGGCGCGCCACATCTCCATCCACGAGCTTGCGAAGGCCTGCTGCGTCTCGAGCACGACCATCGTGCGCTTTGCGCAGAAGCTCGGCCTAGACGGCTTCGGCGAGCTCAAGGCCATCCTCAAGATGGAGGAGCAGGAGACACCGCGCTACAGCTCGAATGTGCTCGAGGACCTCAGTGACTTCTACCTCAAGACGGGGGAGAAGATCTTCAAGCGCAATTTTGACAGCGCGAGCCGCCTCGTGCACGAGGCCAACCGCGTCTTTACCTATGCTTCGGGCTACGTGCAGGCCAACGTCCTGCAGGAGCTCAAGCGCCTGTTCTTCTACGACAACGTCTTCCTCTACGACATCCCGGCCCGCGAGGAGTTCTACTCCGTGCTCGAGACCCTGACGAAGGATGACCTCTTCATCATCATCTCGCTATCGGGCGAGACGCCGGCCGTCGTCGAGTTTGCCCGCGAGCTGCAGCTGCGCGACATCCCGCTGATCTCCATCACGAAGCTCCACGACAACACGCTCGCGAGCCTCTCGACCGTCAACCTCTACATCTCGCCGGCTGAGTTCCAGCTCTATGATGCCGCGGACGGCAAACACATCTCCTTCAAGTCGATGATGCCGTACTTCATGCTCATCGAGGTCTGGTACGTCAAGTACCGCATGTACGTGCACCGCTTGAAAGAGAGAAACATTCAGTCAACAATATAAAGGAAGAGGGAAGGGCAATGCCCGAAAACCCTTGCAGCGCCTCGCTTGTATCGATGTACGCCAAATGTACCATGGTACACGAAAGGGGCACTGTGCCTGAAACCCGCGAAACTATTGCGTTCGCGGGCTTTTTTTTGTATCCTTTAGATACAGGATAACCGAGAGGGTGATCGGGGGATTGCAATCACTCACCTCGGGAAAACAAGCCGAATCGATAACATATCAAATACGCAAGTATCGAGGCGGCAGGAACTCATAAGGGTTATGTTAAGAAATAGGGGGTATGAACATGTCGATCAAGAAAGATCGCGTCATGCAAGAATTGCAGCGGTTTGGCGGCGCAATGTACACGCCAGTCATCCTGTTCGCATTCTTCGGTCTCACGGTTGCCATCTCGATTGTCTGCAAGAACACGATGCTTCTCGGCAGCATCGCAGATAAAGGCACCGTCTGGTATGATTTCTGGTTCGTCGTCGAACAGGGTGCCTGGACGGTATTCGCCCAGATGCCAATCCTCTTCGCCATCGCCGTGCCAATCGGCTTCGCGAAAAAGGAACCTGCGCGCTGCGCAATGGAGTCCTTCGTCATCTACATGTGCTTCAACTACTTCATCTCCGCATTCCTGACGCTGCACGGCAGCTTCTTCGGAGTGGATTACAGCCAGGCAGCTGGCGCGGGCACAGGCCTCGCGATGATCGCGAACATCAAGACGCTCGACATGGGCATGCTCGGCGCCATCTTCATCGCCTGCTGCTCCTCTTGGATCCACAACCACTTCTATGATACCGAGATCCCGGACTGGCTCGGCATCTTCAAGGGCCCTGCCTTCGTTGTAGCAGTCGGCTTTGCCGTCATGATCCCGATGGCGCTCCTCTTCTGCTTCGTATGGCCGGCTGTCCAGCACGCCATCGAGCAGTTCCAGTTCTTCCTCAAGACGAGCGGCATCATCGGCGTATGGTGCTACACCTTCTCCGAACGAATCCTCCTGCCGGCAGGCCTGCATCACTTCATCTACCTGCCGTTCATCTTCGGCCCGGCCGTCTGCGATGGCGGTATCCAGGCTTACTGGCTCCAGCATCTCAATGATTTTGCCACGAGCGCACATTCCCTCAAAGAGATGTTCCCAGAAGGCGGCTTCGCCCTCCACGGTATGTCCAAGGTCTTCGGCCTGCCGGGCGCTGCCCTCGCTATGTACGTCTGCGCTAAGCCGGAGAAACGCAAGAAGGTCGCAACGCTCCTGATTCCAGCTACAATCACGGCTGTCCTCTGCGGCATCACCGAGCCGCTCGAGTTCACCTTCCTCTTCGTCGCACCGCTCCTCTACGCAGTGCATGCAGTCCTCGCTGCAACGCTTTCCGCAACGCTTTACTTCTTCGGCCTTTCCGGTAACTTCGGCGGCGGCCTCATCGACTGCTTCGTCCAGAACTGGATCCCGCTGTTCAAGTATCATGCAGGTACCTACATCATGCAGATCATCGTAGGCCTCTGCTTCACCGGAATCTATTTCTTCGTATTCCGTTACCTCATCCTCAAGAACGACTACAAGACGCCGGGCCGCACGGACGACGATGAAGAGGATAAGCTCTTCTCGAAAGCCGAGTACAAGGCCAAGAAAGAGATGGAGAAGAAGGGTCTTGCCAACACCCCTGAAGCTCTGAAGGCTCAGGTCTTCCTCGACAACCTCGGCGGTCCGTCCAACATCAAGGAAGTCACGAACTGTGCAACGCGCCTGCGCGTCACGGTCGCTGATCCGGATAAAGTCGCATCCACAAGCAAGTTCACGAAAGCTGGCGCATTCGGCCTCGTCAAGAACGGCCATGCCATCCAGGTCATCGTCGGCCTCTCCGTACCGAATGTCCGCAGCTACTTCGATGCCCTCCTTAAGGGCGATATCGCTGACGTAGCCGTTGAGGCGAAGGCAGCAGCCAACCCGAGCGAGCCCGTTCAGACGGATCTCTCGATGAAACTCAAGGCATTTGCATCCGGCAAACTCATCGACATGACGGAAGTCCCGGATGACGTATTCTCCCAGAAGATGATGGGCGACGGCGTTGCCATCGAGCCGACGACGGAAATGGTCGTAGCTCCGGCTGACGGCGAAGTCACCATGATCATGGAAGGTTCCTATCACGCGATTGGCCTGCGCCTCGACAACGGCGCTGAGATCCTCATCCACATCGGCCTCGATACGGTCAAGATGGGTGGCAAGGGCTTCCGCTGCCTGACGAAGCAGGGTGCCAAGGTCAAGGCCGGCGACGAGCTCATCGGCTTCAATCGCGAGGCCATCAAGGCTGCGGGCTACAAGGATATGATCATCCTCGCTGTCACGAACAGTGCCGACTATCCGCAGATGAAGAAAGCTGCTGACGGCGACGTCAAAGTAAACGAAACCCCGATCATCTCCTTCTGATGTCCCATCAATCCCATCAATAAGAATGAGAGTGGAGTGTGGAGAGCTCCACACTCCATTTTCTTATTTCTCGGAGCTTCTCAGAAGAAAGGAGCATATACATGAGTGAATTGAAATGGTGGCAGAAATCCATCGTCTATCAGATCTATCCAAAGAGTTTCCAGGATACGACCGGGACAGGCGTGGGTGATCTTCCAGGGGTCACGAGCCATCTCGACTACCTGAAGTCGCTCGGCACGGGCGCCATCTGGCTCACGCCAGTCTACCCATCGCCGATGGTCGACAATGGCTATGATATTTCCGACTACTGCGGGATTGACCCGTCCTACGGCACGATGGAGGATATGGAAGAGCTCATCGCTGAGGCGAAGAAGCGCGACATCCGCATCGTCATGGACCTCGTCTACAACCACACGTCCGACCAGCACCCGTGGTTCCTCGAGTCGAAGAAAGACCGCACGAACCCGAAGGCCGACTGGTACATCTGGCGCGATGCCAAGCCGGACGGCTCGGCTCCGACGAACTGGAGAGCCATCTTCGGCGGCTCAGCCTGGAAGTGGTGCGAGGAGCGCCAGCAGTACTACCTGCACACGTTCGCAGAGGCGCAGCCGGATCTCAACTGGGAGAACCCGGAAGTGCGTCAGGCCCTCTTCGATGCCGCAAACTTCTGGCTCGACAAGGGCGTCGGCGGCTTCCGCATCGACGCAATCGTCTACATCAAGAAGCCGGAGTTCAAGGACGGCCCGGTCGACGGTGCCGACGGCCTCTCCGGCATCCATGAGATGACGGCCAACACGCCGGGCATCCTCGACTTCCTGCACGAGTTCCGCCGCAACGTCTTCGATGGTCACGATATCTTCACGGTCGGCGAGGCCAACGGCGTCAGCCCGCAGGAGCTGCCGCAGTGGGTCGGCAAGGATGGCGTCTTCTCGATGCTCTTCGAGTTCAGCCATCTTGAGCTCTCCTATCCAGAGGGCGAGATCTGGTGCAAGCGCTTCCCCTGGAAGCTCGGCCAGCTCAAGGACGCCCTGTCCGCCAGCCAGGCGGCGACGGCCAAAGAGGGCTGGTATCCGATCTTCTTCGAGAACCACGACCAGAACCGTTCGATGCACCGCTACTTCCCGGAGGGCACGGACCCGAAGGTGGCAGCCAAGGCGCTCGCGACCGTGCTCTTCACGCTGCGCGGCACGCCGTTCGTCTACGAGGGCGAAGAGATCGGTATGACGAATACGGCCTTCCCGAAGATTGAGGACTACAATGATATCTCGACGCATGGCCAGTATGAATACGCCATCAAAGAAGGACTCTCGCCAGAGGAAGCGCTCAAGGCCGTACAGTTCCAGAGCCGCGACAACGCGCGCACGCCGATGCAGTGGACGCGCGAGACGAACGCGGGCTTCACGACCGGCAAGCCGTGGCTGCCCGTCCACAAGGACTTCGCCGACTGCTGTGTCGAGACGGAGAGCGAGGACGGCACGTCTGTGCTGAGCTACTACCGCCAGATGAACCGCGAGCGCACGGAGGGCAAAGCCTCCGCCATCCTGTTGCAGGGCTCGTATGAAGAGCTGCTGCACGAGGATGAACACGTCTACGCATTCAAACGCGTGCTTGGGGAGCATGCGGCGTACACGGTCATCAATTTCACGAATGATACTGTAACTTACGATAGTAGCGTCCTCGAGGATGCCGACGTCTTGATCGGCAACTACGGAAACGCGAAAAAGGGGATACTTAGACCGGCTGAGGCCGTTGTCTATGTCAAATGAGGAGGAACAACGATGAAAGTAGCCGCTAGTGATTATGATGGAACCCTGTTCCGCCAGGACAGGATCGCGAAGAGCGATGCCGAAGCAATTAAGAAATGGCGTGAAGCCGGACACAAGTTCGGCGTTGTCTCAGGACGCGATCACGGCATGCTCGTGCCGCAGCTCCAGCATTACGGTGTCGGCTACGATTATCTCGCTTGCAACAACGGCGGCATCATCTGCACGGCCGACGGCAAGGTGCTCTGGGAGGCAAAGATTGCCCCAGAGATGCTGGCCGAGCTGACGCAGTTGCCGCACGTGTGCAAGTCCTTCCATTTTGCCCTGTCTGCCGCGGATCGCACCTACCTCTGCCATGCGTCGGAGGGCACCTGGGTCATCCGCGAGGCGAACGAGTGGAACTACCCGATTGTCCACATCGAGGAGAGCGAAGTCGGCCATCTGCCGCAGACCATCCACCAGTTCGCCCTCGGCTTCACGAATCCCGAGGATGCCTTCGCCGCGAGCGACGAAGTCAATGCGAAATTCGGCGATGTGGTCCATGCTTACCCGAACCGCTGTGCCGTCGACATCACGCCGAAAGAGATCAGCAAGGAGCAGGCCATCGACCACACGCTCAAGCTGATGGGCTGGCAGGGTGCCGAGATCTTCGCCATCGGCGATGAGGTCAACGACCTGCCGATGATCGAGGCGTTCAACGGCTACACGGTCACGACAGCGCGCGACGCCATCAAGGCCAAGGCCCGCTGCGCCTACGAGAGCGTCGGCGCGATGCTGCTCGCCAATCTTTGATCCCCCCGCGTATCTTGCGCGTTTATATTCCCCTTACCTGCAGATATATAGATAAACGCAGGTCTTTCAAGTGCATAACAGCCCTCTCTATCACAATGGGCCGTTAGCGCTTGCTCTTTTTGAGGAATTATCAGAAATATTGTTATATAGTGAGAGCTCTGTATCGGAACAAGGATAGATCGGAACCTCTCATTGTATATAGAGAATCATCAAAAGAACACTTAGAGGGAAAGGAAGTCTATCACATGAAAATCAACAAGAAAGCACTTGCTATCCTCGCTGGCCTGACGGTCGGCATGTCGAGCACGGCCTTCGCTGCGACGGCTGACAGCTTCACGGACGTCCCGAAGGACCACTGGTCCTACCAGGCACTCGATTACCTCGCCAAAGAGGGCGTCATCGACGGCATGGGCGACAACACCTTCCAGGGCGGCCGCACCATGACGCGCTATGAGATGGCCTCCATCGTCGCCAAAGCCATGCAGAAAGGCGGCGGCACCTTCGGTGATCAGGCTGTTCTCGACAAGCTCGCTGCCGAGTACTCGGGTGAGATTGACACGCTGAAGAAGCAGGTCAACCAGAATACGAAGGATATCAACGACCTCAAGAACAGCGCAGCGGGCAAGCTCTCCATCAACGGCTTCATCCGCACGCAGTATGATCACGATGAGAATACGACGAAGGATACGCTGGATAAGGGGACCAACCGCTTCTACATGAACCTCAACGGTGCCTTCAAGGTCAACGACAACTGGTCGGCTCATTTCCAGAGCGAGACGAACCGCCACTATAATGACGGCCACCACCGCAATCAGGAGACGGGCTTTAGCCCGGCAAATGGCAGCAAGACGTGGTCCGGCCACGACGGCAACATGCAGCGCATCTGGGCAGAGGGTTACTTCCCGAACTCCAAGTCCTGGGTCAGCATCGGTCGTGCATGGCGCGGCTTAGGCTTCCAGAACGTCCTGTTCGGTAACGAGTCTGACGGTATCCAGTTCGGCACACCGATTCCGGGCACGCACCTGACGGGCAGCGGCTTCTGGATGGCTTCGACGGGCGAGGGCAACAAGGAGAGCATCTACGGTGTTGCTGCTTGGGGCCCTGTCGGCCATGCCGTTGATATCAATCTTGCCTATGGTAAGAGCAGTCTTGATAAAGGTGAAAAGTACAGCAGTGGTAATACGTATCTCAAAACAGATATGGATTACTATGTTGTTAGCAAATCCAAGTTTACAGACAAAAATGGCGTAGAAGTAAAAGTAGGCGATAAGCTTGATAAAAATGGCAATAAGGCCGCAAGTGAAAAAGACTATGTTATCAATACAAATTATGGCAAAGTCACTACAGAAACTACGCCGAATGATGTGACAAACAAGCGCAGCTATGGCTGGGTTGCTAGTACGGGTATTAACATTGCCAAGAACCTCCGCTTCCTTGCTGATTATGCGCGCACGGATGCTGACTTCCAGAACAACTCCATTGCTCTGCGCCTGAACTACCGCAATACGGACCTCAACAGCCCGGGCACGTACCAGCTCTACACGCGCTACATCAAGTACGGCCAGAACGGCTGGCTCGCCGGTGATGATGAGTGGAACTCCATCTGGAACGGCACGAAAGGCTGGATCTTCGGTGTCAAGTACGTTCCGGCGAAGAACATCGAGTGGGAGACGCTCTATTCCCCGCAGGTACGCAACTGGAGTACCAATGATCCTGTAAATAGCCCGCAGTATGACCGCAAGCTCTTCCGCACGCAGGTGGACTACCACTTCTGATGATTCCTTGACAGCTTAACGATGAACGGTAAATCGGAGCTCTTTGCTCTGGTTTATCGTTCATTTTCTATGGAATTCTATGGAGGATGCAATATGGACCGGAATAAGATTTTATCGCGTGCCATCGGCATGTCGCTGACGTTCGGGCTGCTGGCGGTGCCGTTTGCTGCTTCGATGCCGGCTGTCTGCCCTGCGGCGGAGGCCGCTGCGGTGCAGGCGACCGCGGCCAAGGCGGCTGCTGTGCAGAAGGCGGATGTCGTGCTCGTCGGCTCGCTTCAGGATGAGCTCGGCGCGGCGAAGGAATGGGACCCTGCTGACGGGGCGACCATCATGAAGCCGGATGGCAAGGGCCATCACGTGCTGACGGGCCATCTGCCGAAGGGCAACTACGACTTCAAGGTCGCCGTGGGCGGCTCGTGGGATGTCAACTACGGCGCGAACGGCGAGGCGAATGGCAAGAACATCGCGCTGCGCCTGCTCAAGGACCACGATGTCACGTTCACCTATGACGATGCGACGCATGCCGTGACGTACGATTACGCGGGCAAGGATGCCGAGGCGAAGGCTCTGGCCGCTGAAGGACGCAGCATCGTGCTGACGGGCACAGTGCAGTCGAAGGCTGGTGCGGCCAAAGATTGGGACCCGTCGGACACGACGACGCGCATGAAGGCCATCGGCCATGATTTCTATTCCTACAAGATGAAGCTGCCGGCTGGCACGTATTACTACAAGATCTCCGTCAATGGCAGCTGGGCCGAGAACTACGGTCTCGGCGGCAACTTCGACGGCGCGAACGTGCAGCTGACGCTGCCGAAGGCGCAGGAAGTCACGTTCTACTACAACGACAAGTCGCATCACATCGCGGACAGCATGAGCTACACGTTCCGCGCAGAAAGCGAGTTGCCGGTGCTCTCGGGCAGCTTCGGCGCAGTCGCGGACCCGCTGATGCGCGACAGATGCTCGACAATCTCTTCCAGAAGACGGTCCCCCTGAAGAAGGGCGACTACACGGTCACGGTCACGATGCCGGGAGCGGACGCGCTGACGCAGACGGTCAATGTCGCCAAGGACGGCGATGTCACGTTCTACTACGACAGCAAGGCAAGGCACCTGATTGCTGACGATGGCCGCATCCGCGAGGACAAGGTCTACCACGACAGCTGGAGCACGAATTACCGCGCGCCGTTTGAGGCTGTCAAGGAAGGCACGCCCGTGAAGCTCTCGCTCGCCACGGGCAAGGGCGATGTCACGAGTGCGAAGCTCGTCGTCTACAAGGCCAAGATCACGGCCAATGGCGGCGATGAGTACAACCCCGACTACACGGCCGGCACGGTCACCTCGTATCCGATGACGAAGGTCTCGACTTCTGGCGACCAGGACATCTGGACGGCATCGTTCACGCCGCAGACGTACGGCCTCTACGGCTACAAGTTCGTGCTCAACGACACGAAGGAGTACGGCGATGACGCAAAGCCGGGCAGCACGGGCGAGCTCAAGCTGCGCGGTGTCAAGCCGTACCAGCTCACCGTCTACAGCAAGGACTACAAGACGCCGGACTGGGCGAAGGACGCCGTCTGCTACCAGATCTTCCCGGATCGCTTCTTCAACGGCGACAAGAGCAACGACAATGCGCGCGCGAATGCGCGCGGCTTCCAGCCGGTCCAGCACCGCAAGTGGAGTGATCTGCCAGCCAACTACAGCAAGACGCCGGCTGCCGACGGCGACAAGTGGGAGTGCAACGACTTCTTTGGCGGCGACATCGCCGGTATCACGAAGAAGCTCGACTACCTCAAGGGTCTCGGCGTGACGGCTATCTACGTCAACCCGATCTACGATGCCAGCTCGAATCACCGCTACGATGCCGTCGACTATGGCACGATCGACCCGTTCCTCGGCAACTTCAAGGATCTCGAGAAGCTCTCGGCGGAGATGCAGAAGCGCGGCATGCACCTGATCATGGATGGCGTCTACAATCACATCGGCGATGATTCCATCTACTTCGACCGCTACGGCAAGTACAAGACAGTCGGTGCCTACGAGTACTGGAGCCGCATCTACGACCTCATGAACGACAAGCACATGACGGAGGCGGCGGCCAAGGTCGAGGCCAAGAAAGAGCTCGAGGCCGAAGGCCAGGTCTTCAGCCCGTGGCATTGGGAGAACTGGTTCGAGATCAAGAACGAGAAGACCCAGGACATGATGGGCAAGAAGTACGCCTACCACGATTGGCAGGACTACGACAGCCTCGTGCCGTTCAAGGATGCCGACTACCCGGGCTCGGAGCAGGGCACGGTCAAGTCGGACCTCGGCGACTACCTGCTCTACGGCAATGGCAAGGACAAGGGCGTCATCATGAAGTGGTTCGACGAGGGCCTCGACGGCTGGCGCCTCGACGTTGCCAAGGAGGTGCCGCCGGGATTCTGGGCCGACGTCCGCAAGGAAGTCAAGTCCATCAAGACGAAGGACGGATCTGAACCCTTGCTGCTCGGTGAGATCTGGCAGGACGGCTCGCAGTTCTTCACGGGCGACACATTTGACTCCGTCATGAACTACAAGCTCTCGTTCGCGCTCGGCGACCTCTTCCTCAACAAGGGCGACGCCAAGGCTGCCGACTACGAGCTGACGGTCCTGCGCCAGAACTACCCGAAGGAGGCCTTCTACGACCTCATGAACATCGTCGACAGTCACGACACGGTCCGCGCCATCTACAAGTTTGGCGGCGGCTCCGACGGTGTCGCACAGGCGACGAAGAAGGACTTCGACTACAACCTCGGCAAGGCGCGCCTCAAGCTCGCGGCGACCTTCCTCATGGGCTATCCGGGCATGCCGACCATCTACTACGGCGATGAAGCCGGCCAGTACGGTAGCGGCGACCCGGACTGCCGCCGCACCTATCCGTGGGGCAAGGAGGACAAAGACCTCATTGCCTACTACAAGAAAGTCATCGGTGTCCGCAACGCGCACAAGGATATCTTCGCGCGCGGCGATGTCAATACACTGAAGGCCGAGGGCGATATCTACGCCTTCAGCCGCAAGGCCGACTCCGGCAAGATGGGTATCGTCGCCCTGAACCGCGGCAAAGCACAGCAGGTCACCCTGCCCGTCTCCGCCGCTGACGGCATGGTATTCACTGATGAGCTGACCGGCACCAAAGCCACGGTGAGCGGCGGTCAGCTGACTCTTGCCCTTGGTGAGAACCAGGGGATGATGCTCGTCCAGGACTGATTGACTGATACATCCAGACGGGTATCTACAACATCCCTCATTTCTCTTAAATTTCCCTTTTTGACCCGCGACAGTTCCCCACTGCCGCGGGTTCTTTTTTTCGGGAGGTGATTGACGTCAGAATTTTCGTTCGGTAAAATGGATGTATGAGTATTGTTTTGTCGAAGGGAGAATTTATGAGAAAAATACTGGTGATGCTGGCACTCGTCTTTGCCTGCCTCTGGGGCACGGCGTTTGCGGCGGATTTCTCGCAGCTCGTCATCCTGCACACGAATGACACGCACGGCTACGACCAGCGCGCGGACGGTGTCAACGGCATGGCGACGGTCGCGGCGCTCAAGGAGGACTACGAGGCCAAGGGCTACAAGGTCCTGCTCGTCGATGCCGGCGATGCCATCCAGGACAACAACCTCGTCAATTTCAGCAAGGGCAAGACGGCCATCGACTTCATGAATGCCGTAGGCTACGATGCCATGACGCTCGGCAACCACGAGTTCGACTACGGCTCGGATGTCGCGCTCGCGCGCATCAAGCAGGCGAAGTTCCCGATCGTGTCGGCGAACATCATCGTCGACGCGACGGGTAAGCCGTTCACGGGCAAGACGCATGCCATCATCCGCAAGGGTGATCTCAAGATCGGCGTCTTCGGCCTGACGACGCCGTCGACCATCACGACGTCGAACCCGAAGAGCACGCGCGGCCTGACCTTCCTCTCGAAAGAGGAGATGTACAAGGCTGCCCAGAAGGAAGTCGATGCGCTCAAGGCGGCGCACTGTGACCTCATCGTCGCCATCGGCCACCTCGGCAGCGAGCCGGATGCCGTCGGCGACCGCTCGAACGACGTCCTTGCGAATGTCAAGGGCATCGATGTATTCATCGACGGCCACGACCACACGGTCAAGAACCTCTACATCGATGGCAGCTTGTTGACGGAGACGGGCTCGCACCTCGCGAACATCGGCGTCGTCCACTATGAGGATGGCAAGTGGCAGGAAGATCTCCATGCCTACGGCCAGTTCAACAAGGAAGACGCGAAGGTCAAGGCCATTGTCGATAAGGCGCAGGCCGCCATTGACAAGAAGCTCGCGACAAAAGTCGGCACGACGCCGTTTGAGCTCAACGGATCCCGCGACCCGGGTGTGCGCACGGAGGAGACGAACCTCGGCGACTTCATCGCCGATGCTTACCTCTGGCAGGTCCGCCAGGCCGCAGTGCTCGACCGTGTCACGATTGACGGCGCCCTGATGAACGGCGGCAGCATCCGCGCGGGCATCAAGGCCGGCGCAATCACGGAGGCTGACCTGCTGCGCGTCCTGCCGTACCACAACTACCTGCAGTACGTCACCATGAAGGGCTCGACTCTGCTCGAGATCCTCGAGGCGGCGACGTGCACGACGCCGACGGCGCTCGGTGCCTTCCCGCAGGTGGGCGGCATCGTCTACACGGTCGACACGAAGACGCCGTTTGCCAAGGGCGAGCTCTACCCGCATTCCGTCTACTACCGTCCGGCAGCCCCGGGCTCGCGCGTCACGATCACGAGCGTCGGCGGCAAGCCGTTCGATCCGGAGGCGACCTACAACATCGCTGTGCCCGACTTCCTGACCTCCGGCGGCGATTCCTATTACTCCATGCAGGACCCCGCTAAAGTCACCATTCACGACGTCGACTACCTCGATACCGACGCCGTGCGCAACTACCTCAAAGAGCTCGGCGGCACAGTCAGCGCCGACTACAAGGCACCGCAGGGCCGCATCACCCTCACAAAATAATGATGTATAAAATGACAAGAAGACCCGTCAGCCAACGGCTGACGGGTCTTCTTTACGCTGAGACTGGCGAATCAGAAAGCCGGTACGACAGCGCCTTTGTACTTGTTGTTGATGAAATCCTTGATTTCCTGGCTGTGCAGGACCTTCATGAGTGCCTGGATCTCGGGGCGGTTCTCGTCGCCCTGGCGTACGGCAACGATGTTGACGTACGGGCTCGTGCTATCCTCGATGAAGAGGGAATCTTTCGTCGGGTCGAGCTGGACCTGCATCGCGAAGTTGGAGTTGATGATGGCGGCATCGACATCGTCGAGCGTGCGCGGAACCTGTGCGGCTTCGACTTCCTGGAACTTGAAGTTCTTCGGGTTCTCGGCGATATCCTGCAGCGTGGCTTTCTCGTTGACGCCATCCTTGAGCTTCAGCAGGCCGGCCTTCTGGAGAAGGAGCAGTGCACGGCCGCCGTTGGTCGGGTCATTCGGGATGGAGATCGTAGCGCCCTCTTTGAGGTCCTTGAGGTCTTTGACCTTCTTGGAGTAGATGCCCATCGGCTCGATGTGGACGCCACCAGCGCTGACAAGCTTGACTTCCTTGTGCTCTTCCATGAAGTTCTGGAGATACGGGTCATGCTGGAAGAAGTTGGCATCGAGTTCCTTGTCGTTGAGGGCGAGGTTCGGCTGGACGTAGTCGTTGAATTCGACGATGTCGAGCTTGATGCCTTCTTTCTCGAGCAGCGGCTTTGCAGCCTCAAGGATCTCGGCGTGCGGCACAGCCGTAGCGCCGACCTTGAGCGTCTTCGTGCCGCTCGTCTGAGCTGCGCTCGACGAGGACGAGGAAGAAGAGGACTGGCTGCCGCCGCAGCCGGCGAAAGCCAGCGTCGCGACGACGAGCGCAGCGATGAGTGCGAGTACTTTTTTCATGTGGATTCCTCCTTTTTTATCTCTTGTCCAGGCGCTTGGCAAGCGTGTTGCCAACGAACTGGACGAGCTGGACGAGTACGATGAGGATGATGACGGTGGCCAGCATGATTTCCGGGCGGAAGCGCTGGTAGCCGTAGCGGATGGCAAGGTCACCGAGGCCGCCGCCGCCGACGGCACCGGCCATGGCCGATTCGCCGACGAGGCTGATGATGACGGTCGTGAGCTGTGCGACGATCGAGGACATCGATTCCGGCAGCAGGACCTTCCAGATGATCTGTGCCGGCGTCGCGCCCATTGACTGCGCGGCCTCGACGAGGCCGAATGGCACTTCCTTGAGGCTCGTCTCGACCTGACGGCCGATGAACGGAATCGCGGCGATGACGAGCGGGACCATGGCGGCCGTCGTGCCGATGGCCGTGCCGACGAGCAGGCGCGTGAACGGGATGATGGCGACGAGCAGGATGATGAATGGGATGGAGCGCACGGCGTTGACGACAGCGCCGACGACGCGGTTGACGGCCGGCGATTCGAGGATCTGTCCCTTGCTCGTCGTATGAAGAAGCACGCCGAGTGGCACGCCGATGATGGTGGCGACGATCATCGAGACGACGACCATGTAGACCGTCTCACCGAGGGCCTTAGACAGAAGCGGTATCATGTCTGCGGACATAGCCAATCACCTCCTCCTTGAGATCCTGCTGGCGCAGGTACTGGATTGCCTCTTGGACTTTTGCCGCTGGCCCCGTGATGCCGATGATCATGCGGCCAAACGGCGTCGACTTGATCTGGTCGAGATTGCCGAAGAGCATCGTGACCTCGATTTCCGGGAACTTGCGGATCATGCTGGCCAGTACGGGGTCGTCGGCGGATTCGCCGATGAACGTCAGGCGTAGCAGCAGATAGGCGCCGGGCAGCGGCTCCTTCGAGACTTCGCCGCCGCGGAAGGCAGCGGGCAGCTCGTTCGAGAGCAGCACGCTGATGAAGTCCTTAGTGATGGGCTTCTGCGGGTTCGTGAAGACCTCGAGGACTGTGCCCTGCTCGGCGATGACGCCGTTCTCGATGACGGCGACCTTGTCGCAGATGTCCTTGATGACCTGCATCTCGTGCGTGATGACGACGACCGTCAGCGAGAGCTTGCGGTTGATGTCCTGGATGAGTTCGAGGATCGAGCGCGTCGTCTGCGGGTCGAGGGCGCTTGTCGCCTCGTCGCAGAGCAGGACCTTCGGCTCACTTGCGAGCGCACGGGCGATGCCGACGCGCTGCTTCTGGCCGCCTGAGAGCTGTGACGGGTACTGGTGTGCCTTGTCGGCAAGGCCGACGAGCTCTAAGAGCGGCAGCACCTTCTTCTTGATCTCTGCCTCGGGCGTGTGTGAGAGGCGCAGCGGGAAGGCGATGTTGTCGTAGACGGTGGCGGAGCTCAGCAGGTTGAAGTGCTGGAAGATCATGCCGATGTTCTTGCGCGCCCTGCGCAGTTCTTTCTCGCTCATGGACGTCATGTCCTGGCCGTCGACGATGACCTTGCCAGCGGTCGGACGCTCGAGCATGTTGATGCAGCGGATCAGCGTGGACTTGCCTGCGCCGCTGAGGCCGATGATACCGAAGATCTCGCCGCGCTCAATCGTCAGGTCGATGCCCTTGAGCGCTTTGACGGGACCGGAGGGGCTGTCATACGTTTTCTCAATATGAGACAGCTGTATCATAAAATGCGTTACCTCCTAATCATAGTATTCTTGTATGCTTTGATAGTAGCATAGCGAGGACGGCTTGTCAACACAATGGTGCAAACTTACAGGCTGACAGCTTGCCGTGGATAGCGGCTATGCTAATGTTCATTATAACATTAAAGGGAGTCCGCTCATAGGCGGACAGGTGCGAAATCGAAAAAATTTGCTTGGCATCTTGTAATTGAGAAATGTTTTCGATATAATACGAATATAGATGATAATGATTTTCAACAAGAGGTGATGCATTTTGGGGCGAGAGGGATTTGAACAGCTCATGGGCTTTCATGCCGCGCCGCTGCTCGTCGGACTGAGGCCGGCGAGCCTGCTGTCCTTCCGCAAGGACAGCTTTGAGGATTTTGAGGCGCTGCTGGCCTCGTACGAGACGTGCTTCTCGTGCAAGGGCATCGAGGTCTTCCGCGTGGCAGAGGGAGAGGCGTACGTCCTGCTGCTCTTTTACCGGGCGGATGGCCTGCGCCGTCACTTCGCTCAGGCAGAGGTGCAGGCACTGCTGCAGCAGTACGGCTATCCGTGCGCGGAGGGCTTCAGCGCGTGCCTCGAGCATCTGCGCCTGCGCATGCAGGTCCAGAAGTCCTTCCCGCATGAGATTGGCCTGTTCCTCGGCTATCCCGTTGCCGATGTTGTCGGTTTTATCACGCACAAGGGGCAGGATTTCTGCTATAGTGGTTATTGGAAGGTCTATGCGAATGAAGAAGAGACGCGGGCCCTGTTTGACCTCTATGCGCACTGCACCGAGGACTTCTGCTCGCGCCTCGAGCAGGGCTGTTCATTCCCGGACCTCGTCCGGGCCGTTTGATGGAGTATGATGATTCATTACTTATATAGAAGGAAGTGGAGGTTTTTATGAGCAAGATCGCAATCATTTACTGGACTGGTACGGGCAATACGCTGGAGATGGCCAGAGCCATCGAGAAGGGCGCGAAGGATGCTGGCGCCACGGTGGAGGTATTTGAAGTCGAGTCGTTCGGCGGCGTCGACCGGCTCAAGGAGTACGACGGCCTGATGTTCGGCTGCCCGGCCATGGGCGACGAGGTGCTCGAGGAAGGCGCCTTCGAGCCGTTCTTCGCCGAGGCCGAGAGCCATCTGCAGGGTGTGCCCGTCGCGCTCTTCGGCTCCTACGGCTGGGGCGGCGGCGCCTGGATGGAGTCCTGGGCCGAGCGCACGCGCACGGCAGGCGCCAAGCTCTTCGGTGACGGCCTCGCCATCGAGAACGCCCCCGACGACGAGGGCACAGCTGCATGTGAAGCCCTCGGCAAAGAATTCGCTGAGGCCCTTTGATTTTCGATATAAAAATAAAGCCGGCAACATGATTTTGTCATGTTACCGGCTTTTCTCATGTACGATATGTACACGAGGTCCGCTTCGTGATACAATAGCAGGAGCCACCCAAACGGTAGGCGGTTCATTTCCTCGCAGAAAGGTCGAAATACCTCGAAAGCGAGTGATGCTGATGGATCACGAGACGATTCAGCTTCTGCTGATTCTGCTGATCTTGATTGAAATCAAGAAATAACCGCCGGAGTGCCCAAACTCAACGGTTATATCCTTTTGACGAAATAACCAACGAGCGAGGCGTGAGCCGTCTATCGGTGGCTTTTCTTGTCTCTATTATAAGCGAATTTGCCTTGGACGTCAATCTGGGGCGGGGTGTACAATAGGAATAGAGCATCAATTCTATCAGGAGGGCTATAGTATGTTTTTTTCTTCCATCCATGCCAAGCAGCAGAGCGTCGTGCTGCCGGCGGCAATTGAGAAAGCGCTGGATTTCCTGAAGGCGCATGACTTCACGAAGATGGAGCCGGGCCGCTATGCGATTGAGGGCGATGACATTTTCGCGCAGGTCTTCGACGCGGAGACGAAGCCGGCAGAGGAGCAGCGCCCCGAAGCCCATGAGAAGTACGCCGACGTCCAGTTCCTCGCCTCGGGCCGGGAGCGCCTTGGCTTCACGCCAGACACGGGCCATTATGAGGTGGACGAGCGCTTCGACGACCGCGACCTGATCTTCTACAAGAAGGTTGAGAACGAGTGCTTCATCGAAGCGCGCCCCGGCTGCTTCAGCGTATTCTTCCCCGAGGACATCCATCGTCCTGCCTGCGCCTCCGGCCAGCCCATGACCGTGCGCAAGGTCGTCGTCAAGATCAGCGTGAAGCTGCTCTGACCCTTGACCATCCATTACAACCATGCAAAAACACACTGCGCAAGATAAGGAGCGCAGTGTGTTTTTTTAGCCAACGTATTGGCCTGCGACGGAAACGAGTTCGTTCATGGAATGCACGATCTGGTCGGTATTCAGGATGTGAATCGTGAATGGTTCGTTGCCAAAATCCATGATATGGCGCAAATTGATGGTACGGTCTTCATGCTGTGCCATCAGCAATAGCCATTTTGCACAATTGTCGCCACATGTGGAAGCATTGAATACCTGCTCCGGCAAGTTCTTGACCAGCATCAGTGTCTTGACTCCTCCGGACAAGCGTTCAGGCGGAATCTTGCCCATGACGGGGCTGTCGATGACACCAGAATCCAGGACAACGGAATTATCAATGTCCAGTATCATCTCTTTGTCAAACGGGTCTGTGATCCAGTTGTCTTCGTATACATTCTTGAAGTATACAGCTGTATTGAAGATGGCATGGGGCATCTCCCCAAAGAAAATGTGCAACATCAGTGACTTTCCTCCAGTGAATCGAGAACGGGTGCGGCAGCGATCAGGACCTTCTTGACATTGTTTTCATGCAGATAGATAGGGTTCAACTTTTTCTTCTGGTAGTTCCAGATGGTTCCTTTTGTCAGATGGACTAAGAAGGTGGTGAAAAATTGCTCCCAACTGAAATAATCTCGGCTTTCCACATAGTCGGCAGGTGTTTGCAATATGGCATCGAGTTCTCTTGAGTCAATGAATCTTGCGGATTATAAAAGCCATTCAAAGGATTCGGGCAAGAACAAGTGAATATTTCCCTTCACCTTTCTTAACTGTTCAATGCGATTCATTTCTGGACCAAATGCAGCTCCATCGGCTATGATCAATGTCGTTTTAGCCTGTTGCCTTGATGCGAGTGCAAACAGGTTAGACTTTCCGTTAGCGGATATGCAGGCGATATTCTTAGGCTTGCAGCACGCTTGGAAGAACTGATAGCCTGAGTTTGAGTCCTCGACCAATAGGCTGTCAAAGGTGATGGGGAGACGAGCGTGCTCTTCTTCATACAGATGGAACATCTCGTGGTAGGTCTTCTGTAAGGCACCATACTTGCCGGAGTTTCGGATACCATAGATTTCTTCGACACTGTAGGGGATGTTTTCCAGGCGTTCCCTAGTGATGATCACATAATAGTTGTCTGAATGCTGGATTTTCCTGGCGAAGTCAGCGGATAAGACGAAGCGACTGCCCTCATCGATGAAGACAATACTGTTGTGGATCATCTCGAGTTCGTTCTGCCAATACCTTCCTGCAAGGACGACGCACTCTTTTTCGCACTGCAAGGAGATGCCACTCTCCGGCCCGTTGTCATTGAATTCTTGTATCATCTCGACAAGCGTTGTCTTGCCAGTAGCACTGTCACCGCGTATCACGGTGATGTTGCGACGAATCGTGAATTTATACTGCATGCGGCGGTTTTCCACCAATACATCATAGCTGCCACGCATAGGGTCACCTCTTTCAAATGATATTATAGCATGAATATCTTGGCAGGTGATGGGAGCATGATTCAATTTAATTGACTGAATATAATGATGATTATACATACGTTGGGCTTTGAGACGATGGAGACGCCGTTCATGGACACGGTGGAGAAGGCGATGCACTACGTCAAGCTCGTGGATTCTCCCTACCTGGGCGTCTACCCGGATTCGGGCAATCTGACGAATGCGTCGCTGCTCTACGGCAAGAGTGTCAGCGACGACATGGAGACGGGGCGCGGCCACATTGTCGCCGTGCACCTGAAGGAGACGGTCCCGGGCAAATACCGCGAGATCCCCTTCGGCACGGGGCATGTCGATTTTGCGGCGGTCACGAAGAAAGCCTGGGCCATGGGCGTCCGCCGCTTCGTCGGCGAATTCTGGTACAAGGAAGGCTCAGACTGGGAGCATGAGCTCGCCTTTGCCAATACGTTCCTGCGTAGATTCCTCGATGAGACTGCTAAGTGAGCTTCTAGATGCTGGCTGGACGTTGTATACTGTTGATTGTTGAAAAGGAAGAAGGAAATACGATGCTGGATGTCAAGAAAAAAGTCGTTGGACAGCTGAATAAATGCTATTCTCTCGCCATGCTGCATTATCAGGGCAAGGACCATTTCCTGTGTGCTGCAGAGAAATCCGACCCGTGCTATCTGATCTCGCTGTCCGGAGAGATCGAGGAGAAGATCTGGGACGGCCCGGGCGGAGTCATGACCATGGTGCAGGTGCCGGGCAGTGATGGCCAGTTCCTGGCCACGCGCAAATTCTATTCGCCGGATGATTCCAAGGAAGCGTCTATTGTCATCGTGACGCCGCGCGGCAAGGACGATTGGGAAGTCCGCACGCTCTGCGACCTGCCGTTCGTCCATCGCTTTGACATCCTGCAATCGGATGGCAAGTACTACCTGCTGGCCTGTGCGCTCAAATCGGATCACGAGTATACGGGTGACTGGCGTTTTCCGGGCAAGCTCTTCGTGGCAGAGCTGCCGTCTGACCTCTCCGGCTACGATGCAGAGCATCAGCTGGAGCTCACGCCAATCAAGGACGGCCTGCTGAAGAATCACGGCTACTATCGCTACACGGCTGAGGACGGCAACATGAGCAGCATCGTGTCGACGGACAATGGCGTGTTCCACGTATTCCCGCCGACTTCGGCCGATGACAGCTGGCGCTGTGAACAGCTCACGGAAGACGCAGCCAGTGACGGTCTGCTGCTGGATCTCGACGGCGACGGCATCGAGGAGCTCTGCACCTTCACGCCGTTCCACGGCAATGAAGTGCGCATCTACCGCAAGGAGGACGGCCAGTACCGCCTCGTCTACACGTACCCGGAAAAACTGCCATTCCTGCATGCGATCTGGGGGGGCAAGCTCTGCGGCAAGAATACCTGGGTCTTCGGCCATCGCAACGGCGAACGCAAGATGTTGGCCAGCACGTACGAGCACGGCCAGTCCGTAGCGCAGGAGCTCGACCATGGCCGCGGCGCAGCGAACATGCTGCATTACATGTACGAAGGCAAGGATGTCATCATCGCGACAAACCGCGAGACGGATGAGATTGGCCGCTATGAGTTGACAGAGGCAAAATGAATAAGGCGAAAAGCTCGCTTTACTGAAAAAGGTGATTGACCGCAGTTGGTCAATCACCCTTTTTTATAGCAGTGGTTTCAGTTGAGGCTTCTCATGCTTCGACTTCTTCGGCGCTGACGGCGGCTTTATCGGCTGCAAAGACGTCTTTGCACTGGCCGTTGAGCTTGTACTGGATGGTCAGGACGAGCAGGCCGGAGACGAGCATTGCCGCACCCATGATGAAGTAGCCAGCGGCGAAGGAGCCCGTGTTGACTTTAACCCAGGCCATCATGTTCGGGCCGACCCAGCCGCCGAGGTTGCCGCAGGAGTTGATTAGGGCAACGGAACCGGCTGCGGCAGGACCCGTGAGGAAGGTCGTCGGGATCGTCCACCAGACGCCCATGGCGGCGTGGATACCGATAGCGGAGAGGCAGACGAGCGCGAGGGCGACGGGCAGGCTCTGTGCGAACGGGGAGAGGCCGAGGCCGATGGCGCCGACGAAGAGCGTGCAGGCGACGTGCCAGACCTTGTCGCCCGTCTTCGTGGCCGTCTTGCTGATGACGAGCTGGACGAGCAGTGCGGCAGTCATCGGGATGGCGATAGCGCCGCCGAGCAGCGAGGTCGAGAGACCGGAGAACTCTTTGAGCACGGTCGGCATCCAGAAGTAGAAGCCCCAGAAACCGACGACCCAGAGGAAGTAGATGAGGCAGAGCTTGAGGACTTTCGGATCATGGAAGGCCTGGAGAACCGTGTATTTCTTGCGGGACTGCATGGCAACCTGCTCTTTGTTGAAGTTGTCCGTCAGGTACGCTTTCTCAGCATCCGTGAGCCAGCTGACCTGGTCCGGACGATCCTTGACGCAGAAGAAGAAGAAAACGGCGAAGGCGAGAGCTGGGACAGCTTCGAGGATAAAGAGCTCCTGCCAGCCGTGCATGCCGAAGAAGGAACTCTCGAGCAAGACGCCGGCGAGCGGTGCGCCGATGATGTTCGAGAGCAGCAGCGACGTCAGCATGAGGCTCGTGGCGCGGGCGCGCTCACCGGCCGTGAACCAGCGCGGGAAGAGCACGGAGTAGATGACCGGGTAAAGGCTGGCTTCCGAGGCACCCAGGAGGAAGCGGCAGAGGAAGAACTGGAACTCGGTCGTGACGAACGCCATGAAGATGCAGACGAGGCCCCAGGTGAACATGATGCGCGCAATCCACTTCGTCGCGGAGAAATGCGAGGCGACGAGCGAGCCTGGAATCTCGAAAATCAGGTAGCCGACGAAGAAGATGCCGGCGCCCATGCCGAAGACCTCCGGCGTGATCCACGGCAGATCGGCCGTCATCGTGAGCTTGGCATAGGCAAGGTTGACGCGGTCGATGCAGGCGATGATCGAGACGAGGAAGACCGGCAGGACGATGCGCCAGTCGCGTACTCGTTTGAGACGGGCAAAATCGACGTTTGCTACTTGTTCCATAATGATACCTCCAGGATGTAATGAGATGAATGAAAGCAGTCACAGGGTTGATTTATTGAAAATAAAAAATCCGTCCCTCTGAAAGGGACGGATTGGATTTCCGCGTTACCACCCAAGTTCCGTGCAAAAGCACGACGCTCTGACGTACTCAGGCATTCGTAAGGTTCACGACGTACCATCATACGCGGCTCCTGTAACGGGGAGCATCCGTGGCCGCTTACTTTGGGTTCAGCGCCATGCTTCGAGGATGATTTTCGACTCCCTGCTCATCACCGGCTTTCACCATACCCGGCTCGCTATGCATCAGCAACGGAAGTGTACTCTTTCCTGTCTTCAGCTGTGTTCGTTATGTGAACTGTTGTTTTGTTTACGGGTACTATCATAGCGCTCACGTGTAATGTTGTCAATAACTTTCTCGAAAAAAGTTGCAGATTTTTTGCGGCCGTTGACGGATTTTGGCGCAGCGTGAAATTATTTGCCTGAAAAGTTCGGTTTTTACGCGATGGGAGAGGATTTTGAGCCACTTTTATAGTATAATAATAGCAAGCAGAAAGGAACGATGGAAATGATATTTGAACGGGAAGCCGTCATCCACGACGAAGGCGGCATCCATGCGCGCGTCGCGGCGATGATCGTGCAGCGCGCGCAGGAACTCTGCGAGCGCTACGACTGCCACCTCTACATCCGCAGCGAGCGCAGTGAGCGCTGTGAGATGCACAGCCTCATGAAGCTCGTGGCCCTCAAGATCGTGCAGGGCGATTCGGTCTTCGTGTCATCGGAGGGGGACAACGGGCGGCAGGCCGTCATCGAGATGGTGCGCTTCCTCGAGAGCGACTTCATCATGAACGAAGCCTCGGAGATCCACGGGGTCGACAAGCTGCTGCACGAGAATGCCCTGATGCAGGAGCGCCTGCAGATGATCCTCGAGTCGGTGCAGGACGGCATCTGCGTCATCGACCGCAGCGGCGAGGTCACCTATGTCAATCCATCGTACCTGCGCATCGTCCACAAGACGCCGGAGATGGTCGTCGGCCAGAACGTCTTCGAGACGGCTGCCGACGGCAACCGCTGCGCCGTGCTGCGCTCGGGCATCGCGCGCATCGGCAGCATCCGTCACAAGAAGGATGGCACGACGATCGTCGCCAATGTCAACCCAATCTTCGTTGACGGCGAGATTGCCGGTGTCGTGTCGGTCATCAAGGACATCACGGAGATCCAGACACTGATGGAGCGCCTCTCGCAGGTCTCGGCCAAGGCCGAATACCTCGAGCAGGAGCTCCTGCGCACGAAGAAGACGGCGCAGGCTTTTGCCAACTACATCGGCAAGAGCGGCAAGGTCGTCGACGTGCTGGCGCTTGCCTCGAAGGCGGCCGACTCTTCGGCCAACGTCCTGATCCGCGGCGAGAGTGGCACGGGCAAGGAGGTCATTGCGGAGGGCATCCACTACGCGAGCGGCCGGCGCCGCGGCCCGTTCATCCGCGTCAACTGCGGCGCCATCCCCGGCGCCCTGCTCGAATCGGAGCTCTTCGGCCACGAGAAGGGCGCCTTCACAGGTGCGGTGCGGCGCAAGCTCGGCAAGTTCGAGCTCGCCAACCACGGCACGATTTTTCTCGACGAGATTGGAGAGCTCGACAAGAACCTGCAGGTCAAACTCTTGCGCGTCCTGCAGCAGAAAGAGTTCGACCGCGTCGGTGGTGAGGAGACGATACACGTCGATGTGCGCATCATCGCGGCGACGAACCGCGACCTCGAGGCGATGGTCCGCGAGGGCACGTTCCGCGATGACCTCTACTACAGACTCAACGTCATCCCGATCATCCTGCCGCCGCTGCGCGACCGCCCCGATGACATCCCGCTGCTCGTCGAGCACTTCATCGAGAAGATCAGCAAGGAGAACAAGAAGGATGTGCGAGGCATTACGCCGGACGCCATGCAGATGTTCATGCATTACCGTTGGCCCGGCAACGTCCGCGAACTCGAGAATGTCATCGAGCGCGTGATCACGCTGATGGACACCGACCTCATCACGGCGGCCGTGCTGCCTTCTTATATAAAAGGCGATATTGCCGGACGTGAGGTGCAGAGCCTCGCGGACGACACGGTCCTGCCGTGGGAGGAGTACGAGAAGCAGATCATCGCCAATGCCCTGCGCCAGGGCACGAGCTTCAACGGCGCCGCAAAACTCTTGCGCATCAGCCACAAGACCGTGGCGGCCAAGGCGCGCAAGTACGGCTTGGTATAATTTACCAATATTTGGTAATATTTACCAACAAAAGGCTCGATTCTGGTAAAATTTACCAAGATTAGGATCGGATGAAGCCAGATGACGGCGGAACAATCCAAAAACAAATGAGTGCATGATCTCGGAGGCCTTGTATACAGGGCTTCCGGGTCAAAATAAAAAAATCCTGTACGATGGAGGAAAGTTGGCACGCATCTTGCATTACTAATAAGTGCTGATTATGTTCCTGTAACGACAGGAAAAGTAAGATTAATGGTTTTTAGATTGGAGAGGTTCAAATGACTCAGGAAACGATTACGATTGAAAACAAGACTGGTATCCACGCTCGCCCGGCTTCCATCTTCGTTCAGACGGCTACGAAGTTCAAGTCCAAGATCCAGCTGCAGGCTAAGGGCAAGACAATCGATGCTAAGAGCATCCTCATGATCATGAGCATGGGCCTCGTCAAGGGCACGGAAGTCACGATCATCGCTGATGGCCCGGATGAAGCAGAGGCAGTCAAGGCTCTGAAGGATCTCATCGAGTCCAAGTTCGGCGAGGAATAATCGCAGCGCTCCATCGAGCACGAGAACAGAAAAGATGAATGACCTTCCTCCGGCTTCGGCGGGAGGAAGGTCATTTTCATCCGTGCAGGGAAATGCACGCGAATGCAGGGAATTTTTCAGGGGGAAAGCAAAATGGCAGAAATCATTCGTGGTAAAGGCGTCATCTCCGGTATCGCCATGGGCAAGATCATGCTCGCCGGCCAGAATCTCGACGGCTATCTCGTCAACTACGAGCCGGAAGACAAGGAGACGGAGAAGAAGAAGGCACAGGATGCGCTGACGGCTGTCGCCGAGATCCTGCGCGAGAGCATCGAGAAGCTCAAGAGCAAGGACATGAAGGAGCAGGCCGCCATCATGGAAGCACATCGCATGATGGTACAGGACCCGATGATGGCCGACAACATCATGGCCAAGATCGAGGAACTCGGCAATGCGCCGCAGGCTGTCCTCAAGGCTGCTGAAGAGCAGGCTGTCATGTTCGAGCAGATGGAAGACGAGTACTTCGCTGCCCGCGCCGTCGACCTCCGCGATGTCGGCAAGCGCGTTGCTAAGTACATCCTCGGCGTCAAGGAGCCGGAGCTCGGCGACGAGAAGGTCATCCTTTGCGGCCGCGAGATCGAGCCGTCGGTCATCGCTGGCATGGAGACGGAGAAGATTGCCGGCGTCCTGCTCGGCTCGGGCAGCACGACGGCCCATGCCGTCATCATCGCGAAGGCACGCGCTATCCCGACAATCGTCGGCCTCAACAAGGAAGACCGCATCGACCGCATCGCAGATGGCGACCATGTCATCATGGATGGCGAGCGCGGCGAGATCGTCGTCAACCCGGCATCGGAGGACATCGCGAGCTACGACGAGAAGATCAAGAAGCAGAAGGAGCTCGCTGCTCACTATGCAGCACTCAAGGACCTGCCGGCCGTCACGACGGATGGCGTCAAGGTCGACCTCATGGCCAACATCGGCACGCACATGGACGTCGACAACGCGCTGAACTACGGTGCTGAGGGCGTCGGACTGTTCCGCTCCGAGTTCGTCTTCATGGGCCGTCAGGAGATCCCGACGGAGGAAGATCAGTTCAAGGCCTACAAAGAGGCCATCGAGAAGTGCAAGGGCAAGCTCTGCGTCATCCGCACGATGGACATCGGCGGCGACAAGCCGCTGCCGTACCTCAACATCCCGGAGGAGGAGAACCCGTTCCTCGGCTACCGCGCCGTCCGCATCAGCCTGCAGCGCCGCGACCTCTTCCTGCCGCAGCTCAAGGCCATCCTGCGCGCTGGCGTCTACGGCAAGGCAGCCATCATGATCCCGATGATCATCAACGTGGCCGAGTTCAAGAAGGTCAAGGAGTTCATCGAGGAAGCGAAAATCGAGCTCGCGCATGAGGGCAAGGCATACTCCGATGATGTCCAGGTCGGCATCATGGTCGAGACGCCAGCAGCTGCCATCATGACGCCGGTGCTCGCCAAGTACGTCGACTTCTTCTCCATCGGCACGAACGACCTCGTTCAGTACACGCTGGCAGTCGACCGCGGCAACGCGAACATCTCCTATCTCTACAACCACTTCAACCCGGCTGTGCTGCGCCTCGTCCAGCGCACGATCTCGAGCGCTCGTGAGAACGGCATCTGGGCCGGCATGTGCGGCGAGATGGCCTCGGATCCGAACGCCGCTGTCCTGCTCATGGCCATGGGCATCAGCGAGCTCTCGATGAGCGCACCGTCGATCCCGCGCGTCAAAGAGAAGATCCGCTCCATCAGCTCCGTCAAGGCCAAGGAAATCCTGGCTGACGTCATGGCGATGGAAGACGGCGACGACATCCGCAACTATCTCCAGAAAATCCTCGGCTGATCCACTTGAAGCAGCCGTCGAGCAAGGCAAGGGCTTCCCAAGCGGGAGGCCCTTGTGTTGTCTCGGTGTTGCTCGTGGCTGGACAAAAAGGATGCTGTAGAGTAAACTGGAATAGACCATCAAAAAAGAATTGTATTCCTGTAAAGGGAACCCGTAAGGGGAAATAGGAGGGGTAATTTTTGGAAAAAAGAGGAAGTTTCTCGACGCGTCTGGGCTTCATCCTGGTCTCGGCGGGCTGCGCCATCGGCCTCGGCAATGTCTGGCGCTTCCCGTACATCACGGGCCAGTATGGCGGCGCATCATTCGTACTCATCTATCTCGTGTTCCTGGCCATCCTCGGCCTGCCCATCATGGTCGCGGAGTTTGCCGTCGGGCGCGCGAGTGTCCGCAGCGCGGCCATGTCGTTCGACGTGCTCGAGCCGAAGGGGACGAAGTGGCATCTCTACAAATACGGTGCCATCGCGGGCAACCTGCTGCTCATGATGTTCTACACGACCGTCTCGGGCTGGATGTTCTACTATATCTACAAGATGGCGACGGGCGCCTTTGACGGGCTCGATGCTGAGGCGGTCGGCGGCGTCTTCAGTGGACTGCTCGCCGACCCCGTGACGATGGCGGGCTGCATGATCCTCGTCGTGCTGCTCTGCGGCGGCGTCTGCTACCTCGGCGTCGAGGCCGGCGTCGAGCGCATCACGAAGTGGATGATGGTCGCATTGATGCTGCTGATGATCGTGCTGGCCGTCAACTCCATCCTGTTGCCGAACAGCGAGATCGGCCTCAAGTACTACCTCTATCCGGACTTCAGCAAGGTCACGGAGTACGGCGTGCAGGAAGTCGTCTTCGCCGCGATGGGGCAGGCGTTCTTCACGCTGAGCCTCGGCATCGGTGCGCTCGCCATCTTCGGCAGCTACATCGGCAAGTCGAAGCGCCTGACGGGTGAGGCCATCTGGGTCATCGTGCTTGACACGTTCGTCGCCATCATGGCAGGCCTGATCATCTTCCCGGCCTGCTTCAGCTACGGCGTCAACCCGGGCAGCGGCCCGAACCTGCTGTTCGTCACCCTGCCGAACGTCTTCAACCACATGCCGCTCGGCCACTTCTGGGGCGCGATGTTCTTCCTGTTCATGGCGTTCGCCTCGATGTCGACGGTCATCGCCGTGTTCGAGAACCTCATCTGCTGCTTCCTCGAGCTCCTGCGCAAGGACCGCAAGGTCATCATCCGCTGGGGCATGCTCGTCATCATCCTGCTCTCGATGCCCTGCGTCCTGGGCTTCAACGTCTGGAGCGGCTTCACGCCGTTCGGCCCGGGCTCGAATGTCCTGAGCCTCGAGGACTTCATCGTCAGCAACAACCTGCTGCCGCTCGGCAGCCTCGTCTACCTGGCCTTCTGCACGAGCCGCTACGGCTGGGGCTGGAACAACTTCATCAAGGAGGCCGACACCGGCAAGGGCACGGCCTTCCCGAAGTGGATCCGCTTCTACGCGACCTGGATCCTGCCGCTGATCGTCCTCTACATCTTCGCAGCGGGTTACTACGCGATGTTCTTCAAATAAGGGATGTAAGCGGCATGACATTTTGGTGTGAACCTGTGAGAACGGAAAGGGATGGGATGATGCGAAAGAAAACGGGGCGCTTCGCGCTCGTACTGCTCGCCGTGCTGATGCTGTCGGCTGCACTTGTCATGGCGGGCTGCGGCAAGGCGCAGAGCGATGGGACGGGCAGTCCGGCCAAGCAGCGGACGCTCGACGACAAGGTCAATGCGATCGTCGACTCGATGACGACGACGGAGAAGGTCGGCCAGATGGTCATGATCGGTGTCCAAGGGACAGCAGTCACGGATGACAGCCTCTACATGCTGCATCAGTACCACATGGGCGGCGTCATCCTGTTCGACCGCAACATGGAGTCAGCCGACCAGACGAAGAAACTCATCGCCGACCTGCAGGCGCAGGCCGACCAGAAGGTGCCGCTCTTCATCGGCGTCGATGAGGAGGGCGGTCAGGTCGTGCGTGGCAAGTCCTTCCTGACGCCGCCGCCGTCGGAGCAGGAGATCGGCAGGAGCGGCGAGGTCACGCGCGCGGAGGAGTCGGCCCGCCAGACAGCGGAGAAGCTCAAGAAGCTCGGCTTCAACGTCAACTTTGCGCCGGTCGCCGATGTCGGCGACTACGCGCGCTCGTTTGGCTCCGACCCCGAGCAGACGGCGAAGTTCGTCGCGGCGGCCGCACAGGGCTACGAGCAGGAGCACGTCATGTACGCGCTCAAGCACTTCCCGGGCATCGGCCGCGGCACGGTCGACTCGCATGAGGATATCTCCTCCATAACGGCCACGAAGGACGAGCTCATGAAGCGTGACCTCGTGCCGTTCCAGAAGGTCATCGACGAGCGCCAGCCCGAGGACTGCTTCGTCCTCGTCTCGCATCTGCGCTATCCGGCACTCGATGCGGAGAACCCCGCGAGCCTCTCGAAGGCAATCCAGACGGATTTCCTGCGCGGCGAGCTCGGCTACCGCGGTCTCATCATCACGGATGATGTGGAGATGGGCGCGCTCGCGAAGCACTACAGTTTCCGCGAGCTCGGCGTCAAGGCCGTCGAGGCGGGCAGCGACATCGTGCTCGTCTGCCACGAGTACCCGCATGAGACGGACGTCTACCTCGGGCTGCTCGACGCCGTTCAGGACGGCACGATCCCGATGGAGCGCGTCAACGAATCCGTGCGCCGCATCGTCAAGGCAAAGCTCCTACATGCGCAGTCCTGAGATACAAGATAGATGATAGCAACAAAAAAGACGCTCTGGCATCAAGGGTCAGAGCGTCTTTTCGTGTCTATTCGTTTGTGCTGCTCAGCTGCGCCGCACGGCAGCAAACTCAATCTCGGGTACGTGGTCGATGAGGTTCATCTCGTGGGCGAGCTTGTAGAATGTCCTGAGCCCGTCGAGATACTCGTCGGTGAGGTCCCAGCGGATGATGGGGCCGAGGTATTCCTCGAGCTGCTCGTAGGTGAAGGCAGGCTTCTGCGGCAGGATCTCGCGGATGGCGGCATCCTTGCGAGACGCTTCCGACCGGAAGGTCTGGAAGGCACCATGGATGCGATTGTAGACGAGCTTCAGTTCCTCCGGCTGGCTCTCGGCGAAGCGGCGGCTTGCGACCCAGAGCGCGTAGACCATCTTCTTGCCCGTCATCTTCTTCCACTCGAGGCCGAGGTCGTAGTAGTAGAAGCCCTCGCGCGGATGGTGGTAGAGCCAGAGCGCGTCGTCGCCGATGAGCAGCGAGGCCGTCGCGTCTTCCGGGATCGGGTCTTCCGGCGTGATGTGGCGCACGTAGTAGTTCGGGATGGCGCCGTAGGCCAGCCGCAGGATGATCTTCAAGAGGCAGTGCGACGTCGCCGACTTGGCCGTCAGGATAATCTTGTCGTCCTTCAGCGACTCAATCGGCTTGCGCGAGACGAGCAGGATGCTCTCGACATCGCCGTCCGTCGAGACGCAGACATCCGGCAGTACGACGAGCTCCTCGCTGTGGCGGGCGTATATGATGGATGAGACATTGCTGACGTCGAGGCGGTGGTTGATGATGTCGCTGTTGAGCTCCGCCGGGACGCCGCGCGCAATCTGGAGCCCGTCCGCTGCGCCGTGCGCATAGCTCCAGGTCAATGGCAGGACATTCAGGAAATTGATGTGTCCGACCTTTGGACAGGTCATAAAAATCCCCCTTTTTCTGTGCTTAGTCTCTCTCATTATACACGCTGGCTTCCAGAAAATATATGGGTTTCTTATGTATACGGTATTTTTACGATAGCAGGCAGCGGGGGAAAGGCTGTTCTTGAACACGATGATACAATATGCTACAATTATCATAGTCATAGTTGATGAAATCAACTGGACAATCTTCTAGTATGTGTCTGCCCGGGGGATAGGGCAGTTTTTGGGAGGAATGACTCATGGATGAGTATATCAACATAGGGCGCTGGTTCTCGGTGCTGCACCGCCGCTCGCAGATCTTCGTCGTCGAGGCGTGCGAGAAGCTGCATCTGACGTACTCGGAGTACGTCATGCTCTTGCGCATATACGACCACGAGGGCGCGCGGCAGGATGAGCTCGCGACGATGCTCTACCTCGACAAGGCCGTCGTGACGCGCACGATGACGATGCTCGAGAAGAAGGGGCTCGTCTACCGCGAGCAGGATGCGCGCGACAAGCGGGCCAAGCACGTCTACCTGACGGAATACGGCAAGGAGCAGCACGCCTACCTGCGCAATGTCATCCAGCGCTGGGTCGACTACCTCGTGGCCGACATGGCACCCGCGGACGTCGAGACCATCGTCAAGGGCTTTGACCATCTCGTCGACAGGGCCTGCCGCGCGGACATCCGCAAACTCGCGCGCGACATTCCGGGAGGTCAGCAGACAAAGGGGGAGGACCATGCAGAATAAACACAAGGGGCTGGCGCTCCTCATGGCGCTCCTCATGGCGCTCGCGGCGGCTGGCTGCGGCCAGAAGGCTGCGACCGTCGAGAAGGCGCCGCTCGTCAAGACACAGCAGGCCGGCAGCGGCACGGAAGCGGATACGGGCACGTATGCCGGCACTGTGCGCGGCCGCTATGAGACAAATCTCGCCTTTCAGGTCGGCGGCCAGATCCTCTCGCGCAATGTGCAGGAGGGCAGCCGCGTGCGCGCGGGTGAAACTTTGATGGTCATCAACGCGAAGGACGTCGTGCAGCAGTCGAATGCCGGCGACGCGCAGGTCGCACAGGCCCGCGCTCAGCTCGACCTCGCGCAGCGCAATCTCGCGCGCTACAGTGAGCTCTACCAAGAGGATGCCGTCGCGGCCTCGGTGCTCGACCAGTACCAGGCCAACTACGATGCGGCCTTCGCGACGTACCAGCAGGCGCTCGCCACAGCAGCGCAGGGCCACAACGCCCTCGGTTACACGAATTTGACGGCTGGCGCTGACGGCGTCATCTCAGAGATCAAGGCCGAGGAAGGTCAGGTCGTCGCGGCCGGCCAGACGGTCATGACGCTCGTGCAGACGGACGAGCTCGAGGTCGAGATCGCCGTGCCGGAGAACCGCATCGATGATGTCGCGGTCGGCACGCCGGTCAAGGTCTCGTTCTGGGCGCTCTCACAGGAGGTAAATGGCACGGTGCGCGAAGTCGCGCCGATGGCGGACAGCACCTCGCGCACCTACAAGGTGCGCGTCTCCATACCGAATCCTCCAGAGGGCATGCAGCTCGGCATGACGGCTAGCGTGGCGGTGGCGCATGAAGGCGGCAATAGCTCGGCTGGCTCCGTGCTGCCGCTCTCGGCCATCTACCAGACGGGCGACGCGCCCGAGGTCTGGGTCGTCACGGATGACGACACCGTCGCCTTGAAGAGCGTCGAAGTCGAGAATTTCGGCGACAACACGGTGCTCGTGCATGGCCTCGCGCCGACAGACGTCGTCGTGACGGCCGGCGTCCACAAACTCCGTGAAGGTCAGGCCGTGCGGACGGAGGCGGACAAATGAGGAATCTGACAGAAGTCGCCCTGAAGAACAAGGTCCTCGTCTGGTACTTCATCGTCGTGACGGCCATCGGCGGCATCTTCGCCTACAACAAGCTCGGCCGCATGGAGGACCCGCAGTTCACGATCCGCCAGATGGTCGTCTCGGCCGCCTGGCCGGGCGCGACGGCGCAGGAGATGCAGGAGCAGGTCACGGACAAGCTCGAGAAGAAGCTGCAAGACACGCGCGGCCTCGACAACATCAAGAGTGAGACGCGCGATGGCCAGACCATCATCTACGTCGAGCTCTCCGACGAGGTCGAGAAGGCGAAGGTGCGCGACACCTGGAAAGATGTGCGCAACCTCTGCGAGGATGTCAAGACGGAGCTGCCAGAGGGCGTCTACGGCCCGTACTACAACGACCGCTTTGACGACGTCTACGGCTCGCTTTACGCCGTGACGGGCGATGGTTACTCCTACGAGGAGATGCGCCAGCAGGCCGAGAAGACGCGGCGCCTGCTGCTCAACATCCCGAGTGTCCAGAAGGTCGAGCTCATCGGCGAGCAGGAGGAGAAGGTCTACATCGAGATGGACCGCGCCAAGCTCTCCGAGCTCGGCATCAGCCCGCAGGTCATCGCCAATGCGCTCGCGCAGCAGAATAACATGACGCCGGCCGGCATGGTCGAGACGGACTCCGACAACGTCTACGTGCGCGTGACGGGCCAGTTCGACGACGTCGAGGCCATCCGCCAGATGCCAGTGAGTGCGGGCGGCAAGGTCCTGCGGCTCGGCGACATCGCCAAGGTCGAGCGCCGCTATGAGGAGCCGGCCGCGCCGAAGATGTACTACAACGGCGAGCCGGCCATCGGCATCGCCGTCTCGATGGAAGACGGCGGCAATATCTTGAAGCTCGGCGAGGACCTCAAGGGGACGATTGGCAAGATCCAGCAGGACCTGCCCCTCGGCCTTGAGATCCATCAGGTCTCCGACCAGCCGAGCGTCGTCGCGGAGTCCATCCACGATTTCGTCAAGACGCTTGTCGAGGCCATCATCATCGTGCTGGCCGTGAGCTTCCTCTCGCTCGGCTTCCGCACGGGCCTCGTCGTCGCGGGCTGTATCCCGCTCGTGCTCTGCGGCGTCTTCGTCGTCATGTACGCCGTTGGTATCGACCTGCACAAGGTCTCGCTGGGCTCGCTTATCATCGCGCTCGGCCTGCTCGTCGACGATGCGATCATTGCCGTCGAGATGATGAGCGTCAAGCTCGAGATGGGCAACAGCCGCTTCGACGCGGCTTGCTACGCCTTCCGCGCGACGGCCAAGCCGATGCTGACGGGCACGCTGATTACCTGTTGCGGCTTCATCCCCGTCGCCTTCGCGAAGGGCATGGCCAGCGAGTTCTGCAGCGCCCTGTTCCCCGTCATCGCGACGGCCCTCTTGCTCTCATGGATTGTCTCGGTCATGGTCGCGCCGCTCTATGGCTACTACCTGATTCGCGTCGAGGTCAAGAAGGACGCGGCGGGCAAGATCGACCCGTACCAGAGCCGCTTCTACACGTATTTCCGCAAGGTGCTCACGTTCTTCCTGACGCACCGCAAGGTCGTCCTCATTGCGACGGCTTGCGCGTTCTTCGTCTCGCTCTTCATGATGAAGTTCATCAAGCAGGAGTTCTTCCCGCCGTCGCTGCGGCCGGAGATCCTCGTGGAGCTCAAGTTGCCGGAGGGCTCGTCGATGGCGGCCTCGCAGGCCGTCTGCGACCGCATGTCGGACTTTCTGCAAGAGCGGTCGGACAAGCTTGAGAACTACTCGTACTACGTCGGCCAGTACGCGCCGCGCTTCGTGCTGACCGTCGACCCGAAGGCCTCGGCCGACAACTGCTCGCAGTTCGTCATCGTCGCGAAGGACACGGCGGCCCGCGAGGCTCTGGCCAAGGACCTGCAGGCTGCCTTTGCCGATGAATTCTCCGATGTCAGCGGCAACATCCAGTTCATCCAGACCGGCCCGCCGGCCGACCATCCCGTCATGCTGCGCGTCTCGGGCTACACGGTCGAGCAGGCCAAGGAGACGGCAGCTCAGGTCGCCGACATCCTCGCCGAGGACCCCAACAACACGAACATCCAGATGGACTGGGGGCAGAAGAGCAAGGTCGTCCATCTCGAGCTCGACCAGGACAAGCTGCGCAGCATGGGCGTGACGACGCAGGCCGTCTCGCAGATGCTCTACACGGAGATCACGGGCGCCAAGGCGGCGGAGTTCTACACGGGTGACCGCACGATCGACATCGAGCTGCGCCTCGCCGCCGTCGACCGCGAGAACATCGCCGCGCTCAAGGATCTGCCGATCTACCTCGGTCAGGCCGGCTACGTGACGCTCGACCAGATTGCCAAGATCTCGTACGATGGCGAGGACGGGCTCATCAAGCGCTACGGGCTCATGCCGACCGTCACGGTCAGCGCCGACGTCAAGACGGGCACGGCCAACGACGCGACGAAGAAGGCCTATGATGCGACGAAGGAATTGCGCGCGAGCCTGCCGCTCGGCTGCTCCATCGAGGAGGCCGGCACACTCGAGGACAGCAACAAGTCGGTCGGCTTCCTGGTCAAGCCCATCCCGGTCATGGTCTTCCTGATCATGACGCTCCTGATGTTCCAGCTCCGGAGCTTCAAGGACATGCTCTTGACCATCCTGACGGCGCCGCTCGGCATCATAGGCGTGGCCATCGGCATGCTCGTGCTCGACAAGGCCATGGGCTTTGTCGCCATCCTCGGCGTCTTGGCGCTCTCCGGCATGATCATCCGCAACTCGGTCATCCTCATCGACCAGATCCAGAAGCATCTGGAGGCGGGCGAAACGCCGTGGGATGCCGTCGTCGACTCCGCCGTGCTGCGCTTCCGGCCCATCATGCTGACGGCCGCAGCGGCCATCCTCGGCATGCTGCCGCTGATGCCGAGCACGTTCTGGGGGCCGATGGCCGTCGCCATCGCCAGCGGCCTGCTCGTCGCCACCGTGCTGACGCTCTTGGTGCTGCCGACGATGTACGCGGCGATGTACAAGATCCATAAGCCATGATGATATGACGCAATAAAAAATCCGCTCAGCTGAGCGGATTTTTTATTGCGTCAATTGGGTCACGGTAAATTCGGGATATTGCGGCTGATGGCCGTGTGGCGAATGATGTCGTCGACGCGCAGGTCGACGGCGAGCTCCTGCTTGTTGAGCGTCTCCGCGAGCGCGAGCTCATCGGGATCGTCGTTCTTGATGCCCGTGAGGAAGTGCTGCCAGGCCTCGAGCGTCAGCTCTGTGGCCCGCTGGCGCTGGTCGGCGAGGTAGCGGGCGCCGGCGGGCACCTCGACGCTCGCAAGCTCCTGCTGGCGCGCCTTGAGCGTCGGGATGACCTCTTGCTCGATCAGGGCTTCAAGGCCTGCCTTCTGCTCCGCCGTGAATGTGCCGGTGCTCGTCTTGCTCAGCGCGTTGAAGCGCAGCTTGTAGGCGGCGAGCTTCTCGTTGTAGGAGGAGACGATGTTCTTCGTCGCCTCGCTGTACTTGGCGATGTCCTCGTTGTGCAGCGGCGTGATGGCGTCGAGGTAGTCGCGGTAGTTCTTGAGGTAGGTGACCTGCCAGTGGCCGTCCGTCGCCTGTTCCATCGCGGCCTCGAGCGTGAAGACCGTGCCCGTCCAGTCGTCGCGGATCTCGATCTCCGCCGTCGCCGTCGTGCCGTCCTCGGTGACCTTGCCGATGCCGACGAATGAGGTGTTGCGCAGCTGGCTGCGCGCGAGGAAGCGCTCGTAGTCGATGCCGAGCTGGCGGCCCTTGAGGATGTCCGTGCCCTCAGGCAGGCTCCACTCGCCTGAGCTCACGCGCCGCAGGATCGTGTCCTGCGTCCCGCTCGTGAGCTGCGGCTTGACCGTGATGTAGAACTTCTCGTAGGCGGCCTTATTGACCGCCGTCAGCGTCGTGTCGTAAGAGAGCAGGTCGGCCGTCAGGTCGTCGTAGCCGCGCGAGGTCACGAGGTCGAGGTTGACGTAGTGGCGGAAGCGGTCTGCGTCCTTCTTCTGGACAGCGACCACAGCCTGCTCGAGCGCGTACTCCGGCGTGCGTTTCTGCGCGTAGAGATGCCAGCCAAAGAAGGCGCTGAGCGCGAGAATCACGAGGATCAGGACCAGCAGGGCCTGGCGGCGCCGCCGCACGCGGCGCTTGCGTATCGTTTTTTCCCAAGTATAATCATCCATCTAGTGAGAGTCCTTTCCGGTCAATCAATTCAGCATGTACTAGTGTAGAGCCTCTTCCATATATATAACAATCAATCACTTGCTCAAATCGGGG
>ERZ1023848.37-NODE-37-length-62526-cov-19.850987_pt1 | contig 62526 bp, 59 predicted proteins | sample MGYA00380385_ERZ1023848 | MGnify/ENA primary metagenome ERZ1023848 (study PRJEB33179, sample SAMN07449069) | human gut metagenome | biome: Human-gut; feature: Human associated habitat; material: Faeces | host: Homo sapiens | place: India:Kasaragod | collected...
GCTCCCGCTGACGGTCGAACAGACCCACGGAAATATTGGAGTTGCCGATATCAATGGCCAACAGCATGGGTGCATCCCCTCCCTTTTCACTATCATACCACGGCATAGCCGCCTTGACAAGCGGACGGCACAAAAAAGAGACGGCCGAAGGAGGCACTTCGTAAGGAAGTGCCTCCTTCGGCTTTTGTAATCAGCCGGAATGATTGGACTGTAGGTAAAAACAATCATATTGGAGGGCTACAAAATGGAGAGGTACATCTACAACGAGAAGAACGGGCTTTGGTATGAGCTACAGGGAGACTACTATCTACCCTGTCTGAAACTGCTGAGGGAAGAAACGGCACATATCGGCATCTTTGGTCAGCGGCATCGTCGCTATCTTAAAACCCACCGTAAGGCGCTATATAGCTCCCTGCTCACCAGTGGCAAACTGAATGGTTACCTTGCTGACATTAACCGGCAGGCAGAGGATATGTACTCTCGGCTGGTAAAGCAGATGGCAGAAGCAGAAGGCGTTAACGAAGAACTCAAGTCAACCGATCAGATGGTGTGGGTTCAAAGAATGAACAATATTCGTAATAGGGTCAGTGAGATTATATCTGAAGAATTGATTTATAGGTAAAGAAGGCATCGGCGGGATTCGGTTCCCGCCGATGCCTTCTTTATTGCTACGGCATTTCAGTTTTGAAACGGTCACAGTGTGGTGATTCATGCGGGCTGCTATAAACTGCGGATAAAGTTGTAATCGTCCTTCCATTTTTGAAAAGCGATTTCGTTCCCAGCCTTCATACCATTGATGTTCATTCGCTGTCTAAGGAATCTCATAACATCATACTTGGACGCCTTTCCTGTATCAATGGCACATTTGAGAATTCGCTGCCGCTGGACAGCGCTCAATCCGGCAGTTTGGCTGACTGTGTAACCCATATCATAGAATATCGATGTATCTTCGAAACCAGAAAGGTTGCCAGAGGTGTTATTCTCGTACATAATCCTGCAGCGTGGCACACCATAGCTTTCAAACATTTGAATTAGGGCATCCAGTGAAATGCGAAACTGCTTGCAATGGGCGCACCTCGCGATGGTGTACTGCTTGTCCGGTTTTCCGTAAAAGCTGAAATCAACTCGCATATTCTTGAGCTGGTGATTCTCTTCTCGGCAAGCATCTGTGCCGCAAAATACAACCAAGGTGTCCGAAGTTCTGAACTTATAAATATCAGGCGAACTGGCAGCATTGCCGAACATTTCGCAAACGCCTTCAATCATATCTTTGCGGGCACAAAGACTATACAGCCGTTTGATCCACGGCAGCCCAGCGGATAATGCCTCTGCATTATGCTCTATTGGCATACATGCAAGATGTGCAGCGAGCTCTTTTTCAATCTTGCGCTGCTCCGCTTGAACTACATCATACATTTTTTGAACTTCGTTACTCTTTAGAATTACTTGGCACTTGGCAACCGGGTCATATCGTTTGATGCGGAGGGCGCTATCTGGCTTGACCCAAAGGATGCTATCCTGTGATTCATAGCACTCATCATAGACAAACTCGATGGCCCCGAATGTGTCGAGAATATAAGCCGATTCTGCATCCCAGTTTCTCGATAGTCTTCGCTCAACAGCCAGTCTAAACTCATCAGGATTTCTCGGATAACGAAGCCAGTTGTGGCGATAGTCGGCATCAAAGCTGCACGAAATCATCTCACTGCAGAAATATGCTTCATTGCAGCAATCGTCATACTTGATTAAGTCTTTTTCATGGCAAAATGAAATCAGTTCCGTAATAGCTGGATGCCGAGTATCCGCTAAAGTGCATCCGTAGGCCATGAACTCGCCCTGCACTCGCATTAGGAGTCCGACATAGTGTGTATAGTCTTCCGGTTGGAGGCCGAATTCCACGAATTCCTCTAATGTTGCCGGTTCCGCCCTCTTACTGAGGGCATTGTCGTGAATTGTATCAAATAGTGCTGCCATCATCTATCCTCCGGTTAACATTCTATATATCGCTCATGTGGCAGAGCCCGCTTCATTCAATTTGTTCGCCCAAAACATCATCCGCCAAACAGCTTGAGAATCCCATACACGATTAAAATCACCACGATCATCGTCAGGCACCCGCAGCCGCCACCTCCGCCAGAACCGCCGGAGGAGCCGCCTGAATCATTGTCGCCTGTTGCTATTTTGAACAGTGCATAGTCACGACCATCTACATGGCCGTCATTGTTGAAGTCTCCGAATGGCATAGATTAGCCTCCGTATGTATTATAATATGTTCACTATCGATTCCATTTTCGCCCATGGCCATAGCTAACAGATGGATACTCATCTACTGAAAGAGTAGGTGCCAAATCTTGCCAATCTTGATAGGGGTCCTTCCTAATAATATCTGTGACTACACAGCGGAATCCTTTGGAATCTAAAAAGCTATCTCCGATTTTCAAACCCAAGTACCTCTTGTGGCCTTCGTTCTTCTGTATATTAATTTTAATCTGGACGGTTGTCATCTCGGCGCTTCGATAAACAAGTATATCTGCGTTTTGAGCAGCCTTTGCAGTAGGATTTTTGTTAGATGATCCTTCCCCATCAGCTTTTTTACTATTATGGTTGGATGCAGTGCAACTCCTGATTGCCTTAATATCATCTTCCAATACTGGAAGAACAGAAATATCCTGAAATACAGCACCATCTTTATAAATTTTATTGGAATAGTGTCTTAAACAAAAAAGATCCAACCATGCCGAATATTGCGTTTCTAATCCCGCGAAAGATAACCCAACCGCATGTGCCATAAATAATTTCGGGGTGACCTCGTCCAGCTGTACTTCAAAAGGCCTTAGATCAGACATTGAATTCTGAAAATGCTCTGTAATTTTTTTCTGTATGCGATAAGGTATTACATCCCAAGATGTGTAATTAATTGCGTTAATCACACATTCCTTTTTCTGCACAATACTCTCTTCGCAATGTCGCCGAAAGTCCACATATATTCTATATTCCGACTCTAAAAAATAAAGTTCATCGTCTGATATGGAATCCGATTCTATACTTATTTTCAGTTCATTTTGGAAGTAAGCCTTGAATTCATCAGAGATGAGACTCAATGCTTCTTTTATACGGTGTTTTCTTTCCTCCTCTTCCTTCCTTTGCTTCATTTCTTTCTCGGTGTGTTTTTGAACTGCCTCACGCTCCTGCGCAATACGCGAATACTGTTCCAGCGTATATGAAAGAGGACAGCCGCAGTTCGGACACGATTGTGCGTGTATAGATACAATATGATGGCAATCGAAACATTCCACAAGATTCCCATTTTTTTGCGCTTTGCTCTCCTCGGAGTTACCTTGCGAAGAAGTTATGTCATAATCTATGGTATGGACATTGCTAACCACAGGAAGATTTACTTTTGGTGAACATATTCTCTGGGCATACTCAAGATTTACCTGTGTATTCGTATTATACCAGCATTTTTTAGAATAAAGCCAGCGCCATCTATTTGCTTTCAGTTCAGAGAGCACATCCGCAGAAGGCCTATCTTCAAAGTAAATTTCTATTCCTTTCAGTGGTTGATTAATGCTAAATCGAGCCATTGTTCAATACCCCCGAGTAGTTTTATCTGACATGATTGCCGTACAGTAACCCATTATTTGGCAAATTCGATCCTCACTTGATGCCCCTCTACGATCTCCGTATACATATACCTCGGCTCGGCGTAATCGTTGTGCTCCATTACCCACTTTATTATAGTGCCGAGATCGGAATCTTGCAAGGGTTCTACATCGTAGCCCCTGAAAATGTGATAACAGGACGCTTCCTCACCCCTACGGAACACGGTGACAAATACCGGAGCATCCCCGCCCAAACATTCCATGGCATACTGCTGAGGGATATCATACAGGTGGCTCAGCACATCGTTCACATGATCTTCTCCGGTCCTGTCCGGTAACATTTCTCGGACAACATATAACAGATTCCGATTGCATCTGCACATGGCTACATAAAGCAACATACCCGTGTTGCGGTTATTAATGGCCTCCCCACGGAGTACTTCGATAATTTGGCCGCAGCATTCGTATTCCTTTCCCATCGGCTGAACCTCCCAATTCCTTTAAATTAAGTATATCACAGGAAAATGTTGGGAGAATTTGAAAATGTTTGATTTATTTATTGAATTTATATAAATCTCATATATTTTGCTAGAAATAGTTCTTTAGAAAAATTTTTTAGGCACTTGACAAATCGAAAATCGCCCGCATAATTTGAGCAATTTGACAAAGGAATCGTCCTGTGCTATACTTTATATTAAAATAAACAAACGAGTCTTATCAGCAACAATTTTACAATACACCTATAAGAGATGCGCGAGGGACAAGCCCGATGACCGCACGGCAACCTCCCGGAGAGAAAGGTGCCAAAGCTTGTACGATAGGTAATACCAGCCCCGCAAGCTGGATTTTTTGTACCTATTTTCCGGGAGTTCGGGAAATAGGGCAAATTTTTATGCGAGACGGAGGAGAAAAGATGTTTGGCGCGATTATCGGCGATATTGCCGGCTCAAGATTTGAATTTGACAACTGCAAATCCAAGGAGTTTGAGCTTTTTACCAACACCTGCGACTTCACCGACGATACGGTGATGACGCTGGCGGTGGCGAAGGCGCTGCTGCCCTATGAGGCCATCACGGATATGGACGCCTTCAAGCGGGAGCTTGTCCGGGTGATGCACGAGGTAGGAATGCCGCACCCGCACTGCGGCTATGGCGGAAGATTCTGCACATGGATGATGAAGAATGATATCGAGCCTTACGGCAGCTATGGCAACGGCTCTGCCATGCGGGTGTCCCCGGTGGCGTGGTTTGCCGGTTCTTTGGGCGAGTGTGAAAGGCTGGCGGCGGCCACTGCCGAAGTGACTCACAATCACCCGGAGGGCATCAAGGGCGCTGTGGTGGTGGCGGGAGCCATTTATCTGGCGAGAACGGGTCACTCTATGGCAGAGATCCGGGAGTATACGGAGCAGTACTATCACATCGATTTTACCTTGGATGAGATCCGGCCGGACTACGATTTCGTAGAGACCTGCCAAGGCTCTGTGCCGCAGGCGTTGGAAGCGTTCTTTGAATCCGCCGGTTTCGAGGACGCCATCCGAAATGCCGTTTCCATCGGTGGCGACAGCGACACCATTGCCGACATGGCCGGCGCCATCGCAGAAGCCTACTACGGCGCAGACCGGGAGATGAAGGACATTGCCCTGTCGTATTTGGATTTGGATCTGCTGGATATTGCGGAGGAGTTTGAACGGAGAATTATGCGGCCCAAGATGCCAAGATGATTTCGGATGAAAAATATGCTATACTTTTTAGGGTGATTTTATTGGTGATGGAGGATTGGCTAATATGATACTTAAATAGCTTCTTGCACTTTGCGACGATGGCAATGCCATGATCACGATCATCAGAGAGGATGGTATGGAGCTGGAAAATGCCAAGGCAAGCCTGCTGTATACAAGCAGCCACTACCCGTTCTATAATGTGGTTTCCTTCGGTGTGCACAGAGGGGAACTGCACATTCGCATTAGCAGCGAACCCAATAGGGACGAGAAGCGAAAATTTTATCCGATAAGTTATGGTATAACAGGCGTTACTTCCTCGGAAAATTGAATTGGAAGTATACGCTGAAGGGTGGAGGTAATCCTTATGTTCGAATTGCCGAGCATTGATTTTTCTGAGTTGAACTGTTCGAGTGAACTTGAAACTGTGGGCATTGAGGACGCAAACGATCTTGTTAAGCCGACGATCACTGCCCTCATCAAAGATGGTATTCAGCGTCAAGTTACAGCCTGTAATCTGAGCAAGAGGGCTGCAGACGAATTGGTTGAAGCCTTTGGCAATGAAGGCTTTGCAATTGCGCTGGATAGTGATATCCAGCCAGACATCGCTGTATTGCCAACTTCGTTTTCCCCTACTACAAGCCAGGATGAGAATGAAGATAATCCGGATGCTAACTACACTGCTGAACAGCAAAAAGCTCTAAACTATGCTTCGTGGGCTATTGAAGCCCTCGATTTCAGCGCTTGCCCGCCCTCAGCTGATACGAAACCGATGTATCCGTTAAATCTGTTGAACGCGATATTTGGCGAACGAGGTGAATATCATTTCCACTCCCCGGAATTAATGTCCATTATGTGTGCTCAGTTTGACGATGTACTTGGGACATTGGCGCCCACAGAAGAGAAAGTCCTCCGTGCAATCTATCAAGATGGCAAAACAGAGGATGACTTAATTTGTGCTTTAGGATTGCAGAACAATGAGGTTGCCACTTGGGCGATGCACGAAACGATAAATGCAAAGGCTGGGCGCGCGCGTCGAAAACTCCGCCATCCATCCAGATCGAGAAGAATTAGGGATTTCCTCTGCATTATTTCCTACCTTGAAAATGTCGATGATGCAACATTGGATGATATCAGAAACTCCTGCCTTTATGAGAAAAAACTCTCATGGGAGAATAAATTGAATGGAGAATCCGAAACCCTTGACTGGGATACTTGTAAGATCGGGCATTGTTTTCGGCTGTTATTTGATGTTGACACATTGCCAGCAAATCTTATATTGAACAAGGATGATTTCGGCTGGTGCCAATGGCCCGTGGGACTATTGATGGGAAGCACTTCCGAATCCTTTTTTTCAAATTGTCCTGAGGCGAGCATTTATAAAGCATTTTTCAGTGCAAATGCAGTTCGGCCTCATTACCTTTTGGCTGTTAGGCAGTCTTCTGATGATGTGAAATCATTTGCCCTGTTTGGATTTTCTGACGGCAATTTAAGCAGAGTGCAAATTGACGCGGGCATTCTGAGGAATCTCTATCGCATCATTGAAGAATCGCATTCGGGCAGCGAAAATACAGAAAATCTACGGATTCTTTATGCCGCTGAACGGCAGTATTGCGAGTTACAATTACAGCAGGCTTCTGATCCAAGGGATAAAGAATACTACAAAATGTTTTTGGAGTTAATTAAAAGTCAGCGTGATGCACTTCCCAAGAAATATGATAAGAGACTTTTAGAAGTGACAATCGAAGAGTTAGATTTGGGCTGCCGTGCATTCATGGCTTTGAAACGATATGGGCTCAACACAGTTGAAGATCTCGTACCTATGACAGAGGATGACCTTATAAGAGTACGGAATCTTGGGAGAAAGGCCGCCGAAGAAGTCTTTGGAAAATTAAGGGCTCTTGGCATTGAGCTGAGAAAAAACGGGCAGGAATGCTAACAGGTAAAGTGTTCAGATAATTAAGAATAGATAAATGAGCCAAAAGCACTTGACGAACAAGCGTTCTATATGCTATACTATACCCTGCTCTCATAGCAGAGCCCACAACTGAATATCTGAAATGAAACACAAGGCAGCCGTCGAAAGGGATTGCGGCTGTACCGCTCCTGTTGCTGAGTCTGCCAGCGGAGCGGAAAAAGCAGACATTGAAGGTTTCTGAAAAGCAGAGCCGGTACATAGTTTCATCAAAGATATAGCGAGAGATCATCTCCCGCTGACTTGATGTGCTGTGTACCGGCTCTTTTTGTCGTTGTAGCCACCGTTCACAAAAAGTTTACAAAAATTCTTTCGTGCAAACGGCAAAAAAGTTCCCAGTTGATTATTGAGGGGGTTAATAAATGAGCCTTCTCGCTGCCTACCAATTGAGGGGCAAATTGAAAACTGAATGACCGTCCGAATGGGATATGATTCTGCCACGACCTCCCCGATGGGGGCAAGCAGAACAACGCTGCGGTGAGATTCCGGGGCAGGTACAGAAAAACGACATTCGGAGAAAACGGCAAACAATCCGCAAATTTTTCAAGAAACAGTTCCGTTTTACACCCGTGCTTTCTCCTATTTGTGGGGAAAGCTATTTTACGGTCAAGACCGCGGATTTTCGCAGAGTTCCTTTTGCAGAAACGCTGGACGGCCTCCGCATCGTCTGCGGCGTTTCTATTAGAAAATCCGTGGATTCTGCCGGTCTTGAACGGGGCTTTTTCGGCAAAAACAGGCCTTTTACAAATGCGATCCGAAATGAGGTGAAATTTAAAATGATTACAGGAATCAAGAAGAAAAACAAGCTGACCGAGATATGGTTCGACGAAACCGGCAGCGCAGTCAACATCCGTACTTACAACACCGACCTGAAAAATCGTCTGACGGCCTATGCGGCAAAATATCCCGCCCACTGCCGCCTGACGGACGATGATGAGTGCGGCTGCCTGACCTTTGAGATAGACCGTCGGCGGTTCTCCGTCCGGCTGACCGCTCCCTATTCCGAGGACAGGCGAAGCAAAGCCAAGGAGACGATGACCGCCGTTAATCAGCGGAGACAAAATGACAATTTCAAGAAGCCGCTATGACCGAGAGGTGCTGTCCACAGGAATAACGAGCATCGGATTGTGTCCCCCACAATCCAAATCCGCAGCCTTGCGGTCTGCGGACTTCACTCAGGGGTACGCCCCTGAATACCCCAATTTTACGAAGGAGATGATCTAAATGAAAGAAGAAAAAGTGCGTATCAGAGTACGCCTGACCGAAGAAGAAAAAGAGAAATTGGAGCGCAACAGCGTCCTATGCGGACTGTCCCAAAGCGAATATGTCCGTCAGCTATGCCGGGGTATTCACCCGAAGCCAAAACCGCCGGATGTATTCTGGGAGCTGATGGAGGAGCTATATAAGGCCCATTCCGATTTGAAAGAGTGTGCCAAATACGAGCCGTCCGCCCTTGAACTCTGCACCGAGATCGAACGGCTGGTGCTGGACTTGCAGGAGGTGATCTGATGGCAACGACATCTCTTTGGCACATTAAAGGCCGCTTGAAGGACCTCATTGACTATGTGGAGAATCCGGAAAAGACGGCGGCGAAAACGCCGGAGCTGCAAGACCTCTATAATGTGTTTTCCTATGTCCAGCGCCCGGAGGCTACGCAGGAGGGCGAGTATGTCACCGCCATCAACTGCCTGAAGGAAACGGCGCTGCGGCAGATGATCCTCACCAAGAAGCGCTGCGGCAAGACGGGCGGCTATATCGCTTGGCACGGGTATCAGAGCTTCAAACCGGAGGAGGTCACGCCGCAGCTTGCCCATGAAATCGGCGTGAAGCTGGCAAAGGAGATGTGGGGCGACCGCTTCGAGATCATCGTCACCACTCATCTGGACAAGGAACATCTACACTGCCACTTCTGCTTTAATTCCGTGTCCTTCCGGGACGGCGGCAAGTACAACTATTCCAAAACAGAGCAACAGCGTCTGCGAGAAGCCTCAGACCGACTTTGCCGGGAATACGGGCTGTCCGTCATTGAGAAGCCCCACAAAGCCCCCTCCCGTCCCGTTTGGCTGGACGAGAAAAACGGCAAGCCCACCCGCTACAATGTCTACCGCGCTGATGTGCAGGAGGCAATGAATTTCAGCCGCACGCCCTACTATATGGAGGACTATCTCCGGCGCAAGGGGTATATCACCGACTTTACGGGCAGGCACTGGAAAATCCGTCTGCCGAAATATGAACACTTTACAAGGCTGGACACTCTGGATGAAAGGTGGACGCCGGATAATATCCGCATCGGACGATACGCCTCTTTCGGCAATCGTAGGGCGTACATCAGCTACCCACCCCAAATGCCGCAGGAGCTTTTGGACTGGTTTCAGCCGTTCCACAAGACCAGCCACATCTACAAGCTGTATCTGCACTACTGCTATCTGCTGGGATACTTACCGAAGCACACCGACTATAAGCCTACCAGTCCGTATCTGAAGGAGGACTTGCGGAAGCTGGACGAGCTGTCCCAGCAGGTGCGGTATATGAGTAAATACGGCATTGAAACCTTTGACGATCTGTATGCAGACCGGGAGAAAATCCGGCAGGATATGGACACCCTCATTGCCCGCCGCACCAAGCTGCAAAACAGGATACGCCGTGCCGCACCCGCCGAAAAGGAAAACCTGCGGCAGGAAAAGGCGGGTGTGACGAAGCAAATCACCGCCCTGCGAAAGCAGCTAAAACTGAATGAGGCCATTGAGGTGCGTTCTGCCAAGATACAGGAAAAGACAGATTTGCTCTATGCCAACGAATACCGTGCCAAGGAAGCACAGCAGCAAAAGAAAGCGCAGAGAAGGGAGCGTGACGCACGATGAGTGCCGATAACGAAATCTATACACAACTTGACCGCATTACAGACCACCTTGCGACAATGACCAAGCAGGAGCGCATAGCGTGGTTTCGCAGAAGCGCCTATGCGCAGCCGCTGAATTTCACCAGAGAAATTGACGGTACGGTATATGCCGTAAGAGCCTTTTTCAAAGAGGACGCAAGAGAAAATATCACCGACAAAGTACAGCGTATCATTTTGAACGATACAAAAAACAGAAAACAGATTTGAAATTATCGCATTAAAGTGTTGAAGTTTACAGTTGGATATGGTAGAATAAGCTCACCTACAAATTCGATCATATCCGGCTGTGGAAAGGAGAGCTATGACAAAACAACCGGATAAAATCACAGCCCTGTATTGCCGCCTGTCCCGTGACGATGAGCAGAACGGCCTGTCAGGGTCCATCAAGAATCAGCAGGCCATCCTTGAGAAGTACGCACAAGAAAATGGCTTCCGGAACACCCGTGTGTTCATTGATGACGGCTGGTCAGGTACGAACTTCGCAAGACCGGCGTTCACGGAAATTATGGAGCTGGCGGAAAAGGGTCTTATCGGCACCTTGATCGTCAAGGATCACTCCCGCTTGGGGCGTAATCGCTTGATAGTAGGGCAGCTATTGGAAGAAGGCTTCGACAGCCTCGGCGTCCGCTACATCGCCATTATGGACAACATCGACACCGCCAAGGGCATCAGCGACCTTGTCCCGATGCAAGACCTGTTCAACGAGTGGCACGCTAAGAACACCAGCCAGAAGGTACGCAATGTGTTCAAGAGCAAGGGAATGTCCGGCGCACCGCTGACCACCAATCCGCCCTTTGGGTACCTGAAAGACCCAGAGAGTAAGAACGGCTGGATCATTGATGAAGCTGCGGCAAAGACCGTGCGGCAGATCTTCTCTTGGTGCGTGGACGGCCTCGGTCCTATGCAGATCGCCAAACGGCTGAAAGCTGCCAAGGTGCCGACGCCTACGGAGCATTGGAGCAATATTGGCCGGAATTGCAGTAAACCGCCTGCCGTGCCCTACAACTGGTGCTCGGCTACCGTGGCGGATATTCTCGGCAAACAGGAATACTGCGGTGATACGGTGAACTTCCGCAGCACCACCAAGTCCTTTAAGAACAAGAAGAAAATCGAGCGTCCGCCGGAGGAATGGCAAATCTTCAAGGACACGCATCACGCCATCATCGACCGGGAAACCTTCGCCTTGGTGCAGGAGCTTCGCAAGCACCGCCGCAGGCCCACGAAAAGCGGCATTGTCAGCCCCTTTTCGGGTCTGCTGTACTGTGCCGACTGCGGAGAGAAGCTGTATTACAGTGTCACCAACAACTACAAGCGAGAGCAGGCGTATTTCTTCTGCTCCTCCTACCGCAAGAATTCCGAGGTCTGTTCCGCCCACTATATCCGTGAGAAGGTGGTGGAGCAAATCGTTCTGGAGAGTATGCAGCGCATCCTGCTGAATGTGCAGGTGTTTGAGAAGGAGTTTGCCCGCAAGCAGATGGACTGCTACACGGAGGACAAGAAGAAGCAGCTTGCCGCCAAGCGCCGGGAGTTGAGCAAGGCGAAGAAACGCATTGCGGAGATTGACACCCTGATCCAGAAGATCTATGAGGACAACGCCAGCGGAAAGCTGTCTGATGAGCGCTACGCTACTCTATCCCTGTCCTACGAGGAGGAGCAGAAAACGCTGAAGGCTGCCGTCCTGGAGATGCAGGCGTATCTGGAAACCGAAACGGATAAGACCGAGAGCTTGCAGCGGTTTATTCAGAAGGTGAAACAAATCACGGAGCTGAAAGCCCTGACCCCGGAGCTGGTCCACGAGTTCGTGGACAAAATCGTGGTGTATGCGCCCAGATACCTTGACGGCAAGCGAGTGCAGCTTTTGGACATCTATTACAGCGGCGTGGGCATTCTCCACGAGCTGACCCCGGAGGAAATGGAAGAAGCCTTCCAGCACCACCTCGCCCAGCGTAACAAAGAGAAAACGGCGTAACCACAGGGGTTACACCGTTTCCGAGAACTTATTAATCTGAGATACAAGAGCCGCCCCGGGGCACCTTCCTTACGGAGGGTGCCCCGAGGGCCGTCTCTTTTCCGGTGTATGAACTTACGCCTGCGTCAGGAAGGTATCCGACTCATCCACGGTGTGCATGTGCTCCAGCATGCGGGTGACCATGTTGCTGTAGCCCCACTCGTTATCGTACCACGCAATGAGCTTGACGAAGTCGTGATCCAGCATGATGCCGGCGGTCTCATCGAAGATGCAGGGGCAGGAATTGCCAATCAGGTCGGTGGACACCACCTGATCGCGGGTGTAGCCGATGATGCCCTTCATGTATGTCTCGGAGGCATGGAGGATCTCGTAGCAGATGTCGGCATAGGAGACGCTGTTGCTGAGACGGGCGGTGAGATCCACCACGGACACGTCCGCCGTGGGGACGCGGAACGCCATGCCGGTCATCTTGCCCTTCAGGGACGGGATAACGCGGCCCACGGCCTTGGCTGCGCCGGTGGAGGTGGGGATGATGTTGTTCAGGATGGAACGGCCGGTGCGCCAGTCGCTGCCGCCGCGGGAGTCCACGGCCTTCTGCTTGGCGGTGGAGGCGTGGATGGTGGACATCAGGGACTGCTCGATGCCGAACTCCTTGTGGATAACGTAGGCCAGCGGGGCTAGACAGTTGGTGGTGCAGCTGGCGTTGGAGACGACGCGCATATCGGAGCGGTACTCGTCGCTGTTGACGCCGAAAACGAAGGTGGGCGTGGCGTCGTCCTTGGCGGGAGCCGTCAGGATGACCTTCTTGGCGCCGCCCTTGAAGTGGCGGCTGGCCTTGTCGGTGGTGTTGTTGGCACCGGTGGATTCGATGATGTACTCCGCGCCGCAGTCGGCCCAGTTAATCATGGCGGCGTCAGACTCGCTGTAAATTTTGATCTTACGGCCATTGACCACCAGATCGCCTCCGGCGTGCTCCACCATGCCGGGGAAGTTGCGGAAAACAGAGTCGTACTTCAGCAGGTATACCATATAGTCGATGTCCGCCTTGCGCAGGTTGATGCCGCAAATGTCAAACTTTTCCGGATCCTCCGTCAGGATGCGCATGACGACACGGCCGATACGGCCAAATCCGTTGATACCGATTTTGATTCCCATGATGCTTTCCTTTCCTTCTTTGTCCGCAGCAGCTGCGGTATTTGTTCCAAGTACATTATAGCACCCAAAACGGATTTGTCACTATAAATTTGCAATTTTGTTTCTTAAATTTTTATTTTTGCCGTTTACGTGGCAAAAATCGTTAAATAATGTTCAAATTCAAATCCAAACGTTCCATACGTTTTGGACTATGCAGACGTGCCGGAGAAGCGTGAAAACAGGCGGGGCGATGCCCCGCCTGTCTGCGGTCTTGGCCGGTTTTCTGACAGCCTGCGGCGGGGCTGCTCTTACAGGATGATGCAGATGAGCCCACCGCCGCCCTCATTGATGATGCGCTCCAGCGCCTCCCGCAGCTTGGCCTGCGCGTCCGGCGGCATACGCTTCAGCTTGGCCTGCAGATCCTCCCCCGCGATCTCGTTGAAGCTGCGGCCGAAGATGTTGGACTCCCAGATCTTACCGGTGTCGCCCTCGAACTGCCGGAGCAGGTAGTTGACCATCTCCTCCGACTGCTTTTCGTTGCCCACGATAGGCGACACGGTGGTGGAAACATCCGCCCGGATCATGTGGATGGACGGCGCGCTGGCCCGCATGCGGATGCCGTAGCGTCCTCCCTGCCGGACGATCTCCGGATCCTCCAGCTCCAGCTCCTCCACAGTGGGCAGCACGATGCCGTAGCCCGTCTCACGGGCGGCAATCAGTGCGGGGGCCACCTTGTCATAGGCCTTGCGCACCTCGGCAAGCTCCGTCAGCAGCTCCATCAGGTCGCCGTCATCGCTGACGGACAGGCCGGAGCGCTGAGACAACGTGGTGTAGAACAGGCCGCGGGGCAGGCGGATGCTGGCCTGTGCCACGCCCTGTCCCAGATCCATGGCGTCCACGCCGGCGGACTCCACATTCTCCGTATTCTGCAGGGACGCCAGATACGGTGCAAGCTGGCGGATGCAGTGCAGGCCCGCAGTGCCCGCCGCGATGCGCTGGTACAGGTCGCTTTTGATGGGGTGCTCGCCGGGCAGGGCGTCCACCCACGGCGGCAGAAAAACGTCCAGCTCCTGCAGGGGAAATTCGTACAGCAGGCCCTGCAGGAGGGAGCGCAGCTCCTGCTCTTCCAACGCCAGACAGTTTACCGGCAGGCAGCTGACACCGAATTTCTCACCGATCTCCGCTGCGATGGATGCGGCCCGGGAGCCGCGTGGGTCGGCGGAGTTCAGCAGCACCAGAAACGGCTTGCCAATCTCCTGCAGCTCCCGGATAACGCGCTCCTCCGCTTCCAGATAGTCCTCGCGGGGAATGTCGGTAATAGTGCCGTCGGTGGTAATGACGATGCCCACGGTGGAGTGGTCGGTGATGACCTTGCGGGTGCCAATCTCCGCCGCCTCGGTCATGGGGATCTCATGGTCGTACCACGGCGTCATCACCATGCGGGGCGACAAATCCTCGAACTGCCCCATGGCGCCGGGCACCATGTAACCCACGCAGTCGATGAGCCGCACGGAGAAGGTCACGTCGTCCTCCAGCCGGATACAGACGGCCTCCTCCGGCACGAACTTGGGCTCGGCTGTCATGATGGTGCGGCCGGAGCCGCTCTGGGGCAGTTCGTCCTGCGCCCGGTCACGGCGGTATGCATTGTCGATATGGGGCAAGACCTGCGTTTCCATGAAGCGCTTGATGAAGGTGGATTTGCCCGTCCGTACCGGGCCTACCACCCCGATATAGATACTGCCGCCCGTGCGGGCCGCCATATCCTGATAGATGGATGTGGATCGATTCATAATGCCTTCCTCCGAATCCTGACTGTTGTCCTATCTCTATGCGGCGGCGGGGATTTTTAGAAGCGTGGGGAATTCTACGGACAAATTCGCGGCAGAGTGTTGCTTTTGTAACATCAACCATCCGTTTACAAGGGAAGACCCTTGTAAACGGATGGTTGATGTGATAAAATATGCACAATACAGCGGATACATCCGCGTGGACAGGGGTGGCAGACATGGAGGATATGACTGTAGACCGCCGCGTAAGAAAAACAAAGAAGCAGCTGCGGCAGGCACTGATGCATCTGATGGCGGAAAAGCCGTCCCGCAGTATCTCCGTCCGGGAGCTGGCCGAGCGGGCCGATATCAACCGGGGTACGTTCTACATCCACTATAGGGATGTGGACGATCTGCTGCAGCGGCTGGAGGACGAGATGGCCGAGCGGCTCATTCTGGTGTGCCGCAAGCACGCCCACAGCAGCGGCGAGGGCAGCGCCTATCCCTATCTGGCCGATCTGTACCGTTTCGCCAGGGACAATGCCGATCTCTGTCTGGTGCTGCTGGGACCCAACGGCGACCGGGCCTATACGGAGCGTATATGCGCCATTCTGCGGGACTGCTTCCTGCGGGACTTCGTGGGCCGCTTCTACGGCGGCGATCCGGAGCGGCTGTCCTATTTCTGTCACTTCATTGTATCGGGCAACCTGTCCCTGACGCTGAAATGGCTGCAGGACGGGGCAAAGGAGTCGCCGGAGGAAATGGCCGAACTGGCCGGTACGCTCATCATGGACGGCGTTCGGGTGCTGTGAACGCAAAACGCACAAAAAAGACATCCCTCATATGAGGGATGTCTTTTTTGTGCGTTTTGGTGGTTAGAGCTCTGGATCCCAGCTGCGGCGCTCCCGGCTTTGGGGGGCATCCTCCTGCGCTGGTTCTGTTGTGTGTTGGGCAGCTCCCTGCCGCTGAAAGTCCAAAAAGCGGGTGCCCTGAAACGTCAGCAGGCCGGCGTCACCCTCGGCCAGCAGGCCATACGCCCGACCGGAGAGGCGCAGCTCCATGCGGTCGCCGCCGTCAAACTCGAAGGCGGCGTAGTAGGTGGTGGAGCGCGTGGTGTGCCCCGCATCGTTGCCGTGATGGTGATGGACGCTGACGTTTTCGCGCTTCGCCACTACGCGGGCGGCTACGGTCAGCTTGGGCGAGCGGTTGTTTTTGCTCCACTCCATCAGGCTTTTGCCGGCGTTGAACATGAACACAAAGAGAATGGTCACGAACATTACCATAAACAGGATCCGGAACAGGCCCAGACCGCCGAAGCCGAACATGCCGGAATGGAAACCGAACACAGATGACATGGATACGCCTCCTTTCTGATGGGGACAGTATAGCAGTTTTTCCGCTGTTTGTCCAGCAACCTGAGGTTTGCAGGTTGTAGGGACGGAGAAAACCGCGCAACCTGAGGTTTACAGCGGCATCAACCCTTGGTCAGGTGGCCCATGGCCGCCCGCAGCATCAGCTTTTTGGTGCCCACGGTGTCGAAGGCCACCTCGATGAGGGCATCGTTTCCCATGACACGGACGGACAGCACCATTCCCTGCCCGAAGGCGTCGTGTCGCACGCTCTCCCCCGGCGCCAGCTGCATCAGGCTGCCGGCAGGCGCCACCTTCCGGCCGGACGCCGTCTGGAGCAGCTTTCCGGCGGGCTCCGCAGCCGCGCGGGACGTTGTGACCGGCGGAGTACGGTGGCTCTGGCCGCTACCGTAAGCGCCGTATTTTTCGCCGTACCCAGCGCACCGGGAGGCATAGCCGTCGCCGCTGCCATCGCCCCAGCCCACGTCGCTCTCTGCGCTGCGGGGCTGCGGCTTGCTGAGCCACTCCATGTTCTCCTCCGGGACTTCCTTCAGGAACCGGGAGGGCATGGCCGGGGCCGTGCGGCCAAACAGCATGCGCTGCCGGGCGTTGGTTAGGGTCAGCGTCTCCTTGGCGCGGGTCATGGCCACATAGCAGAGACGCCGCTCCTCCTCCATCTCTTCCGCGTCGCCCATGGCGCGATTTCCCGGGAAAAGGCCGTCCTCCATGCCCACCACATAGACGTGGGGGAACTCCAGCCCCTTGGCAGCGTGCATGGTCATCATGGTCACGCAGTTATCGCTGTCGGACTGGCTGTCCAGATCGGTGTACAGCGCCACCTCGTCCAGAAAGCCCGCCAGCGTTGGTTCGCCCTCCGCGTTTTCCATGTAGCCCCGGATGCTGGATTTCAGCTCCTCCACATTTTCCAGACGGCCGCGGCTCTCCATATCGTCCTTTTCCCGCAGGGCGGCGGTGTAGCCGCTCTTATCGCAGACCAGATCGTAAAATTCCAGCAGGTCGCAGCCTTCTATCTGGCGGCGCAGCGATTCAATCATATCTGTAAAGGTCAACAGCTTGCCAGCTGCATTCTTCAGTTCCGGATAGTCGGCGGCGCGGCGGAACACGTCGTACAGGGCGCTCCCCTGTTCCGTGGCGATAAGCTGCGCCTTATCTACGGTGGCCTGGCCGATCTTGCGGGACGGCACGTTGACGATGCGCCGCAGCCGCAGATCATCGGCGGTGTTGCTGATGACGCACAGATAGGCCAGCATGTCCTTGACCTCGGCGCGGTCGAAGAACTTCATGCCGCCGTAGATCTTGTAGGGCACGCCGTTGCGCTTGAAGGCGTATTCCAGCGCGTTGGACTGGGCGTTCATGCGGTAGAGCACGGCGTTGTCCTTCCAGCTGCCGCCCCGGCGGTAGGACATCATGATCTGGCCCACCACATAGTTAGCCTCATCGCTCTCGTTGAAAGCGGTCTTGATGACCACCTTCTCCCCCGCGCCGTTGTCCGTCCACAGCGTCTTACCCTTGCGGCCCTCATTGTGACGGATAACGGCGTTGGCCGCGTCCAGAATGTTCTGGGTGGAGCGGTAGTTTTGCTCCAGACGGATGGTACGGGCGCCCTGATACTCCTTTTCAAAGCTGAGGATGTTGCTGATGTCCGCGCCGCGGAAGCGGTAGATGCTCTGGTCGTCGTCGCCCACCACGCAGATGTTGCGCTGCCGGTTGGTCAGCAGACTGGCCAGCAGGTATTGCAGGTGGTTGGTGTCCTGATACTCGTCGATGAGGATGTAGCGGAACTTGTTCTGATAGTACGACCGCACGTCCGGGCAGCTTTGCAGCAGTCGGACGGTGTGGAGGATGATGTCATCGAAGTCCAGCGCGTTGGCGTCGCACAGCTTTTTGTTGTAAAGCGCATACACTTTACCTATTCTGATACGGCGCCAATCGTTAATGGCCTGCCACTGCTGAATGAATTCCTCCGGCGACTGCATCTCATCCTTGGCGCGGGAGATAATGCTCAGAAGCTCCCGGGTGGGGAACGCCTTCTCATCCAGTGAAAGCTCCTTGAGGATATCCTTGATGACCCGCTTGCTGTCGTCCGTGTCGTAAATGGTAAAGCTGCGGTCGAAGCCGATGCGGTCGATGTCCCGGCGCAGGATGCGGACGCAGGCGGAGTGGAACGTGGAGGCCCACACATCCTGCGCCACCTCCTCCCCCAGCATGCGGCCCAGACGCTCCTTCAGCTCGTTGGCGGCCTTGTTGGTGAAGGTGATGGCCAGCACCTCCCACGGGCGGGCCGGCTCCACGGCGCAGAGGTACTGCATCAGCGGACGCTGCTCCTCGTCCGGGGATTTGGCATATTCCTCCAGAAACGCGGCCTCGTCCTCCGTCACCGGGATAGGGATGTCCTCGCTGTCGCTGCCCCGGCCGTAGCGCAGCAGGTTGGCCACACGGTTGATGAGCACCGTGGTCTTGCCCGACCCGGCACCGGCCAGCAGCAGCAGCGGACCCTCCGTGGTCAGCACGCCCTCCCGCTGGCGGGGGTTCAGCTTTTGAAAATCGGCGGCGATAGCTGCCTGCCGCGCCGCGATGAATCGTTTTTCCAGTTCCGTCATACAGAAGCCTCGCTTTTCTCTTTCTTACTTCTCATTTTAATACATGCGGGCGCTGCGGTCAACCTCCCACAGAAATTTTATAGAATTTTTGTTCGATTTATATTGACAAGAACGATTGTTCGATTTATAATGCGAATAGAACATAAGTTTGACGAGGAGGTAACTGACTATGACGACCATCGGACTGCTGATCACCCTGCTGGGCGCGGGCTCCATTGCTGCCAATGTGATGCGGCTTATCGACTGCATCGACCACCCGGCCCCCCGCCGCAGACGCCGCACGGCGTAACGATATGGACGTTCTGGAGAAGCTGACCATCCTGACGGATGCGGCCAAGTACGATGCCGCCTGCACCTCCAGCGGTGTGCGGCGCGGCTCCAGACCCGGCATGACCGGCAACACATCCTCCTCCATTGCCGGGTGCTGCCACAGCTTCTCCGCAGACGGGCGCTGCATCACACTGCTGAAGGTGCTGATGAGCAATGTGTGTGTCTTCGACTGCAAATACTGCGTCAACCGGCGCAGCAATGACACGCGGCGGGCGGCGTTTACGCCGCGGGAGCTGGCGGAGCTGACCATCGGCTTCTACCGGCGGAACTACATCGAGGGGCTGTTTCTGTCCAGCGGTGTGCTGCGCAGTCCGGACTATACCACCGAACAGATGATCCGGGCGCTGCGCATTCTGCGGGATGAGTACCGGTTTAATGGGTATATCCACGCCAAGGCCATTCCCGGAACCGCGCCGGAACTGGTGCGGCAGTTGGGACTGCTGGCAGACCGGCTCAGTGTCAACATTGAACTGCCGTCCCAGAACGGGCTGCGGCTGCTGGCGCCGGATAAGACGAAAGATGCTATCCTGCGGCCCATGGGGCAGATACGGGACGGCGTGGCCCAGAGTAAGGCGGAGCTGGTGAAGTACAAACACGCGCCGTCCTTTGCGCCGGCGGGTCAGAGCACCCAGCTGATCGTGGGCGCTACCGGCGACAACGACCGGCATATCCTCCGGCTGACAGAGTCATTATATGAGAAGTACCGGCTGAAGCGGGTATTCTACTCCGCCTATGTACCGGTGGTGGAGAACAGCCTCCTCCCTGCGCTGGACACCAAGCCGCCGCTGCTGCGGGAGCACCGGCTGTATCAGGCCGACTGGCTGCTGCGGTTCTACGGCTTCCGAGCGGAGGAGCTGCTGGATGCGGCGCACCCCAACTTCGACCAACGGCTGGATCCGAAATCCAGCTGGGCGGTGGCACATCTGGAGCTGTTCCCGGTGGAGGTCATGCGGGCCGATCTGGAGACACTGCTGCGGGTACCGGGCATCGGACCGGTCAGCGCGCGGCGTATCCTGTCGGCGCGGAGGCAGACAAATCTGCGGTTCGAGGATCTGAAGAAGCTGGGCGTTGTGGTGAAGCGGGCGCAGTTTTTCCTCACCTGCGGCGGACGGATGCGGCAGGGGCTGCACTTTTCCCCTGCCACGCTGCCGGTGCAGCTGGAGCGGATGGAGCGCGACCTGCTGGTTGAAAACGGCGTGGAGCAGCTGTCGCTGTTCGACAGCGCGGGGTGAACGGGATGGATGTGGTCTATGAATACGATGGCACTTTGGAAGGGTTCCTGTGCTGTGTGTACGACAGTTACGTATATAAGGAATCCCCCGTCGGTTTTTCTGCCGACGAGGGATCACTATCCTTGTACGAGGTGCGCGCCGTGGTGACGGACGCCGCTCACGGGCGACGGGTTTACCAGGGACTGGTCAGGCGGTCTGGCAAGGCGGCCAATATACTGCAGCGGGCCTTCCTGACGTGCATGGAGGATAAGGAGATGCGGCTCTACGCCTTTGTCCGCAGGGTGTTTCAGGAGGGCGGCGGGTTCATGCAGGATCTGTCCGATCCGGTGTGCTATCCGCTGCACAAGGCCATCCGACATATGAATGGAGAGCTGGAGAAGCTGCGGGGCTTCGTGCGGTTCTCCGACTATAACGGTGTGCTGGGGGCGGTCATCGAGCCGAAAAACCGGGTGCTGCCACTGCTGCGGTACCATTTCTGTGACCGCTACGCCAACGAGACATTTTTCATCTTTGACCGCACCCATCGTGAGGTGCTGCTGTACGCCAGAGGCGTCTCCCGCATCGCGCCGCTGGAGCATCTGGAGCTGGCGGTACCCGACGATAAGGAACTCCAGTACCGGCGGCTGTGGAAGACATTCTTCGAGACGGTGGCCATCCCGGAACGGAAGAATCCCCGCTGTCAGGACACGTTCCTGCCCAAGCGCTATCGCGGGGTCATGACGGAATTTCTGCCCGCAGAGTACGAAAAAGCGTCGGGTCAGATGGAAAGGCCGCAGCTGCCGACGTAAGCAGAGACAATACTTTTCGCATTTTACTGCTACGCGGAAAATGCGGCGCAGAGCGGCGGCACACCCCGTATACCGGGAGTCTTTGGTCAACGCAGCGGCACCTGCCGGTCAGTCGCTTAGCAATTCTCGCAGCTTTTGTAGGCTGCGGCGCTCCATCCGGGACACCTGCACCTGCGAGACGTGGAGCAGCCGAGCGGCCTGCTCCTGCGTCAGCCCCTTGAAGAAGCGGAGCAGAATGGTCTTTCGCTCCTGCTCTGGCAGGCAGTCGATGGCCTCCCGCAGGGCGATGCGCTCCACTATGCGGGCTTCCGGCTCCTCCGTGCCCAGCAGGGATTCCAGCGTCAGGCCGTCTGCCGTCTCCTGCTGCAGGGACTCCGGCGCTACCACCGCCAGTTCAATGTTGGCGATTTCCTCCACGGTCAGGCCCGTCTCTTCTGCTAATTCGGAGAGTTTTGGCGCGCATCCCAGCCGATTTTGCAGCCGCTCCCGTGCGGTCCAGAGCATCTGCCCCTTTTCACGCAGAGTGCGGCCCACCTTGATGGGCCCGTCATCCCGCAGAAAGCGGCGTATCTCCCCGGCAATCTTAGGCACGGCGTAGGTGGAAAATTGTGTCCCGTATGTGAGGTCAAAACCCTTTACAGCCTTTATAAATCCAATACATCCAAGCTGATAGAGGTCATCGGCCTCCACGCCACAGGTGCGGTAGCGCTTGACGATAGACCAGATGAGTCCGGCATTTTCCACCAGCATTTGTTGGCAAGCATCATCGTCCCCCTGCTGCGCCCGTTCCAGCAGCGCCATGCGGTCTTCGGCGGTCATCTGGTCACAAGACGCGGGGCGATGCGTTTGCGCATCTGGACGGTAGTACCCTTTCCGGGCAAGGAGCGGACGGTGAGCTTATCCATGAAGCTTTCCATGATGGTGAAGCCCATGCCGCTGCGTTCGCTGCCGCCGGTGGTGAACAGCGGGCGGCGGGCTTCCTCTACATCCGGGATACCGCAGCCCCAATCGCGGACGGTAATTTCCAGGACGCCCCCCTTCAGGAGCTTCATTTTCATGATGACCTTTCCCAGCGCGTCTGGGTAGGCATGGACGATGGCGTTTGTTACCGCTTCGCTGACGGCAGTCTTGATGTCGCCCAGCTCATCCAGCGTGGGATCCAGCTGGGCGGCGAAGCCGGCTGCCGCCGTGCGGGCGAAGCTCTCGTTATTGCTGCGGCTGAGAAATTCAAGGGTCACATAATTTTCTGCGCGTGTCATATGTAATCTCCTCCTTCGATATGTTTATTCAATGGGCATCATGCGGCCGATGCCGGCAGCTTCGAACACCTTACGGGGCTGCGGCGCCACATGGTGCAGCGCCACGCTGCCGCCCAGCTCCCGCATGCGCTGCCAGCCCCGCAGCGCAACGGCGATACCGGAGCTGTCCATGAACGTGACGCCCGAAAAGTCCAAAACGAGCACCATGGGAAGCGACCGCTGGATCTCCTGCTCCAGACAGGCCAGCAGCCCCTTGGCGCCGTGGTGGTCGAGCTCTCCCTTCAGGGCCAGCTCCAACTGGTTACCCTGATGCTTTGCAGATATTTCCATATGCAATGCTCCTTTGTAAAAGCGTTCTAAAAAGTAATCACCGCAGATCAATGATCTACGGTGATTATAGTTTATTTTTGCAGTTTTCTGTGTCGAATTACGCCTGTAACCGCAGGAAATTCAGATCTGCATAGCAGCGGCAGACTCATCCAGTTTGGCAATGAGCGCACGGGCCTTCTCCGCCTTCTCACGTTCGGCGTTCACCACGTTCTCGGGGGCGCGGGAGGTGAAGGATTCGTTGGCCAGCTTGGCTTCGATGCGCTGCAGGTTCTCCTCTGCCTTTTTACGCTCGGCGGCGATGCGCGTCAGCTCCTTGGCGATGTCCACCAGCTCTGCCATGGGCATATAGATGGTGGCATCGTGGGTGGCCACTGTCACCATGCCGGTCAGGTCGGCGGGAGCGGCGGTCTGCACTGTCAACTCGCTGGCGTAGGCCATGCGGGTGATGAAATGTGCGCCCAACTGATAGTTTTCCGGCTTGGCGGCCACGATGACGACCTGCGCCTTGCGGCTTGGCGGCACATTCATCTCGGCGCGGCGGGCGCGGATGGCAGAGATGGCATCCTTCACCGCCTCCATGGCCGTTTCAGCCTCCGGGAAATGCAGCGCGTCCTGATACTCCGGCCACTTGGCGGTGATCAGATAGTCGCCCTCATGGGGCAGCGCCTGCCAGATCTCCTCGGTGATGAAGGGCATGAACGGGTGCAGCAGCTCCATGATGCGCAGCAGCACATAGCACAGCACGTTCTCCGCCGCCAGCTTGGCGCTCTCGTCCTCGCCGTTGAGACGGGTCTTGGTCAGCTCGATATACCAGTCGCAGTAGGTGTCCCAGATGAAGTCGTAGATCTTGGCGGAGGCCACGCCCAGCTCGTAGGCCTCCAGATTGTCAGTGACCTCGCGGATCAAAGTGTTCAGACGGCTAAGCACCCACTTGTCCTCCAGCTCCAGCTTTTCCGGCAGCTGTACCTTGTCGATGGACAGGTTCATCATCACGAAGCGGCTGGCGTTCCAGATCTTGTTGGCAAAGTTGCGCATGGCTTCGCACTTTTCCACGAAGAAGCGCATGTCGTTGCCGGGGCTGTTGCCGGTGATGAGGTTGAAGCGCAGCGCGTCGGCGCCGTACTTGTCCGCCATCTCCAGCGGGTCGATACCGTTACCCAGAGACTTGGACATCTTACGGCCCTTATCGTCACGGACGAGGCCGTGGATTAACACGGTCTTGAATGGCTCCTTCTTCATCTGCTCCATGCCGGAGAAGATCATGCGGGCCACCCAGAAGAAGATGATGTCGTAGCCCGTGACCATGACGGAGGTGGGATACCAGTAGTTCAGGTCGGCAGCGTCCAGATCGGGCCAGCCCATGGTGGAGAAAGGCCACAGGGCGGAGCTGAACCAGGTGTCCAGTACGTCCTCCTCCCGGGTCAGGTGGGTGCTGCCACACTTTTCGCATCTGGTGGGATCGGTGCGGCTGACGTTGATGTGGTTGCAGTCGTCACAGTACCATGCGGGGATCTGATGGCCCCACCACAGCTGACGGGAGATGCACCAGTCATGGACGTTCTCCATCCAGTTGATATAGGTCTTGGTGAATCGCTCCGGAACGAACCTGATGGTGCCGTCCTCCACCACGCGGATGGCCTCCTTGGCCAGCGGCGCCATCTTCACAAACCACTGGGCGGAGATCAGCGGCTCCACATCGTTGTGGCAGCGGTAGCAGGTGCCCACGTTGTGGGAGTAGGGTTCGGTCTTGACCAGATAGCCCTCGGTCTCCAAATCGGCCACGATGGCCTTGCGGCACTCGTAGCGATCCATGCCCTCGTATTTGCCGCCGTTTTCGTTGATGCGGCCATCGTCGGCGATGCAGCGGATGACCTCCAGATGGTGGCGCAGGCCCACCTCAAAGTCGTTGGGGTCGTGGGCGGGGGTCATCTTCACGGCGCCGGTGCCGAAGCCGATCTCACAGTACTCGTCGCCCACGATGGGGATCTCGCGGCCCACCAGCGGCAGGATGCAGGTCTTGCCGATAAGGTGCTTGAACTTTTCGTCCTCGGGGTTGACGGCCACGCCGGTATCGCCCAGCATCGTCTCGGGACGGGTGGTGGCGATGATGATATCGCCGCTGCCGTCGGTCAGCGGGTAGCGGACGTACCACAGATGGCCGGGCTTGTCCACATACTCCACCTCGGCGTCGGACAGGGCGGTCAGGCAGTGGGGGCACCAGTTGATGATGCGGCTGCCCTTGTAGATCAGGCCCTTGTCGTACAGCTCGCAGAACGTCTCGCGGACGGCACGGGAGCAGCCCTCGTCCATGGTGAAGCGGCTGCGATCCCAATCGCAGGACGCGCCCATCTTCTTCTGCTGCTGGACGATGCGGTCGCCATACTTTTCCTTCCACGCCCAGACGCGCTCCAGGAATTTCTCGCGGCCAAGATCGTGGCGGGTCAGGCCCTCCTTGGTACGCAGCTCCTCCTCAACCTTGATCTGGGTGGCGATACCGGCGTGATCCGTGCCGGGAAGCCACAGGGCCTCGTAGCCCTGCATGCGCTTGAAGCGGGTCAGGATGTCCTGCAGCGTACAGTCCAGCGCGTGGCCCATGTGCAGCTGGCCGGTGACGTTGGGGGGCGGCATGACGATGGAAAACGGCTTTTTATCCGGGTCAGGCCGGGCCTTGAAGCAGCCGCCGTCCATCCACATCTGGTAGATCCGGGACTCCACGTCCCGGGGATCGTACACCTTCGGCAGTTCTTTCATATGCTTTCTCCTTTGTGTGTATTTGGCAAAACAAAAAGTCCGCTCCGTTTTGCCATGGCAAAACAGGGCGAACGTCAAGTCCGTGGTACCACCTGTATTCGGGAAAACTCCCGCACTCATGGGTGCAGCTACACCCTGTCCCAATAACGGGGGACATCCGCCGGGGCCTACTGCGCCTGTTCAGCCCGGAGCTCCGAGACGACTTGGGCGGCGCGTCACGGACGCTTGCACCTGCCGCGCCCTCTCTTGGCTTTCGCTGACCGCTTACTGCTTCTCATCATCGCCGTTTTCGTATGGTGGGAGTATACTATATCCGCAAAAAAATGTCAAGACCGTTATCTTTATTGAAAAACGGGGAGCGGATGACCACTCCCCGTTCGTATTTGATCTGTTTTATATTACCGCTTGTTGGAGCGGATCCAGATGCCCTGCTTCTCCGCGTTGGCGATCAGCTCATCGCGGAACATGGGATGAGCGATGCTCACCAGCTTCTCCGCCCGCTCCCATGTGGAACAGCCCACCAGATTCACGCCGCCGTACTCGGTGACGATATAATAAGCCAGACTGCGGGGGTCGGTGACGATGTCGCCGGGGGACAGCAGCGGGTTGATGCGGGACTTGACATTGCCCTGCTTATCTGTGAAGGAAGAGGTCAGGCAGATAAAGGCCTTGCCGCCGTTGGACAGAGCCGCACCCTCCAGAAAGTCCAGCTGGCCGCCGGTGCCGCTGATCTGGCGGATGCCGGAGCTTTCGGCGCAGATCTGGCCGTACAGATCCACGGAAATGCAGTTGTTGATGGACACAAAGTTGTCCTGCTTGCCCACGTTGGCCGGGTCATTGCAGTAGCTGATGGGATACGTGACCACGCCGGGGTTTTCCCGGATCCAGTCGTACAGGTCGGGAGAGCCAATGGCAAGACCGAAGATGCTCTTGTAGCGATCCAGCCGCTTGTGGGTATTGGTGATCTTGCCGGCCTTGTACATATCCAGATAGCTGTCACACAGCATCTCCGTATGGATGCCCAGACCCTTCAGGTCGCTCTTGGCGATCATCTGCCCCACGGCGTTAGGCAGCGAGCCAATGCCCAGCTGCAGCGTGGAGCCGTCCACCATGTTCTGCACCACATACTCGGCAATCTTCATCTCCGCCTCGGAGGCGGGAGGCGACTTGACACTGGGCAGTGCGCCGTGGGGACCCTCCACGATCATATCCACGTCGCTGATGTGGATGCACTCGTCCAGACCGCCGTAGACCCAGGGAAGATTCTCGTTGACCTCCAGAATCACCACGTCCGCCTTGTCCAGCGTGGCGCGGGCGGAGGCGGTGGAGGCGGCGAAGTTGAAGTAGCCGTGCTCGTTCATTGGGGTGACGCACATCATGGCCACGTTCACCGTCAGGAACTGGGTGTAGTACCAGCCCAAATTGCGGAACACCATGGGGTTGAAGTTGCACAGGCCCTTGTCGCAGAGCTTGCGCTCGTAGCCGGACATATGCCAGCTGTTGTAGACGAAGTGCTGGCGAGTGGGATCGCACTCCACCATCTGGATGGGTTCGAAGATCAGGTAGCCGCGGATCTTCACGTCCCGCAGTTCCTCTTTCCGGCGGGCCACGGCGGCATCCATCAGCGAGGGAAAGCCCGCGCCCATGCCGATATCGATCCAGTCGCCGCTCTTGACGACCTTGGCCGCTTCGTCCGGCGTGCAGAGCTTGCGCCTGTATTCTGCTGTGTAGTCAAACGGTACTGCCATAGTGTTCTCCCTTTCCCCTCATGAAGTCGGTTTTTACTTTGTTAATTTTATCACTCTCCCCGCTGTATGTCAACAAATTAACAGATATTTATCAGTGCAATAAAAAATAATTTGCCCTGTATAAGCAAAAGCCGCCACAAGGGCGGCTTTTGCTTATTTTGTCGTATATCGATGGAGAATTTTATTTTGAGGAAACTATTACTTCTCCGCCCGACGCTTGTAGGACTCGTATTTGGCCTTGGCATCGGACTCAGCCTCGGCAAACAGCACCTTGGCGTTCTCCGGGAAGCTCAGCTCCAGGGAAGCGTAGCGTACCTCGCCCTTCATGAAGTCGTACAGCGGCATGGTGGGTTCCTTGCTGTCCAGCGTGAAGGTCTTCGTCTCAGGGCTGTAGCGATACAGGTTCCAGTAGCCGGAGTTGACGGCGTCCTTCATCTCCTGCTGGACGTTATTCATGCCCTTCTTAATGCCGTGGTTGATGCAGGGTGCGTAGCAGATGACGATGGACGGGCCCTTGTGGGCTTCGGCTTCTTTGATGGCCTTGATGAGCTGGTTGGGGTTGGCACCCATGGAGCACTGGGCCACATAGACGTTGTCGTAGGTCATCATCAGCATGCCAAGGTCTTTCTTCTTGGTCTTTTTGCCGCTGGCCTGGAACTGGGCCACCGCACCCACAGGCGTGGCCTTGGAGGACTGGCCGCCGGTATTGGAGTACACCTCGGTATCCACCAGCAGGACGTTAACATCCTCGCCCATGGCAAAGACGTGATCCAGACCGCCGTAGCCGATGTCGTAGGCCCAGCCGTCGCCGCCGTACATCCACATGGTCTTCTTGGACATGTCGTGCTTCCGCTTGAGGATCTCGTCCACGACCTTCTGCTCCTCGGCGGAGAACGTACCGCTCTCCAGCAGCCTCACCAGCTCCGCCGTGGCGGGGGTGGAGGCATCCAGATCATCATACGTCTCCTGCCACTTGGCGATGGCGGCCTTCACAGCCTCGTCTCTGGTCAGTGCGTCCAGCTCCTTGACGTAGCCGGCGACGCACTCGCGCAGCTGCTTGACAGCCAGACACATACCGTAGGAGAACTCGGCATTGTTCTCGAACAGGGAGTTGGACCATGCCACGCCCTTACCCTCGGCGTTCTTGCAGTACGGTACGCAGGGCATGGCCGCGCCCCACGCCTGGGTGCAGCCGGTAGCGTTGGCCAGATACATCTTGTCGCCGAACATCTGGGTCAGCAGCTTGATATAGGGCGTTTCTCCGCAGCCGGCGCAGGCGCCGTTGAACTCCACCAGCGGCTGCTTGAACTGGCTGCCCTTCAGGGTGAACTTGTCCACGCGGGAGGTTTTTTCCTTCACGGTGGTCAGGAAGTTCCAGTCGGTCTGATCCAAAGATACCTCGTGGGTGGGTATCATCTTCAGAGCCTTGCCGCTCTTGGGGCAGGAGGCCACGCAGCTGCCGCAGCTGGTGCAGTCCAGCGTGGACACGCCCATGGTGTACTTCAGGCCGGCCAGGCCGGGGCCCTTGGCATCCACCAGCGTCATGTCCGCGGGCGCGGCCTTGACCTCGCCCTCGTCCAGCAGGAACGGACGGATGACGGCGTGAGGGCAGACGAAGGAGCACATGTTGCACTGCAGGCACTCGGCAGCATTCCACACCGGCAGATGGGTGGCAATGCCGCGCTTCTCGTAACGGGACGTACCCAGCGGCATGGTGCCGTCCTCCATGCCCTTGAAGGCGGAAACAGGCAGATCGTCGCCCTTCTGGGCGTTGATGGGCACGAGGATGTTCTTGATAACGTAGGGCAGGCTCTCATCGACGGGCTTCAGGGCCTTGCCGGTGAGGTTCGTCCACTCGGGCTTCACCTTGACCTCCACCAGCGCGTTGATGCCGGCGTCCACGGCGGCGATGTTCATGTTGACCACCTTCTCACCCTTGAGGCCGTAGGTCTTCTTGACGGCGGCCTTCATGTGGGCCACGGCGTCCTCCACGGGGATGACATTGGCCAGCTTGAAGAAGGCGGCCTGCAGCACCATGTTGGAGCGGTTGCCCAGACCCAGCGCCTGCGACTCCTTGTTGGCATCGATGATATAGAACTTGATGTCGTTGTCGGCGATATACTTGAGGATCTCGCCGGGAACGTGCTGCTCCAGCTCGCTCTCCGCCCACTCGCAGTTCAGCAGGAAGCTGCCGTGGGGCTTCAGCTCGTGGATGATGTCGTACTTGGTCAGGTACGTCTGGTTGTGGCAGGCAATGAAGTCCGCATTGCTCACATAGTAGGTGGAGCTGATGGGGTGCTTGCCAAAGCGCAGGTGGCTCTTGGTGATGCCGAAGGACTTCTTGGTATCGTACTCGAAGTACGCCTGACAGTACATATCCGTCGTCTCGCCGATGATCTTGATGGAGTTCTTGTTGGCGCCCACGGTGCCGTCGGAGCCGAGGCCCCAGAACTTGCAGGAGATGGTGCCCTCCGGCTCGGTGAGCAGGGGCGCGCCCACGGGCAGGGACAGATGTGTCACATCGTCCACGATGCCGATGGTGAAGTGGTTCTTCGGCTCGTCCAGCAGCAGGTTGTCGAACACGGCCTTGAGCTGGGCGGGGGTGGTGTCCTTGCTGCTCAGACCGTAGCGGCCGGCGTAGATGGCGGGGCGGTCGTTCTCGTTGATATAAGCGGCGCAGATGTCCTCGTACAGAGGCTCACCGATGGAGCCGATCTCCTTGACGCGGTCAAGGACAGCGATTTTTTTCACCGTCTTGGGCATAGCGGCCATCAAGTGCTTGCGGGAGAACGGGCGGAACAGATGTACCTGCAGGAAGCCCACCTTCTCACCCTTGGCGTTCAGGTAGTTCACGACCTCCTGCGCGCAGCCGCCCACGGAGCCCATGGCCACGATGACGCGCTCGGCGTCCGGCGCGCCGTAGTAGTTGAACAGGTGGTACTCGCGGCCGGTCAGCTTACTGATCTGGGCCATGTACTCCTCCACGATGTCGGGCAGCTCGGCATAGGCGGTATTGTTGGACTCGCGCAGCTGGAAATAGATATCGGGGTTATCCACCAGAGAACGCATCCGGGGATCCTCCGGGTTCAGGGCGTTGGCGCGGAAGGCGGCCAGCGCGTTCTGATCCACCAGCTTGGCATACTCATCGTAGTCCAGTACGTCGATCTTCTGGATCTCGTGGCTGGTACGGAAGCCGTCAAAGAAATGCAGGAACGGGATGCGGGCCTTGATGGCGCTGAGGTGCGCCACGGCAGCCAGGTCGGCGGCCTGCTGCACGCTGCCGCTGGACAGCATGGCAAAGCCCGTCTGGCGGCAGTTCATCACGTCGGAGTGGTCGCCGAAGATGGAGAATGCGTGGGTGCCCACGGTACGGGACGCCACATGCAGTACGCCGGGCAGCCGCTCGCCGGAGATACGGTGCATGGTGGGGATCATCAGCATAAGGCCCTGCGAGGCGGTGAAGCTGGTGGCCAGCGCGCCGGCCTCCAGTGCGCCGTGACATGCGCCGCAGGCGCCGGCCTCGGACTGCATCTCCACCAGTCGTACCGGCTGGCCGAAGATGTTCTTCTTCCCCTTGGCAGACCACGCATCGGCGTGCTCGGCCATAGGACTGGACGGCGTGATGGGGTAGATGGCGGCTACCTCGGAAAACGCATAGGCGACATATGCCGCCGCTTCGTTGCCGTCGCAGATTTTCATGAGCTTGCTCATAGGTTCTTTCCTCCTCTTTTCTAACGGTTCTTCCCTGTTTTGGCACAGGAAAGGACTTAGATATACCGTGTAAAAGTATAGCATCCCGATTGCCGCAGGTCAATGAACAAAAGAGATTCTGTGACATACGACACAGAATCTCTTTTCGCTTTGTATAAAAAACCAATAGTGGCAGTCCGCATCAGATGATCACGGGGCGTTCGCCCAGCGTCAGCCTGCCGTTCCGGACGGTGACATCGCCGCCCAGACGGTTCTGGTACACGCCGTCCGGCAGGTCTACGGCCACCTCGCCGCCCTGCCCCAGCAGGTCGAACACGCCCAGTACCCGGCCCTCCGGCCCGTCGTAGTGCCCCAGCGCCGCGCTGTCGTTCAGCGGCTCCCACCAGAAGCCGCCGCCCAGAGGCAGCGTCTGCTTCATGGCCTTGCAGGCGGTGAGGTACAGCTGCACATCCAGCCGCATGTCGCCGTAGTTGTCATCAGCGTCGAACAGGCCCACCTGTTTTTTGGGGGCATACTCCATGCCGCTGTACAGCATGGCGGCGCCCCGCTGGAAGTACAGGAAGCCCAGCCAGTGGTACAATTGGCTGTCACTGGTGAGCCACGAGGCGGCGCGGCGGGTGTCGTGGTTCTCCAGACACCGGGCCTTGATGTAGCCGGTGGGGTACGTCAGCTCCTGATAGTTCAGAATATCCGTGTAGGCCCGCAGGGACAGCTCACCCTTCATGAAGCCCTCGTAGAACGGCCAAATGTCGTAGTCGTAGGTCATGTCAAAGGCGCGGTAGAGCTCGGTATCCGTTGCGCAGGCCGCACCCATGCGGCGCATGCCCAGCACATGGGCACCGTGGACGCTTTCGGCCAGCCAGATGCAGCCGGGACGTACCTCCTCCACCTGACGGCGGGCCTCACACCAGAAGTCCAGCGGTACACTGCTGGCCACGTCGCAGCGGAAGCCGTCTACGATGGCGGCCCACTGCTTCAGCGTGTCGATCTGGTACGTCCACAGATTACGGTTGGAATAATCCAGATCCACCACGTCCCACCAGTCCGCCACCTTGCGGGTGGGCTTCCCCGCCGCGTCGCGGAGGAAATACTCCGGGTGGGTGTGGGCCAGCACGGAGTCCGGCGAGGTGTGGTTATACACCACGTCGATGATGCACTTCATACCCCGCCGGTGGATAGCGTCCACCAGATGGACAAAGTCCTCCCGTGTGCCGTATTCCGGGTTGACGCCCCGGTAGTCCTGAATGGCGTAGGGACTGCCCAGCGTGCCCTTGCGGCCCTCTGTACCGATGGGATGGATGGGCATAAGCCAGATGATGTCCGCGCCCAGCCCGTGCAGACGATCCAGATCGTCCTCCAGCGCCCGGAACGTGCCCTCCTTCGTGTGGTTGCGGACAAAGACGCTGTAGATTACCTGATGCAGCAGGTTCTGATTCGTGTTTTCTGCCATGATGTGTACCTCCTTACTTCAGAAGCTCCAGAAATTCATCCTCTGTCAGGACGGGGATACCCAGCTGCTGCGCCTTCTGCAGCTTGCCGCCGGCGTTTTCCCCCGCCACCACATAGGTGGTCTTCTTCGATACGGAGCCGGACGCCTTGCCGCCCCGCTTTTCAATCATCTCTCCCGCCTCGTCGCGGGTAAACTTCTCCAGCGCGCCGGTGAGGACGAAAGTCATCCCGGCAAAACGACTGTCAACCATTTTCTCTTTACAGGCCATATTCAGTCCCGCGGCTCTGAGACGCTCCAGCAGATCCTGGGACTGAGGGCTGTCCATCCACTGGCGGATGTATTTGGCCGTGATAGGTCCCACATCGTCGATGGCGGTCAGCTCCTCCTCCGTGGCGGCGGTCAGCGCATCCATGGTGCCGAACCGGGCGGCCAGCACCTTGGCGGCCTTTTCGCCTACCTGCCGGATGCCCAGCGCGAAGATGAGCCGCCACAGATCGTCCTCGCGGCTTCTGGCAATGGCCTCCACCGCGTTCTGGGCGGATTTTTTCCCCATGCGATCCAGCACCTCGATCTGCTCGGGCCGCAGGCTGTACAGGTCGGCGGCGGTCTTCACAAGACCGCTGTCCACCAGCTGCTGCATAACGGCGGGGCCGAGCCCGTCGATGTCCATGGCGTTCCGGCTGGCGAAATGGGTCAGGTTCCGCAGCAGCTGGGCGGGACACTCCGCGCCGGTGCAGCGCAGCGCAGCGCCGTCCTCGTCCCGCACCACCTCCGCGCCGCAGACGGGGCAGCGCTCCGGCAGCATATAGGGCAGCGCGTCCGCCGGACGCTTGTCCGGCACAACGGCCACGATCTCCGGGATGATCTCCCCGGCCTTGCGCACCAGCACCGTATCGCCGATGCGGATGTCCTTTTGGGTGATATAGTCCTGATTGTGCAGGGTGGCGTAGGTCACGGTGGTGCCCGCCAGACGCACCGGCTCCAGCTCCGCCTTAGGGGTCAGCACGCCGGTACGGCCCACCTGCACCACGATGTCCCGGAGCACCGTCTCCTTTGTCTCCGGCGGGTACTTGTAGGCGATGGCCCAGCGGGGACACTTGGCAGTGCTGCCCAGCACCTCGCGCTCTGCCAGCTCGTCCAGCTTGATGACGGCGCCGTCGATGTCGAAGGGAAAGCGCTCCCGCCCGTCGCCCAGCGCGGCGATCTCCGCCAGAATGTCGGCGGTCTTGGACAGCTGCCGGTGGGGGATGACCTTAAAGTGCTGGGACGCCAGATAGTCAATGGTCTCCGTGTGGGTGGCGAATGTCCGGCCCTCCGCCAGCTGGAGATTGAACACGGCGATGTCCAGACGGCGCTGGGCCGCGATCTTGGGATCCAGCTGCCGCAGAGAGCCGGCGGCGGCGTTGCGGGGGTTGGCCATCAGGGGTTTGCCCTCCAGCTCGCGGCGGGCATTGATCTCCTCGAACACGCTGCGGGCCATGTAGACCTCGCCCCGGACAATAAGGCGGGGCAGCTTCTCCGGCAGCGTCATGGGGATGGAGCGGATGGTACGCAGATTCTCCGTCACGTCCTCCCCTACCCGGCCGTCGCCCCGGGTGGCGCCCCGGACAAACACGCCGTCCCGGTACTCCAGCGCCACGGACAGGCCGTCCACCTTGGGTTCCACGCTCCACACCGGCGCGTCCAGTGGGATCTTCTCCAGAAACTGGCACACCTCATCGTCGTTGAACACATCCTGCAGGCTCTCCAGCGGCACAGGATGCGTTACCTGCTGGAACGCGGACAGTGTCTGGCCGCCGATGCGCTGGGTAGGCGAATCCGGGGTGATCTCTTCCGGGTGCGCAGCCTCCAGATCCTCCAGACGGCGCAGCATGTGGTCGTACTCATAGTCGGAGATGGTGGGCTCATCCAATACATAATAACGGTAGCCATGGGCATTCAGCGTGTCCCGCAGCTCCTTCATTTCATCGCGGTAATCCATAGTGTGACCTCTTATCCGTTGTTGATGATGTATTCGTCGGCATAGTTCTCGATCTCGTCCGGTGTGGTACTGAAGTAGGTATATGTCTCCGGCACGCCGCCGACGATGACCGTCTCCGCCACGGAGATCTCGTTGGACACCTTGGTATAGGTGGTCAGCCCCGGCAGGAGGATACTGACGTGGACATCCACATCCAGAATGATGCGGTGGCGGGTCTGGTTGATGCCGGAGGAGGAAAACTGGTTGTCAAAGCGGGCGGTGGCCGTTCCCACGGACTGCATCCGCACATGGAGACAGGGGCCGCGCCCCGCCAGCAGCGGCGAGCCGGTCAGCGTGCCGATGGGGATGGACAGGTCGGTGGTGGACACCTCTGCCATGCGCTGCAGGATATCGTCGGCAATGGCGGCCTGCAGGCGGTTGAACTCCGCCATGTTGCTTTTCAGCGCGGTGACGCGGCCCTCTGCGTCCTTGTCGAAGGACACCAGCCGTCCGTAGTCGACGCGGCCGCTGTCCACGGCGTCGTTGATGGCCGCCACCACGATGCGGTTTACCGCATTGGATGTGCGAGCCGTGGCCAGATCCACCACGATGGGCTTCATGTGCAGCACGGCGGCAACGGTCAGCCCCAGCAGCAGCGTGAAAATGAATGTCAGCCAGATCAGAGCCTTCTGCCGCCCTGTCAGACGCAGATATCGGAGCCGTTCCACAGCAGCCACCCCCTTGCAGGGAGTGTATGCCGCCAAGGCTTTTCCTCATTCCTCCGGCCAGCCGCAGACGATCTCCTTGAAGGTCTTACCCCGCTCGGCAAAGTTCTTGAACTGGTCAAAGGCGGCGCAGGCGGGAGACAGCGTCACCACATCGCCGGATACGGCGCGGTCACGGGCGGCCTCCACGGCGGCGCGGAAGGGCGACACCTCCATGATCTCCGGGTGGCCGGGGCGGTAGTCCGGCGCGGCCTCCACGGCAGCCCGTATCTTCCCTGCCGTGGCGCCGCACAGCACCAGCAGCTTCACGTGGGACGTTACCTCCGGGCCCAGCACGTCAAAGGGAATGTGCTTGTCGTAGCCGCCGGCGATGAGGATGACCTTCTCCTTGAAGGAGCGCAGTCCCGCGATGGTGCGGGAGGGGCTGGAGGCAATGGAGTCGTTGTAGTACCGGACGCCCCGGTAGGTGCGCACCAGCTCGATGCGATGCTCCACGCCGCCGAAGCTGCGGGCGAAATCGCGGATGATCCCGTCCGGCACAAGGCCGTCCACGGCGGCGATGGCCGCCATGTAGTTCTCCACGTTGTGGACGCCGGGGATCCGGATGTCGGAGGTCTTCATGATGACCCGCTCTCCCGCCGGACTACGGCATACGATGTCCTCGCCCCGCAGGAACACGCCGTCCGACAGCTCACGCTGCCGGCTGAACCGGCGGCTGCGGCCTGCGGCGCGGGATGCCTGCTCCGCCGTAATGGCATTGTCGGCGTTGAACACGGCGATGTCGCCGCCGGTCTGGTGGCGGAAGATATTCTCCTTGGCGGAGACATACTCCGCCATGTCCTTATGCATGTCCAGATGGTTGGGGGCCAGATTGGTCACAATGGCGATATGGGGGCTGCAATCCATGGTCATCAGCTGGAAGCTGGACAGCTCCAGCACCACGTAGTCATGGGGCTGCATGCGTCCTGCATCGCACAGCAGCGGATGGCCGATGTTGCCGCCCAGCCACACCGTCCTGCCGGAGGCCTTCAGCAGCTCGGCGATGATGGTGGTGGTAGTGGTCTTTCCGTCGGAGCCGGTAACGGCGATGATGGGGCACGGACACACCTGAAAAAACGCCTCCATCTCACTGGTGAGCACACTGCCGTCTGCCACGGCCGCCGCGATCTGGGGCACATCGGGCCGCAGACCCGGTGTACGGAAGATCACGTCCTCGTGCAGGCCCTTCAGATAGTCCGGGCCAAGACGCAGACCGCAGCCGGCGCGCTCCAGCTCATCGGCCAGCGCGCCCAGCTCCTCCCGTGCCCGCCTGTCACAGGCGGTGACGCGGATGCCGCTGTCCAGCAGCAGGCGCACCAGCGGCGTGTTGCTGACGCCGATACCCAGCACCGCCACCGTCTTATTCTGTAAGGAATCCACATATTCCCGCAGTGTCATGGGGTTCTCCCCTTCCCTGAATTTGATTTGATGATCCTATATTATACTGCACCGTCCGCGTTTGTTCAATCCGTTTTCCGGTTTCCGGTGGAAGTTTTCTGCAAACAGGCCGCGCTCCGCCGTCTTTGGACAGCCTGCACAAAATCAGGCGGCACGAGCTGAATACAATCGGTAAAATTACTTCTTTACATTATCGCGCTAAAGTGATAGTATGTTAGCGTAATGAACGAGCGATGCGGAAACAACCGTAACGACCGTGTCGCGGGAAACAAAGCCGGGCGAAAGCCCCTACATCAAAAAATGGAGGACAATACAATGAAAAAGCTGATGGCACTGCTGCTGGCACTGGTCATGGTGATGAGCCTTGCGGCCTGCGGCGAACAGAAGACCAACGAAAACAAGGGCGACGCCGCTTCCGGCGATGCCACCCCCCCCGCCGAGATCACCTACGCTGTGGAAGCCGGCTCCGCCGGTGAGGAAGTGGCGCAGGCCAACGGCTTCAAAACCGTGGCGGTAGGCTCTCAGGCCAACGCCTTGATGGAAGTGGATGCCGGCACCGCTGATGCCGCCATCATCGACCTGCTGATGGCCGGCGCCATGGTGGGTGAGGGAACCAGCTATCCCGACCTGAAGGTCACGGAGCAGAAGCTGAATTCCGAGCTGTACGGCGTTGGCTGCCGCAAGGGCAGCGACCTGACCTCCTTCATCAACAGCGTCATGTCCGCGGCCTATGCCGACGGCACCATGGTGGAGCTGGCCAAGACCTACGGCGTCCAGGAGTCCCTGCTGGAGCAGCCCGCCTGTGAGTTCACCGCCGCTGAGTCCGACAGTGATGTGCAGTACATTCAGGACAAGGGCAAGCTGATCGTCGGCATCACCGAGTTCGCACCCATGGATTATCAGGACGCCAACGGCCAGTGGATCGGCTTCGATGCCGACATGGCCAAGCTGGTGGCTGAAAAGCTGGGCGTGGAAGTGGAGTTCCAGATCATCAACTGGGATATGAAGGTCGAGGAGCTGGACGGCAAGCAGATCGACTGCGTGTGGAACGGCATGACCCTGACCGACGGTGTGCAGGCCGCCATGGAGTGCAGCAACGCCTATTGCGAGAACGCACAGGTGGTCATCACCAAGTAAGTTGCCAGATGGCGGAAAGTATGCTATGATAGTCTCCCACGGCAGAGGGCGTTATACGTCCTCTGCCTTTGGGCGGCTTACTCCTCTCCCGCGCAAGTAACCACGAAGGAGCTTTTTTCATGTTTTGGACTGTCACTCTTTCCCTGCTGGCAGGCATGGGGCAGCTGCTGAAGCTGTTTTTCCTGACGCTGCTGTTCTCTCTGCCGCTGGGACTTCTCATCGCCTTTGCCCTGCGCAGCCGGTGCAAGCCGGTAAGCTGGCTTTTCAACGTGATCGTCTGGATCATCCGCGGCACGCCTCTGATGCTCCAGCTTGTCATCATCTTCTACGGACCCGGTAAATGGTTCGATTTCAACCTGTGGGGCTACTTTTCCGACGGGCGCATGGCGGCCTGTGTCATCGCCTTCGTCATCAACTATGCCTGCTATTTCGCCGTCATCTACAAGGGCGGCATTGAGAGCGTGCCCATCGGCCAGCAGGAGGCCGGTCAGGTGCTGGGCATGACAAAGAGCCAGATCTTCTTCAAGGTCACGCTGCTGCAGATGGTCAAGCGCATCGTCCCCCCCATGTCCAACGAGGTCATCACACTGGTGAAGGACACCTCGCTGGCCAAGACCATCTCCATTATGGAGCTGATCATGACCGGCGAGTCCTACATGAAGTCCGCCGGTATCGTCTGGCCCCTGTTCTACACGGCGGTGTTCTATCTGGCCTTCGTGGGTATCCTGACGCTGCTGTTCAACTACGCGGAGCGCAAGCTCAGCTATTTCCGCTAAGGAGGTGCCGCATATGGCGATTCTGGACGTACAGCACATCGAGAAGCACTTTGGCGACACCCCGGTGCTGAAGGACATCAGCTTCTCTCTGGAGGAGGGGCAGGCGCTAAGCATCATCGGCTCCTCCGGCAGCGGCAAGACCACGCTGCTGCGGTGCCTGAATTTCTTGGAAACACCGGACAAGGGCGTTATTTCCGTTCGGGGAGAGAAGCTGTTTGATGCAGCAGACCATGCCTCCCGTTCCGAAAGCGATATCCGCAAGAAGCGGCTGCACTTCGGCCTGGTGTTCCAGAGCTTCAACCTGTTCCCGCAGTACACGGCGCTGCAGAACGTGACGCTGGCCCGGGAGCTGATGGCCAAGTCGGAGAAGACCGGCGAGAGCCATGAGGGCATCGTCGCCGAGGGGCGGCGGCTGCTGGAGGACATCGGGCTGGGGCAGCGAATGGACAACTACCCCCACCAGCTGTCCGGCGGACAGCAGCAGCGGGTGGCCATCGCCCGTGCGCTGGCCATGAAGCCGGACATCCTGTGCTTTGATGAGCCTACCAGCGCACTGGATCCCGAATTGACCGGCGAGGTGCTGCGGGTCATCCGTAGCCTTGCCGAGCAGCACACCACCATGGTCATCGTCACCCACGAGATGGCCTTTGCCCGGGACGTGGCCGATCAGGTGATCTTCATGGACGGCGGCGTCATCGTGGAGCAGGGCCCCGCCAGGGAGGTCATCGACCACCCGCAGCAGGAGCGCACCCGCCAGTTCCTGGCGCGGTACAGCGAGGTATAAGCTTAACAGACAAAAGCCCTCCGTGCAGCTGCACGGAGGGCTTTTCTGGCGCGAGCGGGCCTATAAGCCGGGTTCTGTTTTGACAGTCATCTATCTGGGCGTACCGTTGCCGGCACGCTCAAGCCACCCCGGGAGCAGCCGGGCCAGCCTATACGCTCCCATACCGGTGTTGCTCCGAATAGAGTTTACAGCGACGGTCACTTTCACGCGCCGTCGGGTGAGCTCTTACCTCGCCTTTCCACCCTTACCTCGTCAGTGCAAGCTCCATATCCTTCGTTCAGCCGCAAGCGGCTGGACGAAATCATTTCGCCGCACCTCCTTTCCCCACAAAAACTGCGTTTTTGCGGGGCCCCATTGCTGGGGATGTGACGGGGCGGTATATCTCTGTTGCACTTTTCCTGAAGTCGCCTTCGGCGGGCGTTACCCGTTATTCTTGCCCTGTGGAGCCCGGACTTTCCTCATGAACAGGCTTTCGCCTTGTCCCCGCGACTGTCCAGCCTGCTCGCACTCTTTATTGTACCCTACGGGCACAGGGAAAGTCAATGCACAATTCAGCGGACGCGGGGGATCAGCAGCATTTTGTCCGGCAGCTCCTCCCCCTCCAGCTGGTTGACGGTGCGCAGCAGCGTCTCATCGGTGCGGTATTGCTTCGCCACGTCCCACAGCGTCTCGCCCGGCAGCAGGCGGCGCAGCACCAGCGATGGCATGCACTCCTGCTCCGCCGGCTCCAGCAGTTCCCCGCCGCTGACGGTTTGCAGTGGCTCCGGGCAGGTGTCCTCCGCCAGAAATGCCACCACCTGCCGCACGTCGCAGCCGCCGGTACCCATCTGCACCTCCGGCGCGCCGGACAGACCGCAGGACACACCCTGCACCGGCTCCTTCACCGGCAGCACCACCTCCGCCGTGCGCTCGGTGACAGACGGCGTATCCGACTCATCCAGATACAGCAGCCGCGTCCGGACGGTGGTACGCAGCGCCGTCTGACCCTCCTCCGTGGTGACGGATGCAGCGGCGCAGTCCGTGTCTGTGATGAAGAAGAACGGCCTGTTCCCACCGAAGTCCAGGTGCTCCACCGTTTCCTCCCGCAGGACGCGATCGGGCCGGACGGCGGGGATCGTCACCGTCTCCTGCTCCAGCCGCACCGGCTGACGGATACTGTACAGATCCTCCACGCAGGTACACTGAGCCGTGCGGTAGGCACACAGCAGCAGCCGCAGCTCTGCGGTGACGGAGAACCCGCCGCCGGTGTCGGAACGCAGCACCCGCACCTCCCCGCCGGTGAGGCAGAGCCGTGCGGCGTACTCGCCGTCCTCCGGCAGGCCGGCGCCGTCCAGTATCTGGGACAGCGGCAGCTCCCCTTCGTATGTATGCAGCTGCTGATCCTGCCCGCGGTACAGGGCAGACAGCGTAACCTCCCCCTTCACCACCAGCTTGCTGCCCACCGTGCGGCAGCTGGTGAGCCGGGGGTACAGGCGGTACAGCAGCAGCTCCTCCGGTACCGGTGACGCCTGCACCTCCTGCGCCATGCTGACATCCCGCTCCACGGCGGTATCCAGCAGACTGAAGCTGCGCTGGCGGCAGCGGGTACGCAGGGCGCTGCTCTCCTCCACACCGCTGCAAAAACGGTGCGGCACGCGGGTAAAGCCGGTCATCGTCACCTCCGGCAGAACGCGGACATACAGCCTCCGGGCTGTGACGGCCTGCGCCTCCACCAGCAGCAGGCGGCCCGTGGCCCAGATCAGCTGCGACGATGCCAGCTGCCGATCCTCCGCTGTGCAGGTGAACGGCACCGATACCGCCAGACTGCGCAGCCCCGCGCTCTCCTCCGACGTGTACAGCACCGTTACGCGCACCGTGCCGGAGACGGCGGTACGCTCCTCCGACGCGGTTTTTTCCCGGATGTACAGCTGCCCGCAGGCGCTGACGATCCGCGTCATGTCAGGGCAGTATTCCGCGATGGAGGTCTCCATCGTCTCCTCGTGGCTGACCGCCGCGTGACCTGTCTTTTCCCAACAGGTCAGGTCTGTGAACTGTAAGCCTAATTCCATGCTCTTGCCCTCTCATTTCTCCGTTGTACTGCCATGGTATGAGAGGACGGCCCCCGTTATTCCCGAATCCCGAAAATGCTGCGCAGCAGGCCGCGCAGGATACGCGGCGACTTCCAGACAACGATCTTCATGACGCTACCTCCTATTTTTCAGACAGGCGATCCCGCAGGCGATGAGCAGAAATGCCACCAGAAACATCAGGCAGCCCACAGGAAAAACAGCCGCGATCAGGATGCCCAGTCCCAATGCCAGCGCACAGATGCCGATGATGAATCCGCCGCAGTTCCACCCTCTCATACCGGACCCCTCCTTCGTTCCAGTATATGGGCGTCAAAAAAGCGAGGTGCAAATGCACCCCGCTTTTCAGCGCTTGTTTTCACTTCTTTTCCCACGCCTTCAGATCCTTTAGCTCCTCGTACAGGCGGACGTAGCTGCGGTGGCGGCTGGGGTGGATGTCCCCGTCCCGCACCGCCTGCAGAACGCGGCACCCCTTCTCCTTGGTGTGGCTGCACCCCACGAAGCGGCACTGCCCCAGATAGGGCGCGAATTCCGGAAACGTCTCCGGCAGGTGCTCCTTCAGCTCCAGATCCATCTCCTGCGTGTCAAATGAGGAGAAGCCCGGCGTGTCAATGACCCACGTCTCTCCGCCCAGTGAGAACATCTCCACATGGCGGGTGGTGTGGCGGCCTCGGCCCAGCGCCTTGCTGACCTCCCCCACCGGCAGCGTCAGCTGCGGCGCGAGGGCATTGAGAATGCTGGACTTGCCGACGCCGGAATTTCCTGTAAAGGCATTGAGCTTGCCAGCTATTGCGGCGCGAAGATCATCCAGTCCCTCCCCTGTCTCGGCGCTGACACGCAGCACCTGTATGGCGGAGCGGACGTAGATGCCGTACAGCTCGTCCGCCGTGTCGAGATCGCACTTGTTCAGGCACAGCAGCACCCGGCAGTCCTTCAGCGCCGCGATGGCGGCGATGCGGTCGATGAGGTACGGCTCTGTCACCGGAATGGCGGCGCTGGCGATGATGACCAGCTGATCGATGTTGGCAGCGGAGGGCCGCAGGAATACGTTCTTTCGCGGCTCCACGGCCTCCACGAAGCCCTCGCCGCCGCCCAGCTCCCGTACCTGTACCCAGTCGCCCACCAGCGGACTGAGTCCCTCGCGGCGGAATTTGCCCCGGGCGCGGCATTGCAGCACCGCATCGCCGGTATTCACATAGTAGAAGCCGCTGAGGGCCTTTTCAATGCGCCCCCGGCTCAAAAGCTGATCTCCTGTGTGGGCGAGGACGCCACCGAGTTATCGTTGATGCAGGTAAAATAGGCGCGCACCAGCGAGTGTGCGCCCACCTGTCCGGTGAACGTATAGCTGACGGTCTGGAGGTTGGAGCTGATGTACTGGCTGTCGATGATCTCGCCGTCCTGCTCGTACTCCACCTTGATCATGCCGTCCATATCCGATGGCAGGGAGAACTCCACCGCCTTGGTGCGAGTTATGATGTCCTCCTCGCCGCTGCCGCTGACGGTGAAAACGATCTGTGTGCCGCCGTCCACCACCTGCTGCGGCTCGATGCTTTGCTCCGTGACGCGGCCCGTCTCCACGCTGCTGAACGGGTCAAACAGCGGCTGGCCCACGGTCAGGCCCATGTCCTGCGCGGTCTTGATGGCCATGGCAATGTCCTGCCCCAGGAAGGTGGGCACGGTGACGGTCTTGGGCCCGGTGCTGACGTACAGCGTGACCTTCTGCCCCTGCTTCAGTGCTTCACCGGCGGCGGGAGCGGTGGAGATCACCGTATCCTTGGCATAGCTGTCGGAGTTCTGGCTCAGGAACTCGAACTGCAGATCCAGCTTCAGCTCCTGCAGCTCAATGCGGGCCTGCCGGTACTCCTTGCCGGTGACGTTGGGCATATCCACCTTGACCTCCTCGGCGGCCACATAGACCTCGATGACGAAGTTGCTTTTGCGGCTGCGTCCCGCCTCCGGGGACTGCCGGATGATCTGCCCCGCCTCATAGGTGTCGGAGCGCTGGGTGCCCTTGACCACGATCTCGAAAACATCCTTGACGCCGTCCATCAGCTGGGCTTCCCCCACGGTCATACCCCGCACATCGGGCACCTCGTAGCTTTTATTGTTGCCGGCGGGGCCGAAATCGCCCAGAATCAGCTTAAACAGCAGGAACACCAGCACCAGTGCCGCCGCGAAGATGCCCGCCATGATGGCGATGGATTTTTTGTCCCGGGGGCGGAAGTCCTCCTCCTGCTCACTGCGGCGCAGCTGCTCGGCCCGCTTTTTCACGGCGGTGTTCACCTGCGCGGTGGGGATGGGCATGGTGGGCTCTGTGGTGGGCTGCACCTCCGCCAGCTCCTTACGGATATAGTCCATGTCCACGGTGGGGTCTTTGCGGAACTTCTCCAGATCCTCCAGCATGGCGTCTGCCGTGGGATAGCGCTTGTCCGGGTCGCTGTTCATGGCCTTCATGCAGATCAGCTCCAGCGGCTCGGGGATGCTGGGATCGATATCCCGGGGCGCCAGCGGCACGGAGCTCAGGTGCTGGATGGCCACGGACACGGCGGAGTCACCTTCAAAAGGAAGCCGGCCCGTCAGCATCTCGTACAGCACCACGCCGGCGGAATAGATGTCGGAGCGGGCATCGATACGGTCGCCCCGCGCCTGCTCGGGGGAAATATAGTGGACGGAGCCCAGCGCCTCCTGCGTCAGGGTCTGGCTGGCGTTGGCCAGACAGGCGATGCCGAAATCGGCCACCTTCACGCTGCCGTCCCGCAGCACCATGATATTCTGTGGCTTGATGTCCCGGTGGATAATGCCCCGGCTGTGGGCATGGCTGAGGCCGCGCATGATCTGGGAGATGAAATGCAGCGACTCTCGCCAGTCCATGCGGCCCCGCCGTTCCATATACTGCTTCAGGGTGATCCCGTCGATCAGCTCCATGACGATATACTCCGTCTCACCGCTGGTAGAGACATCGTACACCGAGACGATATTGGCATGGGACAGCTGTGCCACAGCCCGGGACTCGTCCCGGAAGCGGCGGCGGAAATCGGCGTTGTCCGCCAGATCGCTCTTGAGGATCTTGACAGCCACCAGCCGGTTCAGGCGATGACATCTGGCCTTATATACATTTGCCATGCCGCCGGAACCGATCAGCTCCAGAATTTCGTAGCGATCGTCCAGCATACGTCCTATGTATTGATCCATGTTTGCCATCTCCTTTACTCGTTCATCAGCAGCACCGCCGTGATATTATCCGGTGCGCCGCGCTGCAGCGAGATCTGCAGCAGGTGATCCAGACAGCTTTCGATATCGCCGTTGTGGAGCACCTCAAAAAGCATCTCCTGATCGGAGACGGTGTTTACCAGCCCGTCCGTACAAAGCAGGATGAAATCCCCCTGCTGCCATGGTACGGAAAACGTGTCCGCCTGCGCCTGAATGTCCGGACCCAGCGCACGGGTGATCAGGTTGCGGCTGGGATGGCGGCGGGCCTCCTGCCGGGTGATGTCACCCTTCTCCACCATGTTCTCCACCACCGAGTGATCCCGGGAGATCTGGAGGATGCCATCCCCGGTGATGTGGTAGGCGCGGCTGTCGCCGATGTTGCCGATCATCACCAGCTCCTCCCGGGCCAGCGCACATACCAGCGTGGTGCCCATGTGCTGATAGTCGGTGTTCCGTGCCGCCTCGCGCCGTATGGCGTCGTTGGCCAGCGAGATGGCGTACAGCATGGCCTGCCGCAGCTGCTCCTCCCCGGCATCGTCCTGCAGGACGGCCCGAAGCTCCGCTTCGAACCGCTCCACGGCGATGCTGCTGGCGATGCGGCCTCCGTGGGTGCCGCCCATACCGTCGCAGACCACCGCGGCGTAGCAGCTGCCCACCGTGAACGCCGCGTAGGCGTCCTGGTTCTCGCTGCGCACCAGACCGGTATTGGTAATGCCCCACGTTTTCATGACAGGCTGCTCCTTCCTTGCTCCTCCATAGCCTTGCGCCGCAGCTGGCCGCAGGAGGCGTCGATGTCGCCGCCCAGACTGCGCCGCACCGTGGCGGTGATACCGTGAGATTCCAGACGCTTCTGGAACGCGGCCACACGGCGGCTGGGCTTGTACGGACTCTCCACCACGTCGTTCAGCGGGATAAGGTTTACATGGCCCGGCATGCCCCGCAGCTTTTTGGCGATGAGGTCAGCCTGCCAGTCATTGTCATTGACGCCGTCAATCATGGCGTACTCAAAGCTGATACGCCGCCCCGTCTTTTCAAAGTAGCGGTGGCAGGCGTCGAAAAGCCGCTCCACGTCGTAGGCGCGGTTTACCGGCATGATGCGGCTGCGCGTCTCGCTGTCCGGTGCGTGGAGCGACACAGACAGCGTCAATTGCAGCTGCTTTTCCGCCAGCGCATCAATGCCCGGCACCACGCCGCAGGTGGACAGACTGATGTGCCGCATGCCAATATGCAGGCCGTCCGGATGGTTTACCAGTTCCAGAAAGCGCAGCACATTGTCCATATTGTCCAGCGGCTCGCCGATGCCCATGAGCACGATGTTGGATATCTCCCGGCCGGAATCCAGCTGGGTAAACAGCACCTGGTCCAGCATCTCCGAGGGCCGCAGATCCCGCACCTTGCCGGCGATGGTGCTGGCACAGAAGGCGCAGCCCATGCGACAGCCCACCTGAGACGAAATGCACACCGTGTTGCCATGGTGGTACTGCATCAGTACCGTCTCGATGCAGTTGCCGTCCGACAGCTCCCACAGGTACTTGATGGTGCCGTCCAGCCGGGACTCCTGCTTGCGGGCCACCACAGGGGCGGTGATAAAGCACTGCGCCGCCAGCTTTTCCCGCAGCGGTTTGGATAGATTGGTCATGTCCTCGAAGGAGACGGCGCCCCGGTGCAGCCATGTAAAGGCCTGCTTGGCGCGGAACGCCGGCTCCCCCAGTTCCTTGAAAAACAGGGAGAGCTCCTGCTGGGTCATGGATTTGATATCAGTCATAAAGACTCCTCGCTTATTTTCTGCGCATCCGGCAGATGTAGAAGCCGTCCGTGCCCCAGCGCTGCGGCCACAGCGTCAGCTGTCCGCAGCAGCTGCCGATGGGGTGCGGCAGGGAAAACGGCTCCATCACAAAGTCCGGGTGGGTGTCCAGAAACGCCGAGGTAACACCCTCGTTCTCCTCCGGCAGCACCGTGCAGGTGGAATACACCAGCACGCCGCCGGGGCGCACATACGCGGCGGCATTGTTCAGAATGGCGCTCTGGATGGCCGGCAGCTCCGCCAGCTCCTTAGGGTCTTTGTAGCGGATATCCGGCTTCTTGCGGATGATGCCGAGACCCGAGCAGGGTACGTCGGCCACCACCAGATCAGCGGCGCTTTCCCACGCCGCATGACGCTCCCGCCCGTCGGCCAGTGCCGTCCGAATGGAGCGGATGCCAAGCCGTGCCGCGCCCTTCTCGATGAGCGACAGCTTATGGGGGTGTACGTCGCAGGACAGGATATCGCCCCGATCCTTCATATCGATGGCAAGCGCAAAGGATTTGCCGCCCGGCGCGGCGCAGACGTCCAGCACCCGGTCCGTCTCGCCTGGTGCGGCTACCGTTGCCACCAGACGGGCAGCGGCATCCTGCACGGTGAAGTGTCCCTCCGTAAAGGCGGGCAGACGCTCCAGATCGCCGGTGGCGGATACCTCAAAGCAGCCCGCCAGCCATGGGTGGGCACGCACCGTCACACCGGCGGTGCGCAGCTCCTTCTCCAGCTCCTCCGCCGTACATTGCAGCGTATTGGTCTGGATGGTGGTGGGCACGATCTCGTTGTTCATCCGGAGGTAGTCCTCCGTCTCCTCCGCCCCGATCACGTCGATCAGGCGGCGTACCAGCCACTTGGGATGGCTGTACCGCACGGACAGATAGTCCGCCGTGGTGCCCTGAGGCAGCGCCGGCATATCCATCCAGTTGGCCACAAACTTCCGCAGCACCGCGTTGACCATACCGGCAGCCTTGGGACGGCCCCAGCGTTTGGTCATCTCCACCGCCTCATTGACGGCGGCGCGGTGGGGGATCTTGTCCATGAAAAGGATCTGGTAGCCGCCGATGCGCAGGATGTTCAGGATCACCGGCTCCAGCCGGTGGGGCTTCTGGCTGCACCAGCAGCCGATATAGTAGTCCAGCAGGCCCCGGTTCTGGATGACGCCATAGGCAAGGCGCGTGCAGAGCGCCGCCTCCCGGCTGTCCAGTCCGTTTTTCACAATGGTGCGCTTCAAACTGCCGTCCGACCACGCATTGGCGCGGCTGACCTGCATCAGCACCTCCAGCGCCGTGTCCCGTGCGCCTGTCCGCCGCATATCGCTCATGCGTCCACCTGCACGGGATGGCCCCGCAGATAGTCCGCCGCCGCCATACGCTTGCCGCCCTCGGCCTGCAGCTCCAGAATGCGCAGCAGCCGCCCATCGCCGCAGGCGACGGCAAGACCCTGCTTCCCGGCCTCGGCGATCTTCCCAGCAGCCAGCGCCGTCTCGCCGCCCACAGCGGTGCGGTAGACTTTCACGGTCTTTCCATCCAGCGTCATGGACGCGCAGGGCCACGGGACGAGTCCCCGTACCTGATCGTGCAGATGCCGGGCGCTTCTGGTGAAGTCCATGGGCGACAGACTGCGATCCAGCATGGGCGCGTAGGTGTAGGCGCTGTGATCCTGCGGCGTCCGGACGGCGGTACCGCTTTGCAGCTGCTCCACCGCCTCGGCCAGCGCGTCTGCACCCAGCGCCGCCAGACGGGCAGTGAGTGTCTGGGCGTCCTCGTCAGGGTCAATGGCCGTCTCGCGGCAGAGGATCACATCCCCGGCGTCCAGCTCCTTGGCCATATACATGATGGTAACGCCGGTGACGCTGTCCCCGTTGAGAATAGCCCAATTGATGGGCGCCGCGCCCCGGTACTTCGGCAGGACGGAGGAGTGTACGTTGATAGAGCCGTAAGCCGGCGTGCTGAGGATGTCCTCCGGCAGGATCCTGCCATAGGCTGCCACCACGATCAATTCAGGTGCCAACTCCCGCACGATGCGCAACGCCTCGCCATCCCGCATCTTCATCGGCTGGTATACCGGCAGACCAACTGTCAAGGCATATTCCTTCACAGGAGAAAACGCCATCTTATGGCCCCGGTTCTTGGGCTTATCCGGCTGGGTGAACACGCCGCACACGTCGTGCCCGTCCTCCACCAGCCGTTTCAGGGACGCCACGGCAAAGTCGGGCGTACCCATGAACAATATCCTCATTCGTCCTCGTCTCCGTTCTCCGCCTCGGCGCGGCGGATGTACTCCTCCAGCTCCTCCTCGGTCAGTAGGTGGTCAGTGTGCTCCACGAACAGGTGGCCGTCCAGGTGCTCGATCTCATGGCAGAAGCAGCGGGCGGTCAGACCCTCGTCCTCCACCTCGAACCAGTTGCCGTCCCGATCCTGTGCGCGGACGCGGACGATCTCCGGCCGCGTGACCTCGCCGTATTTCCCGGGAACGCTGAGACAGCCCTCCAGACCGGTCTGCTCACCCTCAGTGCGGATGATCTCCGGATTCACCAGCTCGATGAGCTGATCCTCCTCGTCCAGCACCACGCACACCCGGCGCAGCACACCTACCTGCGGTGCGGCCAGCCCCACGCCGCCGGAATCGGCCAGCGTGTCCGCCAGATCGTCCAGCAGCGTGTGCAGACGTCCGTTGAAGTCCGTCACCGGACGGCATACCTTGGTCAGACAGGGTTCTCCCTGTAAAGCTATCTTCCTTAACGCCATTGTTCGTACCTCGTTTTCTCAGAGTCAATCCATCAGATTGCAGTCGGTATAGATGTGCAGACGGCGGTTCTCACCGCGCTGCGCGAATTCCCGCATGAAAGCAGCCAGCAGCTGCCGCAGCTGCCGGTCATTGCGGCCCAGCACCATGGTGCGGTAGCGGTAGCTGCCGTTGACCTTCACCACCGATGCCGGCGCGGGGCCCAGAACCTGCAGCTCCATGGCGCTGTACGGCGGCTGCTGCGCCGCCTGCCGCAGGCTGCGGGTCAGCAGGGCGATGGCCTGCCGCACGGCGTCCTCCTCCTGCCCCGTCACCGTCACGGTGAACTGGTCGGAAAAGGGCGGGTCGCGCCGCAGCCTCCGCAGCTGGATCTCCGCGTCGTAGAATCGCTGGTAATCCTGCTGAGCCGCCGCCTGTATCACGTCGTTCTGGGGCGTGTAGGTCTGGATCACCGCCCGTCCGGCCTTGCTGCCCCGGCCTGCCCGGCCGATGACCTGCGTCAGCAGGTTGAAGGTGCGCTCCGCCGCCCGGTAGTGATCCACATACAGGGACGTGTCCGCCCCCAGAACGCCCACCAGCGTCACATTTTCAAAATCCAGCCCCTTGGCCACCATCTGGGTGCCCAGCAGGATCGGCACATGCTTTTCCTCGAACTCCCGCAGGATGGCCTCGTGCCCCGCAGACACCGTGTCCGCATCCATCCGCAGCAGCGGCGTGCCGGGGAAGATGCTGCGCAGCTCCTCCTCCACCCGCTGGGTGCCCACGCCGATGTGCTTGAACTGCCCGCCGCATTCGGGGCATGTCTCCGGCGCTTTTTCGGAGTAGCCGCAGTAGTGGCACATCAGCCGCCCGTTGGCGCTGTGGTACGTCAGATACACGCTGCACCGGGGGCATTTGGGGACGTAGGTGCACTGGGGGCACAGCAGCTGGCGGCTGCTGCCCCGCCGGTTCAGAAACAGAATGCTCTGCTCCCCGGCGTCCAGATTTTTCTGTAATTCCTCATAGAGCGGGCGGCTGATGATGCCGTTCCGTCCCTCCAGCAGCTCCTGCCGCAGATCGGCCAGAATCACCGTGGGCAGCGCCTGCCGGTTGTAGCGCCGCCGCAGCAGCGCCCGCTGATAGTCGCCCTTCTCCGCCCAGTAGGCCGTCTCCACTGTGGGGGTGGCGGAGCCCAGAAGGAGCCTTGCCCCCTCCTGCATACAGCGGTACTTGGCGATGTCCCGGGCGTGGTAGCAGGGCGCCGTCTCTGATTCGTAGGAGCTTTCCTGCTCCTCGTCCATGACGATGAGTCCGATGTCCCGCAGGGGCGCGAACACCGCCGAACGGGTGCCCAGCACGATGCGGGCCTCGCCCCGGCGGATGCGTTTGAACTGGTCGTATCGCTCCGTCAGGCGCAGACCGCTGTGCAGCAACGCCACCTCATCGCCGAAATAAGCGGTGAACCGAGCCATCATCTGGGGCGTCAGCGCGATTTCCGGCACCAGGAGCATCACGGATTTGCCCCGGTGCAGCAGCTCCTGCGCCAGCCGGATATAGACCAGCGTTTTGCCGCTGCCGGTAACGCCCTGCAGCAGCGTGACGCCGGCCTTTCCGGACAGCGCCTGCTGCAAAATCTCCTCGTATACCTGCTGCTGCTCGTCATTCAGTGTAATGGGAATAGGCTTTACAGCATACTGCTTTTCCGTGATTCGGTACGCTTCCTGCTCCCGCAGGGCTACCGCGCCGAGCTGCACCAGCAGCTCCACGGTCTTGCGGGACGCGCCGGTAAAATAACACAGATCGTGCAGCGATGTCTCGCCGTTCTGAGCCAGAAACGCCACGATCTCCCGCTGGCGGCGGGCGGTCCTGGACACCTGCTCCAGCGCCTGCTCCGCCGGTACGGCCAGCTTCACGAACAGGTCTACTCTGTCCCGCACCTTGCGGCGGGACTCCGTCTCGCGGCGGAGCGTCCCCACCTTCTCCATGCGCCGCAGCAGCAGTGCCGTATCGTCGCCAAGGGCCTGCTTCAGGGCATCCGTCTCCATGGGTCCGTCCTGCAAAAGGCGGCACACCGCCGCTTCCTTTACAGGCAGCGTCTCCGGCAGCACATCCTTCGCCAGATGCCACGTCTCCCGGTAGCGGTACCACACCGCCGCCGGGAGGATGGTGTGCAGCGCGTCGTAAAACGTGCAGAAATACCGCTGCCGCATCCACAGCGCCAGCCGTATCTCCCTGTCCGACACCACCGGCTCCTCGTCCAGCAGCGCACTCACCGTTTTCAAAGGCTTGTCCGGTACACCCTCGCTCAGCGCCAGAATCACCGCCTCACTGGGGCGGTTGCCCCGGCCGAAGGGCACCAGCACACGGCAGCCCACCTGCGCCCCCATGTCGCGGGGCAGCAGATAGCTGTACACCCTGTCGATGGCGTAGGGCGCCGCCTGCACAGCCGCCTTGGCGATCACAGCCATGTCAGATATTGTCTTCCTCGATGACGGGGTTGGCCACGAACTTACCATCGGCCACCTCGCGGATGGCCTCAGTCACAGGCTTCTCCTCCAGATGCTCGCCTTTAGCCTCGGCCTCGGCGGCGATCTGGCGGGCGCGGCGCGCCACCACATTCACCATCATGTAGCGGTTGGGGATGTACTCGGTCAGTTTGTTCATAGCGGGATACAGCATCATAATGATCACATTTCCTTTCCGTTGAGAATGTATTCCATACGCTCGGCGGGTTTGCAGTGCTCTGCGCACAGAATCGCGCGCAGCTCCTCCACCGCTTGCTCCACCGTATCGTTGATGACGAAATAATTATAATCGCGGGCGTTTTTCAGTTCCACCTGTGCCCGGAGCAGACGTTTCTGCACCTTCTCCGGGGTATCGGTGCCGCGGGCGGTGAGCCGGCGCTCCAGCTCCTCCCAGCTGGGGGGTGCGATGAAGATGCGCACCGTCTCCGGCCGCTTGGCGCAGACCTGCGCCGCGCCCTGGATCTCAATGTCCAGTATCACGTCCCGGCCCTGCTCCATGGCCTCGTCCACATACTTCTTGGGGGTGCCGTAGAAGTTGCCCACATACTCGGCATACTCCAGAAAAGCGTCCTCCTCGATCATGCTGCGGAACCGATCCGCATGGATGAAGTGGTAGTCCACACCGTCCCGCTCTCCCTCCCGGGGTGCGCGGGTGGTGGCGGACACGGAAAAATACAGATCCTCCCGCCCCTCAAACAGCGCGCAGAGCACGGTGCTCTTCCCCACGCCGGAGGGCCCGGAGATAATGAATGTCTTGCCTTTCCTGTTCAAAGCCTATTCCTCCTCTGTCAGATCCTTTACCGTCAGACCCAGACGGGGCGCCATTTTCTCCGTGCTCAGCGCCGAGAGCACCACATGGTCGCTGTCCATGATGAACACCGACGCTGTTTTGCGTCCGAAGGTGGCGTCGATGAGCATGCCGCGATCCCGTGCCTCCTGTACCAGACGCTTCACCGGCGCGGAGTCGGGGGCCACCACGGCGATGAGCCGCTCCACGGAGATCAGGCTGCCGAAGCCGATGTTCACAAGCTGCATGGCCGGGCCCTCACTCAATGTTCTGGATCTGCTCGCGGATCTTCTCCACCTCGGCCTTCATGTTCACCACGTCCTGCGCGATGGCCAGGTCGTTGCACTTGGAGCCGATGGTATTGCATTCGCGGTTGATCTCCTGCACCAGAAAGTCCAGCTTCCGGCCCACGGGGATGTCTCCGGCCAGCATGGTGCGCAGCTGGGCCATGTGGCTATGCAGGCGCACCGTCTCCTCATCCACCGCCACCTTGTCGGCGAAGATGGCCGCTTCGGTGAGGATGCGGGACTCGTCGATGGTGGCGGACTGCAGGACCTCCATCATCTTTGTCTCCAGCCGCTGGCGGTAGGCCGCTACCGTCTCCGGCGAGCGCTGCTCCACACGGGCCACCGTCTCCTCGATGGTGTCGGCGCGGCTGCCCACGTCCTCGGCCAGCTTCGCCCCCTCCACGGCCCGCATCTCGTTGTAGGCTGTCAGCGCGTCATCCAGCACAGCGCAGATGTCAGCGGCAATGGCCTCCACATCCTCCTCCGCCTTGGTGACGGACAGAACATCGGGAAACTTCGCCAGCATATCCGGTGTGATGGCTCCCTCCAAGCCGAAAGACTCCTTCAGCCGTGTCAGTGCCTCATAGTAGCCGCGGGCCAGCGCCTCATTGACGGATACCACCGTTTCGTCAGCGCCGGTGGCGTCGATGGTGATGAACACGTCCACCTTGCCCCGGGACACCGCCTTCTGCACACGGCTCTTGATGGCATCTTCTGCAAAAATATACGCGCGGGGCATCTTCACGGTGCAGTCCAGATAGCGGTTGTTGACGGAGCGCACCTCCACCGTGATATCGCGGCCGCCGCGCATCTCGCGGGCCCGTCCGTAGCCGGTCATACTCTTGACCACTCGATCATCTCCTTCGTTTTATTGGAAAAAGAGAGGCCGCCCTCTCCACTGTCAGCAGAAGCAGACAGGCACGCCCAGCGCGTTGCAGCACAGGCTGATGCCGCACAGCCGCAGACAGTCGGTATTGTCGCAGCTGCCGGTGGTGACGGAGCCGTAGCCGTTGGGCCGGTAGGCGTTCTGCCGCCCCTCCGACATATCCAGTGCCCGCTGGTACTCCGCGTTGTCCGGCTCCATCTGCACGGCGGTCTGGTAATACCGCCGTGCCTCGTCCAGCCAGCCCCGGCGGGTGCAGATCACACCCTTGAGGAAGTTCCACTCCGCATCGTGGTCGGACTGGGCGTTCAGCAGCTCCTCGGCAAGATTCAAATTGCCCTGCGAAATGGCCATGCGGACGCGCTGGAGCCGTGCTGTGCCGGCACCGTAGGCCGCTGAGGAATACCCGGTGTTATATCCCGGATTGTATCCGCCGTATCCCGCCGTGCTACTGTATCCGCTGCCGCTGCGGGCGGCCTTGCGTTGGCTCTGGATCGTCTCGTAGGCCTCATTGATCTCCTTCATGCGCTCCTGTGCCAGATCGGCCAGCGGGTTGTCGTGATAGTTGTCGGGATGGTATTTCCGCGCCAGATCACGATAGGCTTTCTTCACTTCATCGTCCGTGGCGGTGCTGGGCACGCCCAGCACCTGATAGGGATCACGCATCGTTGGTGTCCGCCTTTCGTATAGCTTGTCTCTCTCGTCTCCGCCGGTGGAACGTGCCGTTCAGCACGGCCGTGCCCACCAGATATAACCCCTCATACACCGTGGCCCGGATCACAGGCGTATATACGCCGAAGTCCGCCAGCTCAAAGGCCGCCGCCATGGCCCGCACGGAGCCGTCCAGCGTGGCGGCCAGCTGCTGCCGCCCCTCCGGCGTCAGCGCGCCGTTTTCCAGCGGGAACCGCAGCGCCAGCGGATTATAGCTGCCGGACCGCAGATCGTCCGCCAGATCATCTGCCGCGTCCACCAGGTAGATCCAGCGTCCCAGATGGTACAAAAGCTGCTCCGCCACCCGGCGCTTCACCGGCTGCTCCACCCGCCGCGCCGCACCGGCCAGCAGCGCCGCAAAGGCGTCCGCCGGCTCGTCCAGCGACGGGCATTTCGCCCGTTCCAGCGCGGCCAGTGCCGTCAGATGTGCCTGCGTATCCGCGTCGAACTGCGGCTGCCGCTGCCGGGCCTTCCGGTAGGCACGCCGCAGGGCCAGCGCCGCCGCCCGGTATTTCAGGCCCCCGAAAAAGCCGTGGTCGGCGATACCGTCCTGTATCTGCCACCACGTCAGGATCACGCTCATGTCAGCGGCGGTGTCCATGGCGGCATCGCCGCAGGCACAGCGCCGCTTCCGGAGCGGATGGGCAATGCATCTCTTCTCACAGGTGCTGCCGCCCTCCGACAGGATCATCGCCAGAAATGTCAGGTCATAGTTAAGGATCATCCGCCCCGCCGCGCCGTACCGGCGGCCCAGCGCGTGGCACAGGCCGCAGTAGGCGGCACGGAACGTCTGGCGCTCCTCCTCCGTCAGCCGCTGATCTGAGGGCCGTACATAGCCGAACATCCGTCAGAACAGCCGCAGGATGGTATAGGTCAGGCTCTCCTCCCGCTTGGCCCGGCGGTCGTAGAACACGCTGGGCAGGAAGAACAGTGCCGCCGCGGCGATGGCCGCCGCATAGCGCCAGCCCTCTGTGGGCAGGCCCGCCGTCAGGAAATACCCCAGAAGGAATCCGGCCACCGGCAGCAGGTACACCAGCGCCGCCACGCCTAGCAGCTTTTTGGTGCTGCTCTCCACCACTACCTTGTCGCCCGGCTTGGCCCCGGCGTCGTTTTTCGCCCTGGCGTGGATGGCCGCGCCCGTCATGCCGCAGCCGGCGCACTCCTCGCAGTCATGCCCGCAGGCGGACTTACGGGGCACGGATATCTCCGCGTAGCCGCCGGGCAGCAGCTTTTCCACTGTTGCGATCTGTGTCATCGTCTTACCTCCGCGTCAGCTCAGGTACTTGTCTCCGGCTGACCGTCCGTATCCGCAGGCGGCACAGGCGCCGGCTCCGTATCGGTGATGTATACCGTCACCTCGTAGCTGCCCTTTACCGCCACATCCCTGTATCCACTGATGGTCACCGTTACCGGCACCCGGTAGCTGCCGGGCTCGGTGATGCCGCTGAGATCGGCCATCGCCGTCAGCGCGGCGGCATCCATCTCTGCCAACTCGTCGGCGAGGCCCCACAGCCGCACGTCCAGCCCGCCTGTAATCTCCGGGTACAGGCCCGATGGCACATTGGTATAGCTGAAGGTATCCACCGTCACTGTCATCTCCTCGATGCCCTCCATGGTGATCTCCACGGTGGCCACCTCATTGCTGTTGGCCAGCCATGTGCCGTCCGGCGCTGTGACCACATAGCTGTTCTGCTGCCACAGATCCAGATCCTCGATATACAGTGTGGCCAGCACGATCTCGTTGATATTCTCCAGCACGTCCGCCTCGCCGATGAGCCGCACGCTGGTGGGCGTCACGGTGGTCTTGATGCTCTGCCCCGCCACGCCCGGCACGCCGGACAGCTCCACCGCCAGGCTGACCTCCTTAGTGGTCAGCACCGGCACCTTGGCCTGAATAAGGCTGGCGTTGGTGCGGATATTGCCGTTGTCCACGGGGTTATCGTCATTGTCGTACAGCTGCACGCTCTCCGTCTGGATCACAGACCGGGTGGCGCCGCTGATATTCACCGTCAGCTTGGCATAGGCCACGTTCAGCAGGTCGTCCCGCTGACCCCGCAGCACCAGTGAGGTGGGGTCGAGCACCGTCTCGCCGGTGAAGTAGCCGTCGGCCACCTGTCCGGTAACGGTGCAGTTCACCGGCACCTCCTTGGTATACAGCTCACCCACCGTGACCGTCACCTTGTACTTGCTGGCCCAGTCCACCGTCAGCGATGAGGACTGCACACCGTCGGGATAAATAGGATCCCACCGCAGCGTGTGGACGCCCACCGAGTCAATGCTGGACGTGCTGGCCACCAGCCGCACGTTGTCCTTGCTGATCTTCACCAGCTCCCGCTTGGGGCCCTTGATGGTCAGATCCACAGTGGTGTCATAGCCGGACAGGAGCATCAGGTTCTTGTCCGCCAGTGTGGTGGACTCGCCGGAGAACTCTACGGGGATGTCCCGGATGGTCTTGGTGCGGTCGGGGGCCTTTTCCACGTCCACATAGACCCATACCGCGATGGCCACCAGAATGGAGATTACGACCTGCAGCGCTTTCCGCCGGCTAAAGCCGCCCTTCTCATTCTTTTGTTCCATGATTGCCCTCCTTCCTGCGCAGGCCCAGCATGTCCGCCAGACTGCGGCGCGGCTTGTCCTCCAGCTCCTCCGGCTGCGGCATCAGCTCGTTGCGCAGCAGCTTGGACAGTGTTTCGGGCATCAGGTGGCGCTTGAGCATACCGCCCACCGCCACGGAGATGGAGCCCGTTTCCTCCGACACGATGACCACCACCGCGTCAGAGTTCTCGCTCATGCCAATGCCGGCCCGGTGCCGCATGCCCAGATCACGGCTGAGGTTCACATTCTTGGACAGCGGCAGCATGCACCCCGCGCCCAGAATACGTCCGTGCCGGATGATCACGGCGCCGTCGTGCATGGGTGCCTTCACGAAGAAGATGTTCTTCAGCAGCTCGGAGGACACGGCGGCGTCCAGCGTCGTGCCGCTGCGCACCATGTCATCCAGCTGGATGTGCCGCTCGAAGACGATGAGCACGCCGGTCTTAGTCTGGGACATCTCGCTGCATGCGATGACCGTCTGGTCGATGGCCTTTTCCAGCTCCGTCTGCTGTTGGGCCGGGGTAAACGCCTGCAGCAGGCGGATGTTCTTGCTGCCCAGCTTTTCCAGGATCTGGCGTATCTCCGGCTGGAACAGGATGATAAGGGCCAGAATGCCCACCTGCACCATGTTCCCCAGAATATAGGCGATACCGTTGAGATGGAAGATCTCCGACAGCCACAGAGCCAGCAGGAAAATGACTACGCCCTTGAGGATGTTTTCCGCCCGTGTGCTCTTTACCAGATCCAGCAGCTTATAGACAAGGAACGCGATGATGACCACGTCCAGAATGTCCGAAAACCGCACGAGCACTAAGTAATTCCCAATTTTTTCTAAAAACGCCAGCACTGTCTCCATACTGTCAACCTTCCCGTATCGGACAAAAACTCCGCATAGAAATAGATATACCATCGATTGACATGGGCGTATTTGCCCATATCAACCGACAGTAACATTATATTAAAAATATTGGGAAAATGCAACAAAAAAATCTTGGTGGAATCTTGCAGTTTAACGAACCGCCGTGCGCACCATGGCCGCGAAGTCCTCCACCTCCCGGGGCGTGTTGAAAACAGACGTACTCAGTCGGATAGTGCCGCTCTCCAGCGTACCCGCCGTGCGGTGGGCCAGCGGCGCACAGTGCAGTCCGGCCCGCACGGCAGCGCCCTGCGCCGCCAGACGCTCCCCCATCTCCTCGCAGTCCCGTCCCCGGATGCGGAAGCTCAGCACCCCCGTCTCGTGGGCGAAGTCTCTGCCGCAGAACAGCTCCGCGCCGTCGACGCCGCCCAGCAGCTCCGCCGCGTACATGGCCAGCCGCCGCTCGTGGATGGCGATGCGGTCGATGCCCGTCTCCCGGACGAACCGCAGTCCCTCCAGCAGCCCCGCGATGCCCGGCATATTATGGGTGCCCGCCTCCAGCCGGTCGGGCAGCTCCTCTGGCATGTGCTGCAGAAGGGACTGAGAGCCGGTACCACCCTCCAGCAGCGGCGCAGCCTCGTGGCCGCACAGCAGCAGTCCTGTGCCCTGCGGGCCGTACAGTCCCTTGTGTCCCGGCATGGCGATAAATGCCGCCCCCAGCTTCCGCATGGACACCGGCAGCATCCCTGCCGACTGGGAGGCGTCCAGCACGAAGGGCACGTCTGCCTTCCGGCACAGCGCCGCAATGTTCTCCACCGGCAGACGGTAGCCGAACACATTGGACACATGGGTGCAGATCACCGCGTTCGCCCCGGCCTCCAGCGCCTGCCCGAACTCCGCCAGCATCGTCTCCGGCTGGAACAGCGGCGTGTCGACGACCGTCAGCGTCACGTCCGGGATGCCGTGGAGCGGCCTTGTCACCGCGTTGTGCTCATACCCGGAGATGACGACCTGGCTCCCCGGCTTCACCAGCGTCTTGATGGCGATGTTCAGCCCGTGAGTGGCGTTGCCGGTGAACACCACCTGCGCGGGATCGTCCATGTCAAACAGCTCCGCCGCCAGACTGCGGCACTGAAAATCCGTCTCCTCCGCCAGCCGCGTGGCGGGATAGCTGCCGCGTCCCGGCGAGCTCATAGCCGCTACGGCGTTGTACATGGCCCGGCGCACGCGCTCCGGCTTCTGCAGGGTCGTGGCCCCGGCATCCAGATAGATCATACTTCAACCTCGCTATATTCGCTCCCCTGCCGCCGAAAGACCCGCAGAGGCCCTATTCCCAAGCTGCGCAGCAGCGCTGCCGCCTCCGGTGCTCCGGACGCGGGCATGCGCAGCACATAGCCGCAGCCGCTGCCGGTCAGTCCTACCGGCGCACGACCCATGGCGGCGCGCATCCCGTTCTGCGCCAGCGCCTGCGTCATGCGCTGGGCGTGTGTGACGGAGCGGGCGGTCAGCAGATATTCTTCCATATCGCACCTCCTCACACGCCATTTTATGAGCTGGACGGTGCGGGTGTGAAAAGCGGGAGCATCCGAAAAGAATGCTCCCGCCTGTCCGTCTGTTATCCGGTTATCCCGCCGTCAGCAGCGCCACGGCGTGGCAGGCCATGCCCTCCCCCGCGCCGGTGAAGCCCAGATGCTCCTCCGTGGTGGCCTTCACCGACACCTGCGCCGCGTCGATGCCCATGGCTTCCGCCAGCCGCCGGCGCATCTCCGGGATGTAAGACGCCAGCTTGGGCGCCTGCGCTAGCACCGTGGCGTCCACGTTGCCGATAGCCCAGCCGTTTTCCGCCAGCCGCGCCGTCACCTGCGCCAAAAGAAGCAGGCTGTCCGCCCCCCGCCAGCGCTCATCGCTGTCGGGAAACATGCCGCCGATGTCGCCCAGCGCCGCCGCGCCCAGCAGGGCGTCCATCACCGCGTGGGCCAGCACGTCCGCATCCGAATGACCCAGCAGTCCACGCTCATAGGGAACTGTGACGCCGCCCAGGATCAGCGGACGGCCCTCCACCAGCCGATGCACGTCGTACCCGTGTCCGATCCGCAGCCCCGTCATTGTGCGTCCCCTCTCCGGCGCAGGAACGCTTCGGCCACGGACAGATCCTCCGGCGTGGTGATCTTGATATTTTCCCGCCATCCTGGTGTCAAGTAAACCTCCTTGCCAAGCCGCTCCACAGCAGAGCAATCATCTGTCAGCGCCGCGCCAGCGGCCAGTGCGGACTGCAGCGCCGCCTTCAGGATGTTGGCCTGAAAGACCTGCGGCGTCTGCACCGCGAACAGGGTGCTGCGATCCGGGGTGGACAGCACCAGCCCCGCCATATCCGCCACCTTTACCGTGTCCGTCACCGGCAGCGCCGGGGCCACGGCGTAGGTGCGCTGGCCAAGACGGATCATCTCGTCCACCTGCTCCGGCAAGATCAGGGGCCGCGCCCCGTCGTGGACGGCCAGATACTCCGTGTCCGGGCTGGCCTCCAGCGCCGCCAGCAGCACCGACTCGGCCCGGCTGGCGCCGCCCTCCACCACGCGGATGGGCTTGCGGATACCGGCGCGGCTCACCAGTGCCGCCACCTCCTCCAGCTTTTCCGGCCGGGCGGCCACCACGATCTCGTCCACCAGCACCGCCCGATCCAGCACGGACAGGGTCCGCGTCAGCACCGGTGCGCCGCACAGCTGGGCAAGCATCTTGTCCTCGCCGTCCATGCGGGTGGACTTCCCTGCCGCCGGCACGATGGCCGCGCAGTGAGGGTGTACCTTTTTCTTCACGCTTTTCCGCATCCGGTCAAACAACTTTCCCATGTCTTTCCGCTCCTGTCGCTCGGTTTTATTTTTATCAGTATACCGCATTTTTCCGGTTTTTACAAGCACTATTCCCGGCATTTATCTGTAAAGTAAACTTCCTTGCCATCTCAAGCCGCACAAAAGGAGGGCCGCACGGCGGCCCTCCTTTTGTCATCTTCTGTTGTGGGGATACCAGATCTTCTGCTGCTCCGCCGCGCGGATCAGCTCCTCCCGGAAATCGGGGTGGGCGATGGAGATCAGCTTCTCCGCCCGCTCCCAGACACTGAGACCCTTGAGACAGATGCAGCCGTACTCCGTCACCACATACATGGTGTTGACACGGGTATCCGTCACCACGGAGCCTGGCTGGAGCGTGGGACGGATGCGGGACTTCATGGAGCCGTCCTTGTCCTTGAACGTAGAGGACAGACAGATAAAGCTCTTGCCGCCCTTGGACAGGTACGCGCCCAGCACGAAGTCCTGCTGGCCGCCGGCGCCGCTGATCTGCTTGATGCCCGCCGTCTCGCCGTTGACCTGTCCGTACAGATCCACATCCACGGCGTTGTTAATGGAGATAAAGTTGTCGATGGCCGCGATGGTGCGGATGTCATTTGTGTAGCTGATGGGTGCGGACATACAGGCGGGGTTGTTGTCCAGATAGTCGTAGAGCTTCTGAGTGCCGGCGGCGAAGGCAAAGACCTGACGGCCCCGGTCGATGCTCTTGCGGGCGCAGGTGACCTTACCGGCCATGGCCAGATCCACATAGGCGTCCACATACATCTCCGTATGTACGCCCAGATCCTTCAGATCGGACTCGCAGAGCATAGCGCCCACGGTGTTAGGCATGCCGCCGATGCCCAGCTGGAGACATGCGCCGTCGGGTATCCGCTCCACAATGAGCTGGGCCACCGCCTTGTCCACCTCGGTGGCCGTACCGGAGGGCTGGATACCCATGGGGTCGTTGCGGCCCTCCACCACCATGTCCACCTCGCTGATGTGGATGCAGTTGTCGAAGCCGCCCAGACAGCGGGGCATGTTCTCGTTGACCTCCACGATGACCACCTTGGCCATCTCGCACACAGCCTTCACATGGGACGCGGACAGACCGAAGTTGAAATAGCCGTGCTTGTCCATGGGCGTCACCTGAAACATGGCCACGTCCGGCGGTGTGATATGGTCGTAGTAGTAGCGGGGCAGCTCGGAATAGCGCATGGGCTCGTGGAACCCGGCGCCGCTGGCGATATGATGGCGCTCCACGCTGCTCATGTGATGGGAATTGAAAATGATGTGGTGTACCGGATCCTCGATGTCGAAGATAGCCGGCTTCCACAGGCTGATGCCGCCGCGTACCTTCACATCCTCCAGCTCCGGGGCGCGGCGGGCCAGCGCCTCGTCCAGCACGCGGGGATGAATGGCGCAGAACCCGTAGTCCACCCAGTCGCCGGATTTGATGACCTTCACCGCTTCGTCGGCGGTGGTCAGCTTCTGGCGATACATCTCCTGATAATTGGCAAAAGGCATGGTAATGCTCCTCCTTTTTCTTGTTTCTCCCAATTGTTAATTTTAACACAAACGCGAAAGATGTACATTGGAGGATATACCAATTATTGCTTCTGCCGCTTGTGCAATTTTTAACATGCGGATGTGGTGTGTTGAACGCTTGATGCTGCGATCATTTCAGGCCCTCACCCGCGCAGTTTTCTATACACAAAAGCGGACACCCTCAGTGTCCGCTTTTGTATTGCTTACTTGCCGGGTCTTGCGGAGACGATGTTGCTGAAATCGCTGACCGCCGTGCCCTTCACCGCC
>ERZ1023848.46-NODE-46-length-57539-cov-113.126801_pt1 | contig 57539 bp, 98 predicted proteins | sample MGYA00380385_ERZ1023848 | MGnify/ENA primary metagenome ERZ1023848 (study PRJEB33179, sample SAMN07449069) | human gut metagenome | biome: Human-gut; feature: Human associated habitat; material: Faeces | host: Homo sapiens | place: India:Kasaragod | collected...
TTAAGTCGTCGGCAGCGTCATATGTGTATAAGAGTCAGCTAATAATCCCCCTAACTCCCCCCTCAAACAAATAAATTGTTTGAGGCCCCCACGCCAAAATGGCACGACAACTGCGACAACTGAAAACGACAACAAAATGTTTCTATAAAGGTTCTTTCTCCCTACAACCCTCTATCTCCAAAGCTACACCATTAGCCAGCAGAGCAGACCGTAGGCGAGAACTGGCGCGATGTTCTTGCTGATGGATGGTCTACGACTATTCCACATGGAGAATTGACTTCATTTTGTAGTTGGTTGAATATGTAGAAATGTTGCATTGACTATTCCTAGTATAACGCTATGGATTGATTGAAATGCCATAGTGCATTACTGGGAATTAAATCGAGCAGGAACAGACCGAATTGGATGGTACGACTATTTCAGCAGAATAATCCCTAGATAGTTACTAGGATATATAAGCGTATATTATAATAAGTACGGCTGGCATACGAATTTGGTATGGCTATCGGATGAATAAACAGGTGAATATATGCAACAGATTATGATTTTTATGCAGTCTGATGACTTAGCGACTATCGCATCCCTCTTTCTCTAAAAGGCAAACGACTATTTCACACAAAAAACACGACTATTTGACGATAATTCGCAAGAAAAGCTACAACTATTACTCTACGACTATCAGCGGACTGTTCGTTACTATACGATATATAGGACTTTCAAAAGCTAGTTGTCTGACGACTTTACGACTATTCCACGACTATTTTATTGGAGAAACTACGACTATTGGCTACGACTATTTCAGAATCTGTTGCGACTATTCCAGTCGGAACGTTACGACTATTGCTGACCTCTATTGGCTATCGGGCGAAAGCCCGAAAAGAGCTGCGGCGAGAGCCGCCAATGGTTCCGCGCCGCCCGCCGCGCCCCTGCTGCTGGACTGCCCGCCGGGTAGAAGGTGCCAGATCACAAGCCGCCGGGCTTGCATGGTCTGCAATTTGTTGCACCGTCTGGCATGGATCCATAACAGGGGCGCACCCTTATATACATTATTATAATAGGGCGGCTATGCTGAGCTGTACAGCGTCCGGCATGGCGTCTAGTATCTGGTATCGGTGCAGACCGTCCAGGCATTGTGATACGCTCCAGCGTGGCGCAGGTGGTGCGGTATAGCCGGATGCACCCGCCACACAACAGCGACAAAAAATGACAAATAGCAGGAAAAGCCCTTGTAAAGCCCTGCGCGCTGTTTTACGGCGTGTGTGGTATAAATTGCATTGACTGCGCAAAACACGCTGTAAACGCTTGTATGGGGCTGTATTGTAGAGGGACAAAATAAAAGCCCTGCACCCTCAGCAGATACAAGGCAAAAGAAAAGCCCCGCCACGTGGGCGGGGTAGGAATTGGAAGCGGGTCAACGCTGCTTGCGCCAGATGTTATAATTTGCGGCTGTCATGATAGTATAGCCGCCGCAGACCTTGACAACAACGCAATCACCGGGGCAGGTCTTGCGCGCATAGTATCGGGTGGTATACAGTCCGGTCATAATATCAAAGCCCTTATTGCTGGTAGTCATAATATAAGCCCTCCTAAAAATATGTTATGTCACGTTATTTTGACGCCTTGAACAGCGCTGAGAAAAACCAAAAAACAAACAGGATGCAGGATAATATCACTTGTCGCACCCCCTCATACCACGCTGAACCGCTTGTAAACGGTCTTTTTGCTACACTCAGCATAAATGTCCGGGTGCGCTGCCTGTAAAAGCTTGCTATCGAGTCGGACGCTCTGAACATCCTTGTAAATGGCTTTTGCCGTGCCCTGTACCATTTCGGGCGCACCGTGCATCATATCAATTATTTCAGCCTTTACAGCGTCATTTATTGCTTCGAGCTCTTCAATGAGCCGCTTGTTTTCCCTGTACTCATTTACTCTTTTTTCAAAATCAGACATTTTTCAGGTCCTCCAATTTTAGATTGTGTTCATTACACGTAAAAGCGCAGTAATTGCAGCGTTGCGCATTTTTTCGCGCTGGTCCTTGTCGGATGGGTTTAATTCAACGTATTTACTGCACAGGTCCTTTTCACGTTTGATCTCTTTGTTAATAGTGTTAATTACATCGTATTTTTCCATTTTTTTCAGCCCTCCAAAATTCCTTTGTTAGCGAATAGCGTTCTAAGGTTGCGCCGCTCGTATTCTCTCCAATTTTCACCGATTGCAAGCGCTGAGTTTTGCGCCCAAAACGGGACGCCCGCCCGGTCAAGCTGGTTAAACAGAAAATGGATTGTCTTGTCTGCCTTGTCCAAAAACCCGATGTCGTCCGGGTCTTTTTCCCTGCAATATGAGATCTCGGCCATCCAATACGCAAGGGATTCTAACAGGCCGTATGCCTTTTTATTTGCCGTGTATGTCATTTTGTGCGCCCCCTCAGCTGTTAAGAAATGCAATCATAACGAGTGCGCCGGATATCATGCCGCCCACATACCAGAGGGCAGCCCACTGGGTAAAGTCAAGTGTAATAATCATACTGCAAACCCTCCGTTAATCAAATTCCGGCATTGCCAGAATGATTTTTTTGCAACGCTCAACGCTCAAGCGGTACGGCTTGGAGCGGGTCAGGTTGTCCGCTACAATCTGAGTGTATACCATCAATGGCAGCTCAAAAAGCGCGGCACACTTGGGATACAGGCGCACGGCCTGATTTCTAATTTCTGCGTTGATTTCATCTGTTCTTGTCATGGTTTATACCCTCCCATTAAAACCAGTAAAGCAAGTACATATCTGTGCCCGGCTTGGTGATTTCTCTAATGCAAGGATACAAGCCGTAGCTGTCAATTTGCAAGCCGTATGTTGCAAGCTCTTTATTGAGCTTTACACGCCGTTTTGCAAGCTGAGCCTGTCGGGTTTTGAGCCACTCGGAGTTATAATAGCGGCTGTCGTTGTCAAGCTCCCACGCTCTTGCATCTGCAAGCCCCCAACGCTGCACGCTGTCAAGAAGCTTTCTTGCTTTTTCGTATGCCTCAGTAGGCACGCGGTCAGCGGCTTTATCTGCGGCGGTTGTCAGCGTGTCAAGCGTGGCAAGATCAAACGCGGCGCGGGCTCTGTTGTACCATACACACGCGCGATGGCTGCGGCCTTCATAATCCCCCGGAATGGGGCGGGCGGTGTAATCGATCTCTTTATTGTTCATCATGGTTTTGGCCTCCTGTTTTGGTTCAATGTGGTTTGTTCTTGTTTGTGCCTTTATTATACTATCACTAGGGTGGTAAGTCAAGTATTTGATAGCAAATAACTATCACAAGATATACCAAAAGATTTATGTGATAGTTGTGCATATTGCTATCACTAGACCATGCCTGTGATAGAGCTATCACAATACGCATGATAGAGGAGTTGCCCGCCATCCGGTGCAGCGTGTCCATCGTCCGGGCGTGTGTTGTCGGTGCGCGTCCTGTGCTGCTGTCTGTGCTGCGCAGGCCGTCCGGGTGCGCTGGGGGCTGTGGTCTCCACCGGCGGGGTATATGGGGCGAGCCGGGGGTGGGGCAGGTGAGTCTCGCCACCACCGAAAAAATAAAAAAGACCCACCCCACTTTCACAAATCAGAACCCACCTGATTGTGCAAGTCTCCAAAAATTCCAAAAAATACAAAAAGGCCCCTTTCGGAGCCTAGACTGTGCTATAATCAGCTAAAGGCAACACGCCAAAGAAAGGAAGAATCAAAAATGAAAAAGAGAATCATTGCGGCGGCTCTGGCAGCGGCTATGATGCTTGCTATGCCTATTAGCGCAATGGCAACGACGAAACCCGATGAATGGTCTGCTCCTATTGAGCTGGAAGAGATCAATGCAACGCAGGTACAACCCATAACAATCAAAGAATCCCATAGCCATCTTGAAACCAAGTACGAATACGGTAAAACGAGATACTATGTGTTCTACGCTGTATTGGTTGAAAATCCCAACACCGATTGGGCGGTCGATTTTGTTTCGCTGAATGTTACGGTATACGGCGAAGATGGCTCCGTCTTAAAGACCGGTTCTGAAACGCTGGACTGGGTTGGCGAAGGTGATTCTTATTGGTATGGCGATTATATTGCTTTTGACTCTGATGGCGTTAAGCCGACAAGAATTGAGTATACGACAAGCGCAGAGGACTGGAACGTTCACGAAGCAAGTCCCGCCAATCAGATTGTCCGTGCTGGTGAACTGGCCGTCACGAATGTTTCTAAGCGTGGCTCTGGCTACGATTTGCGATTCACTGGACAGGTTACGAACAACAGCCAGTTTACAAGCAATGCGGTTAAGGTGGTCGTTCTTTACAAGATGAAAGACGCAGACGGTAACGAGTTCCCTGTTGGCGGCGAGTATACTTACATCATGGACGGCCTTGCTTCGGGCCAAACAGCATCATTTGAGCTTCATCCTTTGAGTGGATTTACTGGTTATAGCTCTTATGAAGTGGTTGCCATTCAAGATTAACGCATAACACAAAAAGCCAGCGGCTAGATGTTCTCTAACCACTGGCTTTTCTTATTTGCTGTTATATATATATATTATGCGGACTGCTTTTCTTCCTTGACCTCAAACTTCACGTTTGTGGCCGCTGCCAGACGGCGCACGGAGTTGATGAACGCAGATTCCATCTTCTTGTCTTTGCTGTCGAAGATGATGTCAACAGCGTTGATTTTTCGCACAAAAGTCTTGCTCATGCCCTTAGACGCAGCATCCTTCTTGCGGTTATCCAAACGGCGGCGAACATCAAAGCCGTTCTCCTTCATTTCATCGTAGACTTCATTCCATACGTCTGCGTATGCCGTACCACCGCCACGCTTGGTTGCAATGGCATTCAACGTGCGCTGACAGACCTTTCGTGCATCGCCTTTGACGCTGATAGTCATAATCGAGCACATATTGTTGAAACTGGATTCAATGGCATCCACACGCTTTTCGGTTTCTGCGCTTCGTGCAGCCTGTTCGTTCACAGCCTGAACCATCATGTTCAAAATCTGCAAGCTGCTCGGCTGTCCATTCGGATAAAGAGCAACATAACCACGCTTGCGAAGTTCGGGAAGAATCACATCACATACAAGCGCCTGAAACTTCTGCGCCGTCTCGTTATTGGCTTTCATGCAAAGGCGGTAAAAGATGTTTTCGGGGATGTATTCAGGCCTTTTCCCCACAAGTGGGGAATTTGCGAAGCTACGAATATATTCCTCAACACGTTCCCATTTGACGTATTCAACTCCATTTTTCTCTTGAGTAAAGCCAAGTCCACGAGCAGCATCTTCCAGCCGGATGTAAGCCACTCCGTTTTCTTCGTAGCAGCTAACACCCTCGATCAGTTGAATTTCGGTCTTAGTTGTGATACTATAGTTCATAGAATCTCCTTAAATAGCTTGCGGAAACTGAGCCAATTTGCTATAATAAGGGCGCAATGGCTCCATTTCCATTGTTGAGCATATAAGACGTTCGCTGCGGTCGCCAAACTTTAGCGAGCGTCTTATTCTTTTTCATCGGTCTCCGGGATTGGATGCAGCGTAAAGAACGCATCTCGAAGCGCAAAGGACAACGATACGCGCTTCTTGATGCAGTACGCTTGCAAATGCTCAAACTGCTTGTCAGTCATACTGATTGTCAGCGTTCGCTTGAACCGCTCGGCGTAAGGGCTACTCATGTTTATTCACCTCATTTCATTTGCTGGTGATGTTAGTATAACCTTATTTTGTGTTAAGTCAAGAAAAGAAGTGCTACATATAGCACTCGATAGCGTTGACGTCGAAATTTGTAGACTTGCACAAAACTCAGCCATTATTTTTGGTTGCTCCCGCTTCGTACCCTGCCCGGTAGTTCAGCTCGGACAGCTTGCCCAGTGCTTCTGCGTACTCCCTGTCCTCGCTGGTCGGCTCTTTGCCGTGGGCGAGGGTTTTCAGAAATTCTTCGGTTGTCGTGGGAAAGTTCATGTTTTTTGCTCCTAACTCTTGCGGAAAGCAGCCCTTTTTGGTATAATAGATTCCGAAAAGGGAGACTGCCCCCTTGGTGGTTGCAGGTTCTCGTTTCGTGATGTGGATAAGCTATCAGCGTAACTTTGGACGGTGGCGCTGGTAGCTTATTTTTTTATGCCTTGATATTCTCAACATAGGATGCTACCCACTCGATACCCATGCGGATAACATCAACCTTTGAGATGCCCAATGCCTTTGCGCTGCTTTCCATGCTTGCGATCTAGCTCTCTGTGAGCCGGGTGCTTATCATGCGCATCTTATCACGTTCCGAGGTTTCTGCTCGTCTTGCCAAGCCCATCACCTCGCTTTCGCTGGAACAAGTATAAAGCGTGAAAATATGCTTGTCAAGACCCAAAGTTTTACGGAAATGAAGTTTGTAAGAATTACTCCTTATTATAGAAAATTTTCTACCTGATTGTGATTAACTAAGTAAACACCCTTATACTACTCTAGTATGTATAAATACATACTAGAGTATATTTGTATATAATATAAGGCAAACAACTATCACGGTTTGGAACATGACATGTTGACAGTTCTATCATCATGTGGTATAATCTTGATAGAAAGAGAGGGAACAAAAATGAAAGTGGGCTATGTTAGAGTTTCAACAGCAGAGCAGAACACGGCTCGTCAGGAAGTTATTATGGAGCAGCTTGGCGTTGAAAAAGTGTTTGTTGACAAAATGAGTGGGAAAAACGCAGACCGCCCCCAGTTGAAAGAAATGCTTGCTTTCGTGCGTGAAGGTGATACTCTTGTAGTAGAGAGTTTTAGCCGGTTGGCTCGTTCCACAACTGATTTGCTTGACATCATTAAAGAACTTGACGAGAAAAAAGTTAATTTTGTGAGCCAAAAAGAAAAATTTGATACTTCTGGCCCCAATGGTAGGTTCATGCTTACAGTCTTTGCGGCAATGGCGCAGCTAGAAAGAGAAAATATGCTCGCTAGGCAGAGAGAGGGCATAGCTGTTGCAAAAGCTGAGGGAAAATATCAAGGACGGCAGTACGTTAAAGTCGATGAAGAAAAATTCCGTCAGCTTTACAACGATTGGCAAAACGGAAAGACCACTCCCACTATTATGATGAATGAGCTTGGCTTGAAGTCTGCTACATTTTGGCGTAGAGTGAGGGAATATCGAAAAAAATACGGCATTACCGATGCGGCCACCACACGCAAGTATGCCAATAAAGAAGAAAAATAAAAAGCAGCGCCCCACCACAGGTCGCTGCTGCAAACAAGAACCACCAATCCCTCAACAGGATGATAGTACATGAGTATTATACCATTTCTGTTGGGGTGTGGCAATATAAAATCAGTAGAAAGGGTATACTAACATGAAAAAATCTAATTTGATAGCAGATTCTCCTTATGGGCATTTAATTGTAGCGGATGGAAATATCAAACTACGTTCAGTGTTCGATTTTCCCGGATGCACAGAACTGTTCTCGTTTTTGTATGTTTGCGAGCAAGTGAATTGCACTGTCGAATTTGAAAACGAGGAAATTATCGTAGAACCAAAAAATACGGATAACGCGATTCAAACTATGCTCGCGGTTTATGTTTCGTTTGGCCAAGACGATACAATCTTCAAAAGATACATGAACTATTTGACGAAACTCGGTTCAGATGGAAAGCGTGAGCCGACTGTTTGCGGTGGGTAAAAGGGGATTGCTATGAAACAGATGAATTGGGAAGAATCGGAAGGTTGCAATCGGTTCATAAAAAACATAACCGCTGGTATATTAGAGTATGTTCTTGAAGTTGGAATTGATGAAGCGGTCAAAGAATGCGTCAAGGACAATCCGCTTTTGGACAAATGCCCTCATCTCGAATCCTACGCAAAGGAACACGGATTCATCTAACCCGCCAGACGTGGTATCGGATTGCTGAACAGAGAAAGGCTGGATAATATGCAAGGAGAAGAACTGATTGTTAAGAACGGAAGCATCACGCTACGGTCTATGCTTGACTTTGGGGGATTCCTTGAAATCAAGCGGTTCTTGGAAGCCTGTCATTCGGAAAACTGCACCGTAACCTTTGCAAACGAGGAACTTGTCGTTTTTCCGAATGAATACGATGCTGCTAAAGATGCTCTCGTCTTTATTTACGGTACGCTGGCAGAAAGACACAGTATCATTGAAAAGTATCTCCGCTATAAGCTGATGCTAGGAGATGAACAACCAAAACCTACTTTACATAGTCAGAGAAAGGAATAAAGCATGAAACCCGTAAAATTGTCAGATCAGAGTTTGAAACTCATTGAAACGCTGTGCGATTACACCGACAAGCCCGATATCCTCAATGCCATCGCAGACGCCTTGTACTACGATGCAGACGAATTGAAGCGCAGGCTCAATCAGCTTGCGGAAGAAGTCAAATAAACCGCACATTCTATCCGTTAAAACGAATTTTAGCAAACAATCTTCCGAAACAGCATTATAAAAACCGAATATTTGATTTTTGTGCAGTTGTAGGCACTCTTTACATTTTCAGGTAGGGGGTGCCTATTTTTTTATGCAGCCAAAGCAGTGTATTGCCATCATTGACAGCATTAAAGCGTATGCAAATCAGAATCCGACAGAAGCGCAGGTCTATGAGGACTGGTTTCAGGCGGTGGTGAACCTAAGAGACGCCATGCCACAAGACAAGCGGTTCGATGCCTACAAATACTCTGGAGAGCTGCGCTCTGTCTGCGCAGCCATGATGGGCAAGATGAAAACAGGCGAGGACGTGGCGAAGGTCTATGACATTATCAGCCGTACGTACCTGTTTGAAGCAAAAGATGTGTTCGACAGCTATTGCATCTACCTTGAATGGAACCGTGCGCCGGAAAAGAAATTCTATCAGCCGAGACGCAGGGTCCTGAAAGTGCTTGCGGACGACCTTGAGGACTTGTTTTATAAGCGGATTGACTTCTTGGGAGTTAGTCTTCCGGCTCGCGTAGGCAAGTCCACGCTATGTATCTTCTTCATTACATGGCTGATGGGCAATCGTCCTGACGTTGCATCAGTTATGAGCGGGCACTCTGACAAGCTGACCAACGGCTTCTACGGCGAAGTGCTGTCCATCATCACCGACCCCGTGACCTATAACTGGGGGAAAATCTTCCCTGACGTTCAGCTTGTGGACAAGAGCGCAAAGGATGAAAGCGTTGACCTGAACCGGAAGAAGCGCTTTCCGACCCTGACTTGCCGCTCCATCGGCGGCACACTGACTGGTGCTGTTGAAATCGGCGAGGGCGGCGTTCTGTACAGCGATGACTTGATTGAGGACTTGGAGGAAAGTCTGAATGTTGAGCGTTTGAACAACAAGTACGATGCCTATTTGAACCAGTTGAAAGACCGTAAAAAGCAAGGCGCATTGGAGCTGATGGTCGGTACACGCTGGAACGTGCTTGACCCTCTGGGACGTATCCAGAACCAGTATGCAGACAATCCGAAGTACAGATTCCGGGTGATTCCTGCGGTGGACGAGAACGGACACAGCAACTTCAATTATGACTATGGTGTGGGTTTTGACGATGCCTACTATGCCGATATGAAAGCCAGCATTGATGATGCAACATGGTGGGCAAAGTACATGGGCAAGCCCTATGTGCGTGAAGGTCTGCTGTTCCCTGCCGATGAACTGCGGTATTTCAACGGCGTTCTGCCTGATGGAGAGCCTGATCGCAAGCTCATGGTCATGGATATTGCATGGGGCGGCGGTGACTTCACAGCCTGTCCTATCGCCTATGTGTATGGTGATGCTGTGTTCATCCCTGACCTTGTGTTCAATAACGGCGACAAGACCGTGACCAGACCGGAAGTCGTGGGTAAAATCATCCAGCACAAAATCAACGTGGTGCGTGGCGAAGCCAACAACGGCGGCGATGAATATTGTGACGTGGTAGACAGCCAGCTTCGGCAGCAGGGGTATCACTGTTCTGTCAGAAGCCAGCGTGCCCCTAGCGGTCAAAGCAAGCTGTCAAGAATTATCCAGTATGCGCCGGATATCAAACGGTTCTATTTCCTTGAAGAAAAACACCAGTCGAAAGAGTACAAGGCGTTTATGGAACAGGTGACGATGTTCACGCAGCTTGGCAAAGTTCCGCACGATGATGCACCGGACAGTCTGGCACAGCTTGCCGATGAATTGTACAACGGAATCAGTAAAATCGAGCCTGTCAAGAGGCCTTTTTGAAAAAAGTGTCATATATAGCAGTGCTTGGAAACAAAAATTTGATTTTGGGTTGCATTTTGGCTTAAAATACAAGCAGGAAGATTTGCAGCTTCCTCTAATGTATTGCATTGACGTGGTTTTAGTCATTTTTACTCGTCAGTTTGTTGCATTACACTCCTTTCTCACTCACCCGCGACAGCTGCCTTTCTCTGTCGCGGGGATTATATGTTGCGTTTTCGAGTGGACGAAACGTTGTTTGTACTCCCCCAACTGACACGAAGCGGTTCAAACCCGCTACGCAGCACAACGATTCTCTTGCTTTGCATGGGATATTCTCTTGATACTACCTCTTCCGTTATTCCCGGCTCTCAATGCAATGTCTTTAGATTTTTCACATTGCAAAGAGCAACGGTTCCAATTAAGCCGGGTTTATCACAGATTGCAGCGGTCAGGCAGCTGCACGTCGAAAGACGTAGGCATTGGTGCAAATCCGAAATCTGTGACCATTTGTGGTTTTCTTTTAGGCGGGAAAACTACGTTGTTAGTCCCGACAACTAACTAGCGTGACCGGAAGCGCGAACAGTTTCCCGGTAGCTTCTGACAGGTCTGTGCTCAACAGCCTGTTTCCAGAAATCCAACGAAAGGAGCGCTCATGCTAGTTAGAATCTGTTGCCCTTGTATCAGGCAGAACCCTATCTATAAGAACGTCCGCTGCAACCGCTATCTTGGCGAAGTGGACGGACGATACCATTTCAAGTGCGACAGATGCAAGGGCGTTATCGAAGGAGACACAAGGGAAGGATGGGTGAAAATCATCCATCCACCGGAAAAGTAAATAGCTTTTGAAGCGCAGTTTTGGCGCAGTGAGATAGACCTTAACAGGTTTGTCTTGCTGCGCTTTTTATTTTGCCGGAAAGGAGGAAAACATGGCTGAGTATCAGACGGTTGTTGACGGCTTTTTGAATGAGCCGCTAACCGGACGTAGACCAATTGAAACGCCGGAGACTGAAATCAATCGAGCAAACGTGCTGAAAGTGGTCATGGGCAAAGCAGAGCCTATTCATCTGCTGAACAAGAACGAGATTCGCTTTCTGCACAACTACTACTTGGGTAGCCAGCCTGTCCTCCATCGCACGAAGGAGTATCACGCTGAAATCACCAACCGCATCGTAGAGAACCACGCCAATGAGTGCGTGGGGTTCTACACAGGTTACATGAGCGGCACTCCATGCTCTTATGTGCGGTCTGAAACGGCAACGGGTGACGGTGAGGAAATCGCCCGCCTGTCCAACGCCTTGCAGTATGAGGGCAAGGATGCGCTTGATCGGCGGCTTTGGCAGTGGATGTTGGAGTGTGGACAGGGATACCGCATTGTTCTTCCTGACAAGGGGTACAACGGCAACTACCCGGATGAAACGCCCCTGCTGGTGGATGTTCCAGACCCGGACATGGCGTATGTGATTTACAACTCCGGCATCGGGCATAAGCCCATTGCCAACGTGCTGCACATCCCACGCAATTATCAGAATGATCTAAACGACCTGATTTGCGTGTACACGCCAAACCAGTACTTTGAAATCGACAACGGCAAAGTCACAAAGTCTGAGAACCATTCTCTCGGAATGTTGCCGATGGTCGAATACAAGCTGAACCCGGAGCGGATGGGTTTGTTTGAACCTGCTATCCCTGTGCTGGATGCCATCAACGACCTCGAAAGCAACCGTTTGGACGGCGTGGCACAGTTCATTCAGTCCATCATGGTGTTTACCAACTGTCTTGTGGACGATAACGCACTGAAACAGGTCAAAGAACTTGGGGCAATGTGCTTGAAATCTACAACCAGCTTGCCTGCTTCTGTTTCTCAGATTGCAAACGAGCTTGACCAGCAGCAGAGCCAGACCCTTCTTGATTCCATGTTGAACGTGTACCGTAGCCTGACTGCCATGCCTAGTGCTACTGGTAGCGAGAACGCAACGTCCGATAACGTGGGCGCAGTTATTGTCCGCAACGGCTGGAATCACACAGAAGCAAGAGCACAGCAGTACGAAAATATGTTCAAGTATGCTGAGCGTCAGAGCCTGTCTGTGATGCTCAAAATCCTGCGTGATACAGCTGGTTCTAAGCTGATGGCAAGTGACATCAACATCAAACTGCCCCGCCGTCAGTACGACAACCAGCAGAGCAAGGTTCAGATTTTCGCACAGATGATTCAGCAGCCGATTGACCCGCAGTTGGCGTTCACTACGCCCGGTCTGTTCCCTGACCCACAGGCTGCTTACGAAATGAGCAAGCCATTCCTGATTGCTTCCGGCAAGCTGGGCGAGGATGGGAAAGCACCGAAACCGCAGAAACAGCCAACAGACCATATTGCCAACAACGGCAAAATGGTTGGCGAACAGACTAATGCAAAGGAGGGAGAGCAAAAATGAAGAAGCTGTTTATTTCCTGCCCGATGAAGAATCGGTCGGAAGAAAATATTCGGATGACGTTTGACCGTTTGCACAAGATTGCCGAAGCAGTGTACGGTGAAAGCCTTGAGGTTATCCCAACATATATCGAAGATAACCCGCCTAAGTGCAGAACTGAAGGGCTTTGGTATCTTGGCAAGAGCATCGAACTCCTTTCGCAGGCTGATTATTTTATCGGTATTTGCGGTGATAATGCGTGGTTGTATAACGGCTGCACTGTGGAAGCTGACGCTGCAAAGCTTTATGGACTTCCGGTTTGTCTTGTCCCTACAAATTTTTCTGCGCCTGATGCCACAAGCGCAGAAGCGGTTTATAACGCGGCAGGAGAACGAATCGATTAAAAATCAATCCGCATAAGCGGGCTGATATATTCCGGCAGGGAAGCCGGGATACAAATTTCGCAGCGTTGCAGGGAAGCAACGGTAAAAAAACGCAGGAGGAAATTAACGATATGAAACTCAATGTGTTGCTTGGTGATGCCTACAAAGAGGGCATGACTGCCGATGAAATCATTTCTGCGCTTGAAAAGGTTGCAGACCCTAACGCAGAGGTGGAGAAGTTGCGCAACGCCGTGACGAAAGCCAACGGCGAAGCTGCTGAGTACAAGAAGCAGCTCAAGGCAAAGCGTACCGATGACGAGAATGCCGCGCAGGAACAGGCTGACAAGCTTGCAGAGATGCAGAAGCAGATTGAAGCCCTGACTGCCGATAAGGAGAACCTCGTCAAGGAAAAGACCCTTGCATCTTACCGTGAGAAGTTCGTTGCACAGGGTTATGACGCTGAACTTGCCAACAAGGCTGCATCTGCATTGGCTGACGGTGACATGGACAAGGTGTTTAAGTTCCAGTCGGAGTTTATGACCGCCCACGACACCGCATACAAGGCTTCTTTGCTGAAGGATATGCCCACACCTCCGGGTGCGGATGGCAAGGGCGGCTCTGACAGCGAGGGTGTGGCGTTTGCCAAGAGCCTTGCACAGCAGAACGCAAATACTTCTAAGGCATCGAGTGACGCAATGAGTGCTTTCCATTAACAAGGAGGAAAACATGAAGTTTACCCGAAACACGGTCAACGGAATCAACGATACCATCCTTGCTTCCAATGACTACACCGCCATCCCCTTTACCGTGACCGAAACTGCTGCGGTTAAGGCTGGCTATCCCATGACGCTGGCTGGCAAGAAAGCTGTTGCTGCTGGCGATACCGGTTCTAAGACCATCAACGCTGACGGCATCCTGCTGTATGACGTTGACCCGGCAGAGAACCCCAATGCTTCCCTGCTGATTCGTGGTGTTATCGACACCAAGAAGGCAGCGGCAAGTTCCAGCTTCACCTATGACGCTGACGCAATCAAGGCACTTAAGACCGCCGTCCCCGGCATCTTCTGCCGTGACAACATCAGCGTGAACGCTTAATAGGAGGTAAAACAACATGGCACTGAATCTTAAGGAAGTCTTTGCCCCGGCTGCGATTGCCGCCTATTGGACGAACGACCCCACCAATGCGATGCCCTTTGCATCTGATGCACTGTTCCCCGCCAAGAAGAAGGCTGGTCTCGACCTGAAGTGGCTGCGTGGTCACAAGGGCGTTGGCGTTTCTCTGATGCCCAGCGCATTTGACGCAAAGGCTACGTTCCGCACCCGTGAGGGCTTCAAGTTCGATGAGACCGAAATGCCGTTCTTCCGTGAGGGCTACCATCTGGGCGAGAAAGACCGTCAGGAAATCCTGCGTGTTCTGGACAGCAACGACCCCTATGCCCGTGATGTGATGAACCGCCTGTACGATGACACTGCACAGCTTATCACTGGTGCTCGTATCGTTCCTGAGCGCATGATTTGGCAGCTGCTGGCTCCCGCCAATGGCGTTCCTGGCATCACCATCAAGGCAAACGGCGTGAACTACACTTACAATTACGACCCGGACGGCACTTGGAAGTCCACCAACTACAAGGAAGTCTCTGCCGCAAAGTCCAAGTGGAACGTCACCACCGCCACCCCCATTGCTGACCTGAATGCCGCAAAGGACGCTGTTCTGGCAAGCGTTGGCGAGGTCGTGACCGAAGTGTATATGAACACCGCCACCTTCCGCAACATGATTGCTGCGGACGAGGTGAAGAATCGGTTTATGACGGTCACCGCAAAGGCAAACGCCGTCCTACTGGATGCAGAAGCGCGGCAGATTATCGAGTCCGCAACTGGGCTGACCATCCATCTGTACGACAAGATGTTCAAGGCAGACCAGTACAGTGCAAGCGAAAAGTACCTGCCTGACGGCATGGTGGTGGTTGCTCCGTCCGGCGCTCTGGGTAGCACTTGGTACGGTACTACTCCTGAGGAAGCCGACCTGCTGTCCGGTCAGTCTGGCGCATCCGTGTCCATTGTGAACACCGGCGTTGCCATCACCACTGAGCTGACTGTTCACCCGGTCAACGCCAACGTCTATGCTTCCGAAATCGTCCTGCCGTCCTTTGAGCGCATGGACGCTGTGTACTGCATCAAGGCTTACTAAGGCGAAAGGAGGAAAGCAGCATGGGAGACCAGTATTCCGAAGCGGCAGTCAAGCTGGGGCAGTACATCGCCCCTGCACTTGACCGTGAAATCACGGACGAGGACTACCCACTCTTCGACCTGCTGCTTGATTTTGCCAAAGACAAGATATTTGCGCAGGGCTACCCTTTCGGCAACAGACCGGACGAGTTGCCCTCGCAGTATCAGTCGTTGCAGATACGCATTGCAGCGGAACTGTACAACCACATCGGCGCAAACGGACAGACGAGCTATACCAACAACGGCATTACTCGTGTGTGGGAAAGCTCCGATGTGGCGCAGTCCCTGTTGAACGAAGTGGTTCCGAGAGTAGGTGTTATCGGCTGATGTTCAATGGAAGCCCGCTAGACAAACGCCCGCTGTGGTATTCAAACCCGGTCGGCGAAAAAACGCCTGTTGTGGACGAGTGGGGAAACGAGACTGGCGAATCCGCATACGAATCGTGGAGCGAACCCGCAAAGCTGATGTTGAATGTCAGCCCCCCTACTGGTTCTGCGGAAGCGAACCCTTTTGGAGCGTTCACGGATTACAGCTACGTTGTCAGTTCGTCCAGCAAAAAGCGCAACACGCCGCTTTATGAGGGCACACACGTCTGGTTTCAGACAGACGTTTCTAAGCCCTTCAATTACACTGTGGTCAAGGTCGCAGAGCATATTACGGATACGTTATATGCGCTGAAAGAGGTGGCTTCAAGTGAAAATTAAAGTGAGGTTGAGTGATGCCGGACTTCGTGATGCGGAACGTCAGATACAGGAGTACAAGACCACCCTGAACAAAAAGGCTAGAGCACTTGCCTTTCGTCTTTCTTGGTTAGGTCTTGAAGTTGCAAAGATACGCTTTGAGAACGCTAAGTATGCTGGCTCCAATGACGTGAAGTGCCACATCAACCAAAAAGACAAGACTTGTACCATCGTTGCAGAGGGCAAGGCGGTTGCTTTTATCGAGTTTGGCACTGGCATACATCACAACGGATATGGCGGTGAACTGCCGCCCGGCGTTGGTGCGCATGGCTCCTACGGTCAAGGCAAGGGTGCTGGCAGACGCTGGTACTATTACGGCGACCCCGGCAATGCCGGAACCTATGTGGATACTGTTCCCGGCAAAGGCCAGTTGAATTACACCGATGGCAACGAGCCAGCTATGGCTATGTGGGGAGCTGTTGAGGAAATGGCTTCTCAAGTCGAAGCAACGTGGAGGGAGGTTTGGAATAGTTGATTGATTATTTCAATTCTATCTTCACGGCTGTTGCTAAGGAACTACGAAAGCAAGTGCCAGGCATCTTCGTTACTGGTGAAATCAACGACAGTAACGTCAAGAAGTTTCCGTGTGTGCAGATAGAAGAAAACAGTAATCTGCCTGTACACATTGATTCTGCCGGACACAGCAAGTACGCCGCTGTTTCCCTGCGTGTGCGTGTCTACTCTAACAAAACCAGTGGACGCATTGCAGAAGCACGTTCCATTGTGAATCTCGTTGATAAGATTCTCGAACCAAAAAAGTTCTATCGAAAGTCGTTTGCCCCGTTGAATGGGCTGTACAACAATTCCGTCTATCGGATTGATTGCAGCTATGGGGCAACAATCGGAGAGGACGGAATGATTTACCGAAACTAAGGAGGTAAACATTCTATGAGTACTGCTATCTCCGGTCTGAATACCACCCTGTATTGTGGCGACAGCGCAACCGCTCTGACGAAGCTGTGCGACATCAAGGATGTGCCCGACCTGATCTCTGAGCCGAACCTTCTGGATGCCACCACTCTGTCTGACCCCATGCAGGTCAACATCTTTGGCATTATCCAGTCTGATACCAAGTCTTTTACCGCCAACTACAACAAGACTGACTACAAGAAGGTCAAGGAAGCTGGCTACGATGAAACTTCCGAGAGTAACACTGTGAAGTATTACGCCCTGAAGATGCAGGACGGCTCCGGCTTCACTTGGCAGGGTATGCATCAGGTTGGTCTGTCCGGCTTCGGCGTGGACGAGGTTGTGGAAATGACCATCAACTGCATCTTCACCAAGAAGCCTGAGTTCAGCGAGACCCTGACTGTCAATGGCGGCTAAACCGCAAAAATCGAATCAATCAAACCGGGCAGAACTGAACAACGGATTTGGTTCTGCCCCTATTTATAAAGGAGAGCATTTATTATGGCTGCTAAGGTTATCAACTTTCATTCCCCCGATGGCAAGAACACTTATGAACTGACCTTCACCCGTGACAGCGTGGAAGCCACCGAACGTGCAGGTTTTCAGATTGGTCAGTACACCCAGATGACCAATCTGCTGTCCAACTCCCGTGCCCTGTTCTACGGTGCTTTCATTGCACGGAACAAGGGCATCAAGCGCAAAGTCGTTGATGAGATGTTCCAGCATATCGAGGAGAAGGAAGACCTGATGGGCATTCTGCTTGAGATGTTCATGGACGCTTCCAAGTCTCTGCTGGCAACTGACACTGAGGACAAGACCGCAAAAAACGCAACGTGGGAGATTGTGTAACCGCACAATCTCAGGAAACAGACGGAGAGGAAGAACTATTCTCCTTCTCCAAGCTGTTCCACGATGTAGAAGCCTATTACATTTCCATTGGCATGACCTACGACCAATTCTGGTACGGCGATGTCTGGCTGGCAAAGGTCTACCGTGACGCAGAGGAGCTGCGGGAACGCAGAGCCAATGCTGAAGCGTGGAGAAACGGCTTTTACATGGCATCTGCGCTTTCCTCTACAGTTGGCAATATGTTCCGAAAGAAAGGGTCTAAACCCATCAAGTACATGGATAGACCGATTCCCCTTACTCAAAAGGAGAAAGACGAGTATGAATACCAACGCGCAGTTGAGGCGCAGGAGCGAATCAAAAGAATGATGTTCTCTATGATGGAAAGTGATGGTGGTAGTGATGGCTGATGTTGATATTACGAGCTTATCCGTAGAGATTTCTGCGGAATCGCAGGGCGCAGAGCTTAATATCGACAAGCTCGCTACCGCCATTTCTAATTTGCGCACAAAGGGCAATGTCACAAAGGTTGTGAACAGCCTTGACAGGCTGGCCGGTTCCATTGCAACGCTGAAACAGGCATCCGCTGGAATGTCCGGACTGGACAAAATCACCAGCTTTCTAAATGGACTTTCCAACGTTAACCCGACCGCAAGCGCAAAGAGCATCAACACGGTCGTGAATGCAATCAAGAAAATTCCTGCGGCTGTGTCTGGCTTGAACGGCGTGGACTTTTACTCCATGTCTGGAAGCATTACTCAGCTTACTAACGCTTTGGCTCCATTGTCCATTTTGGACGCGTCGAACCTTAAAGCTCTTGGCAGTACTTTCAATGCGATCGGAAAGGTTCCCGACCTGACCGACAAGCTAAAAGCGACAGACCTTGATTCTTTTGCAAGCTCCTGTCAGAAGATTTCTACTGCCCTTACTCCCCTTGCATCTCAGCTTGACAAGGTGGGCAACGCTTTTGCAAAGCTTCCTCCGCAGTTGAGTAAGGTGGTTACACAGGCAAATCGTGTGACCGCAGCCAACGAAAAGCAGCGCAAGAGCTATCTCAGCCTGTCCAATCAGATGAACGGCTTTATGCGGAACATGGCAAAGCTGGTTTCGTTGAAAGCTATCGCTGAGTATCTTGGCAACGCTGTTGCGAAGTTCAATGACTTTTACGAAGCAACAGATCTGTTTCATAATGCTATGGGCAATTTGAGCGGCGAAGCCGATACGCTCATTAGCAAGATGCAGGGCTTGCTCGGCGTTGACCCAACCAAAGCGATGACCTACATGGCTACCATTCAGAGCTTGGGTACTTCGTTTGGTCTGACCAGCGACAAAGCATACGTTTTGTCTAAGAACCTGACTCAGCTTGCCTATGACGAAGGCTCCTATTGGAACAAAGACGTTGCAGAGACCTTTACCGCAATGTCTTCCGCAATTTCTGGTGAGATTGAGCCTATTCGCCGTTTGGGCATTGATCTGACTCAGGCACGGTTACAGCAGGAGCTTCTTGCTTTGGGCTTTAACAAGCAGGTTTCTAGTCTGTCTCAGGCAGATAAGGCAGTTCTGCGTTACATTGCCATTATGAAGCAGACTGCCAACGTGCAGGGCAACCTTGCACAGACCATCCAAAGCCCTGCCAACCAAATTAAGATTCTGAAAGCTCAGCTGGATATGCTGGCGAAGTCTGTTGGCTCTCTGCTCTACCCTGCCCTGAAATCCATTCTCCCCCCGCTGATTGCCGCTGTTCAGCTCATCCGAGAGTTTGTTGAGTGGGTTGCAAAGCTGATGGGCGTGAAGGTCGTGTTCACCGATTTCACCAAGAGCGCTGATAGAGTTGGCGGCATCGGTGACGCAATGGATGACACGGCAGACTCCACCAAGAAAGCCGCCAAAGCCCTCAAGGACTACACGATGGGTTTTGATGAACTGAACATCATTGACCCCACACAGGGAAGCTCCGGCTCTGGCGGCGGTGCATCTGCTGGCAACATCTTGGGCGATGTAGACTTGTCCGGCTACGATATGTTCAAGAACTATGTTGGAAACACTGTGGATGAAATCAAAGAGAAGGTAAAAAAACTTCTTCCGATTATTGCAGGTGTTGCAGCTGGATTTGCCGCGTGGAAAATTGCAGATTTTCTTTTTAGCCAATTAAACAACGTTCATGGTCTGGCTTACAAATTGGGTCAGATTGTTGGAGAACTGCGAAAAAAGTTAGGCCTTGTCAATCCCGAACTTGCAGTTATTGCTGGCACTGTTGCTTTGATTGTATGGCGTTTTGCAGACTTGTATCAGAACAGCGAAAAATTCAGAATCGGTCTGCAAAGAATCAAAGACCTTATTGAGCTTGCTGCACTTGGCTTTTCTCAGGGGTGGAACATTTCTCTTACTGAAGGAAAACTCGGGCAATCCATTGAGCATTTAAAAGAATCCATTAAAACACTCGCACAGCAGATTCTTGACCTTTTACCTGATGAATGGAAAGAAAGTGCTTCTAACGCTTTTGAAACAATTCGACAAGTCGTGAAAAAGTTGGACTTGGATTTAGGTGATTTGGCTTTAACTTTAGCTGGAATTGGATTGATTATCAGCGGTCATCCGGTAGCCGGTCTTGCTGTTATCGGATTTGAAGCTATTTCTGTCGCGATTCGCGGATTGGGCAGTGAAAGTGAAAAAGAGTCTTTTGGCTTAAAATCCGATTGGCATAGCGCTTTTCAACAGCTGGGAATTGACGCTGGAAACATGGCATCCTTCTTTGTTGACGGGTTTGCTCAAATCGTGGATAGCATTTCTGATTTTATTCGTTGGATTAAAGACGGAATCAGTGAATCTGAGCGTTTAGATGTCACGATGAATAAAACCCTGTTCCCGAATGCGCTTCTTGGTTTGGCTGACCTGATTGCGGATATCGAAACTTTTGTTCGTTGGGTTAGCAAAGGGCCGACTGAGGCTGAACGCCTTGACGTTTCAATGAATCAAGGTTTCATTGCTAATGCGCTTCTTGGTTTAGCGGATTTGATTTCTGATATCGGAAGCGTGATTGATTGGTTTGTCCATTTGGACGACCATATCAAATCAGCCGGAGAATCTTTTGCAAAGTTCTTGGATGGAGTAGAAAACTGGGCGGCTGAAGCAGGAAAAGCTGCTGCAAACATGGTAAACGCAGTTGCAGACGCAATCGCTTCTCTGCCATCAAAAATGTATGAAGCTGGGAAAAACGTTTGGCAAGGTCTTGTAAAAGGCATTCAGAGCGGAATCAGCAACGCAACTGGAGCGGCTGCAAATCTTGCCAAAGCCGTCATCGACAAGTTTACCACCGAGACGGACATCAACTCCCCTTCCAAGCTATTTGAACAATTTGGTATCTACATCGACCAAGGCCTTGCAAACGGTATCACTGCTGCTGTCCCCTACGTCGCCACTGCTATGCAGGGCGTTGTAGCCGCTGTGCAGGAGAAGGGACAGGCGCTGATTGATGCTGGCTCTACTCAGGCGACCAACTACGTTACCGGGTTCTTGAACGGTCTGGATACACAGTGGCAGCAGATTGATTCCAGCTTGCAGACCGATTTTTTGGGCAGTATGCAGACGCTCGGCACTGCCATCGAGAAGGGCGATTTGCAGTCTCTTGGTAAGTGGGCGGCTTCCTATTTCTATCATGCAATGGATGATGAGCAGCGCGCACAAATCAAGTCTATTGCAGAAAACAGCCTTACTTGGCTGACAAGCAACCTGAGTGGCGTTTGGAACAACATCGCCGGTATGGCTTCCAGCTTTATCAGTCAGTTGGTTCCTTCGACCGTTGCGGCTACGACGGCGCAGACCGGATTAAATATTGCAATGGACGCAAACCCGATTCTGTTTGTTGTTTCGCTGATTGCAATGCTGGCTGGCGCTTTGCTCAATCTAGCAGGAACGAATAGCGATGTTGCGGGCGGCATTTCTTCCGTGTGGGGCGGCTTGAAGGATTTCATGTCCTATATTTTTGAAGGAATTGTTCGTTTGCTAGGTCTGTTTATTCAGGGATTCGTCAACGGCGTCAACGTTATGATTGGCGCATACAACCTTGTCGCTCAGCTCTGGGGCGGACAAATCGAATATGTGAAAAACCCGCTGTTTGAATACGCAGATAAGATTGCAGCAAGTCGGGAAAACAGCCCAGCCGTCGATTCTATCGCTTCTGGAAACGTGGATTATTCCAACGTTCCGGGAACGAGCCAGTATTCGGAAGCAAATAGTTCTGGCTCTTACACTTCCAGCTACAGCCGTTCCGCAGAGCTTACCCCGTCTGAGCTTCGAGATTCTGTAAAAGAGGGCTTTATTGCCGCTATGCAGGAATCTGGGTTCGGCGATACGGACAACGGAAACTTTACTGTTCGGGTTTATCTCGACGGCAAGGAAATCACTTCTGCGGTCGAAAAACGTCAGAGTGATCGCGGAATGTCCCTGATGGGAACGGAAGCATACAGCTACTAAGGAGGCGACAGTTCTATGGCGAATATTCCAGCACTGGTCACAGTGAACGGGACGGCATTGCCTGAACCGTCCTCTTATGAAGCTACCACAAGCACGATTGTGGATTCTGGACGAAATACTCAAGGAAAAGTGGTCGGGGCCGTCGTGCGACACGATGTTGCAAAAGTATCGCTATCGTGGAACTACCTGACCGCAGCCCAGTGGGCAACCGTCCTTAGTTTGTTCACAAGAAATTTTTATTGCTCGGTTCGATTCTTGAATCAAGCAACAAACACTTATGAAACCCGGCAGATGTATGTGTCCGACCGCACATCCGGTATGTGGAGGCGAAGTCCAAACAGCGGAAACGTAATGGGCTGGACTGGATGCAAATTGGCGCTTGTGGAGGTCTAAGATGGAACACCCTTCTCAAAAATGGCTGAACAAGTTCAGCGAAACACTTGTTCCTGAGACGTTTATCAAGATTTTTTATGACAGTACAGAGCCGGGCGTCCAAAAAGACGCTTCTGCAAGCGCCGACAGTCAAACGTTGTTCAGCAATGTTTCCGGCATTACATCCGAAAACGATAAACGTTCGATTGCAAAGTACGCAACCGGAGAGCCAAATCTTCATTTGCTTGACGGAACATTTTTGCTTCCGCCAGCGCCCGGTTCTTCTGCCAATGATGCCGGATATATCAGCCGCGACATTGTTTCTGAATCGAACCATCCAAAGCTTACGTTTACTTTCAGCAGACTTCACACGAGACCCATCCCCGGCGTTACGATTTTGTGGTCTGAGACGTTGAACGAATACGCCAAAAGCTTTAAGCTCACGGCATATTCTGGAGACACGCAAGTAAGCACGATTACTGTCAACGATAATAACAGTTTTAGAGCCGAAGTCGATTGGGAAATTTCCGGCTACGATAAAATCACTCTTGAGGTCTTGTCTTGGTGTTTGCCTGACCGTAGGGCAAGAATTGAATGGTTCATGGTCGGTTTCAGGCTGGCTTATACAAAAAACAACTTGATCTCTTACACTCATGAGTCAAATCGTGACCCAATATCCGGCCAGCTTTCCAAAGACAGCATTTCTTTTTCTCTTGATAATAGCCAACAAACGTGGAACCCTCTGAACCCACAAGGTATGTATCGATACCTTTATGAGCGCCAGCTTGTCACGGTCAGTTACGGAATGGATATTGATGGAACGACCGAGTGGATTAACGGCGGCAAATTCTTTATGTCTGAATGGAGTGTTCCGGCAAACGGCATTGAAGCTTCCTTTGTTGCTCGCGATGCTCTCGGCTTCCTGATGGACTCTGCGTATATTGGCAGAAAAAGCGGAACATTGTATGATATTTGCATTGACGCGCTTTCTCGGCTTCCTGAAAACACTGCATCTTATTCTATTTCTGATGAGCTAAAGGATTACACCGTAGATATCAGCAAAGAGAATAACTCCTCCTACAAGAACTCGGATATTTTGCAGACGGCTGCAAATGCAGCGGGTATGGTCTTGTACCAAACTCGCGAGGGCGAAATCCGAATCGAACGACCTACGTTTTTTGCGGGTTCTTCTTCTGAGGTCTATGGAATCGACCCGATGAACAATTATAAATGGCCCGAAATCACTTTTTCGCCTCGATTGAAAGACGTTTCTTGCAGCGTCAACAATACAACGCGCCTTTATCCAAGCAATTCTAACGTTGATGGTGTTACGCAGTCTGTCAGCAATCCTTTGCTGAATGATTCTATTTTGGAAAAGGGCAAAAATTCCATGACGGAAGCCTACTCTATTCTCTCCACGCGAAAGAAAGCGAGTTTGGAATATCGCGCCAGTCCTCATATTGACGCGCTTGACCATGTAAAGCTCAACCACAGCTTTGGCTATGCGTCGGAAATGTTTGTCACAAATGCAAAGTACACTTTCAACGGCTGTTTTAAGGGAACGTTGGAAGGTTATATACTTTCAGACATCGCTTCGGTATCTCTTGACCAAAGCTTGTTTTCTCTTCAATATGCCGATTCTCGTATTTTAACTGCGCGGCTAACTCCTGCATCTATGAATTCCCCCGCAATCGGTTGGAGCGCGTCTCCTGCTAACATTGTGCACTTGGACGTTTTGACCAACATTGACGGCGTTTCCACTTGCCGCGTTTCGTATTCTCATAAAGGAACTGCTACTGTGACCGCAAGCGCTGGCAATTCTTCTGCATCTTGTCAGGTGACCGCAGAAGCACCTTATATTACGCTTAGCCAGAGTTCGGCAAACCTTTCTTGGAGTCAGTACAACGACGTTACTGCAACCTTCCACCCGACTGTTTCGAGTGCTCCGAGCATCAATTGGAGCACGAGCAGCGCCGCTGCTCGTTTGCAAGTTCTCAGCAACAGCGGTGGTGTTTCTACTTGTCGTATCTGGTGGAATTCCAAGGGCAGCGCAACGGTTACCGCGAGTGCATTTGGAGAGTCTGCAAGCCTGAACGTTACCACCCAATCTTCTGCACTTTCCAATCTGCCTGATGGTACTATTGTTAAAATCGTGGAGAATGGCGCAGCGGTCGATTTCATCCTTGCGCAGCATAATTATCTTTCCGATCATAACGGCGCTGGCCGAACCTTGTTCGTCCGCAGATATGGGTTCAGAAAGCTACGTTTCAACAAGGTTGATGCAAACCCCAATCAGAAATATTGGCTGTATGACACCGATTCCGGGGAGAATCGTTGGTTTTATTATTGGGGCAGATATAATGATTTCTGGAACAACTACCATTACGGAGAGGGATATAATGAGGATAGTTATTTCGTCGTTCCTTCTTATAATGACGGCCCTTCTGAAATCACGAACTGGTTAAATGGGGATTACAAAAACCTGTTCAGCGCTTCTGTGAAAAAACAAATTGGTCAAACCATTCTACAAAAAAAATCGGGATTCACTTCGCAAGTTTCTACAAGCGTTTTCCTGCTGACCGCAAAAGAACTTGGAATCGGCACCAAAGGTTATTACGCTTACCCTGACAATAGCAGCGGTGCGCTCCCGACCGCCAGACAAATTCTCAATAGCGAAACGTCCTATTGTTGGACTAGAAGCCGCTTGACTGATGGGTCTGTGGACGGTTTGAGCGGAGACGATGCTACGCGAGCAGAACATGGCGTTGTATGTTGCTCTTATCGAGGTTCCAGTGCAAGCGTTTGGGCAAACAACGGAAACGTATTTGCTCGTCCTGCGTTTACCCTTCCTGCAAATCTGGAAGTGGACGCAAACGGAAATCTGATGATTTGAGGTGAAGATATGTCAACATGGATTACCGACAGAACGAATGAAGACGTCCGTCACGCTGCTGAGCTGACCGAGAAAGGCAGACTGAATACATGGACTGAAGAAGAGCAAGCAGAATGGTTGGCTGGCATGAAGGGCGCTTTGAGCTACACGGACTACAACCGTATTGAAGGTGGAATTCAAGAGGTTGCAGACATTTTGAACGCATCTGTTTCGACCAAAACCGACTGGGATGTAAACGGATACTTGACTGTCTCGGACGCTTCTCGCTGGCTTGTGAACATTTCCAACATCCGAGCCAAATGCAGCGGCCCCGGTGGATTGTCCGATACGCCGTCAAGTATGAACAACCTGACATATCAGACCATGAACCTGATTGAAACAATTCTGGCCGAAGTAGAGCGAATTGCAAACGACCACTTGCTTTACTGCTCAGAGCCAATATGCGGAGGTGAACCTTACTATGGTATTTGTTGACCGCAAGGCAAAGTATCCGGGCCGATGGACGATGATAAAGTCTGACGGCACATCGGAAATTGTCACACTGGTTCGCAATGATGAGCCTGAAATTGAAGGCACTCCCATGAATGCCGAAACGCTGAACACCCTTTCGGACGTTGCAGGTGCGGACGTTGCGCGTATACAGGCGGAAGCGGCACGAGAAGCCGCTGCGGGAAGTGCCACGGAGGCAGCCGGTTCGGCCAGCGCGGCGGAAGCGTCCAAAACGGCGGCGGCGACGTCGGAGGCCAACGCGGCCAAACATGAGGAAGCCGCCAAGAAGTACTCTGATGAAGCCGGGGCCAAGGCGGGGACGGATAAGACCCTGAGTATCGAGAACGCACCGGCGGATGCGGCTGTTGTTGGAGGGTATATCCTCGACCACACCAAGAATCCCCCGCAACCCATCTTTTACAGCAAGGCTGAGGTGGACAAACTGCTGGAGGACTGCAAAGAGGCCGCAAAAAGGGCGGCGCTGCTGGCAGCCAATCCCGTTGGCAAGCTGTGGTCCAGTGATGACCCCACAAGCCCTGCGTCCATTGTGGGCGGCACGTGGGAGCAGATCAAAGACCGCTTTATTCTGGCCGCTGGCGATACTTACGCGTCTGGAAGTACGGGAGGCGAAGCAACACATACGCTGACCGTGGACGAGATGCCGCAGCATATCCATTCCCTCGGATATATGTATAAATATGCTTCCGATAACACCGGCTTCCCGCAGCTTGTCAATAACGGTACTGTCTGTATTCATTATGAGGAGACGTTCTCCGAGAACGCCGGCGGCAACCAGCCCCACAACAACATGCCGCCGTACTTTGCTGTATACATCTGGAAACGTGTTGCATGAGAGGAGGATACTATGCAGATCATTGACAAGACGGGTGCTGTAATCGACAGCCCCGACCTGACGAAAGGCTACCTCAAACCTGAAACTCAGACTGTCCACCACGATGCTGTGGCGGGCGTGGAAGAGGTCAGCCATTACGAGACCATTGCCGAGTACCCCAACGGCGGCAAGGATGTCCGCAAGGTGGTGGATGTGCCCGGTGTGGCCGAACAGGATGCCTACGACGAAGAGGTGGAGGTGCAGCGGTATGTGCTGTACACCGCCGAAGAGCTGGCCGAACAGGCCGCCGCCCGCGAAAAGGCCGAGCAGCAAGCAAAGCTTCCGAACACCGAGACCCGGCTTGCCGCGCTGGAATCCGCTATGCGCGATCTGCTGGCCGCATATGCCACAGAGGAGGGCTAAGAGATGATCGTTTTTTATGTAACCCAAATCAAGCTCCACCAGTTTGACGGCACCTTCACCATTGAGGACGTGCCGACCCGCTGGCGGGCCCGCGTACAGGCCGAGTTGGACAAGGAGGCGCAGGAAAATGGCTGATAAGACCATTATGGACGTTTCCCGCTGGCAGGGCCGCATCGACTGGGACACGGTGAAGCGCAGCGGCAAAATCGACGGCGTGATGCTTAAAGTAGTGTCCACAAACCGCAAGTTGAGCAAGCGCAATGATGGGTTGTACATTGACCCGACCTTTGAGCGCAACTATGCCGAATGCAAGCGCGTTGGTCTGCCGGTTGGCGTATACTACTACACCTACGCCACCGATAAAGAGATGGCAGACGCAGAGCTTGCCTTGCTCAAGACTGCCTTGACCGGAAGGACCTTTGAGTTGCCCATCAGCGTGGACGTGGAGGACAACAAAATCAAGAAGCTGTCCACACAGGCGCTGACCGACCTTGCCGCCTATGCGCTTGCTACGGTGGAGCGCTGGGGCTTTTATGCCCTGCTGTATGTCGGGCTAAATTTTGCGCAGACGGAGTTGTACATGGGTGGCGCGGCGCTGCGCAAGTACGATGTATGGCTGGCAAGATATCCCAGAGACAAGAGCAAGACCAAACCGGAGGACAAGCCCAAAACAGACTTTTCCTTTGGGATGTGGCAGTACACCAGCACCGCCAGCGTGCCGGGCGTGAGCGGCAACGTGGACTTGAGCCATGCGTATAAGGACTATGCCAAAATCATTGCGAAGAAGGGCCTGACCCGTCTCCGGGAGGGCAAATGACCGAAAAAGAAGCTTTACTGTGGGTGCTGGGCGTTCTTGGCAGCCTGTGCGCCGCTGCCATCACCATCGACAAGGTGCTGGACATCATCCATAAGTACATCAAAAAGGCAAAAGCCCCTGACGATGCGCAGAACAAACGCATTGACGCCATTGAAAGGCGACTGGCTGCGGTAGAAACCGTTTCCACGCAGCACGCCGCAGCCCTTAGACGCGACATGACACGATTCGACGGCATCGATGAAGAAATGCGTCTCGTCCTTGTTGGCGTGCAGAACCTTCTGGATGCACAACTGTCCGGCAACAACCGCGAAGGTATGCAAAAAAGCAAGACCGACATTAACAACTACTTACTGAAAGGAGTAACAAATCATGGAAGCAATCCTTAACACCATTCTCGCCCCGCTGCCCGCATGGCTGGCGCTTGTACTCATCGTTGCGGGCGCTGTTTCGCTTGTGCTGGGGCTTATCCGTCTGGGCTACGGCGCGGCGGTCAAGGGCACTGTGCTCGACCTCATTGCAAGGGCGGAACACGAAATTCAGGGCACCAAGCGCGGCGCAGAGCGCAAGGCGTGGTGCGTCAAGATGCTGCGTCACTATCTGGATAACAGCAAGTGGGGCAAGCTGGTCTCGTGGGCAATCACCGAGGAGACCATGAGCAAGGTGATTCAGTTTTTCTTTGACCGCATGAAAGCGGCGCTGGAAAAGGAGTAAAACCTATGATTGAGCAGAGCGTACATCTCGCATCAAACGGGAGTGTGCAAGTGTCGGGATATGAGCAACTGGCACGCTTTGGCTACACCAAGAACCGGGGCGTGTACCGCCTTACCGTCACTGCCACCGGCGAGTGGGAAGGGCTGATTATCCGCTGCTTCTGGCACGTCCCGGATGGCAAAGACCCGCTCTCCTCGCTGGTGGTGGACGGAGCAGTGAACGTGCCCGCAAGCGTGACCGCACAGTCCGGCAATGGCTGCATCACCTTTGAGGGCAGCGACGGCACCAAGACCGTGACCAGCGCAGACCTACGGTATCGTGTGAGCGCCAACAGCGGCACGGAGGACGGCACCATACCGGAGCCGGACACCCCTGCATGGCAGCAGCTGGTGGATGCCGTGCACACCGATGCCACCGCCGCAGAGCAAGCCAAGACCGATGCACAGACGGCCGCCAATGAAGCCGCCGCCAGTGCGGGCAATGCAGACCAGAGCGCTCAGGAAGCCGCTGACAGCTTGCAGGAGCTGAAGGACGGCATTGCAAACGGCGACTTCAAGGGCGAGCAGGGCCCTCAAGGCCCCATCGGCCCGGTCGGCCCGCAGGGTGAGCAAGGCCCTCAAGGCCCCACAGGCGCTACGGGTGCCACTGGCCTACAGGGCGAAACTGGGCCGCAAGGCAAGCAGGGCCCACAGGGCATTCAGGGTGAGCGTGGCCCGCAGGGTGCACAGGGGCCACAGGGCGAAAAGGGTAATACCGGCCCGCAAGGCCCTAAAGGAGAGACCGGCCCGGCAGGTGCAGACGGCAAAGATGGCACACAAATCGATGATACCACCGTGACCGACTCTGCCCCATGGAGCAGCAAGCACATCGTGGATACGCTCTGCCCGCCGCTGGAAGAAAGCGGCAAGCGCATTTGCATCTCCGGCATCCAAAGATGCAAATAGAGTTCGCTTCGAGTCTTTTTTGAGTGTGGTGCGCAACGCCGGACAGTTGCCGCAGCCCTTCTGGCTCGGTGCTGCCTGTGGCGGCGGCTCGCATAGTCTTTCCGCCAGCGTTGCAAGGGCTTGATGCGGAACAGATAAAAGCTGTGATAAAACGTGCGCCGCTTGGGAGGTATGACCGGAAAATCGCCCGGTTGCGGTACGTTGACCAGCTATGCCAAGTTGATATTGCAGCGCGTGTGCCGTATTGTCGGACATCAATCGGCAATAGGCTGAAAATTATTGATAAAATACTGAATGTGTGAAAAAATCCCCTGCTTTGACAAAGCCCTGCGTTCCACGCGGGGTACTTTGTAGGCAAAGTGGGGGATTTTTTGTAAGTAAAACGTTCAAACTTTCTATTTTGCATCATTTTATATAAGTATATTTATATCTTTAAGCGTTCATGCGGATTTTTCCGTGTGGGCGCTTTTCTTTTTTGCTCACAGTAATCAAGCTTTAATCAAGGTTTAACCAAGATTTTTTGTCCTTCATTTGACGTTCGTTGTCCTTCGTTTTTTGCCGATGCGGTACACTGGGTTCATCAGGAGGGATGTATTATGAGTTATTATCCAACACCCGGAGCACCCTACGTTCCGCAGCAGCCCGTAAATCCTTACGGTGGCATGGGCACAGTTGGGCTTGCCACTCCCCTGCCCAACGCACAGATGCAACAAGCACAGCCGCAGCGTCCGCAGCCGATGAATGGGCAACAGCCTGTTCAGCAGTCGGCACAAGATGGCGGTTGGTTGCTTGGCAGACCTGTGTCCAGCAGGGAAGAATTTCTGGCGATTCCATCTGATCTGTACGGAAGATGGACGTATTGCCCGGATTTGCGTAGTGGTGTCATCTACTGCAAGCGTCTGAATCCAAACACTTGTGAATCTGACGTGTTAGAGTTTTACAGCCCGGAAGCATGGCGGCAGATGCAAGCACAACAGGCACAGCAGACCGCTGCACCGACACAGCAGTATGTGCCTATTGAGCAGTACAACACCCTCGTCCACCGTCTGGATGAGCTGGAAAAGTGGCAGAAGAGCTTTTCTAAGCCCACTGCCGCAGCAAAGAAAGGAGAATAAGCGATGCCCTCTCCGTTTGATATGATTACTCACAGCCCTATCATGCAGCTTGCAAATCTGGCTCGTGCTGGGCAGAACCCGATGGAACTTATCCAGCAGTTTGGCGGGCAGAGTGCTCCCATCATGCAGGGACTGAACCTGATTCAGGGTAAGAACGAAGCACAGCTCCGAACGATGGCGCAGAACCTCGCCAAAGAGCGCGGAATCGATTTGAACCGGCTGGCAAGCGTCCTGAACCTGACGTTGCCCCGATAACGCATCCCTCTAAGCGAAACGCTTCTCAGTTTTGCGGACTTGACAAAAACCGCTTTTGTTTGGCTTCGCCCATCGCATACGGCGGTGGGATGGCATAACGCAAAACTGAAAGGAGTTTTGTTATGGACGATTTTGCAACTGGTTATTTGGCCGGGCAGGACGGCGGCAATAACAACGGCGGATTCTTCGGCAACGAAGGTTTGTGGGCGGTTATTATCCTCGCCATCATCTTCGGCTGGGGCAACTACGGCAACGGGCGCAACGGCAGCGACAACGGTATGGCGAGCTACATCCCCTATCTGGTCGGCACTGGTGCAACTGGTCAGGGCGGTGCAGACACCCGTGCGGCACTGTCTGAGGGCTTCTACCAGCAGGATACCTCCCGTTCTCTTGCGGGCATCCAGAGCGGTATCTGCTCTCTGGGCTATGACCAACTGGCGCAGATGAACGGCGTCAACACCAACATCGCAAACGGCTTTGCTGGCGTGAACAGCGCCATCTGTCAGCTTGGCTACCAGAACGCACAGCTGGTGAACGGTCTGGAACGCAGCGTGTCCAACGGCGACAACGCCATCAACCTTGCCATCATGCAGGAGGGCAACGCTCGGCAGGCCGGTCAGACCGCTCTTGCCACGCAGCTTGCATCTTGCTGCTGCGAGAACAAACAGCTCATCGGCGACCTGAAGTACACCATCGCAACGGAGGACTGCGCTACCCGGCAGGCTATCGCAGACAACGCCCGCGCCATCGTGGACAACTGCAACGCCAACTTCCGCAGCATGATGGACTACTTCACGCAGGATAAGATTGCCACTCTGACCGCTGAGAACCAGAACCTGAAGTTCGCCGCTTCTCAGGATCGTCAGAATGCGCTTCTGACCACCGTGATGTCCCAGCAGACTGATACCATCCTAAACCGGGTCAATCCTCGTCCGATTCCCGCTTATCAGGTGGCAAACCCTAACGTGGGCGTGAACTGCTGCGGCTGCTGCTAACCAACACACTCCCCGATAATACCGGGTGAACCATCGGGGCAGGGGTAAGACACCTCTGCCCCTGATTTTTTAGGAGGAAAACATTATGGCTTGCAAAACAAGCTGCCGTCTGTGCCCGCACCTCGTCATCTCGGATGCGGTGACGTTCGCCAATGACACCCTGACCATCAACATCCCTGCTGGCGCATACCAGGACGGAGAGAAGTATTGCATCGTGGTTGCCCAGAGTATCCCGGACACGACCACCATCAACGCTCCTGTGGTCATTACCATCGGCGCAGGCACTACCGCATACCCTCTGACCGACTGCAACTGCGCTCAGGCAACTGCTGAGAGCATCCACACTCGCACCCGCTATGCTACCCGTGTGGCAACGTCTGCGACCGGCACCGGCACGTTCAAGTATCTTGGCTGCTTCTGCCGTTCCCACGCTGGCGCACCCGCGTCCATTTCTTGAGGAGGTATAAATTATGGGCAAGAACAATTTTCGCCGCATGATGATGCTCCGTGACCACGACAAAGACCGTGAGCCGGAACGTGACCGTCTTGAGGAAGAGCGTGACCGCAGGGAGCGTGAGATGGAACGCCGTCTGCGTAAGCTGGAAGGCGGCAACGACCGCCATCCCTATTATCCGCAGGAGGAGAATCGCTACATCGACCCCTACCCTATCCCCCGCTACCCTGACATAGAGAATGGGCGCAGAATGCCGCAAATCGGCTTCTCGCAGAACGGAGACTGGGACAAGCGGTCTGGACAGTACGAACGTGGCGGCGCAGACAGCCGCTCCATCAAGATGCCACGCCAGCACCTCACCCACGATGAAGCAGAGGAATGGTGCGACAGCATGGTGAATGCTGACGGCACGAAAGGCGGTCACTGGACGCTGGAACAGACACAGGACGTTGCGAAACAACGCAATATCACCTGCGACCCGAACGATTTCTGGGCTGTTATGAACATGATGTACTCGGATTATTGTCAGGTTGCAAAGCGTCAGTCCGTTGACACTCCGGGCTTCTACGCTGACATGGCAAAGGCGTTCCTTGAAGACGCAGATGCCGCAGATGGCAAGGCATATCTCTACTGGGATTGCATTGCTGATAAGTAAAACAGAACCCCTGTGTAGCCGTTAAGAACTACACAGGGGGATTTTTCTATACGTTAAATCTCAGCTTTTATTTAATGTCAGTCATCCCAATTCAGAAGATACCCGTTGTATTTGAACTCTTTTGCAATATTTGCTGCCTTAACAAGATTTTCTGCAAACGTGAAAGCATCCTCGGCCTCCATCATTACTCCCGGAATTGCAATTTTCACTTTCATTGGAGTATCAATCCCGTCTCCGTCTTGAAGAAGCTCAATGTCAGTTCCGTAAAGTTGTTCCTTCGCTGCAAAATATTCTTTGTCAAATTCTCGATGATTTACAATCTTCATTGTTCAACCCTTAAATCTTAACTTTTATTGGCCAAGTAATTCTTTAATATACAGCGTTTCAAATTTACGCATGGGTTCTTTTATTCCCAAAGTACAGATTTGGCTTTTATGTCAAATAAGTCTTGCGGATGGAATACAAGGCTCTTATCAAGCTCAACTATGCCAACGATGGAGAATTTTCCGGGGACTTCTCGCTCGATTTTAGCCTTTGCTTCATCCTTGTCATTCGCAAACAACACGAACGGAGTTTGAAAGTGTCTGCATTTTTCGTCATCATCGTACTGGATTTTGACCCAATAAAAGTTTTCGCCCCCTACTTCTTTCTGTGTTAAGTATTTTTTTACACTTGAGACATCGTAAGTGCAATACCCGATACACTGCGGGTTTCCGTATTTCTCCATAAAATTGTCGTTCCCAATACGAGTTGCCAAAACCATGTGAACGTCTTTCCAACCAACACGGTCATCATTGACCGGTTTATCGTCCATAACAATATCATCAGGAGCTATCACTTTCTTGCCAACCGCCAAATTCCAATTATTTGCAATATAATGTGTCATCTGATACCAGTTGTCAAATGTTTTTACTTCTTTCATGGCATCTTCCAAAGAGCCACGATGAGGTCTATAAACAATCATACGTCAATCCTCCAAGAAATCCTCCAACTCAATCTTCCCGTCTGCCGCTGCAACGGCTAGGGCGTAAACGAACTGTCCAATCGTCATTCCGTGCCGCCTTGCTTCACGGTTGATGTACTTGCGTTCCTCCTCACTCATAAGGATGGTAATGCGCTTTGAACGCTTTCCATCACCGCTTGCAACGCCCTGATGTGATTCCGGCATTGGGATTTTTTTCTTTGTCAAGCCAGCTTCAGCTAGTGCGCCGGGCACATCGCCCTGTTCGATAAGACGTTGAACTTCCTTCGCCTGTTTCAGCTTCTTTGGCTTACTTTCACTGACTATGGCATTGTTTGGCTGTATTTTGCTGTCTTTGGCTTGCTTCGGCTTAATACAGCTTAACTGTGCTTCATTAGGCTGTGCATGGCTGTCTGTGGCTTCACTGGGCTTAATCTTTACTTGTTCGGCTTTGTTCGGCTTTGTTTGGCTTACTTCTTCTTCCTTTGGCTCACTTCGGCTTAATGTCTGTTCCGAAAAAATAGGCTGGAAATCAAACCCTCCAAGCAGACCTGAGGATTTTTTGCTGGTTGATTTCATCAGCCCTTACCTCCCACGATATACTGTGCCAACGCCTTGAAATCTTCCGCGCTGGTGCTCTTTGCCGTATCACCGCTAAACAGGCTGTGCCGCTCTGCCTGCGCCTTACGGACGCCCATAGACGGTCTAATCTTCACATCAAGCAGGGTTGTGCCCATGCTTTGTGCAATCACAGGGAGTTGTTCCACAACCTCTTTGGACAGGTTCTCACGGCTCTTGTACTGGTTCAGAAGCAGACCTTCAATCTTCAAAGTCGGATTGAAGTATCTGCGAACATCGCCGATGGTTTGCGAAAGCTGGCTCAAACCAGCCAGCGCGTATCGGTCTGCTGTGATGGGTACGATGATGCTGTTGGCGGCGATCAGTGCGTTCACAAGCGCAAGACCAAGCTGCGGGGGAGTGTCCAGCACAATGTAATCGTACTGCTCGGATACGCTTTCAAGGGCTTCTCGCAGCCGGAAGTTCTTGCCCATGTCCCGGACAAGCTGCTCGTCAATGTCCTTCAATGCGTTATCAGACGGCAGAATGTCGCCAGCTTCACAATGTTGGATTCCTTCCTCTACTGTTCCTTGCCGGGTCATCACATCAAACAGGGTACATACGTCCTCTGTCTGTGCGCCGTAGGTGTCCGTTGCGTTGCACTGGGCATCGCAGTCCACCAGCAGAACTTTCTTGCAAAGCAACTGCAACGCACCAGCCAGACAAGTGCTTGTGGTGGTCTTTCCTGTGCCGCCCTTCTGGTTGGCGACAGCTATGATTTTTGCCATTTTATCACTCTTTCTTTTATTTTCTATGTCTGATTACTTTTGCAGTGCGTCAATCTCATAAAATGCCGGAAGATACTCTTCAATCGCGCCTTGCTTCTTCAAACTGCCAATCAGATACCGCTTCGGATGGTCAGGCCAAGGGTCGCGGTTGATTGAAAGAATATCCGCACACGCAGCCTTTACGATGTCATAGACCGCATCTCTCCGCTTCGGCAGCTTGATAGATGGGTGTTCTTCCATCATCTTTACCTCGACAACCTTTGCAACCTCGATGCACTCTTGAACCGACAGCACATCGCACACAGACCAGTCGTACCCTTCGTATCCGCTTGTGCGGGGCTTTCTGGCAGCTTTTTTGATTTCCGGCTTGGAATTAGCCGTCTCACAATCAACCTCGCTAGAATCGGCATCTATGACGGGCTGCTTGGATTTGTACCCGAATCGGAACTCAACTGCTACTACTTTTCGTCCTGTGCAAATCTTCTCGAAGTCAACAACGATGTCTGAAACATTGCTTATCTCTTCCACTGCTGGTTCAAGAACTCTGCGGCGTAAAGCCCGGAAGTCGTCATAACTTACATCGTTTGCCCCCAAGTGGTCACGCAGCTGCTTCAAACCAATCTTGTTCGATGTTAGAGAGCGATTCATCCAATCTCGAATCATGCTGTACATCAGAATAGATGCTTGCTGTTTCATCCCAATCGTATAGCGCAGACGGTATTTGACGTAGCCGCTTCTTGCAATGTCGAAAAACACAGGCCGCAAGTCAGGATTACAGTTGATTGAAACGTCATAGGACAAGGATTCTCGATTGTACTTGACCTCTGCCTTTGTGAACAGCGGATACATCACATATTCTGTTCCATCTGCATTCAGTGGTACTGAAACCACGTTGCCCAAAAAGTGCTTAACCTGCGACTTCAAGTTCTTTGAATTGAGCTTCAAATCCAGCAGCTTGCAATATTCAGCCAGCGTAAACGACACGTTAGAGCTTTCTGGGTCTCTCGGATTGATACGGCTCAGATAGACCTCAAGCAGCCGAAGCTCGCCTGCTGTGTAGTCCGTAAACTTCGCCCAAACCAATGCCTTGCTCTTTTCGACAAGATTGTTTCCTGTCAATTCTGGCATTGTATCACCTCATTTCTTCTACCCTATTATACCACTGTATCGTGTACACGTCAATGATTCTGTACACAATTATTTTTCAACAATCGACTTCCACATTCTGTACACGATACTCCACTTTTTGTACACGATACCATCCACTTCTTGTACACGTTCCTCCACTTTATGTACACAATGCTCCACTTTTTGTACACGTTCTTACTATATATATAAACAAGAGATAAACAAGAGATAAATAATCATCATCAAATAGTGACGACGATACATTTTCAACAATTTTTTTTCTCCAATGGGAAGATTGTGGAAAACGAAAACTTCTTTTGCTGAATAAGGCGTATCCATCAAGCCATATAACCTACCTGACGGTTCTATCGTGTACAGGAAATGGAGTGTAATCACACCAATGGGGGACGAATTGAAAAGTTACGCTTTGATGAACGAAAATTTCACGCAAACTCGTTAATTGCATCCGCAAAAATCCACCATTTACGATTCTATGGGGGACAAAATGACAACCCAAAACCATATTTATAACAAGCCTATTGTGTACAAAAAGTGGAGCACGTCCCCCTGTATACCGTAAAAACTTCGATAATTCGACAATCAGCGCAAAATGTTTTCCTCGTTGATGGTATAAGAATCGTTTCGTTTCATGGCTGAAGCTTCCCCACAGTCTTGTGCCTGATACAAGATCTGCATATTGGGCTGTGTTCCGTCTGGGTCTGGGTCGGTTTTGGTGGCCTGTGCCATTTCATAATGACCTGTGACGGTACGGCAGACGGACACGCGGTCACGCAAAGTCGTGTGAAGGTTGGCTACCATTTCGCAAAGAACGGCAAGGTAATCTGAGCCGTGATTGCCATAGATCAGATAGCACAGCAGGTCAATTTCCTGTGGATGGGCGTCTTTGATATGTTCTATCAGTGCATCCCTCTTTCTTTCGGTGCTGGCATCGCCAGCCAGGCTTTCCAATAAACCGGGATGCAAACAGGCGTCTATGTACGGCTTGGCCGCAACACCGCAGCACACAAACCACTTTATGATAGTAGGAGCATCTGGGGCCATTGTCCCTTGCTCGTAACGAAAAATGGATGTCCGGCCTACACCCATTTTGTCCGCAAGCTTCTGTTGGCTAAGTCCAGATTCCGCTCTTGCCATCTCTAACGCTTTTGCCACTCGTACCCTATAATCATCCATAAATACCCCTCTTTCGACAAAACGATACAAAAGCAAAGAAATTTAACTGATATATTGTTCAAAATGTGAAACAATAATTGAAAAAAGCCGCTGTTTCATTGAAACAGCGAGATGTGGTATAACTGTATTGTCAAAAAATTCCAAATAGAAAGGAAACACAAAATGAAAGAAACTGTAATTTGGAACCATGAACGTATGCCAATCATCGACGGAATGCCAGCCAGCGTTCCCGATGGGAAGCCGCACACACCTGAACCGTGGGAGGAAAGCTAATGAACCGAACCGTAGATGATCTGATTGTCCCATACGCTCGCAGACGGACGCTGGAGCTTGTCCTGAGCCTTTCTGGGTACGAAGCTGATAAAGATGCTTACCTCGAAGCAAAAGGCATTCTGGAACGTGCCGTAGTCGCCTTAGATGATGGACGCGACCCGGCAGACAACATCGAACGCATTGACGGACAGCTTGTGGAACTGTGAAAGGAGAAGAAGATGGACTTTACGAATGGATTCTATAAAGCCGAAAACCCTGTCGTTCTTGAAGAAGTGAAAACTTTCCTCCAGTTAATGGAACGGCGTGGAGCAACCGTAAAAGACTTGGACGATGCCATTGTGCAGCTAAACAATGTTTCGCACAGCATCAGCACAAACGCGCTCGTAAAAGCAGATGTGCTGGACGATTTACCGGATAATCCTTTTCGTTCTATGCTCAACGGAATGTTACAAAGCAAAGGATAACTTAAATTTAATGTGGCTCTTAATCATTGTCATTGCAATTTTTGGCTTCCCCGATGTAAAGTAATGGATGGAAAAATCATTTAATTTTAACAAAGTTGTTGAAATGATATTGACTGTACAACAGAAAGGTGTATAATCATATCAAATAAACGTCCGTACTTACCGATCGGGAGGATATGCCACAATGAGTGAACAGGAAAGAGCCAAGATTGACCGATTTATTGCATGGCTGCTGGAACATCCTGAAAAGATTCCGGCAGCGGAGCAAGCACTAGACCTAGAATAACAGAAAACCCCTTGCGCAGAGCTACACCAGCCCGGCACAAGGGGGTCTTTTATTTTACCGGGTCAGAACCACTTCTTTTTTCGGTTTTTACGGTAACGATATTTTCTGCTGTTGCCATATAGCACGCGGTCATTGCCTTTTAACAAGGCTTGCATGAACCAGAAGCAAAAGGCACAGCCACACAACAGGTAATACATGGGCTTACCTCACATCTTTTCGATCAGGTTCATCAGAGCTTCGCGCTGTTCTTTCGGCATAGATTCAAGTTTTCTTCTAATCCGCTCCACTGCTGCATCAACTTCACTTTGCGGTTGCTGGGGCGGGTTTTCTTTTTGGTCGCCAGTAAGAAGGTAGTCAACCGATACGTTGAAATAAGCTGCAATCTTAGAAAGAACCTCTGTGGACAGGCTTTTAGTTCTTCCAGCTTTCAATTCAGAAAGAAAACTGCGGCGAATCCCAATGTTGCTGCAAAGGGTTCCGTCTTTGATGCCCTCTTTTTCGCAGAGTGCATGGATATTGCTGTACAAGTCCGACATAAGAACACTCCAATATTTGTGCAAGTATACAAACGCACAGAATTTTGTACAAAATAGTTGACTTGTACAGAAGCCTGTACTATAATACAGACATGGGCAGTACAGAACGCTGTACAATATAAACTCTCTACACCCTTATATTAGTACAGCTTTCCGTACTTGTCAATAGATTTTAGCAAATGGAGGTGGAATTTTGAAAGAAAACTTCCGTTCTGGCTTTGAGCTGGAAGTGAAGATGAAGCTGTTGCAGCGAGGTATGAAGCAAACGGAGCTGATTCAGGCGGTTCAAAGCGATACTGGATTGTTCCTTGATGATTCGTACCTCTACAAGATTCTTCGTGGCGAGCGAAAGCCGGAGAAGATTATCCAGAGCATCTGCAAGATTCTTGAAATTGAGCAGAAGGAGGACTGAATATGGAGCAGATTATCACCTTAAAGGTTGACCTTGAGCACCCAGATGATGCAAAATTTGCCATTGACAAGGCGGTTGAGGTCTACGAAACGGACAAGCTGAAGTGGACAGAAGAGGAGACTGCCGAAGCAAAGTGTCTGGCGATGAGGATTATGGAGCAGTTGTGCTTGGACGGGTACAGCATCGAATGGTGCAGAGTAACGGAAGCGTACTGTTACAAGGCGGTTTCTGTTTGGCTTAGTAAACCGGATGATGAAAGCTTTAAGCGAAATGCAACGTGCTGCATCCCTTCTGCTTCTTTTGATACTTGGGTAGCCAAGTGTGTCTGCCTGTGCCGGGCTACCGGAAGGGACGTGCCCGCTTTCATCATCAAAAAGGCTGGTGAGTGTTGGTGACGTATTTTTACAAAGCGCCAAGTCGCAAGCGGCGGCTAAAGCTGGCAATGGCAGCGGGCGTGTCCCGGAACGAAGCCAACAAGGTGCTGTGGATGGAAAAGATACTGAACCAGTGCTTTGAACGGCATAATCGGGAAGCCAGAGAGAAAGGTGAACGCGATGAATAAATTCTGCGTCCGCTGCGGAGCGCTTCTTGAAGCTCCGAACGCAAACCAGAAGTATTGTGTCGTATGCGCACACAACGTCCAGCTTGAGCAGCAAGCGAAATGGAGACGTCGGAAGGGCAAACCCGAACGAGTGATGGGACTCTGCGCGTGGTGCGGTAAGGCGATGGTAAAGAAAACACCGGAGCAGAAATATCACAAAGATTGTGCCAGAAAGGCCGAAAGGTCATGCGCACCGTCTGGATATCAATTCAAGCTGCCAGAAAGGCAAAGACCGGCTCCGCCTAGATACAGCATCAAGCAAATAAACGACAAGGCAAAGTCGCTCGGAATGAACTACGGGCATTACAGTATGTTGCTTAGTCAGGGAAAGGTGGAGCCGCCCGATGAACGGTAAATATTACGGTCAACGGGAAATCCGCTGGAACAACCGTGAGAAGGAACGGCTGGAACACATCCAACGCAAGAGAAAAACGTCAAACGATGAAGAAAGCAATAAGAAACTTCAACAAAAGCAGTCCGTGGCAGAAGCGCTGGCAAGAGCGTGAACCTTTAAGATTGGAACGTATCGAGAAAGAAAGAGTGAGCAAAAATGAAAAAAATCAAAGTAAGAATCACATTCACCGAAGCAGTTCTCGGCACTTGGCCTAGCAATCAGAATATCGCGCGAGAGTTCATCGCCAGCAAGTCCCCTGATGCAAGCACTATCGAGGACGAAGTTGCCGCTTTGGGCGCTGATGCTGTGGCAGATAAGGGCATGACCGTATTCCCTCGCAACGAGAACGGCGAGCCTATCTTGTATGACTATCAGATCAAAGGCATGTTTAAGGATGCTTGCGGTATGCTGGGTCGTATAGGCGGCAAGACCGAAACCGGAAAGAAGAAAGCCGTGAACGAAAGCGGTAAGCTGACAGCCTACAAGAAGGTCATTGACGGCCTGATTTTCGTTCAGCCCCGCATGATTCCCATTCATGTGAACGGTGATATTACCGAGTGCCAGCGCCCGCTCCGTGCTCAGACTGCGCAGGGCGAGCGCGTCAGCCTTGCCAACAGCGAGCAGATTCCCGCTGGTTCGACCTGCGAGTTTGAAATCGTTCTTCTGGACGATTCTCACGAAAAGGTCGTGCGTGAGTGGTTGGACTACGGTGCTCTGCGTGGTATCGGCCAGTGGAGAAACAGTGGCAAAGGCCGCTATACCTACGAAATCCTCAATTAACCGCTATGGCAGGGTAGGGCAGTGCTGCACTTGGCGTGGAACGGCAACGGCATAGTGACGATTGGCTCAGAAATGCTAAAGCAATGCTTGGAGACGAAGCGACTTGAGCGGCAACGGCGATGCGCTGATTTGACTAGATCTGCAAAGGCATGGCGGAGCAAGGCTCAGACGAGCAATGGAATGGCAAGGAAAAGCTTGGAAAAGCAATGGCTATGGATGAAAGGCGTAGTTTTGATAAGCAACGGCAAGGCATGGATCAGAAGCGAGTCGCAATGGCAATGAACAGCGAAGAATAGCAAATGCGTTGAGAGGCGGTGCATCGCAAAGGCTAAGAGATGCAATGAGTGGAATTGATAAGCGAAGGCGAGGCAGCGCGGGGCAAAACAATGAAAAGCGAAGGATTTGCGTAGATAGACGTTGCAGAGGCATGGCATCGACATGACTCGCTATGGCAAAAAATAAACGAAAGGGGATAGAAATGAAAGCACTCGTGGAAATCGTCCTGATCTGGGGCGTTGTATTAGCGTTGATTCTCGCAGCGTTTCTACTGAACTTCTGGCTGGTGCATCACATCGAGCTTTTGGTCGGTGCTAAGGCAACATGGTACATCATTGGTGCTGGCGCTCTGATGGCAACCATCTGGATTTTCGGTGCCGGTAAAAAGGCATGACGCTGGAAGATGCAATGAAGGTCAGATACTTCAACATCAACGACCTTAGCCATAGATCGGGAGTATCAAGACCGACGATTTACAGCATCTTGGGCAAGCGAAAGAAGCAGAAAAGTTCCGTTCGGGTCGATACGCTTCTAAAAATCGCAAAGGCGTTGAATGCAAAAATAGTCATCAACGAGAAAAACCGAACGGATTCGACATTATTTTGAAAGAGGTGAAGAGAGATGAAAACAGTTAAAGGCACGGTGCTGTGCTGTATGAGCATTTCGCTTGCTATCGTAGCTCTTGGGTGCGGGAACGCCATTGAGAACGCGACGGACGGATGGGAGATGCTTGGATACACGTTCCTTGCTCTGGCTGTATTTCTTGTGGCTTTGATTTTAGCCGCAATTGGCGTAAGCGCCGAAAACGAGCGCATGGAGCAAGAGAGCCGGAAAATCAAGCGCATCCCGTATCACACAAACGAGTGGAGGGATGCCATGTGAAGTGCCCGACATGCGGAAGCGAGAAAATCAAAATCTATCGTAGCACATCATGCGAAGACAACATCATCCGACGGAGACTTTGCGAAAACTGCGGTCATGCGTGGAATACAGTCGAAATCGATTTAGACCAGTGGGAGTCCGTAACGAGGAGCTTCAGCAAGATGAAATATGTCATATCTCAGTTGGAAGCCCTTGTGGAAGAGATGAAAGCAAAAATCCTGAAACTTGGAGGTACGGTATGAACGAGATGTACGATTGCTCCGGCTGTTTTGATCGGTTCGGTGGCGTGGTTGAGCCGCCAGATGACTACTACTTCGCACCCAGAGCGGACGAAGAGCCTGAATGGCAGCGGCCAGACGAAGCGGATTCCGTCTGCTGGGGAGATTGATTTTGTACAGCCAAGTTAAGCCAAAGTAAGAACAATGAAGCCTAATGAAGCCGAAGAAAGGAAACGTATGGACAACAGCAAAATCCATGAAGCTCTGATGGCTGTTCAGTCAGAGTTGAAAGCCCCGAAGGGGCAGATGAACAAATTTGGCGGCTACAAGTACCGCTCGTGCGAGGACATTCTCGAAGCGGTCAAGCCCATCTTGAAAGCGCATAGCCTTGTGCTGCGGCTTTCCGACAAGCCTGTTATCGTTGACAGTTGGCACTACATCGAAGCCACTGCAACAGTTGAATCGCAGGATGGTGCCACCTACACGGTGACTGCATACGCTCGTGAGCCTGAGTTTAAGAAGGGCATGGACGATTCGCAAATTACAGGCACAGCAAGCAGCTACGCCAGAAAGTACGCTTTGAACGGTCTGTTCTGCATTGACGATACAAAGGACGCTGACACGGACGAGTACCAGAAGCAGACCACAAGCAGGGCAAACAAGCCTGCGCAGAAGCAAACGGAAGCGCAAACCATCCCCCCATGCGCTTGCTGTGGAAAGCAGTTGCAGCCTATTCAGTACAACAACCGCACAGTCACTCCGCTGGAAACTGCAAGAAGCACAAAGAAACGCTTTGGGCGCGTCCTGTGTTGGGACTGCGCTCAGAAACAGCCGAAGGAGGGCTAAATAATGCTTAACTCTATCGCAATTCAGGGTCGTCTGGTTCACACGCCCGAAGCTAAGGTTACGAAGTCTGGCAAGGATGTTTGCACGTTCAGCATTGCTTGTGACCGTCAGAGCGGCGGTCAGAATGAAACCGACTTCTTCAACTGCACTGCATTTGGCAACACGGCGCTGTTCGTTTCCAAGTGGTTCCAGAAGGGCAGCCCGATTTTGGTGACTGGCAGCATCCAGACCCGGAAGTATACCGACAAGCAGGGGAACAACCGCACCGCAACGGAAATCATGGCGAACAAGGTTGACTTCTGCGGTGGCAAGTCTGACAGCAAGTCCGCCGATCGGGCGCAGGATGCACCGCAGAACTACTCTCAGGGAAACGCAGACGACTTCTCTGTGATTGACGATGATGGTTCGTTGTCCTTCTGATTGGAGATGCGCATGAATCGGGAAAAAAAAACGCATTGGACGCAAGATAAAATCTTGCTGTATGTGAAAGCCTGTATGTCTGCCACTGGTTTAACCAGAATGCCATCAAGAAGTGAATTGAGCGAGTATTACGGAAACGACAAGTTGACAAATGCAATTCGCCGTTTTCCGGGTGGCTATTACAAAATAGCTGAAATCCTCAATGTCGAAATGAAAGAAAGCGAAACGCAATTCGGAAAGTATGGCGAAGACCTTGCTACAAAACTGCTGGAAGAACATGGATTTGCGGTTGAGCGAATGTCAACTAGATACGCCTATGACCTTTATGTTAATGGAAGCGTTAAGGTTGATGTGAAAACGGCAAGGCCGAGCAAAGCAAATAAGAGTTTTTGCTATTCGTTTAACCTTGAAAAACGCTTTCCGACTTGTGATGTTTACTTTTTGATCGCAAAGAGCGAAGAAAAAGAAAGCATCTACATAGTTCCTGCATCTATCAACCAGACGCAGATTGGGCTTGGCACTGGAACGACCGTGTATAGCAAGTATCAAGACCGATATGACATTATCGCTGATATGAGCAAGGCTTTTGCTTCTGCAAAGTCATGACCGCCTACCTTATATAAGAGCTGCGCTATCTGGCTGGACGGGCGTTTGGGAAGATGAAAGTTTTAGTTGCCTGTGAGGAATCGCAGGAAGTCTGCAAAGCGTTCCGGGCAAGAGGTCACGAAGCTTACTCATGCGACATCCAAGAACCGTCTGGCGGGCACCCTGAGTGGCACATCTTCGGGGATGCTCTCAAGGCTATTGAGGGGGGCAAGTCGTGACAATGGACGGCGTAACGCATGACGTTGGCAAGTGGGACTTGCTCATTGCACACCCGCCTTGCACTTATTTGACAAAAGCCGGCGGAAATAGGTTAGTGATTGACGGCAAAATTCAAGCAGATCGATATAAAAAAGGATGTGATGCACGAGATTTTTTCATGAAGTTTTGGGATGCCCCTGTTGACAAAATAGCAATAGAAAATCCAATCCCAATGCGAATCTTTGGACTGCCAAAATATAGCCAAATCATTCAGCCGTACATGTTTGGAGATGAATACATGAAGACGACGTGCTTATGGTTGAAAAACCTTCCGGGACTGTTCGCCACAGACATCGTTATACCTACGTCGAAATGGGTCTCGTCGTCAGATCATCGTGCGGTGAAACGAAAAGACGCATGGGCTCAAAGTGGCCACAGAACGGCGAAACAGAGAAGCAAAACATTTCCCGGCATTGCAAAAGCAATGTCAGAACAATGGGGTTGATAGAATGATTACCTGTTGTCTCAACTGCACATCACGCCATCAAGCCTGTCACGATACTTGCGAGAAGTACAAGGCAGAGAAGAAAGACTTCGAGGAACGCAAGGCATTCGTGTATGAGCTGAACCACAGCCAGAGCGTGTACCACCGTGATTATGAGGACGAGCACCGGGAACGTGGCAAGAAACGGTTTCTCGGAAGTGAATTTAGAGGTGAACGATAAATGGGAGCTTTCATTGCAAGACAACCTAATGGTCTTCTGTGCCGGTTTTCTTCGGTGGTCGATTGCATTACCGATTACAACATGACCGAAGAAGAATACATCGAAATGTGTGCAGAAAAAGCACGAAAAGAAGCACGAGATGTTCTTGACCACTATATGCAACCGTTTGAACTGGTGGACAAGCGATTCTACCCGAACAACATGACAGTGGAAGAACATAAGCGGATTATGAAGGAAATGGAAAAGCCCGCTGACAAAGCAACTCATATTCCGTGAATTTAGAGGTGAACGGGGATGAGCAAAAGAAAGTATAAGCCGGGCTGTTACATTATTTCACTTGATGACTTGATGAAGCAGGAGTTTGTTTACTGCGCTGGAAAACTCGTTCACAAAGGATGGTTTGGTAGCTGGCAACTGCGATATGCAAATAGCGAACTTGCTAAACTGCGTATCAGAGAAGCTAAAAAAGTCGAGGACAACGAATGAACACCGGCAAGCAGTTTGAAGCAGACTTCAAGGCATCCGTCCCATCCGATGCGTGGTGCTACCGCCTGAAAGACAGTGCTGCCACCTACTACGGCGGCAACGAGAACCTGTCTTTTTCCATTGACAACATCTGCGACTTCCTTGTGTACCGATACCCGATGAACCATCTGTTTGAACTGAAAACCATCGAAACGCCATCTATCCCTTTGGAAAAGGTGTTCGGCAAGTACGACAAGGCAAAGTGCAAATACCGCAAGGAAAAGCACATCACTGACATGGTGGAAGCAATGGGGTACAGCGGTCAAACCGCCCATGTGATAGTCAATTACAGGGCGGTCAACCGCACCTTTGCAATCCCTGCCAGCAAGGTTCTAGCGTTCCGTTACAACGAAAGCCGCAAGAGCATCCCTTGGCAGTGGGCAGAACAAGAGGGGATAGAGGTCAAAGCAAAAAGGCTGCGTGTCCATTGGCGATATGACGTTGATGGACTGCTAAAGAGATTGGAGAGAACATGATTTGTTTTAAGTGTGACCGATGCGGAGAAGTCTTTGACGGGTACAAAATAGATGGCTTCAATGGCATCGCAAAAATCAAGACAGAAAAAAACGGAGCAAACATAATCGCTGGCGAAGAACCGATTCAACTTTGCCCGTCCTGCATGAAAGAATTGAATGACTGGTTAGAGCCAAACAAAGAAAAACTAGACAACGGGAACAAGAACGAATGGAACAACATGACTACTCAACCGCAATGTGGCGTGGCTGTCGAAATAAAGCTTGAAAATGGAGACCTCGACATTGCGTACCGCAGATATAACGATAAACGATGGTTTCAAAGCAGTGGTGAATGGGTTCCAAGTGATGCAAAAATCGTCGCATGGAGATACATCGACTGAAAGGAGAACAGAAGTGAGCAAAAAAGTTTCAGACATCCTGCCCAAGACGGAAATCTTGGCGCAGTTGGCAGAAGAAGCGTCCGAACTGGCACAGGCCGCGTTGAAGCTGCGCCGTGCGCTGGACGGCACGAACCCGACACCGAAGAGCGTAGAGGAATGCCGAAAGGCGTTTGAAGAGGAATACGCAGACGTTATGGTGTGCATGGCCGCTCTTAATTTTTCAGATGACAGAAAAGCGTATGAGCGAATTGGAATTATTGCAAGCGAAAAATACTACCGTTGGCTCCATCGCCTTCAAGACAAGGAGCAGTCAGATGAATAAGCACAGAAACTGCCCATCGTCTGGCAAACAGGCGATGTCAACCAACCTCCGCAAAATCTCCAGGCAGAACCAGTTGTACGGCTTTCGCATGGCTCTGGATGGCATCGCCGCCACATGGGGCGCACTGATTCAGAACCTTCGGTGCGATGCAGACCTGACCGATGAACAAGTGCAGAAAATCATCCGCATTGGCGACAGGTACTGGGAGATGGTCGGCAAGTTCAAAGAAGAGGACATGACCCCTGACGAGTTTGCAGATTACATCACCGCAAAGTCAGAACAGGTTGAAAAAGAGCTGAGAGAAAGGTGGAGCTGATGGCAATATTTTCGGTAGAAGCTATTTCGGAAATCACTTCAGTAAATCCAAAGTCTTGCCGTATTAAAAGAGCAACGTTCACTTGTTACTTCTGCAATACTGCCATTTCTGTGTGCGATGAACGTATTGCAACTGCGATGGCAGATAATGGGGGAACTCCTATTTGTCCGATTTGTGGAAAGAAAACTGTATGAACTCTGTACGAGTTTTGCACACCTGAAAATCCAAACATTATAGAGGACGTTAAGTGGAGGTAACAATGGACAAAGAACAGCTTGCGATCGCACGGTTGCAAGACGCTGCACGACTATCCGAGCATCGGTACAAGAAGCCGCTGATGGTCACATACTCTGGCGGTAAGGATTCACAAGTGCTTGTGGCTCTGGCTGAACGTGCAGGAATCAACTTTGAGGTAGTCAACAGCCATACTACAGCAGATGCGCCGGAGACGGTCTATTTCATCCGTGAGCAGTTCAAAGCGATGGAAGAGCGTGGAATCAAATGCTCCATCGTTATGCCACGTTACAAGGACAAGCCTGTGTCCATGTGGACACTGATTCCGCAAAAGCTGATGCCGCCGACAAGACTTGTGAGATACTGCTGTGATGTTCTGAAGGAAAACACGGGAAAGAATCGGTTTATTGCAACAGGCGTTCGGTGGGCAGAATCTGCACGGTGCAAAAACAGTCGTGGCGTGATGGAGCTGATGCACAAAGACCCCGCAAAAAGAATCATCCTTATGGGCGACAACGATGAAAAACGACAACTGTTCGAGACCTGCAACCTCAAGGGCAAGATGACTGTCAATCCTATCGTGGACTGGTCTGATGATGACGTGTGGGACTACACGCGCAGCGAACACTTGCCTGTCAATCCACTGTATTGCGAAGGGCAAAAACGTGTTGGCTGCATTGGCTGTCCTATGGCCGGTAGGGGGGGCAGACAGCGTGAGTTTATGCGCTGGCCAGCCTACGAGAAAATGTACATCTCAGCGTTTGAACGAATGCTTAATGTCAGAAAATCAAAAGGTTTGCCGTGCGACTGGCAGACCGGCATGGACGTTTTTCGCTGGTGGATGGAAGATGACAACGTCAACGGTCAGTTGAGCATGGACGATTTGATGGAGGATAACAACGTTTGAATTTGTAACTCGCTGGCTGGTCTGCCTAGTCCTGCTAGCGGTGGTGGTTCAGTCCGAACGGACAATCAAAGACGTGGCAGACAACCTGTTTGAAGAACGACAGGCAATGCTCGTCTGGCTGTTCGTCAACGTGTGTCTGGTCGTTTGTACGGCAGTTATGATGGGGTGGAAATGATGATTCAGGATATCAACATGGTAGGGCGTGAAAGGCTGGCTTTTCTGTATGGTCTTTATAGTGGCTGTGCGAAATCCGAAACTGAGCTTAATACCAAAGGCATTTATCAGAAAATCGCTTCTGAGTTAGCTTGGTGTTTGGGATTCAACGAGAACGACAGCAAATGTTATGAGATGAACGGGGAATAACCAATGGACAACGAATTTTACTGCCCGATGAAAATGACCAGCAATCCGCTTGGCCGGTGCGTCTGCGAGAAAGAAAAGTGTGCTTGGTGGCGGCAGTTGGACGGTTGCTGTGCAGTCTGGCAAATCGCATGGAAGCTGGACAGCATCGAAAAGAAGATGAAGAGGTGATAACTCTTGGCAACACCCCCGAAGCGTGGTCGTGGCAGACCGCCGCTGACCGAAGCTGAAAAGAAAAAGCGTGAGAAGCGGGCGCAAAAGGCGAAAGAAGAAGCCGCTGCGAAGCGTGAGAAAGAGCGTGAAAAGAAGAAACAACAGATGCTTAACAAGCGGAAATCTATCCGCTCACAGGTGAGTAAAAAGGTGAAAGAGCAACAGGAGTTAGCAATCACGAGGTCTAAGATGCTGAATACAGGCGATTTGCAGTCGAGAATCGGTGATGAAGAGGACAAGAAGGTCATCGGCATGATTGCAGCCAAGTATTTTGGTGACCTCCCGAGCGTGGACATGAACAACCCGATTGAAGTGCAGCAACGTCTTGATTTCTTCTTTGACGCTTGCATTGAAGCCAGAATCTCCCCTGTGGTGGAATGGATTGCGCTGGTTCTTGGCATCGAATGGGTGAGCCTGAAACAGATTATGGCGGGCAAGCGCCGTGACGACAGCTTGCAGCAGAAATACATCCTAAAACTGATTCTGCAAATGCAGTCCATGTGGGCGTACAACGGTATGTACGGTCAGGAGAACCCGGCAGAGTGGATTTTCCGAGCCAAGAACTACTTTGGTATGCGTGACAACGTAGAAGTCACCGTTGCACCGCCTGAACAGCCGTTGGGTGATGCCCAGAGCGCAGAGCAATTGGCTCAGAAGTACCAGACGGCTTTGCCTAAGGGGATTGACGTGGAGTACAGAGAGGTAAAAGAGGAATGAACGGATTTCTTTTTACGGAAGACGGAAAACTTGTATGCGAACTCACCAAAATATCCTTTGAGCCTTACAAAGACAAACGAATAATCAAAGTCCGATGTACGGTTTGTGGACGTATCAAAAGAATCCAAAAATGGAAGTTCGATTTTGCGGAAGGTTCGTCAAAATACAAATGGCTTAAGTGCAACTGTTATGGCGATTACGCGACGGAGCATGTAATAGTGAAATGAGTAGCAAAGCGTTACGGCAGATGTATAAAGAACATCACATCTGCATCCATTGCGGTCAGAACGATGCAATGCCGGGCAGAGTATCATGTGCAGAGTGTTTGTCAAAAGACCTCGAAAGGCACACGCAAGCATACGAAAGTCTTTCGGGTGAAACGAAAGCTGTGTATCTGCAAAAACGCAATGAACGGCAACGTGAAAAGCGTAAAAGGCTGGCCGCGAAAGGGATTTGCACCATTTGCCTGAAACGTCCAATGTCAAAAGGCTATCGTTCTTGTATCGAGTGCCGAACAAAGGATGCTCAAAAGAGAGCGAGAAACAGCAAGGAATACAGAAGGACATCTGGCACTTGCGCCTATTGTGATGAACCACCAATTCCGGGCAAGCGTTGCTGTCCGAAGCACTATGCAAGCCGCATTGTTGGCATCACAAAATGTAGACAGTCAGAGGGATTTAGGCTATCACAAATCGAACAGAAAAAGCGCATGAGCGTCTTTTGGAGAGAAATGGAATGGGAAAGAAATCAAAGAATGAAACAGCCACAATGGATTTGTCCGTAACCCCATTGATTGACTTTTCCGATCCATGCTTACGCTCGTTTTTGCCTGTCCTCTTGCAAGACCACACGACAGACAAGAACATCATCTGGGCGACAGACCCGCCGCCTGAACTGGGCGTGGGCTTTGCAGATGAAATCACGCTGGAACAGCTGGACAAGGTTCGGCTTGTCCCTCGTGTGCAGAAACGGCTTGCAGACCAGAAGAAGCGAACTTGCAAAAAAGCAGAGGTGTTCACGCCGACTTGGGTTTGCAAGAAGATGACAGACGTTGCCGAAAACGACCTGAAGTGCGAGGACTGGAAGGAGTACATCAACAAGACTTGTCTTGAAGTCACTTGTGGAGAAGCACCGTTCCTGACAAGTCGATACGATACCACCACAGGGCAGATGATTGCCGTGTCGGACAGAATCGGTCTGCTGGATAGGAAGCTGAATGTTCTGGCAGAACAGTTCAATGACTATGATATGTGGATGTGCTGGGCAATCAACGCCTACGCATCGACATACGGCTATGAGTGGCAGGGAGACAATCTCTTGCTGGCACGGTGCAACCTGTTTCTGACGCTGATCGAAAATTTTAGGTATCGGTTTGATGCTGAAAGGTTGGAAATCGGCTTTATGCCTATGTTTCTTGACTGTATCGCAGACACTATCTCATGGAACGTCTGGCAGATGGATGGGCTGAAAAAGACCGTACCCGGCACGGACATTCCGTGCAAAATCAAAGACTGGAAAGCTTACAAAGAAATCCTGTTCAAGGACGTTGGGAAGGGAGAATAAAAAATGAAGTCGGTTCTGTTGAGCATCAATCCGAGTTGGTGCAATCTTATTTTTCTTGGCATAAAAACTCTTGAAATACGGAAAACAAAGCCGAATATGGGCGATGAACCTTTCAAATGTTATGTTTATTGCACGAAAACCAAAAATGGATGGTTCAAAGAGTGCGATGGGTACTTGGAACAACTGGACGGAAAAGTTATAGGAGAGTTCACTTGCAATCATCTGTACGAAATAACGCCAGAATCGGATTGCTTGCCAGAAGGATTTGAAGAGATGTCCGGTCTTAGGAAAAAAGAAATTTTGGATTATGTCGGAAAGAAAGGCTGGGCATGGAGCATTTCCAATGTGAAATTGTATGAACATCCAAAATTTTTGTTTGAGTTTACTCATTATTGCATTCTCATGGGGAATAGAGGAGTTTGCAATTTTAATAAAGTAAGATGCAGTTATCAAGTAGAAGAATGGGGCGAAACGAATAGACGTTTTTGTAATAAGTGCTTAAAGCACCCGCCCCAAAGCTGGTGTTATGTGGAAGGATGATAATATGCAGACTGACAGAGGAATCTACCACAAGCGAGTGTGTGACCGCTGCGGAGCGGTTCTGGGCGGCAGGATGATGAACCCTGACGAATACTTCAAGGACTGGGCGTGGCGCAGGGACACTGGCGACCTGTGCCCGGAGTGCTATGCGGAGTATAAGCGAATGATCGGGCGGTTCAACAGGGGAAAGAGAGGGCAGAGAAAATGAAAAGGGTTAGTGTTTATAGGTGTAAGAATTGCCATGCTTTGCTAGATTGCGATAAACTCACTCTTCTTGATGAAACCGGATTTGACCAATCCATTGCGTCAAAAAGCAATGGCGTTGCCTACAAGCCGGTTACGGCAAGCACAACAACGGAAATAATTATTCACAAATGCACCCCGGAAAGTATCGGCATTTGCGAATTGATTGGCTGGAGGAAAATTGAATGAACTTCTACTGCACCGCCAAACATTGCTCCTGCATGGGCATCAAACAGTTCTCCGCTGGAAAGGTTATCCGATGCACAGCAGAATCCTGCAAGAACAAATCTGAGCCATCCTGTGGCTCTTGTAAATGGTACGCAGAGCCGGAGGGCGTATGCGTGAACGACCAGTCAGAACACGTTGCAGACTTCGTGTGGGATGAACGTGGCTGTAAGGAATGGGAGAAGAAAGATGAGCTATGATATTTCGCTGTGTGACCCCGTAACGCACGAAACGCTTGAAGTGGATGATACGCACTTTGTTGCTGGTGGTACTCGTTCCATTGGAGGAAAAAAAGGAACTGTGGCTTAATATCACCTATAATTATGGAAAATACTTTCGTCGTGATGATGTGTTGGGTAGCAATGGCATCCGCTCCATCTATGGAAAAACAGGCGCAGAAAGCATCCCGATGCTTGAAAAGGCTATTTCTGCATTAGGTGATGATGTGGACGATAGCAACTGCTGGAACGCCACAGAGGGTAACGCCAAACATGCCCTGTACGGTCTACTGGCGTTTGCAAGAATGCGCCCTGACGGCGTATGGGACGGAGATTGAAGGGAGAAAAATCGTGGGTGATGTTATTATTTTTGCTCTTATGATTTTTATGGCGTTCCTTATTGGAGCACTTATTTGTGCAACTGTGTTATTCGTTGAGGTTTGTGGATTTTGGCATACGATTTTGGGCGAAATTCGTGACGTGAAAAAGAGGATTATTGCAGACGTAATCCTCCATATTATCATTTTTGGCATCGGAATCCCGACTGTTTATATCATGGTTACAACAGGAGCATTTACGCATGGCTAACACACTCTGGCATCCAGCAAGCGAACCGCCACGAGAACGAACGCAGCCTTTGTTGCTTGCGACTAAGACAACGTGGCGTGATAAAGATGGAAAAATGTTGCAAGGAATCTCGCTGACAGCGTACTATCTTGGCTGTTACGCAGACGGTCAGTTCTGGGATGAGATAGGCGAGAGACTGCCGAAAGATGTGACGGTGACGCATTGGATGGCGTTTCCGATGGTATGAGGTGAGAACATGAGCCAATGGATTAGTGTTGAAGATAGACTTCCTGATGTTCCGAAGGACGATTACATGAGCGATTATGTTCTTGCTTACGATAAAAAGGCTGGGATTTGGGTTGCATTTTTTTGCTCTAGCGGCTATTGGTGTGAAGCAAGGGAATGCGGGTCTTTTGAAAATGTCACCCATTGGATGCCTATGCCCGAACCGCCAAAGGAGGACTGAATATGGATGGATTTGAAGCATTAACAGAAGCGATGAACCAATGTGCTGCATCACTTGAACAGTTTGCAAATGCGATCAGACAGTCCGAAACGCAGTGCGGTTACATCAAGCAAAAGCGCAATCGACCTGTATATCGTAAAGCCGCAAAGCTACATGAAGTTTTCAAACGAATTATGAGAACGAGAGAGGGATTTAGAAAGTGAAAAAGCTTAAATTCCCTGAGGATTTCTTTGCATACGAAAACCCGGACTGCCCCGACAAGGACATTGAAAAAGCCGTGAACAGAATGAAGAACTGGATGAAGGGCGAGACCTACAAGAGCAACCCTTGGTTCTTTATGGCTGCTGGCAACTATCTGATTGTCGGTCTGATTGCTGAGGATGGACAGAAAACAATCTACGTTGCGCGGCAGTATTATGAGATAGTCAATATTCCGGGCGAAGGCTGGCTGCGTGAATCTGGCGCTGAGTGCCCATTCTGAGGAGGATTAAAAATGGAAGAACTTAAGAGATGCCCGTTCTGCGGGTCTATTCCGACGCTGTATCACGATGGATTGCATCAAGTGGATTCAAAGAGAAGATACCACACAACATGGATGATTCTGTGTGAAAAGTGTCATAATGCATCAATGAGCAATAGCGCTTACTATAGCTTTGGTGAAGATGGCGTTTTGTCACCGTATGACGAAAAAGACGGACGACAAGAAATCATCAGCCGGTGGAACAGCCGTTACAGAGAGGATTGAGTATGGAGCAGGAACACAAGTCGAAAACATCAATGATTCTTCTGTTGGAACACGTCCATGCGATGGACGAGCTGTCAGACGAGGAATTCGGAGCATTCGTCCGCAACTACGCACAGTACGTTGAGACTGGACTTGAGCAAACATACGACAACGACCGTGCTATGCGGATACTCTGGAAAGTTGTTAAGGCGTTTGATGATATGAATGCGCAGAAAAGGCAGGAGCGAATCGAGAAAAACAGACGAAGCGCAAATAAACGTTGGAACGATGAAAAATGCAAGTGCATACAAACGCATACCAATGATACAAACGCATACGCTGGTATGCAAAATATGCAAATGAATGCAAACGATGCCTTATCTGATTCTGTATCTGAATCTGATAAAAAAGAAAAATGTGAAAAGAAAAATACCAACGAAGTCAAACGCTTCAAAGCCCCAACTATCGAACAAACCAAAGAATACTTCGCCGAAAAGGGCTGCATGGAATCGGAAGCAGAACGGTTTGTTGACCACTTCACGGCAAATGGCTGGAAGGTTGGCAAATCGCCTATGAAGGACTGGAAAGCTGCTGCACGAAATTGGATGCGTAACGTGAAGGACTGGAACGGCGGCTATCAGCAGACGATGGCTGAATTGCCTGACGAGGGAGACTTTCTGCGGTGAATATTGAAAATCAGACCCAGTACATCCTGTTGGGAGCAGTTCTCACGTTCTCGGAGTATGCCGATGTGCTGCAAGACCTTGAGATAGACGACTTTTGCGAAGAGCTGCGCAATACGTTTGCTGCCATTCGTGGCTATTGGGAGCACAACGACAAGTGGAACCCGGTAGAAGTCATGGGGCAGTACGACGACAAGTGCAAGAAGACTATGAGCGAATGCTTGGATGCCTTTGGTGCAGAGTTCATCCGCAACGTCACCCACGACATGATGCAGGGATGGGCTAGAATCGTCAAGGAACAGGCAGCATTGTCCAGAGCAAGAGAGATTGCGTTCAAAATTGTTGATGGCTCGACCAGATACGCAGACCTTACAGGCATATATGAGCAGCTAGGCGAAGCCATCAACCTACACAATGAGAGAAGCGATTTCATCCCGATGTGTGACGGCATAGACAACTACATCCGCAAGCTGGATGATAAGCCGGAGTATATCAGCACAGGGCTTAGAGTGCTGGATAACAACTTGCATCTTGTGCCGGGCAACTTCGTTGTGATCGGCGGCAGACCGTCTGCTGGCAAGACCGCTCTGTCTCTGCAACTTGCCTGTGAAATAGCTAAAAACGGACGCAAGGTGGCATATTTCAGCCTAGAGACCGACCCAGACACGCTCTATGCTCGTATTATCGCAAACCAGCTAGGCGTACCACTGCATACTGTCAAAAACAAGACCGTCAGCATTGACGAGCTTGACCGGCTGGCAACTGTCAAGAAATATCCGTTGTTTGTCCGCTCTGCCGCTGGTAAGAGTGTTGGATGGATTAGAACGCAGTCCATCAGGATGCAGGCAAAAGTGGTGTTTATCGATTATTTGCAGCTTATCCATCAAGCCGGAGCGAAAGACCGATACAGTGCCGTCACGGAAATCAGCATGGCGCTGCATGAGTTCGCACAGTCCACAGGAACGCTGGTGGTGGCACTTGCGCAGCTCAATCGAGAGACCGCAAGAGCGGGTATTCCACCAACCGCCGCAGACCTGCGAGAATCCGGGCAAATCGAGCAGGACGCAGATGCAATCATCCTGCTGGCACAAAACGTGACCACAAAAAAGCGGCCAGAGCAGCATTATCACTTTGCACTTGAGAAGAACAAAGAGGGAAACGTAGGGTCACTAGACATCACGTTCCAGATGGAAACACAGCAGTTCAAAGAATGCGTGTGGATGTAACGAGAGGAGAATAAACATGAAATACCGCAAGAAGCCAGTTGTTATCGAAGCACTCAAGCTCAATGCACGAGGACTTGTTGGAGCAGATTGGTTCTGGGATGCAGTAAGTAGAAATGATATTATCACGCATGATTTCGGAAAGTTTCACGATGACTCTGCGTGGTGCGAGATTAAAACGCTTGAAGGGACTATGATTGCAAGGACTGGCGATTATATCATTCGTGGCGTAAATGGCGAAATCTACCCGTGTAAACCTGACATTTTCGAGAAAACATACGAAGCGATTGAGTGATAGTGACCTAGCATTGCCTCTGCGCTCGTATCGCCCCAGTAGAATAGGCAAGAAAAACAGATAACAGGGTTTGGGCGATAAAGTTATCGTCTGAACCCCATAAATATTTTTCGTCAATCAACAAACGGAGGAAAACGATTATGAACATCACTCGACTGGAACAGGAGACCATCGTCAACTTCAATGCAGCGGAAGATACCGCATCGGTTTATACCGCTGACCCGGTGTATATGCGCAAGCTTGACAAGCTGTGCGAACGTGAGCCCGCATCGTACAAGCTGGTCAAGCAGGACAAGGACGGTAAGTGGTATGAGATGCCCAAGCGACTTATGCGGTTTGCTACCACAAGAATTATGACGGACGAACAGAAAGAAGCGGCTGCGGAGCGTATGCGCAAGATGCAAGCAGACAGTAGAATTCAAATCTCCGCTATAATCACCAATTAACAAACGGAATGAAAAGCATGGAATGGTGTCAGGTAGTAAAACTACCCTCTGCGACTATTCCGTGCTTTTTTCGTCTGTTATTTATCGAGAGAAAACGGCAAGGTCTGATTTTGAGCAGGAACCGTTTCGATCGAGTGGCGTTTGGACTGATATGGCTACGACTATCAGCGTGATGCGTTTGCATGCAAATGGATGCACATGATGCGTTTGCATCCAATCTTCCCCCCTTTCTTCCCCCCTCTTTCCCCTACAAC
>ERZ1023848.52-NODE-52-length-53461-cov-24.531026_pt1 | contig 53461 bp, 60 predicted proteins | sample MGYA00380385_ERZ1023848 | MGnify/ENA primary metagenome ERZ1023848 (study PRJEB33179, sample SAMN07449069) | human gut metagenome | biome: Human-gut; feature: Human associated habitat; material: Faeces | host: Homo sapiens | place: India:Kasaragod | collected...
CGCCGGGCAGAATCCTGATGAAATTCATTCTGAGCTTTCCGGAAATATGCGCTAATATCGTGTGTCCATTTCCAATGTCAACTTGGAATGTGGTGTTGGGCAAGGACTCAACGACCACGCCCTCGACTTCGATCATGTCGGATTTTGCCAAGTGCTATCCCTCCTGGTCTTGATCACCGCCGCTTAACGCGGCTATGGCTTTACGAAGCTCACTATTTGTGATTTTTTCGCTGCTTCTGATCTTTTCAGCCACCAGACTGTGACTCTCGCCCACCAGCGCCACATGCTTGCGGCGCTTGCGCTTGGGATTCTCCAGCCGGCGCTGTTTTCCGTCGGCCAGCAGGAGGAAGTCCCCCTCGGCTGCAAGCACGAAGAAGAGGCTTCCTGCGTCCCTGCCGGCGACTGATCTGACAATGTTTGATTTGGCTATGTCCATCTTACACCAACGATTTCTCCGGATCCGTCAGAAGCTCCGGCTCTCCGGCGGTGATCAGAATGGTGTTTTCATAGTGGGCGGCGTTTTTACCGTCCGCCGTCTTCACAGTCCAGCCGTCCGGCATCTGCTTGATGGCGGCGCTGCCTGCGTTGACCATGGGCTCCACGGCGATGGTCATGCCCCGCAGAAGGCGGGGGCCGTGGCCTGGGTTGCCGAAGTTGGGCACCTCCGGCGACTCGTGCATCCGCCGGCCGATGCCGTGACCGACATACTCCCGGACGACGCTGAAGCCGTTGGCTTCCACATAGGCCTGCACAGCGGCGGAGATATCCGACAGGCGGTAGCCCTCCCGGGCATACTTGATGCCCTGGAAAAAGCTCTCCTGCGTAACACGGATCAGCCGCATGGCCTCGTCGGACACCTGCCCGCAGGGGTAGGTACCGGCGCAGTCGCCATGAAACCCTCCGATAAACGCACCCACGTCCACGCTGACGATGTCGCCCTCCTTCAGCACCCGCTTGCCGGGGATGCCGTGGATGATCTCGTCGTTGACGGAGACGCACACACTGGCCGGATAGCCGTTGTAGTGCAGGAACGAGGGCGTGGCGCCCTGCTCCGTGATGAACTGGAACACAGCCTTGTCGATCTGCTGCGTTGTGACGCCGGGTCTTACCATATCCCGTGCCAGAGCACGGGCTGCCGCGGTAATTTTGCCAGCCCGGCGCATCAACTCGATCTCGTGCGCGGATTTCAATGTGATCATTGGGCCGCTCCTAACGCACGGAGGATCAACTGGGTCGTACCGGCCACGGTGGGCTGGTCTTCCACAGTTTTCAGGAGCCCGCGGGCCTCATAGAAGCCCTTGAGGGGTTCCGTCTCTTTATGATAGACCGCAAGACGGTCGCGGACTGTCTCGGGGTCATCATCCTTACGCTGCTTGAGCGCGCCGCCGCACACATCGCACACGCCCTCTTTTTTCGGGGGGATGTTGACGATGTGATAGCTGGCGCCGCAGTTCTCGCAGACACGGCGGCCGCCCATCCGGGCGATAATCTTCTCATCGGGGATCTCGATGGCCACCACGGCGTCGAATCTGATACCTGCCTGCTCCAGCGCCTCGGCCTGGGCGATAGTGCGGGGCACACCGTCCAGAATGTAGCCGTTGGCACAGTCAGGCTCCTGCAGACGCTCGCTGATGATGCCGATGATGACCTCATCAGGCACCAGCTTGCCGGCGTCCATGTATTCCTTGGCCTTCAGGCCGGTGGGTGTGCCGTTCTTGACAGCTGCACGCAGGATGTTACCGGTAGAGATGGTGGGGATACCCAGCGTCTTCTTGATAATGTCCGCCTGAGTGCCTTTGCCGGCACCAGGAGCGCCTAAAAGGATCAGTTTCATGATACACCTCAATTATTCGAGGAAGCCCTTATACTGACGCATCAGCATCTGGGATTCCAGAGCCTGTACGGTCTCCAGCGCAACACCCACCACGATGATGACGGAGGTGCCGCCGATGGACAAAGCCGCTACGTTGACGATCTTGCCGATGAGCAGGGGCAGGATGGCCACGATGCCCAGATAGATGGCGCCGAACAGCGTGACCTTGTTGAGCACCTTCTTGATGAAGTCCGCGGTGGGCTTACCGGGGCGGAAGCCGGGGATAAAGCCGCCGTTCTTCTTCAGGTTGTTGGAGATCTCAACAGGGTTGAACTGGATGGTGGCGTAGAAGTAGCTGAAGGCGATGATCATCAGGAAGTAGACGATCATGTACAGCACGCTCTTGCTGTCCACTGCGTTGACCAGGGTGTAGCCAAAGGTGCCTTCCTCGGGAGCGGGCAGGAATGCGGCCACCGTGGGGATGATCATGGCGATGGACTGGGCGAAAATGATGGGCAGAACGCCGGACATATTCACCTTCATGGGCAGCGTGGAGCTCTGGCCGCCGTACATCTTGCGGCCCACCTGACGCTTGGCGTATTGCACCGGGATGCGGCGCTCGGCGCCGTTGACCCAGGTGATCAGCACGATCAGAGCCAGGATGCCCACCACCACCAGAACGGCCATCCACCATGTCATGGTGCCGGCGCGCAGCGAGGTGGCCATATTGCCCACCATGCTGGGCATGCGGGACAGGATGCCTGCGAACAGGATGATGGAGATACCGTTGCCGATACCGAACTCGGTGATCTGCTCACCCATCCACATGACGAAGGAGGAGCCGGCGATGAAGGAGACAATGATGACCAGAGCGGCCCAGACGCTGGTGTTAGTCAGGATACCGTAGTTCTTCATCAGGGCGTAGTAGCCCCAGCCCTGCAGGATGGCGATGGCCACCGTTGCGTAACGGGTGATGGACTGGATCTTCTTCTTGCCCTCCTCGCCGCCGTCGCGTGCCATGCGCTCCAGCGCAGGGATGGCGATGGTCAGCAGCTGGATAATGATGGAGCTGTTGATATAGGGCTGCACACCCAGCGCGAACACTGTGGCTTCTGCAAAGGCGCCGCCGGACATGACATTGTACAGGCCCAGAACGGTGGTGCTCAGCTGGTCCAGATACTCGCCCAGCAGATCCGTGTTCACATAGGGAACGGGGATGGCGTTGCCGATACGGAAGATCAGCAGGATCAGGGCGGTGAACACCAGCTTCTTGCGGAGCTCGGGGATCGCCCACGCCTTTTTGATCGTCTGGATCACGTTAGATCACCTCTGCCTTTCCACCGGCTGCTTCGATCGCTTCCTTAGCAGCCTGGGAGAAAGCAGCGGCCTGCACGGTCACCTTCTTGGTAACTTTGCCGTTACCGAGGACCTTGTAGCCGTACTCGCACTTGCTCAGGATACCCTTTGCAAGCAGGGCTTCAGCGGTGACGATCTCGCCGTCCTCAAACTTATTGAGGGCACTCAGGTTGATGATTTCCAGGGGCTTGGCAAAAATGTTGTTGAAACCGCGCTTGGGGATGCGGCGTGCCAAAGGCATCTGGCCGCCTTCAAAGCCGATGCGGGTGCCGCCGCCGGAGCGGGCTTTCTGGCCCTTGTGGCCGCGGCCTGCGGTCTTGCCGTTGCCGGAGCCGTGACCACGGCCCTTGCGGTAGGCTTCCTTGGTGGAGCCGGCGGCGGGAGACAGTTCATTCAGTTTCATGCTCTCGCACCTCCTTATTCTACTTCGGTCACCTGAAGCAGGTAACCGATCTTTGCGACCTTGCCGCGGGTCTGAGCGTTGTCAGGCTGCACGGTGGTGTCGCCGATCTTACGCAGGCCCAGAGAGTTGGCAGTGGCGATGTGCTTTTCCAGTCTGCCGTTGAGGCTCTTAACGAGCTGGATCTTCAGATTAGCCATGTTCTCTCCTCCTTAACCCACGATCTCGTCCACGCTCTTGCCGCGGGTGCGGGCGACCTCTTCCGGGGTACGCAGGGCCTTCAGGCCCTCAAAGGTGGCGGCTACCACGTTCACGGCGGTGTTGGAACGCAGGCACTTGGTACGGATATCCTTGATACCGGCAGCTTCCATAATGATACGCACGGGGCCGCCGGCGATCACGCCGGTACCGGGGGCGGCGGGCTTCATCAGCACACGGCCTGCACCGGCCTCGCCGATGATCTCGTGGGGGATGGTGCTGCCGGACAGGGAAATGGTGATCATGTTCTTCTTGGCATCCTCGATGCCCTTGCGGATCGCTTCGGGAACCTCAGCGGCCTTGCCCAGACCGAAGCCGACCTTGCCCTTGCCGTCGCCGACGACCATCAGGGCGGAGAACTTCATGACACGACCACCCTTAACGGTCTTGGATACGCGGTTGGTAGCGACTACTTTCTCAATGTACTCGCTCTGCTCTCTTTCAAATCTTGCCATTGATTAGTCCTCCTTCCTTAGAATTCCAGGCCGCCCTCGCGGGCGCCTTCAGCCAGCTCGGCCACGCGGCCGTGGTACAGGTAACCGCCGCGGTCGAACACGACCTGGTCGATGCCCTTGGCCTTGCAGCGCTCGGCCACCAGCTTGCCCACAGCGCGGGCGGCAGCCTTGTTGCCGCCGTTGCCCTCGATCTCCTTATCCAGAGAGGAGGCGGAAACCAGCGTGCTGCCGGCCACATCGTCGATGACCTGGGCATAGATGTTCTTCTCGCTGCGGAACACGTTCAGACGGGGACGCTCGGGAGTGCCGGACAGCTTGGCACGGACTCTCTTATGGCGCTTCAGACGCTGCGCGTTGGTATCGGGTCTTTTAATCATATCGGCACACCTCCTTACTTCTTGGCGCCGGTCTTACCGACCTTGCGGCGGATGACTTCGTCAACATACTTGATGCCCTTGCCCTTATAAGGCTCGGGAGGACGCTTCTCGCGGACTTCCGCCGCGAACTGGCCCACCTTCTGCTTGTCGGGACCGGAAATCACGATCTTGTTGGGGCCGGGAACATCAATGGTGATGCCGTCGATCTCGGCCACCTTCACGGGGTGAGAGTAGCCCAGGTTCATGACCAGCTCGTTGCCTTCCTTGGCGGCACGATAGCCGACACCGTTGATCTCCAGCTCCTTCTTGAAGCCCTCGCTGACGCCAACGACCATGTTGTGCAGCAGGGCGCGGGTCATACCGTGCAGCGCGCAGTGCAGCTTGTCATCGGAGGGGCGCTTGACGTGGATGGTGCTGCCGTCCTGCTCCAGGATCATCTCGGGGCGCAGCGCCTGCACCAGAGTACCCTTGGGGCCCTTGACGGTCACGACGTTGTTCTCCGCGATGGTGACTTCCACACCGGCGGGGACGGTAATGGGCATTCTACCAATTCTCGACATTGTTCAAATACCTCCTTACCATACGAATGCAAGGACTTCGCCGCCGACGTGCGCTGCGCGAGCAGCCTTGTCGGTCATGACGCCCTTGGAAGTGGATACGATCGCAATACCAAGACCACGCAGCACGCGGGGCAGCTCGTCGGCGCCCACATAGACGCGCAGGCCGGGCTTGGACACGCGGCGCAGACCGGAGATGACCTTCTCCTTGCCGGCGTTGTACTTCAGGGTGATGCGGATGGTGCCCTGGGTACCGTCGTCGACGATCTGGAAGGACTTGATGTAGCCCTCGTCCAGCAGGATCTGGGCGATGCTCTTCTTCATGTTGGAAGCGGGAACATCCACCGTCTCGTGCTTGGCATTGTTGGCGTTGCGGATACGGGTGAGCATATCGGCAACAGGATCAGTGATGTGCATACTTGTAGTTCCTCCTATTTTAGAGTTACAGGCTGACGCCTGTTGAGGCAGCGAGGTATCACTGATAATTTAGTCCACCGGCACTCACGATGCCGATGTTTAATTACCAGTGACCTTTCGCCATCCTGTATTACCGGGAGCCATGCGGCTCTTAGGTACACATGCGGGGGTCGGCGGAGAGCAGCGCTCCCTGCCATAACTCTCTTGGTAGAGATCTTGTTCTCAGACGAGGCGGCATGGCGCAGCCGTACTTTGTGTGCGGCAAGCCTTGCCAACGAAGTATGAGGACAAAAGATCACCAAGAGGCCTTGCGGACACCGGGGATCTCGCCCTTGTAAGCCAGCGTGCGGAAGCAGATACGGCACACGCCGTAGTCACGCAGGTAGGCGTGGGGGCGGCCGCACAGCTTGCAGCGGTTGTACTTACGGGTGGAGAATTTCGCAGGCGCCTGCTGCTTCAGGATCATAGACTTTTTAGCCATTTTGTTCTCCTCCTAATCAGCGTTCAAAGGGAGCGCCGACCAGGGTCAGCAGCTCGCGTGCTTCTTCATCGGTCTGGGCGGTGGTGCAGATGACGATATCCATACCGCGGATCTTGTCGATCTTATCGTACTCGATCTCGGGGAAAATCAGCTGCTCCTTGATACCCAGGGCATAGTTGCCGCGGCCGTCGAAGGCGTTGGCGCTGATGCCGCGGAAGTCACGGACACGGGGCAGAGCCACGTTGAACAGACGATCCAGGAACTCCCACATCTTGTCGCCGCGCAGCGTGACCTTGGCGCCCACGGGCATGCCCTCACGCAGCTTGAAGTTTGCAACGGACTTCTTGGCGATGGTGATGATGGCCTTCTGGCCTGTGATGGTGGCCAGATCGCCGCACACGGCGTCCAGAACCTTGGCGTTCTCACGAGCCTCGCCGCAGCCCACGTTCACGACGACCTTGTCGATCTTGGGGATCTGCATGGTGGACTTGTAGCCGAACTTCTTGAAGAGAGCGGGAGCCACTTCTTCGGTATACTTAACTTTCAGACGTGCCATTTAAACCTCTCTCCTTTCTTACAGGGCGGCGCCGCAGTGCTTGCACACGCGGACCTTCTTGCCGTCCTTGATCTCGTAGGCCACGCGGGTGGGCTTGTCGCACTTGGGGCAGACCACCTGAACCTTGCTGGCATAGATAGCCGCCTCGCGCTTGACGATGCCGCCCTCTTCGCCCTGCTTGCGGGGCTTGATGTGGCAGGTCACCATGTTGATGCCCTCCACCACGACCTTGCGCTCGCTGGGGACAGTGCCCAGCACCTTGCCGGACTTGCCCCTGTCCTTGCCGGACAGAACGACAACCTTGTCGTTCTTCTTGATCTTCAGACTATTCATGTGACCGGCCCTCCTTAAATAACTTCGGGAGCGAGGGACAGGATCTTCATGTAATCCTTGTCGCGCAGCTCACGAGCAACCGGCCCAAAGATACGGGTACCTCTGGGGTTCTTGTCGTCCTTGATGAGGACGGCGGCGTTGTCGTCGAAACGGACGTAAGTGCCGTCGGCGCGGCGGACGCCCTTGGCGGAGCGGACGATGACGGCCTTGACGACCTCGCCCTTCTTCACCTGGCCGCCGGGTGTGCTCTTGCGCACGGAAGCGACGATCACATCGCCGATGTTGCCGTACTTGCGCTTGGAGCCGCCCAGAACGCGGATGCACTTGATCTCCTTGGCGCCGGTATTATCGGCAACCTTCAGATAGGACTCTTGCTGAATCATACTTGCGGCACCTCCTTACTTAGCCTTCTCGACGATCTCGACCACGCGCCAACGCTTGTCCTTGGACAGGGGGCGGGTCTCCATCACCTTGACGATGTCGCCAACGCCGCAAGCGTTCTGCTCGTCATGAGCCTTCAGCTTGTAGGTGCGGCCGACGATCTTCTTATACAGAGGATGGGCGACGCGGTCCTCGATGGCGACGACCACGGTCTTGTCCATCTTATCGGAAACGACCTTGCCGACTCTGGTCTTGCGGGAGGAAATTCTCTTCTCTTCCATTTTACTTCTCCTCCTTTTCACGGATAACGGTCTTCACGCGGGCGATGTCGCGCTTGGTCTCGGCGATCTTGAGAGGATTGTCCAGCTGATTGGTTGCGTGCTGCATACGCAGGAAGAACAGATCCTTCTTCAGGGAGTCCAGCTTCTCGTTGAGCTGCTCCACGGTCATTGCACGTACTTCAGTTGCCTTCATCTCATTCACCTACTTCCTGGGCTTCGAGATCCTCGCGCTTGACGATCTTTGTCTTGATGGGCAGCTTGTGGCTGGCCAGACGCAGGGCCTCGCGGGCGACCTCATCGGAAACACCGGCGATCTCGAACATGACACGGCCGGGCTTGACTACTGCGACCCAATACTCGGGGGAACCCTTACCGGAACCCATGCGGGTCTCAGCAGGCTTCTCGGTGATGGGCTTGTCGGGGAAGATCTTGATCCAGACCTGACCGCCACGCTTGGTGTAACGGGTCATGGCGATACGGGCGGCCTCGATCTGATTGCTGGTGATCCAGCTGGGCTCCAGGGCGACCAGACCGTACTCGCCGTAGGTCACCTTATTGCCGCGCATGGCCTTGCCGGTGAGGCGGCCACGGTGTACTCTGCGGTACTTAACTCTCTTGGGCAGAAGCATTACTGAGCGCCTCCTTCTTTCTTTTCTGCAGGCTTGCGGAAGCCGCCCTCGGGGCGGGGCCCGCGGTTGAAGCCGCCGTTCTGACGGTCACGGTTGAAGCCGCCGTTCTGGCCATCGCGGCGGAAGCCACCGCGGCGGTCGCCGTCACGACGGTTGCCGCGACGCTCACGACGCTCCTGATAGGGCTTGCTGGTGTCCAGGGTGCGCGGGGTGGTGCGCAGGGCCTGGGACAGGATCTCGCCCTTGTAGATCCACACCTTCACGCCGATGCGGCCGAAGGTGGTGGCAGCCTCAGCGAAGCCGTAGTCGATGTCGGCGCGCAGGGTCTGCAGGGGAATGGTGCCCTCGTGATAGTGCTCGGAGCCGGCGATCTCACGGCCGCCCAAACGGCCGCCGCAGTTGCACTTGATACCCTTGGCGCCGGCGCGCATGGCGCGGCCCATGGCGTTCTTCATAGCGCGGCGGTGGGAGATACGCTTCTCCAGCTGGGCGGCGATGTTCTCGGCCACCAGCTGCGCGTCCATATCGGGGTTGCGGACTTCGACGATGTTCAGCTTCACGGTCTTGCCGATCAGCTTCTCCACGTCCTTGCGGTACTGCTCGATCTGCTCGCCGCCCTTGCCGATGACCACGCCGGGGCGGGCCACATGCAGGTAGATGGTGACGACCTCGTTGCTGCGCTCGATCTCGATCTTGGAGACACCGGCGGCAAACAGCAGCTTCTTCAGGTACACGCGGATCTTGTGGTCCTCGACCAGCAGGTCGCCGACCTTCTCATTGCTGGCATACCAACGGGAATCCCAGTCTTTGATGACGCCCACGCGCATGCCATGGGGATTGACTTTCTGACCCATTTAACTGTTCCTCCCTTTCTTAGTCTCTCTCGGCGACGGCCAGCGTCACATGAGAGGTTCTCTTGTTGATGCGGTAGGCGCGGCCCTGTGCGCGAGGCATCATGCGCTTGAGAATGGGGCCGGGGGTGGCGAACACCTGGGTGACCACCAGCTTGTCCGGATCCATGCTGAAGTTGTTCTCAGCATTGGCGCAGGCGCTCTTGAGCAGCTTCACCAGCGGCTCGGAGGCGGACTTGGGGGTGTTCATCAGGATGGCCATGGCAGTCTTGGCATCCTTGCCGCGGATCAGGTCGCAGACGATCTGCACCTTGCGGGGAGAGATGCGGACGTATCTCAGATATGCTTTCGCTTCCATATTACTCTGCATCCTCCTTTTACGCTTTCTTGGTATGGCCGCGGAAGGTACGAGTGGGCGCGAACTCGCCCAGCTTGTGACCCACCATGTCCTCCTGCACATAGACAGGCACATGACGGCGGCCGTCGTGGACAGCGATGGTATGGCCGACGAAGGCGGGGAAGATGGTGGAGCTGCGGCTCCAGGTCTTCAGCACGTTCTTCTCGCCCTTGGCGTTCATTTCTTCGACCCGCTTCAGCAGCTCAGGGGCAACATACGGGCCTTTTTTGATAGATCTGCTCATATTTCTTTTGCCTCCTTTACTTCACATTGCGACGCTTGACAATGAACTTGTCGGTGGGATTCTTCTTCTTGCGGGTCTTGTAACCCAGAGCCGGCTTGCCCCAAGGAGTGACAGGGCCGGGACGGCCCACGGGGGACTTGCCTTCACCACCGCCGTGGGGGTGGTCGCAGGGGTTCATGACGGAACCGCGGACAGTGGGACGCCAGCCCATGTGGCGCTTGCGGCCAGCCTTACCGATCTGGATGTTCTCGTGCTCCAGATTGCCCACCTGACCGATGCAGGCGGTGCAGTTGGTACGGATGATGCGCACCTCGCCGGAGGGCATACGGATCTGGGCGTTGGCGCCCTCCTTGGCCATCAGCTGGGCGTAGGCGCCGGCGGAGCGAACCAGCTGGGCGCCCTTGCCGGGGTGCAGCTCCACATTGTGGATCACGGTACCCACGGGGATGTTGGCGATGGGCAGGCAGTTGCCGGGCTTGATGTCGGCAGCGGCGCTGGAGAGCACCTTATCGCCGGCAGTCAGGCCGACGGGCGCGATGATGTAGCGCTTCTCGCCGTCCTCGTACTGCACCAGCGCGATGTTGGCGCTGCGGTTGGGATCGTACTCCAGACGCAGGACGGTGGCTTCCATATCCACCTTGTCGCGCTTGAAGTCGATAATGCGGTACTTGCGCTTCTCGCCGCCGCCGCGATGGCGGACGGTGATGCGGCCGTAGCTGTTGCGACCAGCGTTCTTCTTCAGCACCTCGGTCAGGCTGGCCTCGGGCTTGGCGTGCTTATCGATGCCGTCGAAGCCGGAGACAGTCATGTGCCGGCGGGAAGGGGTGGTCGGCTTAAAAGTTTTGATAGACATTCTCTACACTCCCTTCTCTTACACCATACCCTCGAAGAACTCGATGGTCTTGGAATCTTCAGTCAGCTGGACGTAAGCCTTTTTCCAGCTCTTGCGCTGGCCGGGACGGCCCGCGCCCATGCGCTTGGTCTTGCCATCGTAGTTGATGGTATTGACCTTGGCGACCTTCACGCCGAAGATCTTCTCCACGGCGTTCTTGATCTCGATCTTGCCGGCGGTGGGAGCCACTTCAAAGACGTACTTCTTTTCGGAAGTAGCGGCCATGGAGCGCTCGGTAATGACCGGACGGATGATGATGTCGTATACGTTAGCCATTATGCGAACACCTCCTCGATTACTGCGAGGGCTTCCTTATCCAGCACCAGATACTTGGCGTTCAGAATGTCGTAGACATTGATGAGGTTTGCCATGGAAGTAACGACGCCGGGGATGTTGCGGGCGCTCTTGACGACGACCTCGTCCTTGGCGGGGGTGACCACCAGAGACTTGCCATCAGCCTTGACGGCGGTCAGGAAAGCGCGGAAGTCCTTGGTCTTGATGCTGTCCATCTTGATGCTGTCGATGACGATGATCTCGCCGGCAGCGGCCTTGGCGGACAGAGCGGATTTCATAGCCAGTCTCTTGACCTTCTTGTTCAGAACGTAAGAGTAGCTGCGGGGCTTGGGGGCGAACACGATGCCGCCGTGCGTCCACTGGGGAGCGCGGGTGCTGCCCTGACGGGCGTGACCGGTGCCCTTCTGGCGCCAGGGCTTCTTGCCGCCGCCGGAGACCTCGGCGCGGGTCAGAGCGCTCTGGGTGCCCTGACGGCAGTTGGCCAGATGGTTCTTCACCACTTCATGGACAACAGCGGTATTCGGCTCGATGCCGAAGATGCCGTCGTTCAGTTCAACAGTACCGACCTCGGCGCCGGCCATGTTCAAAACTTTGATGGTAGACATATCCTTAAGCACTCCTTTCCTTACTTAGTACGGGCGGAAGCCTTCTGCGGGTTACGACCGGAAGCCTTCTGCGGGTTGTTGCTGATACCGGTGTCGGCATGCTTGACGCGGTGGGTCTTGACGGTGCTCTTGATGAGGACGAGGCCGCCCTTGGGGCCGGGAATAGCACCGCGCACGGCGATGAGATTCAGCTCAGGATCGACCTTGACGATGTCCAGGTTCTGGATGGTGACCTGATCGCAGCCCATCTGGCCAGCGCCGATCTTGCCCTTGAAAATACGGCTGGGATCGGTGGTGGAGCCCATAGAGCCGGCATGGCGGTGCACGGGGCCGCCGCCGTGGCTCATGGGAGTACGGCCGGCGTTCCAGCGCTTCACGACGCCCTGATAGCCGTGGCCCTTGCTGGTGCCGGTGACATCCACGAAGTCGCCCTCTTTAAAGGTGTCGGCCTTCACGATGTCGCCCACGTTCAGCTCGGCGGCGTTCTCCAGGTCAAACTCACGCAGATACTTCTTGGGGGCAACGCCGGCCTTGTTCAGGTGGCCCATCTCGGGCTTGGTCAGCTTGCGCTCGGGGACATCCTCGAAGCCCAGCTGCACGGCGGCGTAGCCTTCCTTCTCGGCAGTCTTCTTCTGGACGACGGTGCAGGGACCCGCCTCGATAACGGTGACGGGGATCACCTTGCCGTTTTCGTCGAAGATCTGAGACATACCGACTTTCTTGCCAATGATTGCCTTCATGTATGATCCTCCTTAAAGGTTATTGGTCGGCATAGTTCAATCTGCATTGGGGTCAGATCGCTTGCTCTGCCGACGTAACCCCCGCCCGCCTCACGCAAGTCGGCGAGCGGTCGGGTAGCAAGCAAATTCGTTTGCGGGGATATGATATAAGGTGGGTTTACAGCTTGATCTCGATCTCCACACCGGCGGGCAGATCCAGCGTCATCAGCGCCTCCACGGTCTTGGGGGTGGAGTTGGTGATGTCGATCAGTCTCTTGTGGGTGCGGCGCTCGAACTGCTCACGGCTGTCCTTATACTTGTGGGTAGCGCGCAGGATGGTGACGATCTCTTTCTTGGTGGGCAGAGGAATGGGGCCGGACACGCTGGCGCCGGTGCGCTTGGCGGTCTCAACGATCTTCTCTGCGGACTGGTCGATGACCTGATGGTCATAGGCCTTCAGACGAATGCGAATCATTTCTTTTGCCATTTGGTCTTTTCCTCCATGTTTTCGTACGGTTTTTTCTGCGTGACCTACTGCCGTACGGCGGGAAATTTCTTATTCACCGTTCCGTGCGTATCATTCCGGCTCACAAGAAACACCGGCTCTTTGGCCGGTGTCCTTCTGGCGCGGCGATCTACGCCGGCGAACAGAAATCTCTCAGCCGCCCGATTATCGGACATACTCCCCGGAAGTTACCTCCTTTTCGGAGCAATCTCCCGGTTCATCGCATTGCAAACGCCTCCGGGTGTGTTGTGCCCGTTACGCGCGTACCCACATATAATATAGGAAAACCGGCACGGTGTCAAGCGGTTTTTTCTATTTTGTTCACAAAATTTCTTTGAAATTTTCAGCGGTTTTGACAGACGCAGATATTGTGCCGCCGGGGCGGGCGCACTCCCCTATCTGGTGGCGCGGCGCTTCAGCGAATCTGTGGAGGAAAAGTACGGGAACATGTCCTGCACCGAATACCGCGAAATATAGACGCATAAAAGAGCCGGGAACTGCGGAGCAGTTCCCGGCTCTTTTTGTTTTTGCTTTACACGCGCTTCCACTTGGCGCCGTTGGGGATGTCCGTGACCTCAACGCCCTTGGTCTTCAGCTCGTCCCGGATGCGGTCGGCCTCCGCAAAGTTCTTGGCCTTCTTGGCATCGGCACGGGCGCGGATCAGCGCCTCCACGTCGGCATCGGACTCGCCGTCCTCGCTGATGACGGCGAACGCGCCGGCGGCGGGAGCCGCAGCTGCCTGCTTGGCCCGCAGCTGCGCCGCCTTCTCCAGCAGCTTCAGTCCCAGCACCGTGTCGAAGCTGTCCAGCAGGGCCAGCTTAGTCTTGTCGTTTGTCTTGGCCTTCAGCACATCGTACAGCACGGTGACGGCCATGGAGGTGTTCAGGTCGTTGTCCATGGCGGCGGTGAACCTGGCCTTGTACTCGTCAAAGACCGCCTGCTCCACCTCGCCCTCGTCCTTCAGGGCGGCAATGCGGGCCAGCAGCTTGTTGTAGGCCACAGTGGCGTTGTCCAGATTCTCCCATGTGAACACCAGGCTCTTGCGGTAGTGGCTCTGCAGGCAGAAGAAACGGTAGGCCAGCGGGTCGTAGCCCTTCTCCTCCAGCAGGGAGACGGTGAGGAACTCGCCCTTGGACTTGGACATCTTGCCGTGGTCGGTGTTCAGGTGGGCCACATGGCACCAGTGGGGGCACCACGGGTGGCCCAGATAGCTCTCGGACTGGGCGATCTCGTTGGTGTGGTGGGGGAAGGCGTTGTCCACGCCGCCGCAGTGCAGGTCGAGGTACTCGCCGTTGTACTTCATGGAAATGCCGGAGCACTCAATGTGCCAGCCGGGATAGCCCACACCCCACGGAGAGTCCCATTTCAGGGCCTGATCCTCGAACTTGGACTTGGTGAACCACAGCACGAAGTCGTTCTTGTTGCGCTTGTTGGTGTCCTCCTCCACGCCCTCGCGGACGCCCACAGCCAGATCCTCCTCGTTGTGGTCGTTGAAGATATAGTAGCGCTGCAGCTTGCTGGTATCGAAGTACACGTTGCCGCCGGCCACATAGGCGTAGCCGGTGTCGATGAGCTTGGTGATGATCCGGATATAGTCGTCGATCAGGCCGGTGGCGGGCTGCACCACGTCGGGGCGCTTGATGTTCAGCTTCCGGCAGTCGCTGAAGAACGCATCGGTGTAGTACTGGGCGATCTCCATGACGGACTTATGCTCGCGCTTGGCGCCCTTGAGCATTTTGTCCTCGCCCTCGTCGGCATCGGAGGTCAGGTGGCCCACGTCGGTGATGTTCATGACGCGGTTCACGTCGTAGCCCGCGTAGCGCAGGTACTTCTCCAGCACGTCCTCCATGATGTAGGAGCGCAGGTTGCCGATGTGGGCGAAGTGGTACACCGTGGGGCCGCAGGTGTACATCTCCACATGGCCGGGGATATGGGTCTTGAACTCCTCTTTCTTATGGGTGGCGGAATTATACAGATACATGATAAACCTCCTATGATTTACATTATAAATAGTATGGTAAATAAAACGCCTCCCATGCCCGCAGGCATGAGAGGCGAATAGATACTTCGCGGTTCCACTCTCGTTTATCACTCAGGTGCGGCCCATGACGCAGGCCATGCGGAGGGCGTCCACAGCCCTCGCGCTCCCGGACGCACTTTCTGTCCGCAGCGGGTGAGCGGGCTTGCAGCCGACGGCCCCCTCTCTCTTGTCCCGTGGGATGGACATACTCTTTCCGATCAACGCGCTATTCGGTTGGGTCTTATGGTAGCAGGATTTTGGTTCGGTGTCAAGCTATTTGATGCTCTTGAACACGTCGGCGTTTTTGGCAAAATACTCAACGCCGGAGTAGACGGTGGTGACCAGGATCACGCCCTGACACACATAGTTGAGCACCTGGGGGATACCCAGCAGGATCAGGCAGATGCACACCATAGTGCTGGCGGTCTTGATCTTGCCCGACCAGCCGGCGGCGATGACGCGGCCCTTCTCCACCGCCACAAGGCGCATGCCGGACACAGCAAACTCCCGCAGCAGCACGATGGCCAGCACCCACGCGGCGAACGTGCCCTCCTCCACGAACCAGCACAGCGCCGCCATCACAAGGCACTTGTCCGCCAGCGGATCCATGAATTTCCCGAAATCGGAGATCTGGTTATAGTGGCGGGCGATGTAGCCGTCCAGCAGATCGGTGAGGCAGGCGACGATATAGATGCCCAGCGCCACATAGCGGCAGCCGGGGAAGCCCCAGTACAGCACCACCAGAAAAACGGGGATCATCAGCACCCGCAGGATCGTCAGTTTGTTCGCGGTCGTCATGTATGTATCAGCCTTTCTTTTTGGTCTTTCCGCGCCTCCGGAGGTCTCCCCGCCGGACACTGACGGTATTGTAGCACGGGCGGCGGCAAAAGAAAAGGATTTTTTACTCCGCCGCCTCGCCGGTGAGCTCGCCGTCCATGGCGCCGGTGATGCGCACCGGCACGAACTCGCCAGCCTCCACCTCGTGGTCGGCGGTGAAGTAGATGCGCCCGTCGATGTCGGGGCTTTCCGCATAGCTGCGGCCCACGAACATCATAGCCTGGCTGTCGAACCCGTCGCACAGCACCTCCGTGACGCCGCCCATGCGGCTGTCGTTGAAGTCATCCATGATGCGGGACTGCACGTCCACCACAAGGTCGGCGCGGCGCTCGGCTTCATCGGTATCCACCCGGTTCAGCATCTTGGCGGCGGGAGTCCCTTCCTCCGGTGAGTAGGGGAACACGCCGGCCCGTTCGATGCGCACCTCCTGCAAAAATTCGCACAGCTCCTCAAAGGCGGCTTCGTCCTCATAGGGCAGGCCGGTGATGAGGCTGGTGCGCAGCACCAGGCCAGGGATGCGGGCCCGCAGCTTCCGGAACAGGGCCAGCAGCTCCGCCTTGTCGCCACGGCGGTTCATGGCCTTGAGCACCTTGTCGTTGCAGTGCTGGATGGGGATATCCAGATAGGGCAGCACCTTGTCCTCGGCGGCGATGGTGTCGATCAGCTCATCGGTGAACTCGTCGGGATACAGATAGTGCAGACGTATCCAGCGGAAGTCCAGTCTGCACAGCTCCCGCAGCAGCGCCGCCAGCCTCCGCTCACCGTACAGGTCAATGCCGTAGCGGGTGATGTCCTGGGCGATGACGATGCACTCCTTCACCCCGGCGTCCGCCAGCCGCTTCGCTTCAGCCAGCACGTCCTCCATGCGGCGGCTGCGGTAGCGGCCCCGCAGGGACGGGATGACGCAGTAGGCGCAGCGGTTGTCGCAGCCCTCGGCGATGCGCAGGTAGGCGTAGTGCTTGGGGGTGGTCAGCACCCGGTCAAACTCGTCGATCATGCCGTGGATGTCCGCGAAGCGGCAGGGCCGTCCCCCGGCCATCAGCTCCGCCAGCGCCGGCACGATCTCGCCGTAGCTGCCGGTACCCATGATGCCGTCCACCTCCGGCAGCTCCGTCAGGATCTCCTGCTGGTAGCGCTGGGTGAGACAGCCCGTGACCAGAATTTTCCGCACCTGCCCCGCCGCCTTTAGCTCCGCCGCGGAGAGGATGGTGTCAATGGCCTCCTCCTTGGCGCTGTCGATAAAGCCGCAGGTGTTGATGACCACCACATCGGCGCCGGCAGGCTCCTCCTGCAGGGTGTGCCCCGCATCGCGGCACAGAGCCATCATCTGCTCGGTATTCACCAGATTCTTGGCACAGCCAAGTGAAATAAAGGAAATTTTCACGTTTTGTACCTCTCATGCTTCGTCGATCTCTTGCCCCGGCTCGTTGAGGGCGGGGCGGATGTCCTGCCACGAAAAGCCCCGGCGCTGGAGGGCGGCGGCCATGCGGCGGCTGTCCTCCGGAGTCAGCGGACGACCCCGCAGCTTGGTACGAAGGAATTTGCGGATGGCCTCCTCCGGCGGCGGCAGCTGTGCCAGCGCCTCGTCCCACAGCTCCTTGGGCACGCCCCGGCGGTGCAGCTCCTGCCGGACGCGGCCGGCGCCGCAGCCCATGGCGCCGTAGTGCCGGGCGATGGCGCCGGCATAGGCGGCGTCGTCCACCGCCCCCAGCTCCTCCAGCCAGTCCGCCGTGTCTGCGGCATCCTCCGGCGAGGCGCCCTTCCTTGTCAGGCGGCTCGTCAGCTCCTTTTTGGAGAGCATCCGCCCAGCGGCCATGTTGGCGCCCCTGCGTTTGGTGTCGGAACGGCGGGCTGCCGCCTCCAGTGCCGCCAACGTTTCCGGCGGCAGGTCAAGGCCCTGATATAAGCCAAATTGCAGAAGCTCCGCGCCGGTGATCCGGAGGATGCTCCCATCCTCCAGATACACCAGCACGCGCTCCTGCTTACGTTTGGAATTTTCCAGCCGTTCAATGCGCATCAGTCAGCGTCGTCGAAGTCGTCGGCGGACACGTCCACCGCGCGGCCCGCCGCCTTGGCGGCGGTGCGGGACTGTGCGCCCATCAGCTTGTGGAAGTTCTCCCGGACGGCGCTCTCCAGCTTGGCCGCCTCCTCCGGATGGTCGCGGAAATACTGCTTGGCCGCGTCGCGGCCCTGTCCCAGACGCACCTCGCCCATGTTGAACCACGAGCCGCTCTTCTGCACCAGATCCAGCTTCACCGCCAGATCCAGCAGGTCACCCAGCTTGCTGATGCCCTCGCCGTACATGATGTCGAACTCGGCCTCCCGGAACGGGGGGGCCACCTTATTCTTCACCACCTTGGCGCGGGTGCGGTTGCCGATGACCTCGCCGCCGGACTTCAGCGTCTCGATGCGGCGCACATCGATGCGAACGGAGGCGTAGAACTTCAGCGCCCGGCCACCGGTGGTGACCTCGGGGTTTCCGTACATGACGCCCACCTTCTCGCGGAGCTGGTTGATGAAGATGACGATGGAGTTGGTCTTGTTGATGACGCCGGTGAGCTTGCGCAGCGCCTGACTCATCAGGCGGGCGTGCAGGCCCACGAAGCTGTCGCCCATCTCACCCTCGATCTCGGCGCGGGGCACCAGCGCAGCCACAGAGTCCACCACCACCACGTCGATGGCGCCGGAGCGCACCAGCGCCTCCGTGATCTCCAGCGCCTGCTCGCCGGTGTCGGGCTGGGAGATGAGCATATCCTCCACATTGACGCCCAGCGCCTTGGCATAGGTGGGATCCAGCGCGTGCTCGGCATCCACGAAGGCCACCTCGCCGCCCATCTTCTGGGCCTCGGCCAGTACATGCAGAGCCAGCGTGGTCTTACCGGAGGACTCCGGCCCGTAGATCTCCACGATACGGCCACGGGGCAGACCGCCGATACCCAGTGCCAGATCCAGCGACAGAGAGCCGGTGGGGATGGCCTCCACATTCAGGGCACTCTCCGCGCCGTAGCGCATGATGGAGCCCTTGCCATACATCTTCTCGATCTGCTGCATAGCTGTTTCCAGCGCTTTTTTCTTGTCGGACACTGCCGTGCTCTGGGCCGCAGGTTCTTTCTTCGCTGCCATTGTTCCGTCCTCCTCTGTTTGTTGTGTCTTGTATGTTATCAGACGCGCTGTCCCGAAAACAGGACAGCTCACAGCTCCGTGTGCAGGATGCCCCAGACCACCCGGGGGATGCCGTTGAGGTCGGGCAGCACCTCGATATCGCCGAAGCCCACGGCGCGCATGATGCGCAGCACGTCGTCGGCCTGTCCGATGCCCACCTCGAAGTACAGCCGTCCGCCGGGGCGCAGCGCCTCCCGCCAGCCATCGCAGATGGCGCGGTAGAAGTCCAGTCCGTCAACGCCGCCCTTCAGGGCCAGATGCGGCTCGTAATCCCGCACCGAGGGATCCAGCCCGGCGATGTCCCCGTCAGGGATGTAGGGTGGGTTGGACACGATGCAGTCGAACTCCCCCAGACGCTTGGGCGCTTTTTCCAGCGCGTTGAGCTGCATGGACACCGCCTGACCGGAAAGGCCGGTGCGGCGGATGTTCTGGCGGCAGACGCGCAGCGCGCCCTCGTCGATCTCCCCCAGCACCACATGGCTGCCGGGGACATTTTTCGCCACTGCCAGACCGATGCAGCCGGAGCCGGCGCACAGATCCAGCACCCGGGGGCTCTCCGCGCCCCGCAGGCCCTCGATGACGGCGGCGGCCAGCACCTCCGTGTCCGGGCGGGGGATGAGCACCCGCTCCGAGATGTCCAGCGGCAGGCCGTAAAACTCCCACTCGCCGATGAGGTAGGCCACCGGCTCACCGGCCAGATGGCGCTCCACAAGCTGCCGCGCCTGCCGCTCCACCGTGTCGGGGACATAGAGTCGGCTGTCGCGGGTCAGCTCCTCCCGGCTCTTGCCGGCGGCGCAGCACACCAGCTCCCGGGCCTCCAGTGTGGCGGCGGGCAGCCCCGCCGCATGGAGCTGCTGGCGTATATCCAAATACAGATTGTTATATGTGATCGCCATAATACGTCGTGTTATCCCCTTTTACCACTGATCTTTCCCCTGTTCGGCGGGGATCACCAGCTTCATGGCTTCGATGGCCACCTCGATCATGGAGTCGTCCGGCTCGTTGGTGGTGAAGTTCTGCATCCACATACCGGGGGCGGACAGGATGCGGGTCACGGCGTTGTCGTGGGCGCCCACAAAGCGGTTGAACTCGTAGGTCACGCCCACCACCGGCACCAGCAGCAGCAGCTTAACCCCGATGCGCACCCAGATGTTCTGCCAGTTGATGTAGGGAAACACGATGCTGGACACCAGAATGGACACAATGATGACCACGAACAGGAAGCTGGTGCCGCAGCGGGGATGGTGCTTGGGCTGGGGACGGACATTCTCCACCGTCAGGGGCAGCCCCGCCTCGTAGCAGAAGATGGTCTTATGCTCCGCGCCGTGGTAGCAGAACACCCGGCGCACATCCTTCTGCTTGGAGCAGAGGATCAGGTATGTCAGAAAGACCAGCACCTTCACCACGCCCTCGATGATGTTGTGGACGGCGGCGCTCTGTGCGTGGAACAGCCCGGCGATGAACGTGGGCAGCAGCATGAACAGCACCAGCGTCAGCCCCAGACTGAGGATGACGGAAAATGCCACCACCAGCGACTGCAGCTTCTCCGCCGGGACGTGCTTTTCCAGCCACTGGTCGAACTTGCCGGACTTGGCATCCTCGTCGTCGGGGAAATAGTCCGCCGAGAACATCAGCGCCTTGACGCCTGTGATCATGGAGCTGATGAACGTCACAGCGCCCCGGAGGATGGGAATACCCAGAATGGGATACCGGTCCTTGATAAATTTCCGCTCCGTCACCTTGGTGACCAATCCCTCCGGCGAGCGAACCACGATGGCGTCCTTCTCCGGGCCGCGCATGAGAATTCCTTCAATCAGCGCCTGTCCGCCGATGGTGGTGCGGAAGGCGCCCTGTTTCTTTTCCATATGCCTGAATGATCCTTTCTGAGGCAAGCATAGCACAGCTCGCCGAAAAATGCAACAGTTGTTCGATTTTTTTACAGTTCTTTTTCCGTCTCCCGCTTCAGCGGCAGGCGGATGGTGACCACCGTACCGCCGCCGTCGGCGTTGCCGATGTCGAACTGTCCGCCGTGGAGATGCACGATCTCATCACAGACCGCCAGACCAATGCCGCTGCCCCGCGCCCGGGAGGAGCCCTTGTAGAACTTCTGCTTCACATAGGGCAGCTCCGCCTCGGGGATGCCGGGGCCGAAGTCCCGGATGGTGATGACATAGGCCTCGTTCTCCTGTGTCAGACGGACGACGATGCGTTTGCCGGAGCCGCCGTGCTTGGCGGCGTTGTCCAGCACGTTGCAGAACACCTGCTTCAGCCGCTCCGGGTCGCCGGTGATGGGCTCGTCGTACAGCGCCTTGTCGCTGGTGTACTCCAGCGAGATGCCGTCCTGCCGGAACAGCTCCCGGTAGGTGTAGACCGCGTCCTCCAGCTCCGCCTGCAGGTCGGTATCCTCCACCTGTAAGGTGAAGCGGCCGTCGGTCATCTTGGAGAAGTCCAGCAGCTCCTCCACCATATTGGTCAGGCGGCGGGACTCCTTCACAATGATCTGCACGCCGCGGCGCAGCTGCTGGACATCGCAGGATTCGTCCTCCAGCAGCGTCTCGCCCCAGCCGTTGATGGCCGTCAGCGGCGTGCGCAGCTCGTGGGATACGGAGGAGATGAACTCCGACTCCATTTTCTCGCTCTGGCTGATCTTCAGGGACATATCATTGATGTTGTCCACCAGCACGCCCATCTCATCGGCGTATTTGTTGGGGATCTGGATGCCGTAGCTGCCGCCGGAGATACGCTTGGCCGCCTCCGACACCGCCGACACCGGCGCCACCACGTTGTTAATGAAGATGGAGCTGGACAGGAAGATCAGGCAGATGACGGCGGCCATGACGCCGCAGACCACCAGCACCGTCAGGAACACCTGCCGATCCAGCTCGCCGATGCCGGTGACGTAACGCATGACGCCCACCACCTGCCCGTTGAACTTCAGCAGGCTGGAGGCGGCGATGATCCGCTCGCCGGTGGTCTCGTCCAGGCCCACGAAGTCCTGCACCGTGCCGCTCTCCACGGCCCGAGCCACCTCCGGTGTGCCGGGGTAGGTACCTGCCGTCAGGCCCCGCGTCGTGACCTCCACCCGTCCGGCGCTGTTGAGGAACTGCAGCTCGATGCGGTCGGCGTCGTCAAAGGTGGCGGCGTACAGCGTGGCGCTGCGGTAGTACTCCTTGTAGCCGGTCATGACGTAGGTGTTGAAGTAGTCCGCGCCGGAGGACGCCTTGGCCCGCAGGGTGGAGCGGGCGCTGTTGTAGTAGTTGCTGGCAAAGCCCACGGAGATCAGAACACCCACCAGCAGCAGGATGGCGGCCACGGGGCCGATGCTCCCGGCCAGCCAGCGGCGGCGCAGGCCCTGTACCTTGGGCAGCTTGGCAGGCATATTCCTCAACTCCTTTTCAACGAGATAGGTGCGGCATCAGCCGCGGCGCGGCAGGTATTTTGCGCGCCGGCGTCAGAATCCCCATTTATATCCGTAGCCCCAGATGGTCGTGATGTATATGGGGTTCGTGGCGTTGTCCTCGATCTTGAGACGGAGCCGGCGGATGTTGACGTCGACGATCTTGAGTTCGCCGAAGTAGTCGTGGCCCCAGACGAGGTCGAGGATCTCCTCGCGGGAGAGGGCTTTACCGGGGTTCTCCATGAACATTTTCATGATGGAGTATTCAACCTGGGTGAGCTTGATGCGCTGGCCGTTCTTCTCGAGGGTGCGGTTGCGGGTATTGAGAAGGAAGGGGGGCTGCTCGATCTCGCCGACATCCACGGAGGCGCCGCCGGAGCGGCGCATGAGGGCGTCGACGCGGGCGGTGAGCTCGGCGGGCGAAAAGGGCTTGGTGACGTAGTCGTCGGCGCCTGTCATAAGGCCGGTGACCTTGTCCATCTCCTGAGAGCGGGCGGTGAGCATGATAATGCCGATGGCGGCGTTGGTGGCGCGGATGCGGCGGCAGACCTCAAAGCCGTCGATACCGGGAAGCATGATGTCCAGCAGGGCCACGCGCACGTCGGTGTGCTGCTTCAGCTTCTCCAGCGCCTCCTCGCCTGTCTCCGCCTCCACCACCTCGTAGCCGGCGCGGCGGAGATTGATAACGATAAAGCTGCGGATACTGGATTCGTCCTCCAGAACCAAGACCTTTTTCATAGGGATGCTCCTTTCTCAGGAATTGTTCCATGTGCCGAGGATGAGGTTGAAGCAGCGGCGCAGCAGATCCTCATCCATACCGTAGTAGGGGGCGATCTCGTAGACCTCGCCGGCGTAGACGGTGGTAGCCTGACGGCGCAGGACGATGCGGTGTCCCATGCGGCTGCGGCTGTCCCGGTTCTCGCCGGTGATGGTGTAGATGGTGAGCACGGAGTCGCCGTTGATGCGCAGGGTCATCTGGCTCTCGTTCTGGATGCCGCCGGTAACGGTGTCCACCTCCCAGCCCCACCAGCTCATGGGGATGGTGAAATACCACCCGGTGGAGGGGCTGTAATAGGTCTTGCCGGTCTGGGCGAAGCGCCCGTCCGTCTGCCACGTCATCCATGCCACAAGGCCGTCCGTCTGCTCGGCGGCAGTATCGCCCAAGGGGCAGGGCACCTCGATAATGCCGTCGTTGTCGATGTCCTGCGGGGCCAGCTGGCGGTAGGGATAGACGGCGGCGGAGACGCCGCTGGTCTTGTCCAGCGCCACGTTGACCAGTCCCGCCTCCTGCCGGTAGATGAGGATGTCGGTGACGGCCATGCTGTTGGCATCCACGCCGGTGATGAACACGGCGGGCACGTCTCTGTCCACCATGCCGGTAACGACGCTGCCTCGGTTCAGGGCGGTCATGGAGCTGGACAGGCGGCAGCGGTAGGATACGCCCATCTGCTCGTCCTGCCAGCCGTAAAACTCCGCCACGGGGCCCATCTCGCCGTCGGCCCGGAGCACCAGCAGGCTGGGCACGCCATCGCCGTTGAGATCCTGAATGCTGAAGCTGCTGTAGCTGCAGGACATAAGGGCCACCGGCTCCGGCTCCATGGAGTAGGCCGCCAGCGTCTGGACATCGGCGCTGATGCGCCAGCCCACGATAAGCTCCCGGCGTCCGTCGCCGTCGAGATCCTGATAGTACACGCTGTCCACGACGGTGCCGCTGCTCTCCACGGTGCAGAACAGACGGTAGCTGTCGTTCTCGTCCAGCCGGTACACCATGATCTTCAGGGGCTTTTCGTCGGTGCTGCGGCGCAGGAACACCAGCGCCTCCTGCCGTCCGTCGTCCTCCAGATCCACCATCTGCACGGACTGGATGTTCCGTCCGCCGGAGGGGGATGCGTACTCGTAGCCCTGGGAGATCAGACTGTCCAACTGCTGGGAAAGGCCGGCGTACTCCGGCGCCATGCGGGGCAGGGTGAACAGCTGCTCCACGGAGGAGTCGAACACGGTGCAGCCGGACAGAGCGGCGGCCAGTGCCAGCCCCGCCAGCAGCAGGATGCACTTTTTCACGGCGCGCTTCACGGCGGCTCCCCCCTTTCGGTAAATATCCAATGTACACTATACCACAGTCCACGCCGTTTTGGTAGTGCTTTTTGCGGTTTTCTTGCCGCGCACCATCTAAAAAAGGAAAGCCCCGCGCCGGGGCTTTCCTTTTACTGCCGTATCATGCGTTGTCCGCCAGATAGCGGGCCACATAGACGCCGCTGGCCGATGCGTGGGACAGGGAGTGGGTCACGCCGCTGCCGTCGCCGATGACGAACAGGCCCTTGTGGGGCGTCTCCAGATTCTCGTCCAGCGCCACCTCCATGTTGTAGAACTTTACCTCCACGCCGTAGAGCAGCGTATCGTCGCTGGCGGTGCCGGGAGCGATCTTGTCCAGCGCGTAGATCATCTCGATGATGCCGTCCAGAATACGCTTGGGCATCACAAGGCTCAGATCGCCGGGGGTCGCCGCCAGCGTGGGGGTCATGAAGCCCTTTTCGATGCGCTTTGGGGTGCTGCGCTGGCCGCGGATCAGGTCGCCGAACCGCTGCACCATCACGCCGCCGCCCAGCATATTGCTGAGCCGGGCAATGCTCTCGCCGTAGCCGTTGCTGTCCCGGAACGGCTCGGTAAAGTGCTTGGACACCAGCAGGGCAAAGTTGGTGTTCTCCGTGTGCATGGCCGGATCCTCGTAGCTGTGGCCGTTGACGGTGACGATGCCGTTGGTGTTCTCATTGACCACCGCGCCCCGGGGATTCATGCAGAATGTGCGCACCTTGTCCTGATACTTCTCGGTCTTATAGACGATCTTGCTCTCGTAAAGCTCATCGGTGATGGGGGCAAACACCTCGGCGGGCAGCTCCACCCGGACACCGATATCCACCCGGTTGGACTTGGTGGGGATGTCCAGCGCCTCGCACACGGACTCCATCCACTTGCTGCCGCTGCGGCCCACGGAGATGATGCACTTGCTGCCGCAGAACGTGCCCTTGTCCGTCTCCGCCTCGTAGCCGCCGTCCTCCGTGACGCGCAGGGCCTTTACGGGCGTCAGGAAGTGGAAGTCGATATGCTCCTTCAGCTGGGCGTACAGATTCTCCAGCACCTTGTAGTTGATGTCGGTGCCCAGATGCCGCACGGAGGCATCCAGCAGGTGGAGATTATTTTGCAGACACAGGCGCTTGAAGCCGCTGTCCGCCGTGGAGTACAGCCTGGTGCCCGCGCCGCCGCAGGCCACGTTGATATCGTCCACATAGTGCATCAGCTCCATGGCCTTCTGCTTGCCGATGTACTCGTACAGTGTGCCGCCGAACTCGTTGGTCAGGTTGTACTTGCCGTCGGAGAAGGCGCCGGCGCCGCCGAAGCCGTTCATAATGGCGCAGGTCTTGCAGTGGATGCAGGACTTGACCTTGTCGCCGTCGATGGGACAGTGCCGCTTCTCCAGCGGGTTGCCCGCCTCCAGCACCGCTACCCTCCACGCCGGCTTCCGCTGCATCAGCTCATAGGCGGAGAAGATGCTGCCGGGGCCCGCGCCGATGATCAACACATCATATTTCATCAGAAGAATACCTCCTTCACATTTTCAACCAGCATACAGTATACCCGAAGTATCGGCAGGACACAATTTCTTTTTTCTTATCCCTCACATTTGTGTTTCCAATCGCCGGTGAATCTGGTACAATGAGGAAAAACACACAGGGGGTATGCTTATGAGCCGTGCAGACCAGATCTTTAAGGAAAATTGCCGTGACATCCTGCGAAACGGGGTGTGGGACACCGACCAGCAGGTGCGTCCCCACTGGGAGGACGGCACGCCCGCCCACACTGTAAAGAAATTCGGCATCGTCAACCGCTACGACCTGCGCCAGGAGTTTCCCATCCTCACCGTGCGCCGCACCTTTTTCAAGACCTGCATCGACGAGCTGCTGTGGATCTGGCAGCAGAAGTCCAACAATATCCACGACCTGCGGGGCCACATCTGGGACAGCTGGGCCGATGAAAACGGCTCCATCGGCAAGGCCTACGGCTACCAGCTGGCGGTGAAGCACCAATACCCCGAGGGGGAGATGGATCAGGTGGATCGGGTGCTGTATGACCTGAAGCACAATCCCGCCAGCCGCCGCATCCTCACCAATATCTACAACTTTCAGGATCTTCACGAGATGGCGCTGTATCCCTGTGCCTACTCCATGACCTTCAACGTCTCCGGCAACACCCTCAACGCCATTCTCAACCAGCGCAGTCAGGATATGCTGGCCGCCAACAACTGGAATGTGGTGCAGTACAGCGTACTGGTACACATGATGGCGCAGGTGTCCGGTCTGGAGGCCGGTGAGCTGGTACACGTCATTGCCGACGCCCACATCTACGACCGCCATGTACCCATCATCGAAAAGCTGCTGGAGCAGGACGAGCGTCCCGCCCCCCGCTTTGTGATGGACAAGTCCGTCTCCGATTTCTACCGGTTCACACGGGACAGCTTCTCGCTGGAGGGCTACGACCCCCAGCCCTTCGAGGACAAGATCCCCGTGGCCATTTAAGGAGGAATGCCCATGTACGCCATTGCAGCCGTAGACCGGCACTGGGGCATCGGCCGGGATAACGCCCTGCTGTTTCATATCCCCGCCGATATGCGGCGCTTCCGCGCCCTGACGGAGGGCAAGACCGTCCTCATGGGCCGCAAGACCCTGCAATCCCTGCCCGGCGGCAGAGGGCTGCCCCATCGCCGCAGCATCGTTCTCACCGGTGACCGGAGCTTTACCGCGGAAAACGCGGAGATCGTCCACTTCCCCGTGGAGGCGGTGTTTCAGGCTGGGGAGGACGCTTGGATCATCGGCGGTGAAAGCGTCTACCGCCGTTTTTTGCCCCTGTGCGACCGGGTGTTTATCACCAAGATTTTTGCCGACGGCCACGCCGACGCCTTTTTCCCCGATCTGGACGCCGACCCCCGGTGGCAGGTAGACAGTGAGAGTGAGCTCATGGAGGAGAACGGCCTGAAGTACCAATTCGTGGAGTACGTTCCTGCGCCGGAGGAGGCGCTGCTGCCCTCTGCGGCGGAGGACGTGCAGGAGCCGCCTCTGTTTGCGCCGCCCGCCGACTTCTCCGCCTTCAGCGGCTTCTGACGCCATGGCCGATCTCAACACCGACATCCGGTACATCAAGGGCATCGGCGAGACACGGGCCAAGGCCCTGCAAAAGCTGGGCGTCACCACGCTGGGCGACCTGCTGTCCTACTTTCCCCGCCGGTGGGAGGATCGGACGCTGGAGCGTCCCATCCAGGAGCTGCCGGTGGGTGAATACGCCTGCGTCCGGGCCATGCTGGCCGGCGACCCCACCGCCAGCCGCATCGCCGGAGGGCGCACGCTGGTGAAGGTGCGGGCCGTGGACGGCAGCGGCGTGCTGGATGTAGCCTTTTTCAATCAGGACTACCGGAAAACCAGTCTCCACAAAGGGGAGACATATATCTTCTACGGCAAGGTGGAGGGCGACCTGCTGCGCCGCCGCATGACCAATCCGGTGCTGGAGCCGGAGGGGCGGCAGCTGCTGACGGGCCGCATCATGCCCATCTACCCCCTGACCGCCGGGGTCAGCCAGACCATGCTGGCCAAGGCCATGCGGCAGGGGCTGGACGCCTGCCGTGACCTGCTGCCGGACGCACTGCCCGATGAGGTGCGGCAAGCCCATCACCTGTGCTATGTGGGCTATGCCTACGAGAATATCCACTTCCCCAACTCGCCGGAGGCGTTGGAGATCGCTCGCCGCCGTCTGGTGTTCGAGGAGCTTTTTGTGCTGGCCTGCGGCCTGCGGCTGCTGCGCTCCCGCAGAGAAGCGGGACACGGCCCCGTCTGCAAGACGGCGAGCCTCGCGCCCTTTTACGCCGCCTTGCCCTTCGCGCTGACAAATGCCCAGCGCCGTGCCGTGGAGCAGGCGGTGTCTGACATGACGTCGGGCCGTCCCATGAACCGGCTGTGTCAGGGCGACGTGGGCAGCGGCAAGACCATGGTGGCCGCCGCCTGCGTCTGGTTCGCCGCCCAGAGCGGCTGGCAGTCGGCGCTGATGGCTCCCACCGAAATTCTGGCCCGCCAGCACTATGAAAATCTATCGCCGCTGTTCGCCCGCTTCGGCCTGCGCTGCGCCCTGCTTACCGGCTCCACCCGCGCCAGGGAGCGCCGGGAGATTCTGGCCGGTCTGGCCGACGGCAGTGTCGGCCTGTGCATCGGCACCCACGCCCTGCTGACGGAGGATGTGCAGTACGCCCGGCTGGGGCTTGTCATCACCGATGAGCAGCACCGCTTCGGTGTGGACCAGCGGGCGGCGCTGTCCAGGAAAGCCGGCTCGCCCCATATGCTGGTGCTGTCCGCCACCCCCATCCCCCGGACGCTGGCCCTTATCATCTACGGCGATTTGGATGTGTCCATCATCGATGAGCTGCCGCCCGGGCGGCAGAAGGTGGATACCTTCGCCGTGGGGGAGAAATACCGCCTGCGGCTGAATGCCTTCATCCGCAGGCAGGTAGCCGAGGGACATCAGGTATTCATCGTCTGTCCGCTGGTGGCGGAGGACGACCAGCTGCCCGACGAGCGCAAGGCCGTCACCGCCTACGCCGAAAAGCTGCAGGAGGAGGTGTTTCCCGACCTGCGCATCGCCGTGCTCCACGGCCGCATGAAGGCCAAGGAGAAAGAGGCCGTTATGGCCGCCTTCGCCGCCGGGGAGCGCGACATTCTGGTATCCACCACCGTGGTGGAGGTAGGCGTGGACGTGCCCAACGCCAATCTGATGGTGGTGGAGAACGCCGAGCGCTTCGGTCTCAGCCAGCTCCATCAGCTGCGGGGCCGGGTAGGCCGGGGCGCCGCCAAAAGCTGGTGCATCCTGCTGTCCGACAGCGACAGCGAGGATGCACGCCGCCGTCTGAAGGTGCTGACAGAGACCAACGACGGCTTCAAGATCTCTGAGGAGGATCTGCGTCTCCGCGGCCCCGGCGACTTCTTCGGTCAGCGGCAGCACGGTCTGCCCACGCTGAAGGCCGCCGATCTCAGCTGTGATATGCGGCTGCTGGACGAGGCCCAGTCCGCCGCCAGCACTCTGTTGGACGCTGACCCCACGCTGTCCGAGCCTGCCCACACGCCGCTGCACCGGCGCATTGACCGGCTGTTTGCGGCCAATGAGGGCGGTCTGAACTGAAAAGAATGTGAAAAAACGGACGGAGCGCCTTGCGGCGCTCCGTCCGTTTTAATGCCGGGCAAAAGGGGGGTGCCCGACAGGGGGAAGAGCAAATTCCGAAGCGCGGTGCACATTCACCAAGCGCACCACTATGCTTCCTGCATATTGTACTGCAAGGTATTTTTCTTGTCAATGGTTTTCTTCGGATAATTTTTCCTTCTTCTGACACTTTTTTTCTTGCCCGCCGCCCTGTCCCCTCCCCCTTGCCTGCCCCGTTCCGCCGTGCTATACTGGGAAAAACACATCCCGGCAAGGAGGTGCCGCCATGACGAAGGACGAGCTGCGGGCCAAAGCCAACGAGCTGCCGCTGCTGCCCGGCGTCTATCTGATGATGGACAAAACGGGGCAGGTCATCTACGTAGGCAAGGCCAAAAAACTGAAAAACCGTGTGAGCCAGTACTTTCAGGACACCGCCTCCCACAACGGCAAGACCCGCCGCATGGTGTCGCAGGTGGATCGGTTCGACACCATCATCGTCCGCTCGGAGTTCGAGGCCCTCATTCTGGAAAACTCCCTCATCAAGCGGCACATGCCCCGCTACAACATTCTGCTGAAGGATGACAAGGGCTACCCCTTTGTACGGCTGGATGAAGCGTCCGAATACCCCCGTTTTTCGCTGGTGACCCGCCCCGCGCAGGACGGCGCCCGGTACTTTGGGCCCTTCGGCGGCCGCAGCGAGACGCGGCAGGCCATCGACGCGGTGTGTGCCGCCCTGCGGCTGCCCACCTGCTCCCGCCGGTTCCCGCAGGATATCGGCAGGGAACGCCCCTGCCTGAATCACCACATCGGCCGGTGCGACGGCTTCTGCCGTCCCGACGGCCCGGACGCTGCCGAGTACCGCTGCCGCATCGCTCAGGCTGTGCGGCTGTTCGAGGGACGGCTGCGGCAGGTGACGGCGGAGCTCACAGCCCAGATGAACGATGCCGCCGAGGCGCTGGACTTTGAGCGTGCCGCCGCCCTGCGGGATCAGGTGCGGGCGCTGTCGGTGCTGTCCAAGAACCAGAAGGTCATCGCCGGCATCTGCGCCGACACCGACGTGTGGGGCGTGTACACCGGCCCAGCCCGGGCCGGCTGCGCCGTGCTGCACATCGAAAACGGCGACCTGCTGGGCCGCCGGGTGGAAGTGCTGCCCGCCGCCGAGGACGCCGCAGCGCTGTTGGACGCCGTGGTGACCCAGTATTATCTGGGCCGTGAGCTGCTGCCCCGGGAGATCCTGCTGCCGCTGCCGGCGGAGGACATGGACACCCTGTCCGCCCTGCTGACGGAGCGCTGCGGCCACACCGTCACCCTCCGCGTGCCCCAGCGGGGCCAGCGCCGGGAGCTGCTGGATATTGCCTGCCGCAATGCCCGGGAGGAGGTGGAGCGCGTCACCTCCGATGCCGAGCGCATCGCCGGCACTCTCCGACTTTTGCAGGAGCTGGCCGGACTGCCCGTACCGCCCCGCCGCATGGAAAGCTGCGACATCTCCCACACCGGCGGCGCCGATCAGGTGGCCAGCATGGTGGTGTTCGTGGACGGACGCCCCCTGAAGCGGGACTACCGCCGTTTCCAGATCAAGACCTGCGGCGGCCCCGACGATTACGGCGCCATGGCGGAGGTGCTGGAGCGCCGGTTCCGCCGGTATCTGGACGGCGACGAGAAGTTCGCCCCCCTCCCTGACCTGCTGCTCATCGACGGCGGTGTGCAGCACGCCCGCGTGGCGGAGGAGGTGCTGGAAAAGCTGGGGCTGACCGTGCCCGTGCTGGGTATGGTAAAGGACGACCGCCACCGCACCCGTGCTCTGGTCACCGCCGACGGCCGGGAGATCGGCATCCAGACGCCTCCCGCCCTGTTCGCCCTCATTGGCCGGGTGCAGGAGGAGGTACACCGCTTCGCCATCACCTACCACCACCAAAAGCACGCCAAAAACGCCTACCGCTCCCAGCTGGACGGCATTGCCGGTGTGGGGGAAGCGCGGAAAAAGCTGCTTTTGCAGCGTTTCGGCACCATCAAGGCCATTCGGGCCGCTGAACTGCCCCAGCTGGAGGAGGTACTGCCCAAGCCCGCCGCCTACGCCGTCTACGATCATTTTCACAAGGAGGATACGCCATGAGATACTACGCCACCCTCGGCCCCGCCTGCTGCGATGCCGGTACGCTGGCGGCGCTGCTGTGCCGGGGCGTTACCGGCTTCCGGCTGAACCTGTCCCACACGCCGCTGGCGGCACGGACGGACTGGATCGCCGCCCTCCGCACCGCCCAGAGAAAGACGGGGCTTCCCGCCCAACTGATGATCGATCTGCGGGGCCCGGAGGTACGCATCGGCGCGCTGCCCGCCCCCCTGCCGTTGGCGGAGGGTCATACGGTGACGCTGGGCGCGGATATCCCTGTGGAGAAGGATGTGCTGGCGGCGCTGCGCCCCGGCATGACCGTCCTGCTGGACGACGGGGCCATGGCGCTGACCGTGATGGACGGCGGTGTGTGCCGCGTCACCCGGGGCGGCGTCCTCACCGGTCATAAGAGCCTGACGCCGGAGGGCGTCGACCTCCGCCGTCCCGCCCTGTGCGAGGCCGACCTTGCCGATCTGGCGCAGGCGGCGCAGCTGGGCGTGAACGCGGTCATGCAGCCCTTCGTCCGCAGCGCCGGCGATCTGCACACCGTCCGGGACGCCATGGCGGCCAACGGCCTTGGCCATGCGGAGCTGTTCGCCAAGGTGGAAAACCGGGCGGGACTGGACGCCCTGCCGGACTGGCTGGATTTCTGCGACGTGGTGACGGTGGCCCGGGGTGATCTGGGCAGCAGCCTGCCGCTGGAGCAGCTGCCTGCCGCCCAGAAGCGCATCGCCGCCCTGTGCCGCAGCCGCCGGAAGCCCTTTCTGGTGGTGACGCAGCTGCTGCACAGCATGCTCGACCACCCCACCCCCACCCGGGCGGAGGTGCTGGATATCTACAACGCCGTGCTGGACGGCGCGGACTGCCTGATGCTCACCGGCGAGACGGCGCAGGGCCTCTATCCGCTGGAATCGGCGGAGTGGCTCGTCCGCGTGGCCCGCGAGGCGGAGAAGGCCCGCTGAACCGCATAAAAAAGGAACGCACCCCGGTGCGTTCCTTTTTTATGCTTATTTTTATGCTCATTCGCCGTCACGGCGCTTCCGGCGCAGCAGCGCCAGACCTGCCAGCGATGTCACCGCCGTCACAGCGCTGACGCCGGTACCGGCATCGAAGGTGGCGGGGCTGGCCTTGCCGCCCTCGCTGTCAGCCGCGGTGCCCAGCCGGGGGATGATGATATCGTCCCGGCTGATCTCCTTGGCCCCGCCGGCATCGGCAAAGTATTTCCCGCAGGTCCGGCACGTCCAGTATTCGATGCGGCCCGTGACAAAGGCGCCCGGTTCCTTGGCCGCCGTGTGCTTCAGGTCGTGGTTGGCGGTATCCACCGCGCCGTAGGACTGCCCGCACACGCTGCACACCGCCTTGGCGGTGCAGGTGGCCGTGCCGCCGGTGTGTCCGGAGATGGTCTGGCCGCAAGCCTCACACATGTGGTCCCTATCCGCATCCACGCAGCTCTTCGTCTCCGTGTGAGCGCCGTCCCGCTTGCAGGCGCGGGTGTGGGTGTTGTCGCTGCCGCTCGTCCACGGGCCCCACTCGTGGCCCAGCGCGGGGAGCGTACTGCCGCACACCGTGCATTTCACCGCGTCTGTGCAGGTGGGCTGTGCCGTGCTGCCCTTGTGGCCGCACACTGTCCATTTGGCCGTCAGGGTCATGTCCTCCGTCACGACGGCGGCGAAGTCATACGCTTCTTCGCCCAGATACCAACCCCCGAAGGCATAGCCGGTCTTTTGCGGGGCGGCGGGTTTCTTTGCCTTCTCGCCGTAGGCCACAGGCTGCGCGTCCACGGCGCTGCCGCCGGTGCTATCAAAGGTCACCGTGTAGGTGTTCGCTGTCCATTTTGCATACAATGTTATGTTATCGGTAACTGTATCGCTTGCATGATCCCACGCCGTGCCGTCGGCCTTGTTCCAGCCGCCGAAGGTGTAGCCCGTGCGGGGGTCGGGTTTGATTTCGTTGGAGATATCCTTGCCTTGGAGGAAATAGCGCGTTGTGTGCGACATATTGCCGCCCGCCGTATCAAAGGCGACCTTGTGGTAGCTGTAACCGTTTGCACCAACCGGTTCCTCTCCAACGATGCCCAAGGGGCTGTGTGCGCCGCTGAACTGAGTCTGCGCGTCGTTGTTTATTATCAGTCCGCTGAATGTGCTGCCGCTGCCTTGGATTGCACTGTTTCTTTCAAGCACAACCGTGCCGCCCACCATGCCGCCGCCTGCGTTCATCGTGCCGTTTTTCAGGTAGAGGGCGCTGCCGTTGACTGCCGTGCAGTCGGCGATAGAGCCGCCGGTCATGGTGAATGTGCTGTCGTTGCTGATGTACACAGCGCCGCCATCGCCGGCCGGACTTGTAACGACACAATTTGTGATACTGCCGCTATTCATGATGAATTTGCCGTTGAGCACGTACACAGCGCCGCCGGCGAAGTCGGTCTTGCAGCCAATGATGCTGCCACCGTTCATGATAAACGTGCCATTCCTGGCAGACACAGCGCCGCCAACACCGGAAGTAGAGCAACCAATGATATTGCCGACGTTCATGGTAACTGTGCCACGCGAGCCGGCAATTATAGCGCTGCTGCCGTCGCTGCCGCCGGTGATGACGCCGCCGGAGACGGTCTTATCGCCGTTTTCATCCAGTTTCCACAGGCCGTCGTTGTCCGTGAACTTGTGGTGTTTAGTGGGGTCGCTGTCGATGATGGTCAGTTGGTTTGAATGATACCATGGGTCGCCACTAAGGGCTGAGACTGAGATATGCTTTCCTCCCAGATCGAGGACATAGCCGTTGAGGTCAAGGGTGACCTTGCGGTTATTGGTGATCTGCAGTTCGTTGGAAAGCTTGATGTCGCTCGTGAGGCGGATAACATCGCTGCTGCTGTCGGCCAGGGCGGCGGTGAGGGTGGACTCATCGGTCACAGGGACGTACAGGCTGCCGGTGAGGGTGAGTTTCTCGGTGACGAGGGTAGTTTTCTCCCACTTCGCGCCGTCCTTGTACCAGCCATCGAAGGTGTAGCCGGGCTTGGCGGGATTGGGCAGGGTGATCTGATTGCCGGACTGCAGAACCTGGATAGCGTAGTCGGCGTCGTTGATGCGGTAGGTCACGATGAGGCCGGAGATCTTGTTTCCGAGGTCTTGGATGCTGCCGTAGAACGTGCCGCCGGTGACGCTGCTATCATTGTTATCATTAACATACATGGCATCCGAGCCCATTCCGCCGGCCGTGCAGCCGATGATCTTCACGTCGCCGTTGATGGTGAGCGTACCGGCGTCAGAGATGCCGCCGCCATACAGTAGAAACCCACCTTTCGCATGGCAGTCCCGGATCTCCGCCGTGCCGGACAGGGTGGTGCGACCAATATCACCTCGCACTTCGCCATCATTGCGGATGCCGCCGCCATAAGCATGCCCATATTCATCAGCCACCGCCGTGCATCCCACGATGCTGCCGCCGGTCATGGTGAACTGACCGCCTTTAGCGACAAACACGCCGCCGCCAAAAGCAATATACCCCTCAGCTTTGCAGCCCACGATGCTGCCGCCGGTCATAGTGAACCGGCCGCCGCCATCCACATACACACCGCCGCCGTAGCCATTGTTGTTCCTGTCTGTAAGGCCCGTGCCGCCGGTGATGATTCCGCCCCTGACGATCTCTGTGCCGTTTTGCTCATCCAGTACCCACAGGCCGTCGGCATTGGAGACAAATTTATGTTCCACATTGGGGCGGCTGTCGATGACGGTCAGGTCGCCGCCGCTTACAATCTCAAACACGCTGCCATTGGCAGTCGTGTCAGCATACCGCAGCACATAGCCGTTCAAATCTACCGTGACCGTACCCGTGACCCGCAGCGTGCCGGAGATGGTCACGTCCTCCGCCAGCGTATACACGCCGCTGCCCAGGCCGTTGGCGACATAGGCGTCGATGTTGTCCGCTTTCAATTCTGTTCCGGCGGTTCCGGCAAGCGCCCGCACTGATACGCCGGCGTCCTCGCCCATGGCGTAGTTCGCCGCCAGCACCTGCACCGGCAGCAGCGTCAGCGCCATGCACAGCGCCATCAGGGTGGAAATGATCCGTTTTCTCATGCCTGCTCCTCCTTTTCCTCTGCGGGCATCCCGCCCAGATGGAAGTCGTACCGCATCTCCAGCGCGTGGAACAGCTGCTCCATGATGCGCTGGGCCACCGCCCGGACATCCATGGTGCGCAGGAACGCCAGCACCTGCTGCAATTCCTCCTCCGGCACTCTGTAGCCCCGCAGGCTCAGTGTCAGAAAGCTCTCCAGCTTCCGCTCCAGCGTCAGCGTCTCGTCGCAGGGGTACGCCATGTAGCCCCGCATCAGGCCCGCCGACCCGATCTCCATGTGGAAAAAGTCCTCCGCCGTCCGCTCCGGCTGGTACGGCCCGAAGATCTCGTACAGCTCACGGGCTGTCTCCCGGAAAATATAGCCCGACGCCTCCTGCTGGGTGTAGGCCTCGATGTATATCTCCCGCAGGTTCTCGTTGAGCTCCGTCAGCGTCATCTGGATCGCCGTCTCCGCCGCGTAGACGTACACCGGCGGCAGCCGTCCGCCGATGGCGCTCCGCGCCGCGCCGAACTGGCTGGTGAACATAAAGGCCACCAGCTCCGTCAGTACGCCGTCCTTGGCCCGGAAGATGTTCTGGAAGCTGCTGTTGGACACCCCCGCACCCTGCACGATCTGTGCCACGGTGGTTTTTTTGTAGCCCTGCTCCAGAAACAGCTTGACACAGACGGCCAATATCCGCCGTTTCGCCGGCAGGCTGGCGTTGGTCAGCGCCATGTCGGCCACCCCTTTCTCTCTTACATGGCATGTGTGCCATCATCATAGCATATCCACTGTCCGCGGCGCAAGGGTTTTTGCAAATTTTCCCGGCTCCCGGCAAAAAAAGAGCACCGCGCACAGAAAAACTGTGTGCGGTGCCGTTTTCTTGTGTGTTATTCCCCGATCTGGTTCTCGATCAGGTCGGCCAGCGCGTCCACGGCCTCCTTCTCGTCGGAGCCGTCGGCGATCAGCGTGATGACGGTGCCCTGCACGATACCGAGACTCAGCACGCCCAGCAGGCTCTTGGCGTTGACGCGGCGCTCCTCCTTCTCCACCCAGATGCCGCTCTTGAACTCGTTGGCCTTCTGGATAAAATAGGTGGCGGGTCTGGCGTGCAGACCGACTTCGTTCTTGACCGTGATTTCCCGTGTATACATGGAACAGCACTCCTTATGCAGCAATTTTTTCAGAAACTGTGAAAAAGGTCACTTACAGCATTCTCATTATACCGAAAGTCCCTGTGAAATGCAATGGGCATTGATACGAAATTTGTATCGCCCCACCATACTTTCCCCGAGCAATTCGTCGAATTAGACAAACTCCGCCGGTCATTTCAGCTCCACCACGGTCACACCGGCCTCGCCCTCGCCGTACCGGCCCAGCCGGAAGCTCTTAACGGCCCGGTTTTTCTTCAGCAGCTGGTGGACGGCGGCCCGCAGCGCGCCGGTGCCCTTGCCGTGGATGATGGTGACGGTGCCCAGCTTGGCCCGCTGCGCCGCGTCCAGATAGTTCTCCACCACGCTCTCGGCCTCCAGCGTCTCCAAGCCCCGGATATCCAGCTCGGCGGAGGCGCGGGTGCCGCTATTGATCTGCACCGTGCCGCCGCTGGCGGCCCGGGACTTGGCAGCCTGCTTTTTCTTCTCCTCGATCTCCTCCGCCGTTTCCAACAGCCGCACCTGCGCGGCCTTGACGGTCATCTTCATTTTCCCCGCCTGCAAAAGCAGGGTGCCGTCACCGTTGACAGCCAGTACCGCCGCCGCTGTCCGGACGCCGGCCAACTCCACCGTGTCGCCCACGGCGATGGGGCGGCTGGGGGCCGGGATAGGCTCCTGCTGCTCATCCCTCTGGTGCAGCGCCGCCTCCGCCTCCTTCAGGCGGCGGCGGACATCGGCCTTGCCGTCGTTCACCGTCTGATAGTCGCTGCGCTGCTGCTGCTTTCGCAGCTCGTCCAGCTCGGCAAACACCTGCTCCGCCTGCTGCTGGGCCTGCCGCACGATGCGCCGGGCCTCAGCCTCGCCCTTGGTGCGGGCGTTGTCCTTGGCCTTCTCCATCTGCTCCCGGAATGTCCGGGCCTTGCGTGCGTCCTCCTCCCGCTGCTGCCACAGGCGGTCCGCCTCCGTCTGGGCCTTCTCCAACCGCTGGCGCTTCTCCTCCAGCTGGGTCAGCACGTCCTCAAACCGGACAGATTCGCTGTCCATCTGGGCCTTGGCCGTTTCGATAACGCTTTCATCCAGTCCCAGCCGCCGGGAGATGGCAAAGGCATTGGACTTGCCGGGAATGCCGATGAGCAGCCGGTAGGTGGGCCGCAGGGTCTGCACATCGAACTCACAGCTGGCGTTTTCCACCCCCGCCGTGGTCATGGCGAAGGTCTTCAGCTCCGCGTAGTGGGTGGTGGCCGCCGTCAGCGCCCCCTTTCCCCGCACGTCCTGAATGATGGCGATGGCCAGCGCCGCGCCCTCCACCGGGTCTGTACCCGCGCCCAGCTCATCGAACAGGATGAGGCTCCTGTCGTCGGCCTGCTTTAAGATCTCCACCGTGTTTGCCATGTGTGCGGAGAAGGTAGACAGGCTCTGCTCGATGCTCTGCTCGTCGCCCACGTCCGCCAGAATACGGGAGAACACCTGCACGGCGCTCTGGTCACCGGCAGGGATGTGCAGGCCGCACTGCGCCATCAGACTTAAAAGTCCAATGGTCTTCAGGGTCACGGTCTTGCCGCCGGTATTGGGGCCGGTGATGACCAGCGTATCAAACCGTCCGCCCAGCTCCACCGTCACCGGTACGGCCTTGGCCTGATCCAGCAGCGGGTGCCGCGCCCGCTTCAGGTCGATACCGCCCCGCTTGCGCACCAGCGGCCGTCCCGCGTCCATGGCGTAGCTCAGCTGCGCCCGGGCAAAGATGGCGTCCAGCTGCACCAGCACGTCGTAGTTATAGAGGATCGTCTCCCGCTGGGCGGCGCACTCGCCGGACAGGATGCGCAGGATGCGGTCGATCTCCTTGTCCTCCTTGGCCTCCAGCTCCTTCATCTCGTTGTTGGCCTGCACCACGCCCATGGGCTCCACAAACAGTGTGGCGCCGGAGGAGGATACGTCGTGAACAAGTCCCGGCAGGCTGCCCTTGCACTCCGCCTTCACCGGCACCACGAACCGCCCGTCACGCTGGGTAATGAGGGCCTCCTGCAATACCTTGGCGTAGGACGGCGAGGAGATAATGCGCTGCAGGATCTGGCGTCCCTTGGTGGCCGCCACCCGCATCTGCCGCCGGATGTCCGCCAGCTCGGGACTGGCGGTGTCGGCGATAGTCTCCTCGTCCAGAATAGCCCCGCGTATCCTGTCCTCCAGGTACTTGTTGGGCCGCAGGGCGGAGAACAGCCGGTCGATGGCCGTGGGCTCCCCCTGCCGGTCCGCATCGTAGTCGCTGACCCGCCGGGTGGCCGTCAGCACCCCGGCGATATCCAGCAGCTCCCGGGTATTCAGCATACCGCCGTGGTCGGCGCGGTTCAGCGGCTGCGCCACATCCTTCACGCCGGTGAAGGACGGGCTGCCGCGGAGCCCCAGCCGGGTCTTGGCCGCATCCGTCTCGTCCAGCAGATGGCTGACCGTCTCCGCCTCGGTGGAAGGCCGCAGCCGGCGGCACCGTTCCTTGGCCTCGTCGCTGACGGCCCGCTGTGCCAGCAGCTCCAGCACGGCGGGCAGCTCCAGCGTCCGCATGGATTTTTCAAATAAGTCGCTCATATGTATGTCCTCATGTTACCCCAAAAGGGATTTGTAGTAGTCCAGTGTCCGGAAGCTCCTCTCCAGCTGGCTGGCGGCGAAGGCTTCCCCCGCCTGATCCAGCCCCCGCAGCGCCGCGGACTCCAGCGCAAAGGCGTACAGCCTCCGGCTGTCGCAGTACAGGATATGCCGCAGCGCCGCCAGACCTGCCGCCGTCAGGGGCATACTCAGCCCGCCGGGCTGCTTGCAGCCGCCGCAGTGTACCACGCCGCGAAGCACATCCAGCATAGGGGCCTCCGGCTTCTCCCGGCCGCACACGGCGCACTCTGACGCCAATGGCTCAAAGCCCGCCAGCGCCAGCAGGCGGAACTGGTACGCCGCCTTCACCAGCCGGGGCTCCTTGCCCAGATAGCACAGGGCGTACAGCGCGTTCAGCAGCAGCGACAGGATCTCCGGCGACGCCGTTTCCTCGGCGCATACCGCCTCCGCCAGCTCCGTGAAGTAGGACGCCAGCGACAGAAGCACAATGTCCCGCCGCACGCCGTCGAACAGCTCCACAGTGGAGGCCTCATCCAGCATATACCAGCTCCCCCGCTTGTACAGCGTCAGCTCCGAGTAGGCCAGCAGCTGGCAGGCGGCGGCGATGCGGCTGTTTTTCCGCCGCGCCCCCCGCGCAATGAGGGGGATCCTCCCCATGTCCGGCGTCAGCACCGTCAGGATCTTGTCCGTCTCCTTTGTCTCCGTGACCCGCAGCACAAGGCCGGTGGTCACTGTTTTTCCGTTTTGCATACCGCCTCCTGTTGGCCGCGCCACAGCAGATACGCCTCCGGTGCGCCGGTGTCGCGGAACAGCTCCCAGTAGTCCATGGCCGTCACCTCCCTGCCATTAGCATGGAGGTCTGCGGCGGAATTATCACTGGGAATGCTTGGTGGTTACTCCTCCGTATATCCCTGACTGCGGATAAAATTCACATTGTCCCGCCAGTTTTCCTTGACCTTCACCCACGTCTCCATGTACACCTTGGTACCCATGAACCTCTCGATGTCCCGCCGGGCCAGTGAGCTGATGCGCTTGAGCATCTCGCCGCCCTTTCCGATGATAATGCCCTTGTGGCTGGCCTTTTCGCAGTAGATGGTCACATCCAGATCGATGATGCCGCTGTCCTCCCGCTCGGAGAACCGCGTCACCTCCACCGCCGTGCCGTGGGGGATCTCCTTGTCCAGACACCGCAGCATCTTCTCCCGCACGATCTCGGCGCACACCTGACTGTCCGGCTGATCGGTGGTCATACCGTCGGGGAACAGCTGCGGGCCCTCCTGCGCGTACTTGGCCAGCTGGGTCATCAGGTCGTCCAGTCCGTCCCCCGTCCGGGCGGAGATGGGGATGATGGCGTCGAACCCGTCATACGCCTCGCTGTACGCGGCGATGACCTCCAGCAGTGTGTCCTTCTTTTCCACCGTGTCGATCTTGTTGATGCCCAGCACGCAGGGCAGCCGCTCCTCCCGGATGCGCTGGATCAAAATGCGCTCCGGCTCGCCCACATGGGCGATGGGCTCCACCAGCAGCAGCGCGCACTCCACGTCGCTCAGGCTCTCCCGCACCACCTTGACCATGTAGTCGCCCAAACGGCTGCGGGGCTTGTGCAGACCCGGCGTGTCCAGCAGGACGTACTGGGTGTCGCCCCGGTTCACCACGCCGTAAATACGGTTGCGGGTGGTCTGGGGCTTGTCCGACACGATGGCGATCTTCTCGCCCACCAGTGCGTTGGTCAGGCTGGACTTGCCCACGTTGGGCCGTCCGCACACCGTGATCATGGCAGTTTTCGTTACGTTTTCCATCAGGTGATCCTCAACTTTCTTTCATTTGAGCAATTTTTTGTGTACATCTTACTTCCGTTCCAGTCCCAGCACGGCCATGATGGCCTCCTCCCGCGCCCGCATCCGGGCCTTCTGCTCTCCCTCGTCCATATGGTCGTAGCCCAGCAGATGCAGTACGGAGTGTACCGCCAGATACGCCAGCTCCCGGCGGTTGCTGTGGCCGTACTCCTTAGCCTGCGCCTTCACCCGCTCCAGCGAGATGGCCATATCGCCCAGCGGCACATAGCCCGTCCCCGGATCGGCGTCCTCCTGCCCGGGCAGCTCGCCGGGCGTCAGCTCGAACTCCGGAAAGCTCAGCACGTCCGTGGGTCTGTCCACCTGCCGCATCTCGCGGTTCAATTCCTGTATGCCCGCGTCGCCGGTGACATATACATCCACCTCGCAGGGTACGTCCACACCCTGTTGACCCAGCGCCGTGCGGATGACCCTCCGCAGGAAGCTCTTGGTGCCGTCGCTGACGCCGGGGACGTCCGCCGTCACCGGGATATAGTGTCGTTTCATTTCTTTTTCTCCTCAAATTTTGCGTAAGCCTCGATAATGCGCTGCACCATGACGTGGCGCACCACGTCCTCCTTAGTGAGCTTGCAGATGGCCACGTCCTCCACGTCCCGCAGCACCTTCATGGCCTCCTTCAGGCCGCTGACCTTGTCGGCCGGCAGGTCGATCTGGGTCACGTCGCCGGTGATGACCACCTTGGAGCCGAAGCCCATACGGGTCAGGAACATCTTCATCTGCTCGCGGCTGGTGTTCTGGGCCTCGTCCAGAATGATGAAGCTGTCGTCCAGCGTCCGGCCGCGCATATAGGCCAGCGGCGCCACCTCGATGTTGCCCCGCTCCAGATACTTCTGATATGTCTCCGCGCCCAGCATATCGAACAGCGCGTCGTACAGCGGCCGCAGATAGGGATCCACCTTGCTCTGCAGATCGCCGGGCAGGAAGCCCAGCCGCTCACCGGCCTCCACGGCGGGACGGGTCAGGATGATGCGGTTTACCTGCTTGTCCCGGAAGGCGGCCACCGCCGCCGCCACTGCCAGATACGTCTTGCCCGTACCGGCAGGCCCCACGCCGATGGTGACGGTCTGCTTCATGATGGCGTTGACATACTCCTTCTGGCCGATGGTCTTGGGCTTCACGGGGCGGCCCTTGCTGGTGATGCAGATCACATCCTGGGTCAGCTCGCTGATGCGCTCGGCCTGACCGGAGCGCACCAGTCCGATGACGTAGCGCACATGCTGGTCGGAGATGTTCTCCCCCTTGTTGGACAGCGTCAGCAGCGCCTGCACTGCCTTCACCGCCAGCATTACGTTCTCCGGCTCGCCGGACACCACGATCTCGCCGCCCCGGTTCACCACCTGTACCTGAAATTCCGTCTCCAGCAGGCGGATGTTCTCGTCGAAGGAGCCGAACAGGTTCACGGCCTCCTCCATGCGTTCAATGCTGATGCGTTGTTCCATATCCGGGTCTTTACCTCCCCATATCCTGTATATCCAGCGGCGATGATACGCCGATCTGTTCCTCACACTCCGCATGGAGCGTCACCACCAGCCGCGTCCCCTGCCGCACCGCGTCAAAACGGTGGTGCAGCAGCTGGCCGCCGGTCTGCTCCAGCGCCGCCTGAAGCTGTGTCATCAGCTGCGCTTCGCCTTCGGCGCAGGCGGCAGCCACAGGCCGCTCCGTCTCGTTAACGGCATGGCGCACCGTGCGTTCCGTCACCAGCGTCACCGGCAGCGTCAGCCCAAAGGGCAGACGCGCCGTGCGGTACACCGTCATTTTATCACAATCCGGGTCTGTCATGCTACCCTTTCCGTAGATTTTTATGCGGTTTCTCCCGATGTCCACCGCCATGCGGGTAACAGCCCCCGTCTCCTGTCCCTTTTCCTGTACCGTCAGCGGCACGGACACCGACAGCTCATACCATGTCCGCGCCCACACCTGCCCCATGCCGCGGAGCAGCCGGTAGCCCCGCTGGTCGGAGTCCACCACGCCGGAGATCAGCACCTGCCCCGCCGTAACGGTGCTGCCGGCCATGACCTGCGCCTGACCGTCCAGTGCCTGTATTCTGGTGACAAGGCCGTCCCGGGCGGCCACCACGTTGGCGATCTCGCCATCGGCGTAAAGATGGGGCGGGCGCTGGCGCTCCACCACCTGCACATGGGCGGTGCAGCCCCGCATATTCACCGTCAGCCATACCACGTCCGGCAGCTCCAGCAGTACCTGATTGCGCAGTGCCTCCTGGTCGATGCGGCTTCGGGCTCCCAGCGCCACCCCGTGCTTTTCCAGCGTCCGCAGGATCGTCTCCGTGGGCACGGTGTCGTTGCCCGTCACCTGAAAGGCCCAGATGTGGGTGCTGCCCAGCGCCAGCACCGCCGCCAGCAGCAGCGCCGCCGCCAGCAGCACATAGCGCCGCCGGTACTGCCGCCACACCTCCGGCGCCCCCTCCGTCCGCACCACGGTGAGCGCCGCGTCCGTCCGGGTCAGCACCTCCCGCAGCCGGGGCAGCTGGCTCCGGGCGGTGACGGCCCGCAGCCGTATCTCCGACAGCCACTCCAGCTCCCAGAAGGGGATGCCGTGGGCGGCGCAGAGGTTCAGCACCCGCTCCGGCGCGGCGCTCTCCACCTCCACCGTCACCTGTCCCCGCAGGTAGTTCAGCACTTTCCGATACATGGCCGCTCCTTACTCCACCAGTTCCACCCGGCGGATCACACCGTTGACCCGCAGCTCCTCGTCGGTCATCACCGCCAGCTCCAGTCCCTCGCCCTGCACCCGCACCACCACCGTCCCGGCGTTGATGTCCACCGCCTCGGTGCTGTAGGACAGCACGCCCCGGTGCCGGTCGATGTAAAGGGAGCGGTTGCCCAGCAGCTCCATCCGGGCCACGCCGGACGCCAGATTCACCGGCAGATCCAGCCGATCCATGGCCCGCTGGCTGGCCTGAGACAGCTTTTTGGATAGCTTTGCCACGTTCTCCACCTCCGATGCCCGTTCCGTGGGTGAGAAAAGCGTATGCGCGCCGGACGGAGAAGTTGCCTGTCCGCGTGCATATCCGGCAGCGAAATGCGCATAAGGTGACAGCGGTGATGGATTTGAAAAGATGGCTCATAACGCTGACCGCCTCCCTCTCCGGGGTGCTGGCCGTACTGCTGCTGTGCCGCGAAAGCGTTGCGGCACAAGGCGTCCGGGACGGGATCGACCTCTGTATCACCTCGGTGATACCGGCGCTGTTCCCCTTTTTCGCGGCGTCGCAGCTGCTGGTGTCGCTGGGGGCGGCGGAGGTGCTGGGACGGGGCGCGGGGCCGCTGTTCCGCCGGCTGTTCGGCATCGGCGGCGCCGGGGCATCCGCCTTTCTTTTAGGGCTCATCGGCGGCTATCCCGTGGGCGCCAAGACCACGGAAAGCCTTGTGCGGCAAGGGCTTCTCCCGCCGGAGGACGGGGCACTGCTGCTGACGTTCTGCAACAACGCGGGGCCGGCGTTCATTCTGGGCATCGCGGGCAGCGGCGTGTTCCAAAGCCCCCGCGCAGGGGTGTGGCTGTACCTCATTCACGCGGCGGCGGCCACGGCGGTGGGGGTGATTTTTTGTTTCATTCTGAAATTAAACCTGAAGCAAAAAATTGCAGGTTTTCTTCAGGTTTCCGGCCCGGACTGCAATTTCCCGGCGGGGCCCGGCGGGCGGCCGTCCCCCTCCCCTGCCGCCGCGTTCATCGGCGCGGTTCGGGGCGGTGTGACGGCCATGGCCGGGGTGTGCGGCTTCGTCATCTTCTTTCTGGTGGTGCTGCGTCTGGTGGAGAGCTTTCTGGGGCCGCTGCCGCCGCTGGCGGCGGGGTTCGTGGAGCTGACCAACGGCATCCTGCGTCTGACGGCAGATCGCGCCGGGTTCATCTCGGCTGCGGCGCTGCTGGGCTGGGGCGGGCTCAGCGTCCACTGTCAGACGGCGGCGGTGCTGAGCGGCTCCGGCGTGTCCCTGCGGTGGTACCTGCCGGCTAAGGCGGCGCAGGCGCTTCTGTCGGCGGCGCTGGCAGCGGCGGTGTGGCGCTGGGTGCTGTGACCAAAAAGGAACCCGTACCGGGCAGTATCCGGTACGGGTTCCTTTTTGGTTCTGGATGGGGCAGCGGTCAGCGCTGGCCCTTGTCGTAGGGGATGCCCTCGGCCTTGGGGGCGCGGGACTTCTTGGACGTGAAGGCCAGCACCACCAGCGAGATGATGTAGGGCATCATGTTGTACACCGGGCCGGGGATGTTCATGGCCTTCAGGAAGTCAAAGCCGGCGTACACGTTGGACAGCGCCCGGAACAGGCCGAACAGCAGGGCCGCCAGTGCGATGCGGGTGGGCTTCCACTGGCCGAAGATCATCACGGCCAGCGCAAGGAAGCCGAAGCCGGCCACGCCGTACTCGAACCGCCACTCGGACACGCCGGCGGTGATGAACACGATGCCGCCCAGACCGCCCAGCATGCCGGAGATCAGCACGCCCGCCCAGCGCATCTTATAGACGTTGATGCCCACGGAGTCCGCCGCCTGCGGATGTTCGCCGCAGGCCATGAGCCGCAGGCCGAAGCGGGTCTTGTACAGCACCACATAGGCCGCGATCAGCAGCAGCAGCGTCACCAGCATGAACCAGCTGAACTCGAAGGAGCCGATGCTCACGGTGAACGCCTTCTTGGCGCCGGCGAACTGGATGATGGAGGACACGTCATCGGGATTGGAGGCGGTGTTGATGGCCTTGACGATAACGGTGGCCCCGGCGGTGCCCAGCATATTCAGGGCCGTGCCCACGATGGTCTGGTCAGCCTTGAAGTTGATGCAGGCCACGGCCAGCAGGCTGGAATAGACGGTGCCCAGCAGCGCGGCACACAGCAGCACCACCACGATCATCACAAAGGCGGAGGTGTTGGCCGGCATATAGCGCATGGCCAGCGCGCCGCCCAGCGCGCCCATGATCATGACGCCCTCCAGGCCCAGATTGATAACGCCGGAATGCTCGGAGAAGCAGCCGCCCAGTGCCACCAGGATCAGCACGGAGGCGAAGATCAGCGTATATTGCAGCAGCAGTACCATTACTGATCCCCTCCCTTCTCCGCAGATGCGTCAGATGCGTCCGCTTGCGCGGCCTGTTCCGCCGCCCGGGCCTTCTGGATGGCTTTCTCCTCCCGGCGGGCAATGGCGGTATTCATGGCGTACTTCATAAACAGCACGAAGCCGCACAGGTAGATGATGACGGCGGCGATCAGATCGGAGATCTGTGCGCAGTACATGGTCTTATCCACATACGCGCCGCCGGCGGTGATGTGCTGGATGAAGAAGGACGCCAGAATGGTGCCGATGGGGTGCAGGCCGCCCAGAAACGCGGCGGCGATGCCGTTGAAGCCCATGCCGGGGACGGAGGAGGCGGTGCACTGCCACTGTTCATAGCCGGTGAGGTAGAACATGGACGCGCCCAGCCCCGCCAGCGCGCCGGAGATGGCCAGCGTCAGGATGATGTTGCGCTTTTCCGCCATGCCGCAGTACTTGGCGGCGTTCCTGTTGTTGCCGGTGGCCCGCAGCTCGTAGCCGAAGCGGGTCTTTTCCAGCACCACCCAGACAAGGATGGCGATGACCACGGACAGCGGCAGCGCAAGGCCCACATACTTGTTGTCGTTGAACAGCGCGCCCAGGCCAAGAGAGGGCAGGACGGCGCTGGGGTTGGTGTCCGCCAGCACCACGGTATAGGGGCTGGCCACCTCCTTGACGTTGGTCAGGAGCATATTGGTCAGATAGAGGACGATCCAGTTCAGCATAATGCCGGAGATGACCTCGTTGACGTTGCAGTAGGACTTCAGCAGGCCGGAGATCGCGCCCAGCAGCCCGCCGCCCACCATGGCCAGCAGCATGCAGGGCAGCCAGCTCCAGCCCCACGCCAGCGCGGCGTACAGGCTCAGGGCCGTGCCGGCGCAGTACTGGCCGGCGGCGCCGATGTTGAACAGGCCCACCTTATAGGCGAACAGGATAGCCAGCGCGCACATCAGCAGCGGCGCTGTCTTGACCAGCGTATTGCCCAGATACTTGGCCTGCGTGTCGGGACGGCTGTAGGTCAGGAAGTTCTTTATGACGGTGGAGATGGCCTCACCGGCGCCATCGGGGTTGATGAACAGCAGCACGATATAGCCGATGAGCATGCCCAGCACCACGCACGCCAGAGATGCCAGCAGGGACTGGACGCCGCTGTTTTTCAGAAGATTTTTCTTCATGCCGTCACCTCGTCTCTCTTGGCGCCGGCCATGTACAGGCCCAGCTCCTCCTGCGTGGTCTTCTTGGGGTCAAGCTCGCCCACGATCTCGCCCTCGTACATGACGAGGATGCGGTCGGGCACGTCCATGACCTCGTCCAGCTCCAGCGATACCAGCAGCACGGCCTTTCCCTTGTCACGCTCGGCCACCAGCTGCTTGTGGATGTACTCAATAGCGCCCACGTCCAGCCCCCGGGTGGGCTGCACCGCCACCAGCAGCTCGGGATCGCGGTCGATCTCGCGGGCCACGATGGCCTTCTGCTGGTTGCCGCCGGACATGCTGCGGGCCACTGTGACGGGGCCCTGTCCGCTGCGGACATCGTACTGGTCAATGAGCTTTTCCGCGTATTTGCGGATGTTGTCGCGGCGGAGGAAGCCCGCCTTGTCGGTGAATTCCGGCTCGAAGTACCGCTGCAGCACCAGATTGTCCTCCAGCGAGTAGTCCAGCACCAGACCATGCTTATGGCGATCCTCGGGGATGTGGGACATGCCCATGGTATTGCGCTTGCGGATGGAGGCATGGGTGATGTCCTTGCCGCAGAGGGATATCCTGCCGGACACCAGCGGCTCCAGACCGGTCAGGCCGTAGACGAACTCCGTCTGGCCGTTGCCGTCGATGCCGGCGAGGCAGACGATCTCGCCCCGGCGCACCCGCAGGCTCACGTCCCGAACGGCGTTGTTCTTGTGGATCTTGCTGGCCACGGTCATATGCTCTACGTCCAACACCACGTCGCCGGGGGCGCAGGGCTTCTTCTCCACATGGAAATTGACATTGCGGCCCACCATCATGGCGGACAGCTGCTCCATGGAGGTATCCTTCGTCTCCACGGTGCCCACATATCTGCCCTTGCGCAGCACGGTGCAGCGGTCGGCCACGGCCATGATCTCGTTGAGCTTGTGGGAGATGAACAGGATGGACTTGCCCTCCGACGCCAGATTGCGCATGATCTCCATGAGCTCGTCGATCTCCTGGGGCGTCAGCACGGCGGTGGGCTCGTCAAAGATCAGGATCTCGTTCTCGCGGTACAGCATCTTCAGGATCTCGGTACGCTGCTGCATGCCCACGGTGATATCCTCGATCAGCGCGTCCGGATCCACCTTCAGACCGTACTTCTCGCTGAGGGCCAGCACCCGCTGGCGGGCCTCCTTCTTCTGGAGGAAGCCGTGCTTCGTGGGCTCCACGCCCATGATGATGTTGTCCAGCACGGTGAAGCACTCCACCAGCTTGAAGTGCTGGTGCACCATGCCGATGCCCAGTGCGTTGGCGTCGTTGGGGTCTTTGATGGACACCTCTACGCCGTCCTTCTTGATGATGCCCTCCTCGGGCTGGTACAGGCCGAACAGCACGCTCATCAGCGTGGACTTGCCGGCGCCGTTCTCGCCCAGCAGGGCGTGGATCTCTCCCTTTTTCACCTGTAGGGTGATGTCGTCATTGGCGATGATACCGGGAAACCGTTTTGTGATGTGCAGCATTTCGATGGCATACGGTGTATCCAAGCTTTCGCCCTCCCTTCCGTTTTTATGGCCCGCCGCTTGCGCCGTGTGCGGGGACGGAAACCATGAATATATTTAGTATACTATATTCCGCGGCATAAAGCAAAGATTTTTCCGAAAAAATGACGATACCGGTAACGGCAATTGCCGGAGAACGCGCAAAAAAACAGAGGCTGCGGACACAGCCTCTGTTTTTTGCGGTAAGTACAGGCTTACTTGATGTTGCCCAGATCCTCCACCGTGATGACGGTGGCGAAGTCGGCGGGAGCCTTCTCAGTGTCATTGCTGACGGTCAGGGTGCCGTCGAACATGGCCTTCACCAGAGCCTTGTAGTCGTCCTGGGTGAACGCACCATCAGCCCACTGGGTGGACTCCATGGGGATCTGGACGTAGTTGGCAGCGGGATCGTCGGCAGACACCAGACCCAGCGTGTCGATCTTGGCGGAGTACTTCTCCCAGTTGCCATTGACGATGACATCGGTCAGGGTGTCATAGGTGGCGGGATACAGACCCTTCATGGCGGAGGTGACGGTCAGAGCCTTGTAGCCCTCGACGGTGGCGGCATCAGCGCCCTCGCCGGCGGCGTAGTTGGCGATCACGCCGGCCTGATCGACGTCAACGCCGATGACCTTGGCGCCCTCGACCTTCTTGGCGGCATCAACAGCGGAGGTATAGATACCGCCGCCGCAGGCGAACACGACCTCGGTGCCGCCGGCGTACCAGGTATCCATAGCGGCCGTGATGTCGGCATCACCGTAGAACTGGTTGCCGTAAGCATAGTTCAGCTTGACATCGGTCAGCTCCAGCTCGGCGGCAGCAGCGTCAACGCCCTGCACGAAACCGTAGCCGTAGCGCTGGACAGCAGGGACAGCCATGCCGCCCAGGAAGCCCAGGTTCTTATAGCCCAGCTTCACAGCAGCGTAGCCGGCCATGTAGCCGCACAGCTCTTCCTGATACACAGCGCAGTACAGGTTGGCGGGAACCACAAAGCCCTCGCCCAGGTCACCGGCGGACACGTCCAGCGCGATGAACTTGACATCCTCGAACTTGGGGGCGGTCTCCGCGATGGCGGCGCCGAAGGCGTAGCCGGGCATCACGATGACGTTGTAGCCCTTGTCAATAGCGCTTTCGATCATGGCCACACGGTCAGCGGTGTTATCGCCGGCGGGCTTGAAATACTCGAAGCCCACGCCGTTGGTCTCGGCAAATGCCTTGCAGGCCTCGTAGGTGGTCTGGTTGAAGGACTGGTCGGTGATGTCGCCGTAGTCGGTGATCATCGCGACCTTGTAGGTGACCTCGTCAGTGTCGGTGGGTCCCTGCGGCTCCTGCACGTCGGGCTCCTTCTGCTGGCCGCAAGCGACCAGAGCCAGAGCCATGACCAGAGCCAGCATCAAAGCAAGAAACTTCTTCATAATTCTGAATCTACCTTCCTAAATTTTTTATTTTCACGCCGGTGGCGGGAAAACCGTTTCCGCGGGCACAGGGACATACGCCCCTCCGTGCGCATCGTGCATTATAGCAGATTCATTTGCCGTTGGCAAGCAAAATCCGCACTTTTCAAAGGCGATTTCAACGAATTTTGGAAATTATTAACATTTTGTTTGTGCGATATGCGCAAATGTGCTTACTTCGCGGCCATTTTCACCGCGATCTCCAGACCGATCTTCATCATATTGGTGAACGTGATCTGGCGGTCATCGGCGGACAGCTCCTCGCCGGTGATGAGGTTGTCGGAGATGGAGCAGATGGCCAGCGCGCGCTTGCCGGTATAGGCGGCGGTGCAGTACAGGCCGGCGGCCTCCATCTCCACGGCCATGACGCCCATCTTGGCGTAGCGCATGTTGCGGCCGGCGGCGTCATAGAACGTGTCGGAGGAGTAGAGGTTGCCCACAGGCATCCTCACGCCCAGCTCCTTCGCGCTCTCCACGGCGGCCATCAGCAGCTCGAAGTCGCAGATGGGGGCGTAAGCGCCGCCCAGCTCGTACTGGCTGGCAAAGTCGGAATTGGTGCAGGCGCCCTGTCCGGCCACCACGCTGCCCAGCTTTAGATCGGCGCGCATGGCGCCGGCGGAGCCGACGCGGATGATGTTGTCCACATCGTACTGGGTGTACAGCTCGTAGGAGTAGATGCCGATGGACGGGATGCCCATGCCGCTGGCCATGACGGAGACGGGCACGCCCTTATAGGTGCCGGTGTAGCCCTGTACACCCCGGACATTGTTGACCAGCTTCGGCTCGGTCAGAAACGTCTCGGCGATGAACTTGGCACGCAGCGGGTCGCCGGGCATGAGAACGGTCTTGGCAAAGTCGCCCTTGGCGGCGTTGTTGTGGGGAGTAGGCATGGTTGGTTCCTCCTTATATAATTATTGTTCCATGGCCTTGACGGCCTTGACGATACGGCTGGTTCCCAGACGGTCGGCGCCCAGCGCGATGAAGTCCCTGGCGTCGTTGAGGTCGGCAATGCCGCCGGCGGCCTTGATCTTCACGTGGGGGGCCACATGGGTCTTGAACAGGGCCACGTCCTCCCGGGTGGCTCCGCCGCCGCCGAAGCCGGTGGAGGTCTTGATATAGTCCGCGCCGGAGTCAGACACCACGCGGCACAGCTCGATCTTCTCGGCGTCGGTGAGCATGCACGTCTCGATGATGACCTTCAGCAGCTTGCCGCCGCAGTGCCCCTTGACAGCCTTGATCTCGGCCAGCACCTGATCGTACAGGCCGTCCTTGACCCAGCCAATGTTAATGACCATATCGATCTCGGACGCGCCGTTCCGCACGGCGTCGGCGGCCTCGAAGCACTTGGCGGCGGTGGTATCGTAGCCGTTGGGGAAGCCGATAACGGTGCAGACGGCGATCTTCCCGGCGACGTATGCCGCCGCCTGCTTCACATAGCTGGCGGGGATGCAGACGCTGGCGCAGCCGTATTTGATGCCGTCGTCGCAGATGGTCTTGATCTCCGCCCATGTGGCGGTCTGGCTCAGCAGCGTGTGATCCACGCGGCTGAGGATATTCTTCAGGTCTTCGTTCATACAACAGGCTCCTTTCGGAAATTTGCGGTCATATAGGGGTATTGTAGCACAGGCGGCGGGAAAAGGCAACTCCCCGCCGGTTTTCGGCGGGGAGCAGTGCTGTACCTCTGTGGGGCCATCCTGTTACTTGGCAGCCTTGGCGGCCTTGATGGACTCGATCAGCTCGGGAACGACCTTGAACAGATCGCCCACGATACCGTAGTCAGCCACCTCGAAGATGGGAGCGGTGTCGTTCTTGTTCACGGCGATGATGCACTCGGAATCCTGCATACCAGCCTTGTGCTGGATAGCGCCGGAGATGCCCAGAGCGACGTAGACCTTGGGATGGACGGTCTTGCCGGTCTGGCCCACCTGATGGTCGGCGGAGATCCAGCCGGCGTCCACGCAGGCGCGGGAGGAACCAACCACGCCGCCCAGCACCTCGGCCAGCTCCTCGGCCAGCTTGATGCCGCCCTCCACGTCCTTGGAGATACCGCGGCCAACGGACACGATGAAGTCGGCGCCGATCAGGTCCACCAGCTTCTTGGCGGCCTTGACGGTATCCACCACCTCGGTGTGGATGTCAGCAGCGGTCAGCTCGAACTTGGGCTCGATGATCTCCACGTTCTTGGGGCACTCGCGCTTCTTCATCACGCCGGGGCGAACCGTCGCCATAGCGGGACGGAAGCGGGGGCAGATGATGGAGGCCATCAGGTGACCGCCGAAGGCGGGACGGGTCATCTTCAGGTCGCGGGAGACGTCATGCGGCTCCTTGTTGATCATCACGGTGCCCAGCTTCTCGATGCGCTCCTCGGGCAGCGTGGAGGCCTCCTTCAGGAAGCCCTTGTAGTTGGGCATATCGATGTCCAGATGGGTGCAGTCCGCGCACAGGCCGGTGTGCAGGCGGGCGGCGCAGCGGGGAGCCAGGTCGCGGCCGATGTTGGAGGCACCGAACAGCAGCACCTCGGGCTTCAGCTCCTCAACGGCCTCCACGATCACCTTGGTGTAGGCATCGGTGGTGAAGTCCTTCAGCAGGGGGGAATCGTAGACATAGACCTTGTCTGCGCCGTACTGGCCCAGCTCAGCGGCGATGCCCTTGACGTTGTCGCCCAGCAGGATGCCGCACAGCTCCACGCCCAGCTCGTTGGCCAGCTTCCGGCCCTCGGAGATCAGTTCGAAGGTGGTGGGCATCATCACGCCCTGACGCTGCTCGCAGAAAACCCATACGTTTTTGAAGGACTGGATGTCCGAACTATTAAAAGACATATTTTTAAGTTCCCTTCTTCCAGATTTGACAAGCATTTCAGCACGTTTCGATTCGGCAAGCTGCCATCACGTTTTTTCGCCGCGGCGTGTACGCGGTGAAAAATACCGCTCGGCAAGCGGAGTGTGCGAGCGCAGCGAGTGCGCGCAGTCTGCCGAAATGCTCACAAAAATGCTTGCATTTTTGTGAAGTATTTTTAGATGATGTGCTTGGCGGCCAGAATGCCTGCCAGCTTGTCGGTGGTAGCCTTG